>LNFM01005359.1_pt1 | contig 22311 bp, 21 predicted proteins | sample 596031 | NCBI WGS metagenome assembly LNFM01 (sample SAMN04254537, study PRJNA301005) | activated carbon metagenome | isolation source: dual media filters at the Ann Arbor, Michigan drinking water treatment plant | place: USA: Ann Arbor | reverse complement strand
CCTCCTATAATTCCTGACGAGGAGCTCCACGAGAGCTTCTTCCGCGCGTCGGGTCCTGGCGGGCAGAACGTCAACAAGGTCTCGACGGCGGTGGAGCTGCGGTTCGACGTCCGTCAATCGCCGAGCCTGCCGCCTTCCATTCGTGCCCGACTGGTGCGGCTCGCCGGGCGGCGGTTGACCAAGGACGGCGTCCTCGTCATTCGGGCCGACCGATTCCGGACCCAGGAGCAGAACCGGTCCGATGCCCGGGAGCGGCTTGCCGAGCTGATAGAGGAGGCCACCAAAGAGCCGAAACCGCGGATCAAGACACGGCCGACAAAGGCTTCCAAGGAGCGCCGGATCGAAGGCAAGACGCGGCGCAGCGTCGTGAAGAAGGGCCGAGGCAAGGTCGGCGACTGGTGAGCCGCCAACCGAGCTGACCGCGACCTCAGAGCCGCAAAGCCGTCGAAGCGGCTTTAGCCGGGGGGCCATCTCCGGGAAACAGAGCTGCCAGGCGAGCGGGATCGATGTGACCGTCCTGCAGGCAGTCGTCGCGGTGGATGCCAGCCACTATGAAGAGTGCGTCGACACCAGCGCCCGCCGCAGCCGCAAGGTCGGTGCGGATCGAGTCCCCCACGGCGAGGACACGGGTCCGGTCAACGTCGCCGTTCCGCAACCGCGCGGCCTCGGATAGCGCCCTGTCGTATGCGATCGGGAACGGCTTTCCGGCCCAGAAGACCTCGCCTCCCATCGCTTCGTAGAGCGCACCGATGGCGCCCGCGCAGGGCAGTAGATCGTCTCCCACGTGCACGACGAGATCGGGGTTGGCGCAGACGAGGGGTAGCGACCGGCCGCGTGCCGTCTCGAGCATGGCCCGGTAGTGCTCCGCAGTCTCGCGGCGATCGTCGACCAGCCCCGTGCAGGCGAGGGCCTCAGCGGCCGCAATCTCGACCGAAGGACCCGGCAGAGCCTCGAAGAAGGCCCGATCGCGGCGCACAGGGCCGACGTGGTGCAAGCGCCGCCAGCCGCGGTCGCGAACGTGAGCCAAGGCAAGGTCGCCCGACGAGACGATCGTGTCCCAGGCATCGCGCACGACGCCCTTGTCGTCGAGGACGCGGGCGACGTTCGAGGAGGGGGTCGGCGCATTCGAGACGAGGATCACCGTTCCGCCGCGGGCGCGGAAAGCGGTCAGGGCCTCGTTCGCCTCGGGAAAGGCCTTCTGGCCGTCGTGGATCACGCCCCACACATCGCAAAGCAGCACGTCGTAGGCGTCCAGCAACGCGGCGCAATTCTCGACGATCTCAGGGGGTGAGCGCATGCTTCTTTCTCCTGTCGCGCGTGACCCGCGCTCATCCGCCTTGCCCAGGATCGCCGCAGCGACCAATATCGGGGCCTCACCATTCCGGAGGCACCCGTTCATAGCATGCAAGCCTTCTCCTACGAGAGACCACGAACCGTCGAGGAGGCATCTCGCCTCCTTGCTGGAGAGCATGCGCGGGCTCTGGCCGGGGGAACGGATCTCATCCCCCAGCTGAGAGAGGGCCGGCGAGCGGCCGGAATGATCGTCGACCTCAAGCACATCGGCGAAATGTGCTCGGTCGTGAGAACGCCGGACAAGGGCTGGCGCATCGGTGCGGCGGTCAGTGTGCGCCAGCTCGGCGCGAACGGCGATCTGGCACGCGATTACCCGGGTTTGATCGAGGCGGCGCAGCTCATCGGGAGCCTGCAGGTCCAGTCCCGGGCAACGCTCGGCGGCAACCTGTGCAATGGCGCGCCGTCGGCCGATGCGGTGCCGTTGATGATGTCGATCGAGGCGCGGGTCGAGATTGCCGGCACGCGCGGCCGGCGAATGGTAAACATCGAGAGCCTGCCGGTCGCACCAGGCAAGGTTGCGCTGACGCCGGACGAGCTTCTCGTTGCAGTCTTGCTGCCGCCTCGGCCAGCTCGGTCGGCAGCGCGATACCTCCGCTTCACCCCGCGCCGGGAGATGGATATCGCCATCGCCGGCTCGGGCGTGGCAGTGAGACTCGGGGCTGCTGGCGAGATCGCGCACGCCCGGATCACGCTTGCCTCGGTGGCGCCGGTTCCTCTCCGGGCTACGAAGGCCGAAGCGCGGCTGATCGGCGAGCGGCCAACGGCTGCACTTCTCGCGGAGGCGGCTCGGATCGCGGCGGGCGAAGCAAAGCCGATCTCGGATACACGCGCCTCCGCCGACTATCGCCGCGAGCTGGTGGCTGTGCTGACGCGGAGGGCGCTCGACGCCTGCGTTGCAGAGGCTGGTGTGGGAGGCTCTAAGCCATGAAGACGGTCGTCCAGTGCGAGGTCAACGGCGAGCCGCGCGAGGCGCTGGTCGATCCGCGCGATACGCTACTCCAACTGCTGCGCGACCGCCTCGGCCTCACCGGCACCAAAGAAGGCTGCAGCAACGGGAATTGCGGCTCGTGCACCGTGCTGATGGCCGGAGCGCCCGTCTGCGCCTGTCTCGTCCTGGCGGGCGAGGCCGAGGGGGCTCACATCACGACCATCGAAGGGGTGGCTGACGGCAACGACCTGCATCCGGTGCAAGCAGCTCTCATCCAGCATGGCGGCACACAATGTGGGTTCTGCACGCCGGGGATCGTGCTTTCGGCAGTGGCTTTGCTTGCCGAGACACCTCAGCCGACCTCCGGGCAGATCCGCCATGCCATCGCCGGCAACATCTGCCGGTGCACAGGCTACGACAAGATCGTTACGGCCATCGCCGCTGCGGCGGCCGAAATGCAGGCGGGAGCCAGGCAATGAGCGATCAGGCCGTCATTCCGCTGCGCGTCGTCGGACAGCGCCTGCCCCGGGTCGATGCCGGTGAGCGTGTGACCGGGCGGGCGATCTATCCAGCCGATCTGGTGCGGCCGGGAACGCTGGTGGGTTCCATCAAGCGAAGCCCGCACGGCCACGCCGTTATAAAGAGTGTCGATACGACGAAGGCGTTGGCGCTCAAGGGCGTCAAGGCCGTGGTCACGGGCGCTGATTTCCCCGAGATCGTTCCGGGCACGATTATCCCGTTCGGCGAGACGGGCGCCGACCTTTGGGTCTCCGCTCTGATCGTGATGGCCCGTGGCAAGGTGCTGTGGGTGGGGCAACCCGTGGCCGCCGTGGCCGCCGTCGACGAGCATGTCGCAGCCGAGGCGCTGAGCCTGATCGAGATCACTTACGACGTGCTTCCGGCCGTTGCTTCGATCGAGGCAGCCATGGCCAAGGGCGCATGCGTGCTGCACCCACAGCATACGACAAAGGGGTTCGAGCCCGGTGCCGCCATCCCACCCAACATCGGCAGCCGGACGCTGCTGGAGCGGGGCGACGCCGAGCTGGCGCTCACACAATCCGCCGCGACGGCCTCGATTGCCGTCAAGGTCTACACCGGACACCAGGGCTACATCGAGCCGCATGCTTGCGTCGCCGAGGCGGACCCGCAGGGCAACGTCACCTTATGGGCATCGAGTCAGGGCGCCCACCAGACGGAGATCCAGACAGCCGGAATCCTCGGTCTCCCGCAATCGAAGTTGAAGGTCGTTCCGCTGGAGCTGGGCGGCGGTTTTGGCGGCAAGATCACCGTGCACCTGGAGCCGGTGGCGGCACGATTGGCCCAGATTTCCGGGCGACCGGTGAAGATGGTGATGAGCCGGGCCGAGATCCTGGCCGGCGGCTCGGGACCGCCAGCTGCGGCACAGGTCTCAGTCGAAGTCGGGGCCGAGGCCGATGGCCGCCTCAAGGCGATCGCCGGCCGTTACGTCTTCGACACGGGCGGCATTCCGGGGACGCCGACCACGCTCCTGATGCAGGCTTCGGCGGCGTGCTACCAGACTGAGACCCTGCGGCTGGAAGGCATGGACGTCGTCACCTCGAAGCCACGCACCGAGGCCTATCGCGGACCGGGCGGCATCCAGGCGGCATTCGCCGTCGAGCAGGCGATGGACGAGCTTGCGATCAAGCTCGGGATGGACGCGGTTGCATTTCGGCAGAGGAACGCCGCTGTGACGGGCAGCCTGATGCCCGCCGGTACGCCGTTCCCGTCGATCGGGCTGACGACGATCCTCGAGCGGGTTGCGGCACATGCCAGCTGGCGCGATCCGTTGCCGCCGGGCAAGCACCCGCGCGGACGAGGTCTGGCGCTCGGCTACTGGCGCGGCACCTCGATGACATCGGCGGCGCAGCTGACTGTCGCGGGAGACGGGCGCGTCATGGTGACGATGGGCACGGTGGACATATCCGGCACTCGGACGACGATGGCGCAGGTGGCCGCCGAGGAGATGGGCCTCTCGATCGACGACGTGCATGTGGCCACGGGCGACACCAAGTCGTCGGCTTATTCGGATGCGGCTGCCGGCAGCCGGGTTGGACGCACCATGGCCGCGGCCGTTGTCGATGCGTGCCGTGACGCGCTCGGCCAGCTCAAGGGGCGGGCGGCCGAGCGTCTGCAGGCGCCCGAGGTCGACGTCACCTACGATCGCGGCGTGTTCCGGGCCGGTGGCAACGGCGGAACCGCAGCGTCGATCACGCTTGGCGAGCTGATGCGGCAGACACTGACGGACGGCGCGATCATCGGCCGGGGCGTCTCGACCAAGCTACCGTTCGGCGTCGAGGTCGGCGCGCATGTCGTCGACGTCGAGGTGGACCCAGAAACGGGCCAGGTGACAGTGCTCCGCTACACGGCCTTCCAGGATGTCGGCCGCGCGCTCAATCCGACGGCCGTCGAAGGACAAATGCAGGGCAGCGTGGTGCAAGGGCTCGGGTGGGCACTCACCGAGGCTATCGACTACGACGCGGATGGAAAAGTGAGGAACGCGAGCCTGCTGGATTTCCGGCTCCCCACGGCGCTCGACGTGCCACCGATCGACTGCGTGATCATCGAGACGCCCGTGCCCGGCGTGCCTTACGGCCTGCGCGGCGTCGGGGAGATGCCGATCGTGCCGGTGGCGGGTGCGGTCGCCAACGCTGTCCGGCGGGCCATCGGTGTGCGTGTCACGAACATGCCGATGACGCCGGAACGGGTGCTCGCGGCACTCAAAAACAAGGCTGGAAACCCGGCGTAATGCCGGCTCAGACCTTGACCGCTTCGCCCTCGATCTCGACCAGATAGTCGGGGCTCGCCAGAGCTGCCACCTGGACGTAGGTGGCGGCGGGAGCGCAGCCGGCGAGTGCCTGCTCGCGGGCGCGGCGGAACTCCATCAACACGGGTTGAGTGACGTAGATCGTGGCTTTGACGACGTGTGCCGGCGCGAAGCCCGCGTCGGTCAATACAGCCAGAAAGTTCTCCCAGGCTTGGCGCATCTGGCCCTCGAGGCCTTCGACCGTGCTGCCGTCGGGGCGCACGCCGACTTGACCGGAAACAACGAGCCGCTCGCCAGCAAGCGGATGGACGATGCCCTGCGAGTAGTTCGAGGCGGGCGCAGGAAAGCTCGGCGGATTGATCTTGCGATGCACGGGTCACTCCTCATGGTTTTGGATGCGCAATGAGCGGCCATCACGATGTTCCGACATTCGGGACACGCGTTAGGGCGCGCTTAACCATGCCCGGCCCATAGTCTCGCCGTCCAGTTTTGTACCGCGTGTGTCCAGCGTCCGTCAGGTTGCGTCCCGTGAAAGGCGTCCCCGTATGCAGTCCCGTTGTATGTCGCGTCGCACCTTTGGTGCGCCCGCTCGCGTCCGCATGTCCCTCGCCGTACTTGCAATTGCGGCTCTCTCTGGCGGCTGCGCCGCCAACAGCACTGGCCCGTCGTACGTGGCCGGTCCAGTCGCCGCCTATCCCGGCGATCTCCCTCCGCTCCCGCCAGCGCCTGCGCAAACAACACGTGTCGAGATGGAAGCCGACGGGCTACCCGCACAGCTTGCCCCGCGCAACCGGCCGCCAGTGAAGGACGAGCCCAGCGAGCCGTGGAGCCCCAACTACGGAGCGGCCCGCCCTGCGACTGCTGAAGCCCAGCCCATTGCGCCCAGGGCTGCCAGCACTCAAGTTGCCTCGATCTCGGTTGCGCCCTCGAGGGCAACACCGAGCCTCGATGCCGACGATATCATCCGGCGCGCCATCGCCGAGCATGAGATGAGGCAGCGCTGAGACCGGCTGCAGCGACTCAGGCGAGCCGAGCATCGCTCGCCTTCCGGGCCGAGCCAGCGGCTCGCATCGGCGACCGCGTTGACGGGCACTGAAAACTGGCCGCACACTTCGGGTCGGACAATCGACCCGGAGGGCTGCCCGATGGAAAGCTATCCCGACTTCCTCGACTCGACCGCGCTGCAGAACTATCGCACCGACCTTCGCGCACGGCTCGATCGCGACGGCTACCTGTTCATTCGCGGGTTGCTGCCGGCCGTTGCGATCCGGGCCGTGCGGTCGCGGCTCCTCGCCAAGGCTGCCGCCAGCGGGTGGCTCGACGCGGCAAGCCCCATAGAGAGGCCGGCATCGCGAATCCGGCTGCGGCCTGCAAGGACCCGGAAGAGCGCTATATGCGTGTTTTTCGCGGGCTCTGGGCCGACGAGGAGTTGCATCGACTGCGCACCCATCCGCGGGTGCTCGAATTTTTCACGCGGATCTTTGGCGAACCGGCCCTGGCACACCCGATGTTCGTGCAACGCAACATCTTCCCTCAGGCCGGCAATTTCGATTTCACGACCGGGGTGCATCAGGACCGCGTCCACATCGGTGGCGCGACCAGCTATGCGCTGTGGATGCCGCTTGGCGACTGTCCACGCGAGAAGGGAGCGCTCGCGGTGGCAGCAGGATCGCACAGCCAAGGCATTCTCGAGACCAAGGTTGGCAGTGGGGCAGGCGGCATGGACATCGCCGTGCCGATTCCCGGCACCTGGGCGACCGGTGGCTTCGAGGCAGGCGACGCGTTGATCTTCCAGGACGTAACCGTGCACAAGGCGCTACCCAATCGGACGAACGAGATCCGCATGTCGTTCGACGCGCGCTACCAGCCCGCAAGCCAGCCGGTCGCCGACACGAACATGGTGCCCTATTCGGGGTGCGGCACATGGGAAGAGGTCTACGCGGGGTGGTCCAGCACCGAAGGCCAGTACTATTGGCGAGACCTCAGTCTCGACGTCATTCCGCTCGACCGCAGCCACTACGAGCGGCGCGACGCGCAGGCGTTCGAGATGGCAGAACGCGGCGACAAGGCGGCTCGGGACGCCATCCTGCGCATCATTCAGCGGGACAAGAGCGCTGAGAAGAGGGCCAGGGCGGCACTCCTTCTCGAGCGGCTCGACTGATCGGGGTCATGGGGCGCTGATCGTCGGTCTTGAGCCGCATCCGACGCCGTGCAACCTTTTGCGTGACACTTCTTCCATTCACGCACGGGAACCGCATGGCCGACGACATCATCATCAGCGCTCCGAAGCTCACAGCCGCCGTCGAGGCGATCGTCGCCAAGGGCGGCTCGAACCCCCGGGAGGCGAAGCTCGTCGCCGAGAACCTCGTCGAGGCGAACCTCAAGGGCCACGACAGCCACGGCGTCGGCATGATCCCCCGCTATATCCAGTCGCTGGTGGAGGGCGGTCTTTCTGTCAACCAGGCGCCGAAGATCGTGCTCGACACCGGGCCGCTGGTCAGGCTCGACGGACAGGCTGGGTATGGGCAGGTGATCGGTCACGACACCATGAACATCGCCATCGAGCGAGCCAAGAAGCACGGGCTCTGCGCCGTGGGTCTGCATCACGCGCATCACATCGGCCGCATCGGTGCCTGGGCCGAGATGGCCGTTGCGGCAGGGCTCGTCTCGATGCATTTCGTCAACGTCGTATCGCGGCCAATCGTGGCGGCGTGGGGCGGCGGAGACGGGCGCTTCGGCACCAACCCGATATGCATCGGCGTGCCGCGCAAGGGGAAGGACCCGATCGTACTCGATTTCGCGACGAGCCGCATTGCGCAGGGCAAGACGCGGGTCGCGCACAACAAGGGCGTGACGCTTCCGCCCGGCACGATCATCGACAACGAGGGGCGGCCGACCGTCGATCCTCGTTTCACTGTCGTTCCGCCGTTCGGCGCCATTCTCACCTTTGGCGAGCACAAGGGCTATGGCCTCGCGATGATTGCGGAGTTGCTCGGGGGTGCGCTGACCGGTGGCGCGACGATGCGCAAGGCCTACGACGGCCAGACCCAGGGCGTCTACAACGGCATGCTGACCATCGTGCTCGACCCCGAGAAGCTCGGCACGTCGGAGCATTTTCAGCACGAGATCGATGCATTCACGGGCTGGGTGCAATCGGGACCGGTGGCTCAGGGCTTCGACAAGGTGCGGCTTGCCGGCGATCCGGAGCGCGAGTGGAAAGCAAAGCGCCTGAAGGAAGGCGTTCCGGTCGATCCGACGACGTGGGGCGACATCATCGCCGCTGGCGGCAAGGTCGGACTTTCGAAGGCTGAGATCGAGAAGATCGCAGGTCTATAGGGGCGGCTCGGGCCGTGTCGTCAGCTTTCGTCGTCACGCCGAGGCTGGAGCACGTCCCGATCATTGCCGAGAGAGCCCGCGTGCGCGGGTGACGCTGGAAAGGCAAGACGGGGCACGTCATGGCTGGCGCATTGGAAGGCATCACGGTCGTCGATGTGAGCACGGGGCCGGCTGCCGCGCTCTGCACGATGTTTCTCTCGGACCACGGCGCCAAAGTCGTGCGCGTGATCGAGAAGGACGCGCCGGACTTCCGAGATGGCGGTTTCGTCGTCTGGGACCGGGGCAAGTCGGCGGTACGGCTCGATCTCGATATGCGCGAGGGGACCGAGGCTTTGCGCAAGATGATTGCCGAGGCCGATGTGCTGGTCGAGGACTTCGCGCCGTCGTCGGCCCGGCAAGCCTTGGTGGCGCAAGGCGAACTCAAGTCGCTCAATCCGCGCCTTATCGCCTGCTCGATCACGGCCTACGGCAAGGTCGGGCGATGGAAGGACGAGCCGCCGATCGAGGATCTGGTGCTCGCCCGCACAGGGCTGCTCGGCAGCCTTCCCGGTTTCCGACCGGCACCGGTGCACACTGTGCATCCGCTGCCGAGCGTCGGCGCGGCGCTGCTAGCGTGCAACGGCATCGCGGCCGCACTCTTGGCCCGCGAGGACACCGGCCGAGGCCGTGCCGTCGCGACCTCGCTCATGGCCGGCGCCTGCCTCTACATGACCAAGGCGGATGGAGAGAAAATCAAACGACATGTGTTCCAGTCGCATCCGGCTGGGAGCGCGCCGTTCTACAGCCTTTATGAGTGCGCCGACGGAAAATGGATCCAGCTCGGCTGTGTGCATGAAGCATTCATCTCCATCGCTGCTGAGCTGTTCGGCCTGACGACGCTGACCAACGAGCCGCGGATGGTCTCGGGGCGTGCTCCGCTCACGCCTGCCGACGACGAAGAGATGCGGGCCGCCGTCGCCGGGGCAATCAAGCGGCGGCCGCAAGCAGAATGGGCCAAGCTGTTCGAGGACGCGGACGTGCCGTTTGCGCCGGCACGGATCACCGAGGAAGGCTTCGACGACCCCCAGGTGCAGCACAACCGCATGGTGGTGACGCTGGACGATCCGGCCGTCGGTTCCGTTGTGCAAATGGGTGTGCCCGTCGACATGACGGGGACACCCGGCGCCATCCAGGGGCCGCGACAGGCGCCGATCACAGCGGCAGCATCGATCAACGAGACATCTCGCGCGCCCCTGCCTCGGGTGCTTTCCCCGAGGGGCGAGGGGGAACTGGATCCACCCCCGCTGCAGGGCGTGCGCATTCTCGAGATCACCAACCTGATCGCCGGGCCGACGGCAGGCCGCATCCTCGCCGATCTCGGGGCCGACATGATCAAGCTCGAGCCGCCAGCGGGCGACATCTCGCGTCCGATCGGGCGAACCTACTTCTACGCACTCAACTTCAACAAGCGATCTGTTTGCGTTGACACGTCGAAGGAAGCCGGACGCAAGGTCGTGCAGGCGATCGCCGCCAAATGCGACGTGCTCCTGGCGAACCTCCGGCCCAAGGCGACCGAGCGCATGGGGATCGGCCTGGAGATCAATCCACGTCTGATCGAGACGCACCTGACGGGTTATGGGTACACCGGCCCCTACTCGAAGCGGCCGGGCATCGACCCGCTGGCGCAGGCCTACATGGGGATGTCGCGGGCGCAAGGCGGGCCCGAGAACCCGCCTGTATTTCCAGCGCAGTTGGCGCCAACCGACTACACAAATGGGGCGATGGGAGCGTTTGGTACCATCCTCGCGCTCTATGTCAGGAAGCGCACGGGGCAGGTGCAGAATGTCTATGGCAACCTGCTGTCAGCAGGCATCCTGCTATCGTCGGCTTGGTTCACCAAGTACAAGGGGCGGCCCGTCCGGCAACTGGCGGACAAGCAGCAAATGGGGCTCGGGCCGTTTCACCGGCTCTACAAGCTGTCGGACGGCTGGATCTACGTGGTGGCCGAGAGCGAAGCCGAGCAGCGCGCTGTATGCCGCGTGGCGACGGTAGCTTGGCCGGACGCGGCCGCACTTGTGCCGCCCCCTGGCCGACATCCGAATGAGGCGCCAGCAGCTCAGGCCTTGGAGACTGCCTTCGCAAACCGTCGCGTCGATGAGGCGATGGCCGCACTGAAGGTTTCGGGCGTTGCCGCAGCCGAGGCCCCACTTGGCCATGCCGAGATCTTTCTCGAGGACCCGCACGTCGTCGCGAACGACATGGTCGCCGTGCGACAGCATCCCACAGGCGGGCAGATCAGGGTGCAATGGCGATCTGTGGCCTTCGCGGATACCGCTTCGACGGAAGGGCGAGTAACCCCATTGCTCGGCGAGCATACGTTGGATGTAATGCGCGAGGCTGGCTACACACCCGCCGAGATCGAGGCACTCATCGCCAACGGCGTCGTAAAAATGGAACAGGCTCAGGCTCGCCCGGGTTGACGCTCCGAGCGTGCCTGATCGGCCGGGATCAAAGCGCGCCAAGGGCGACGCAGCGAGGAGGCCTGCCATGCAGCCCCGAAAGCCGAATGCCATTCCGAGAGTCGTCCAGTTGCTCGCTATCAACGGCGCGATCGGTGCCGGGGTTGGATGGGCCACGACGGCCGGAATGCTGCTGACCGACACAGGCGGCATCGCGACCTTGATCTCGCAGACTGGCTCGTATGTGGCTGCCGGGGCGCTCCTGTTCGGCGGATTCGGGCTCACGTTCGGCAGCCTCGCCATGGCGAGCGCGATCATGCTGCTGCCGCGAAAGTAAGGTCTTCAGTGGCTTCGGCCGACACTGCTGCCGCGGAGCGCCGGACGGGGCGCCCGGTGTCAGTCGAGGAGCCCGGTTACCCGCGGCAGCCAGAGCGCGATGCCGGGGAAGGCGATGCACAAAAGCAGGCCGACGACCTGAAGAATCACAAATGGCGTCATGGCCCGGTAGATGTGGCTCATTGTGATGCCGGGCGGGACGGTGCCTCGCATGTAGAACAGCGTCGCGCCGAACGGCGGAGTCATGAACGCTGTCTGCAGGTTGACCGCGACCAGTGTCGCGAACCACGCCATGAAATACGTATTGCTGCCGATGTGGTCGGAGAAGTCGAACTTGGCGAGGATCGGGGCAAAAATCGGCAGCACGATCAGGCAGATCTCGATCCACTCGAACGGAAAGCCGAGCAGGAAAATCAGCACCATCACGAACGCCATCATCTCCCATTTCGTGTCGATGCCGAAATAGCCGAGCGTCGAGATCATGGCGTCGTCGCCGCCGAGCTTGCGGAACACGTAGGAGAAGCAGGTTGCGCCGAGGAAAATGAGGAAGACCATGGCGTTCGATCGGCAGGCTGACTGGATGGCCTCGTTCATCATGCGAAACGACAGCTGGTTGTTCAGCCATGCAATGAACACGGCGCCCAGCACACCGACGCCCGCACTCTCGGTCGCCGTTGCCCAACCGGCAAAGATGGAACCGAGAACGATCACCATCAGCATGGTCATCGGGAAGAGACCCGTCCACATCACGCGCCAGAACTCCTTGCTGTTCTGGGGACCATAGTCCGCAGGCATTTTCGGAGCCTTGGCGGGCTGCGTAATGGCAACATACAGGATGTAGAGAAGGTAGAGCCCGGACAGCAGGAAGCCCGGCATCGTCGCCGCAGCGAAAAGGGCCCCGGACGACGTCTGCAGCATTTCGGCCATCACGACGATCATGATCGCGGGTGGAATGAGAATACCCAGTGTCCCGGCCGACGCGATGGTGCCGATGGCGAGTTCCTTGTCGTAGCCGGCATCGAGCATCGGCTTCAGCGCTATGACGGACAGGAGCACGACGGCGGCACCGACGACGCCGATCGGGGCCGCCAGAATGGTGCCCATCACCATCACGGAGACCGCGAGGCCGCCCGGCACGCGCTTCAACAAAATCTCGGTCGCCATGAGCATGTCCTTGGCCGAGCCGGAGCGCTCGAGGATCGTGCCCATGAAGATGAAGCTAGGGATGGAGACGAGGGTCGAGTCCATCGCGACGCCACCCCACATGCGGAGAATGACGTTCGACAGGCTGGAGAACTGGAAGACGCCGAGAAGGGAGCCGACGGCACCAAAGAACAGGCCCATGCCGCCCATCACCCAAGCGACGGGGTAGCCGCAGAAAATGACGAAAAACATCGCGCCGAACATGATGATCGCGAGATGATCTGTGATCCAATCGAGCATGGTGCTTTCCTTAGACGTCCAGTTCAGCATTACCGATCTGGAGACCGGTTTCCTCCTGACTGCGCCTTCCGAAAAGGAAGACGATCAGGCGTAGCCAGACACTGACGAGACCCAGGAAGAGCAGCCAAAGACCTACGTAAAACACGCCCTTGATGACCCAGCGATGATCGAGGCCGTTGGGGTTCTCGGAACTCTCGCCTTGAAGATACGAGGTCAGGAAGAAGTCGGTGCCATGCTGCAGAATGACGAGCATGAAGGGGATGGCAAAGACGATGCAGCCCCAGAACTCGATCCAGGCCTTAGTGCGGTAGCGTAGCGTTTCTGTGTAGCTATCGACGCGAGGGTGCGCGTTGATCGTGCAGTTGTACCCCATCCACATCGAGAAAATTGCAGTATGGACATGCCATTCAAGTTCCTGGAACTTGGTCAGCGGAATGGGGATGCCCAGCTTGCGGCAAAAGACGTCCATGCAGGTTATTCCAGCCAGCACGACGAGAAGCCAGCCGGAGACCATGGCCACCTTCTCGAGCATCAGCTTGATGGCGTCCGAAATCGCGATCAATTGCGCCAAGGCGTTCCCCGTGCGCTGCGTTATGTTGTTCTCGTGCGGCTGCAGCCTGCCCGCGCGGTGCGCCAGTATCCTTGGATGCGGGCGCCGCAGCGAGTAAAGTTTCCGATGCTGAGTGTAATGGCCGCACGACGCAGAGACCGGATACAGCGCTGCCCGTCTCGCCGATCACGATAGCGGCGCTTCGAAGCCCAAGAGTCCCAGCCATGCCGAAGATCGACGAAAGCCGCCCCTTCATCCCGGTCCGTATCGGTGTTCTCACCGTCTCGGACACGCGAACGCTCGCTGACGACAAGTCGGGAACGACGCTCGCCGAGTTGATCACGGAGGCGGGCCACCAGGTTGCCGAGCGCGCCATTGTCAGGGACGACGTCGCGCAGATCCGGGCGAAGGTTCAATCCTGGATCGCCGACCCCATGGTCGACGTCGTGATTTCGACAGGTGGAACGGGTTTCACCGGGCGCGATGTCACGCCGGAAGCGGTGCAGCCCCTGTTCGAGAAAGTCATCGACGGTTTTTCGATCGTCTTCCACATGATCTCGTTCCAGAAGATCGAGACATCGACAATACAGTCGCGCGCGTGCGGGGGCGTGGCCAACGGCACATATATCTTCTGCCTGCCCGGGTCGCCCGGCGCGTGCAAGGACGGGTGGAACGGCATCCTCAAGTGGCAGCTCGACAATCGCCACCGCCCCTGCAATTTCGTGGAGATCATGCCGAGACTTGAAGAGCACCGGCGCGGATAAAGCCAGACCGGATCGGCTCGAGCGAACACGCCGGAACGACGGCCAGCGATCGAACGTTTCTCCACCATGCTAAGGAGGACGAAACGATCATGGCGACGACTGACAATGCAAGGGTTGGAGATAAACCCAAGAAGAACGTCGACCAATCCGACAGTGATCGGGAATTGGACAAGGCGCTCGAGGATACGTTCCCGGCAAGCGACCCGGTTACGGTTGGTCAACCGACTGGCGACGAGGAGCCTCGAGCTCCAGTCGGACGCCGAACACCCTTGCTGGACGTCGAATTGATCAAGCGATTGGCGCGTAAGCTCAAGCGGCCGGTGGGCCAGTGAGGCGATGGCGCGATCGCTGCAACGTCCGTCCGACCTCAGGCTCGGGTAACGTTGCGTGCGTCCAGAACGGGCCCAAGTGCTTTGTCGCCGAGAGCTAGATCATAGGCGGCCAGCAGATTGGCGCGCTCCGTGTCCCATCGCAGCAAGGCCTGGGCTCGCTCGCGGCCTGCGGTTGCGAGTGTTGAACGAAGCTCGCTGTCGTCTACGAGACGGGCGATCTGTGTGGCGAGACTGACCGGGCAATTGTCCTTCGCGTAGAGTGCCGTGTCAGCGGAAATCTTACGCCCTTCATCCAAGTCATAGCTGACGAACGGGATTCCCAAAGACATGTATTCAAAGTGCTTATTCATCGAGATCTTGTCGTTGTAGCAGTTCTTCGGGTCTGGGATGACGCCAACGTCGAATGTGGATAGAGCGCGCAACAGCGGCTCGCCAGACATGAAGCCGGTAAAGGTGATGAAATCGTCGAGACCTTTCGCGGTCGCCTGAAGCTTGAGCCCCTCGAGTGCCGTGCCCGAGCCGACGATCACGCACTGTACGTCAGTACGGCGGTCGGCGTTGATCAGGTGATCCATCGCATCGACAAGCAAGTCGACGCCGTCCTGATTGCCCATGATGCCGACGTAGCCGACAACGTGGCTGCGCGCGTTTCGCAGGGCTGGTCTTGGCTCGAGACGGCGGAAACGCGAGACGTCCGGGATCGAGCGCACGATGAAGACGCGATCACTGGCCATGCCGCCGCGATCGATGGCGATCTGCTTGAAGGTCTCGTTGGTCGCAATCGAGACATCGGCCGCGCGGAACGTCCAACGTTCGAACTTGAGCAGCAGCCTGTGAAAAAAGCCACGCTTGCCGAACTTGGCCTCGTAGAGCTCGGGGTTGATATCGTGGTGATCGAAAACGAACCTCGTGCCCAGCAAAGCCTTGAAGAAGCCTGCGATGAGGAAGATGGTATCCGGCGGATTGCAGGCCTGAATGACGTCAAATCCGACTTTGAAGTAGGCGCGCCAGGCGAGGATGAACTCCCAGAACAGCGCCCATGAATACTCGATGAGATAGCCGAGGGCGCCATCAGCCTCCAAGGGTAGCGGATGTCGGAAGATGTGGATGCCATCGAGTTGCTCGTAGGCGGCCTTGTATTGACCTCCGGTCGGGCAAACCACCGAAACCGTGTAGCCCGCGTCCCGCAGCGTCGTTGCTTCCTGCCAGACCCGCCGGTCGAGCGGTACGGTCAAATTCTCGACGATGATCAGAACGCCGGGCTTCGCCACGCTTCTTCTCCACTCGCACGCGGAGCGCCGCCACCAGTTGGTGTCGCCTCACTGCCTGCCCCCATGGCGACGATGCCGTGAAAACGTAAAAAGAGCGTCGGCAAGACTGAATAATACTGACTCCTCAGAGTGTTACATTATGAGACAACTCACGAATATTCTTGAGACTTGCTTGACGTTGGGCGTATGGCGTGCAGCAATGGCAGGGGTAGTAACGGTTCATTAAGCTTTCGCATTGCGTCGAGGAAATCGGCCATGTCTCGTCACGTCGTTCGACCGACTTCAGAACCCCACATCGATCTTGATACGGTGCGCGAGACGCTCGCCTACATGCATGCCGACACTCGCAGCTCGGAGCGCTTGGCAGGCGTGCACGTAGCACTTGGACGAGTGCTTGAAGAAATCGCTGCCGTTGAAGTGCTGGAAGCTCCGCACAAGGCTGTTTCGCGGCGGAACGTCCTCGAGCTTCCTACCGCATGGCCGCGATTCGTCCCCTGGTCACCGAAATGAGGCAAGCGATCAACTCGCCTCACGCGTGAGTGACGCCATCTACCCGACAGCGGCATCTAACCCATCTCTTCGGTACAGGCAGTCGTGCCAACCGCAGGAGCAATACTTGCGCTTGTCCGGACCCGTATCGGAGACTCGTCATGCGAATGATTTTTACGGCAGGCGTGCTTTGCGCGGCTCTGCTTCTGGCTGTCACGGCTGCGGTGCACGCAGCCCATCTTTGAAATGCGGCAACATCGCAACCCAATCCCAACGCGTCAGCAACCGTCAGCGGCTCACTGAAAGGCCACCAGCTTCGCCGAGTCGGTGAGAACGTAAAGGCGGCCGCCAGCCACGATCGGAGCGATATAACTCGGGCCACCGATCGACAGCTCGGCGCTGACCTTGCCGGTGCTCGCATCGGCTCCGACGAGTTGGCCCTTGTTCGACGTGAGCCAGAGGCGATTGCCAGCCAGAACTGGGCCAGACCAAGTGCTCGTACCAGGAAGGCGCGTCGTCCAAAGCACCTTTCCGTCGGCACGAGTGATTGCCATCAACTGGCCGCCGGTATCGACCACGAACACGGTATCACCCGCAACGGCCGGGGCCTGGATGCCGGGCACAGACAAGGACCATAGGCGCTGGCCATCGCGCACCGTCGTCGCGACCATGCGGCCGGAATGCCCTACGGCGAAAACTGCGCCCGCGTCGACGACAGGACGGGCTGCATCGGTCAGGGAGCCGAGCGATGAGGCGAGCCGAGTCCGCGCAAGCGATTCCGTCCAGGCTGGCTGGCCATCGGCAATGCGCAAAGCAACGACCTCACCCGATGGATAGGGCATCACGACGATGTCGCCAGCAACCGCGGGGCTAGCGTTGGTGAGGAGTGCCGCCTTCTCGACCAGGCCCTGGTGAGCCCAAAGCTCGGTTCCATCGGCGGCCGCTAGAGCGCGGGCGATGCCGTCGGCCGAGATCACGAAGATGCGTCCGCCGGCCGTCGTCGGCGAGGAGCGGATCGGAGACGAGAGATTCTTCTCCCAAAGCTTCTTGCCGCTTTGCCCATCCAGGGCGACGACGAAGCCGAATCCCGTCGCCGCAAAGATACGGCCTCCATCTGCCGCCAATCCGCCGCCGTAGCCTTTGTGGTCTTTCTCGTTGGCTGGCGTGACCGAGGCTCGCCACGCGACGCCGCCCCCATGGGAGAAGGCGGTGACACGTCCACGGGTATCGAGCACGTAGATGCGTCCGTCTGCGATGATCGGGCTCGCGGTCAGCTTGCCGTACGAACTCGAGCCCGCACCGGCATCGGCGCTCCAGGTCTGGCGTAGGCTGGCGCCGAGGGCGACGTGACCCGATGCGTTGTGCGCCGTGCCGCCTGGCTGGGTCCACGTCTCATTGGATTGCGCCGGTGGCAAAACGATGGGGCGCTCCGCCGGAGCCACATCGAGGCCAGCGCGGCTTTCGGTGAGACTGACGGGAATGCGCTTGCCGGGAAGAGGAACCTCCTTTTCGGCGAAGGGATTGAGATCCGAGAGCTTCGGAATCTGAGGCTCGCTGCCAGCGCACCCGGCGAGAAGTACCGCCGCCACCACCGCACAGCCCAGCCCGAGCCGTCGCGGAGCCCCGCCGCGTCGTCCCGTCATTGCCTCACCAGACTGCATTGGCCCGTTCCCCATCCCGTAGTCTAGTTCTTCGCGGCGGGCTTCCCGTCCTTGCCCTTCGCGCCTGGCTCTCCCGGCGCTGGCTTGTCATCGCCACCTGCCTTGGTCGGCGCCTGTACCGGCGCCGCACTCTTCGCGGCTGCCAGATCGGTCAGCACGGCCAACATTTCCTGGGCTCTGCGGCTCAACCCATTCGTCGCCACACGGTCACCTAGGATCTGCTCGAAGAGCTTCGTGGCCTCGTCGTTTTGGCCAGACTTGAGTGCTGCAAGGCCCAAAACTTCTCGCGCCTGAGCGCGCCAAGAACCCTTTTCGCCGACAAGAGGTGTCAAGCGATTCTTCATCTCCGTCCAGTCCGCCTGATCCAATCTCAACATCGCAGCCTGCAGCGCGGCGAAATCACGCAACAGATCGTCGACGCCATTGTCGGCGGCCAGCGCCTCGTAAGCGGCTAACGCCTCGGCTGTGCGGCTGGTCTTCGCGTGCTCGCCGGCAACCCGCAAGCGCGCCAGCGCGCCGTAGCCCGCCGGCCCCTCCTTGGCGATCGTCGCGAATGCCGCCATGGCATCGTCCGTCTTCTGCTCGGCGGCGAGGCGGGACGCCGCTTCGAAGCTGGCGCCGATGCGCTGCTCCGCCGCGATTTGCCGGGATTCGTTCCATTTGTAGGCGGCCACGCCGCCGACAAGCAGCACCACCCCCGCGATGATCAAGGTGCCGAAGCGCTCCCAAATCTTCATCAGCCGGTCGCGGCGGATCTCCTCGTTCACCTCGCGCAGGAAGCTATCGTTACGGTCGACCATCGTCGCGTGCTTCTCCTCATGCGGCCGGCTCGTCTCGCGGCGGCAACTGTGGTGCAGAGTGGCGACCTATAGCGCGACAGTCACGCGAACGAAAGCGGCACGACCGGCACGACGGCGGCGCCCCGACCGGGAGCGACCGTGCAGCGCGTTTCGGGCAGAAACGTGGTGACGAAGCGTCACGGAATGACGCCAACACCGATCAGCGCTGGATGCCCCCACTTGGCGAATACAGCGTAAAGCGCCAAGCCGCCCACGATCGCGATGGCATCGTTGACGAGGGGGCCGGAACTGACGGTGACGGCGCCCGCCGCCTCGCGCCGCTTCAAGGTGATACGGTCGTAGACGGCCCAGGAGAGAAACCCGAGAAAGAGCAGCAGCGAGGCTAGATCGCCGCGCACGAAGATGTGGGCCAGCGCCCAGAACTTGACCGCCGTGATCATGGGGTGGCGGATCACACCGGCAATCCGGCCGGGCAAATAGGTGGCGATCAGCAGTGGAAATACGGGCAGCATCAGTGCCAGCGTTGCATGCCGGCCCCATGCGGGTGGATGCCAGAGCTGGGGGTTCTTGCCAGGATTGAGCTGGATCTTGTGGTAGCCGTAGACGATCAGCGCGAAACCGACGAGGGAGATGATCGAGAAAATCCCCTTGTAGGGGCCTTCCCCGAAGCGCGCGGTGAGTTCGCGACGAAAATCGGTAGCGGTCGGCACGATATGGATGCCGATGAAGACCAAAAGGCCCAAGATCAAGAGCAGCACGCTTCCCCCCTTGCCGTCGCGAAGACGTCTCCACGCGGATATAGTAGCTCCGGACGGCGGTGAAAGCACCCAGGATTGGAGTAGTCCGGCCCACTCAACCGGCGCGTATCAGATCCCAAGCGGCGTTGATGCGTTTGATGCGCTCCTCACGCAAGCGGCGATCGATCTCGTCGTCAGCGAGGTCCGGGTGCCAGTTCTGCCGAAGCGCGTCCACGACCTTCTTGACTACCGGCTGGCTGGCGCGGGGATTGATGCCCAGAAAGGCGCAAGCCTCCTCTACGGTCGCGGGCGTCCGCTCGGGCTCGCCGACGGTTTCGAGTGCGCGCTGATGCTCGATCTGCGCGAGCGTGCGGACGCGCTCGAGATCGAGGATAGCCTGCGCGTAGACCGGATGCACCAGATCGAGGCGGCCCTGAGCGAGGGCAGCAGCGAGTTCCGATCCATCAAGGCGTTCGAAAATGGCATCGATGTCGGCGATCAGGACATCGCGTAGGGCGCCCGCCGGCACATGGTCAGCAATCATCTGACGTACCAGCTCCAAAAGGGCTTCGGCTGTGGTCCGCATCTCGATCACGGCGTCCCAGCCGGACGCTGTGCGAGGTGCCTGCGACGGGGCAGCTGCGAGCGCGGATGCAAGCTCACTGACATGGTCCGCGACGTCGGTCAGCCGCCCCGTGCGGGGCAATGGCGGCGGCGGCGGCGAAGCGGTTTTCGACAGCGCTGACGTGTCGATGCCGCCCGCGACCGATTCGGGGCCCGACTGCGCAGCTGAGCCAAAAGGAAAGCGTACGGCGACGTGCTGTCGCGCGGCCACGGCCGTCGCCGAAAGCAGCAGCGCGGCGAGGCCAATCAGAGCCAGCAACGCATCCTGCCCGGTGCCGAGCGCAAACGGGCTCCACCAGGGATTGGCCTCACCTTCCCCGCCGACAACAACCGTTGCCGACCAGCCTTGCCCCATCGGTTGATTGGTCGTCGGCGGGAGGTCGCTAGTAAGTTGCAACCCGTTACGGGCCGGAGTTGGCGCCAAGGGCTGGGTCGACGAGGGCCCGGCAGCGGAGTGGATCGGTCGAAGAGTTGCGATTTCGCCGCGCGTCGCCGCCACGGAGGGCTGTGACGCAGGGGGGCCCTCGCGAACGGGCGCCTCGACGGACTCGAACCGCCATCCCGTGGCCGGGGCGGGTGCGAAGCCGGCCGGCAACGTCAGGGGCAGCCGACGGTCCTTGGCCGGCCCTTCCGGCCAATAGTGAAGCGTCATGCGACCATCGACGAGCGTCGCGCGCCACGGTTGGCCACGAACGGCCGCTGCCGCAGCGTCAACCCACTGCACGACGTTTCCATCGCATTCCAACGCAAAGCGATGAATCTCGAGCATGCGACAGCCTGCTGCGGACGCACCGCTGCAGACACGCAAAGTCTGCACATCGCGCTTGCCCAGAATGCGGTAGGTCCGGTCGGCGGAATTCTCGAGAAGGACTCGGCCGGCGGACACGCGGCACGCAAAATCCATTGAGACCGCCTCGCCGGGCGCTGCCGATGCCGGCATCAGGACGGCCAGCAACGCGGCGAGGACCACGGCAACGCAATCCATACCCACGCAGGCGGCTTTGCAGACTCGCGCCCAGCCTCCCGCCCAGTCGGCTCCTAGGCCGACACTGCCGCTCCTGTCCGAAGTGGCAAAACAGGCTTCTCGCGTCGAAGACGCGTCCCCTGGTCTCACAATCAATGGTGCCCCCAGCACGCAGGCCTCCCCAGACGACCTCGGCTCTTGCGACAGTCGAGTGCGGATTTGGCAGATTTGAGGCCTTCGCGTGGCCGATCCAAGGCCGAACGTTCAGCCGACCGGCTACTCGAAGTTGTATCCGATCATGGTGGCTCGCACGGCCGCCCGGCTCACCGCAGATAGAACGTGTTGACCCAGCCAACATGGCCGCGCCATGCAACGCGGCACCACTGCCCCTTGCAGTCGCTCATCTGACGGACGCGGCACGCATCGCTCGGGATCGCGCCTATCGGCGCATGTGCGATGCCCGGGCCGCTGCGAACGCGTAGCGTATCCCAAGGCGCGACGCCGACCACGCACGCGCCGGCCGCGATAGCCGACTGCGGCACGATCGTGAAGGCAGCTCCCAATGCCATGCGAAACAGGCCGCCGATTGGACCATAGCTGCGATCGGAGATCGGAGATCGGACGATGTCGGCGCTCACCATCCTGGGTGAGGATGCGGTCCGTGCAGACGCTGAAAGCGGCTTCCGCTTGGCACGCTTACGAACGGCAGCGCGCTGGACCGGGGCGGGTTCGATCTTGGCGTCTCGAAGATCCGGCGCCTCGTAGACGCCGACATAGCGTGTGTCGACCCAGCCACGGACGTCGCCGCGCGCCATTTCGCACCAGCCGGCGTCGCAACGGCCAACCTGGGCGAGACCGCAATCGTCGCGACGCAACGTTGCGACGACCGGTTTGTCGAGGCCCGGTCCCGCACGAACATTGAGCGAGCTACCCGAGACGCCATGCACGCAAAGCAGGCGTCCTGCCGCAGCCGCGCCCTTCGCAGCATCTTCAGCCATGGCCGACGGCGGACAAGACGTGAGGAGGCTAACGATCAGACACACAAGGACCCCACAGACATTCGTCCGGCTGCCGCTCAACTTTCCCATCACGCGAGCTCCTCGCTTCGCCCGAGCCCCAACGATACCGGGCGGCACCATCGAGCAGCGCAGGGCGTCTGCAAAGGGCTCGTGATGTCGCCAACGGACATTCGATGACCCCTGTTACCCGCGCGACGCGCTAATGCTCGGAGCGCTTAGAGAAGGTCGAGTTGTCCGCCAGGGCCGACCGGCCGCTTGAACAGGTCGATACGCAGACCACCGCTCCGACGATCGAGCCCTAGCCGCTGCATTGCCAGACGAAAGCGTGCTGCGATCAGATCGGCGTAGGGACCGCTGCCTCGCTGGCGGTGGCCGAAGTCGGCGACATAATCTCGACCACCGTGCATAGACCTCAACAGAGATATGACCCGGTTGGCGCGATCTGGATGATCGGTCTCGAGCCACTCCCGGAAGAGGGATT
>LNFM01000748.1_pt1 | contig 22322 bp, 17 predicted proteins | sample 596031 | NCBI WGS metagenome assembly LNFM01 (sample SAMN04254537, study PRJNA301005) | activated carbon metagenome | isolation source: dual media filters at the Ann Arbor, Michigan drinking water treatment plant | place: USA: Ann Arbor | reverse complement strand
CATCCTCACCTTCCCCCAACACAGTTGGGGGAAGGAGCGTACTGCCCCGGCGCAGCCGGGAGGGGCCTAGCTGCGCCCCGCCATGTCGAGCATCAGTCCGTTGAGGCGCTTCACGAACGTCGCCGGATCCTCGAGCTGACCACCCTCCGCCAGCAACGCCTGATCGAACAGCACCCGGCTCCAGTCGTCGAAGCGTGCGCCTTCGGTCTCGTACTTGAGGCGCTGCACCAGCGGATGCTGCGGGTTGATCTCCAGGATCGGCTTGGAACCCGGGATGCTCTGCCCCGCCGCCTTCAGCAGACGCTCGAGATTCATGCCCATCGCGTGCGCATCGGCCACCAGGCACGCCGGCGAATCCGTGAGGCGGTGCGTGACCCGCACTTCCTTCAACTGTTCGCCCAGCGCCTTGGCGATGCGGTCGGTGAGGTCCTTGAAGGACTCGGCGTCCTTCTTCTGCTCTTCCTTCTCCTGCTCGTCCTCGAGCTTGCCCAGATCGAGGTCGCCCTTGGCTACCGACGCGAGCGGCTTGCCCTCGAACTCGGTCAGGTTCGACACGACCCATTCGTCGACACGATCCGACAACAGCAGCACCTCCACACCTTTCTTGCGGAAGATCTCGAGATGCGGCGAGTTCTTCGCGGCCGCAAACGCATCGGCCGTGACGAACCAGATCTTGTCCTGGCCTTCCTTCATGCGACCGACGTAGTCGGCCAGAGAGACGGTCTGATCTTCGCTGTCGGTGTGAGTGGAAGCGAAGCGCAGCAGCTTGGCGATGCGCTCGCGGTTGGCGAAATCCTCGCCCACGCCTTCCTTCAGCACTCGGCCGAAGTTCTTCCAGAACGTCGTGAACTTGTCCTTGTCGTTCTCGGCGAGGTCTTCGAGCAGGCCCAGCACCTTCTTCACCGAACCGTTGCGGATCGCCTCGACGTCCTTCGAGCGCTGCAGGATCTCGCGCGAGACGTTGAGCGGCAGGTCGTTCGAATCGATCACGCCGCGCACGAAGCGCAGGTAGGCGGGCAGGAGCTGATCGGCGTCGTCCATGATGAAGACACGCTTCACGTAGAGCTTGATGCCGTGGCGATGCTCGCGGTCCCAGAGGTCGAAGGGGGCGCGGCCCGGGATATACAGGAGCTGCGTGTACTCCTGCCGGCCTTCCACCTTCGAATGGGTCCAGGCGAGCGGTGCTTCGAAGTCGTGGCCGACGTGCTTGTAGAACTCTTCGTACTGTTCCTTCGTGATCTCGGACTTCGGTCGAGCCCACAGCGCCGAGGCCTGGTTGACCTTCTCGTCCTCGTCGGTCAGGACGTTCTCGCTCTTGTCCTTGTCCCACTCCTCTTTCTTCATGAGGATGGGCAATGTGATGTGGTCGGAATAGCGCCGCAGGATCTCGCGCAGCTTCCAGCCCGACAGGAATTCGTCCTCGCCTTCGCGCAGGTGCAGGACGACGTCGGTGCCGCGGCCTTCCTTGGTCACGGTCTCGATGGTGTAGTCGCCCGCGCCGCCGGATTCCCAGCGCACGCCATGCTCTTGCCCCAGACCGGCGCGCCGCGTGATCAGCGTGACCTTGTCGGCCAGGATGAACGCCGAGTAGAACCCGACGCCGAACTGGCCGATGAGGTGGGCATCCTTGGCCTGGTCGCCGGTCAGGGCCTCGAAGAACTCGCGCGTGCCCGACTTGGCGATGGTGCCGATGTTCCGGATCACTTCCTCGCGCGACATTCCCACGCCGTTGTCCGACACGGTGATGGTCCGGGCCGCCTTGTCGAAGCTCACCCGGATCCGCAGTTCGGAATCGCTCTCGAACAGCGCCGGATCGGAGAGCGCCTCGAACCGCAGCTTGTCCGCCGCGTCGGAAGCGTTGGAAACCAGCTCGCGCAGGCAGATCTCCTTGTTGCTGTAGAGCGAGTGGATCATGAGGTCCAGCAGCTGCTTGACCTCGGCCTGGAAACCCAGCGTTTCGCGGGTGTCGGTACTCATGGGTCGCTCCCTCAAACCATCGTTGTTCGGACGGCCGCTAACATGGCGGCGAATGCCCGCGCTTTCAACCCCCGGAACTCGCCGTGGGCGATCGCGGTCTGCTGGCTGACCGCCACGCCCAAGGAGCCTCCCGTGACCCGCCCCTATCTCCTGTTGGCCTTCGCCCTCGCCGCTCCGGCCGGTGCCGCCGACCTGCCGCTCGACAAGCTCCGGCTCCCGCCGGGATTCGCCGTCGAGGTGTACGCACCGGTGCCGGGCGCCCGCTCCCTCGCCCTGGGCGCCAACGGCACCGTGTTCGTCGGGACCCAGCGATCCGGCAAGGTCTACGCCCTCAAGCCCCGTGCAGATGGGCGAACGGCCGAGACCGTCACCATCGCCGACGGGCTGAACGCCCCCAACGGCGTCGCCTTCCGCGACGGCGCCCTCTACGTGGCCGAGATCAACCGCATCCTGCGCTATGACGGCATCGAGACGCGCCTCGCGAACCCGCCGAAGCCGGTGGTGATCACCGACAGCTATCCCCGCGACGGCCATCACGGCTGGAAGTTCATCGCCTTCGGCCCGGACGGCTGGCTCTATGTGCCGGTCGGCGCCCCCTGCAACGTGTGCGAGGCCGACCCCGAGCGCTATGCCCTGCTCTCGCGCATCCGGCCCGACGGCAGCGGATACGAGGTCTATGCGCGCGGCATCCGCAACACCGTTGGTTTCGACTGGCATCCCGAGACGAAGGAGCTGTGGTTCAACGACCACGGCCGCGACATGCTGGGCGACGATCTGCCGTCGTGCGAATTGAATCGCGCCAGCAAGGCCGGCCAGCACTTCGGCTTTCCGTATTGCCACCAGGGCGACACGCCCGACCCGGAGTTCGGGTCGAAGCGCAACTGCGCCGAATTCGTCCCGCCGATGGCCAAGCTCGGCGGTCATGTCGCGCCGGACGGACTGCGCTTCTACACCGGCAGCCAGTTTCCGCCGGAGTACCGCAACCGCATCTTCATTGCCCAGCATGGCTCGTGGAACCGATCGAAGAAAAGCGGCTACCGCGTAGTGATGGCGACGCTGAAGGGCAGCGAAGTCGCGAAAGTCGAACCATTCATCGAGGGCTGGCTGGAGAACGAACAGCACTGGGGCCGCCCCGTGGATCTCCTCGTCATGCCCGACGGCAGCCTGCTGGTGTCGGACGATTACGCCGGGGTCGTGTACCGAGTCAGCTATGGGAAGAAGGGATAGGGAAATGCAGGGACCAGGGCTGGAACTTCTCGACGTTACCCAGTCCCTGCTGGTCCCTGGTCCCCACCCTTCCCTATCCCCTCATTCCTCATACGCCCGCGAGTTCCACAGTGCCGCATCGTTGACCAGGTCCATCAAGCGCACGTAGTCGGTCTTGCCGTTGCCGAGCAGCGGGATCGCGGCGACGCGGATGATGTTGCGGGCCACGGCGAGATCCTGATCGCCCTGGGCGCGTGCGGTCTTCTGCAGGCGTCCGCGCTGCAAGGTGGGGTCGGTGGTAAAGAGTACCGTCGTCTCACCGCCGGTCGCCTCGAGCTTCAGCACGGCGGCATGCTGATGCGCCGGTGACGCCGCCACCGCAACTCTTTCCACCTGGTCGAGCGATATCATCTCGCCGGCGATCTTGGCGAAGCGCTTCACCCGGCCGGCGATGCGCACGAAACCCTCGTCGTCGATCTCGACCACGTCGCCGGTACGATGCCAGCCTTCGCCGAAGCTCGAATTGACCGGCTGCACCTCGCCCGGCGCGTCCTGCTGCAGATAGCCGAGCATCACCGAAGGTCCGCGCACGTGCAGCACGCCGCCGCGGTCGATACCTTCGAGCGGTTCGAGCCGCGTCTCGAGGCCCGGCAGCACGCGCCCCACGTATCCCTGCCGGTGTGAATGGGGCGTGGCCAGCGAGATCACCGTGCACTCCGTGGCACCGTAGCCTTCGAAGATGCGCAAGCCGAACTTGTCGAGCCAGAGCCGCGCGACGTCCTCCCCGAGTTTCTCGCCGCCGGAAATGACGTAGCGCAACGCGCCGAAGTCGCCCGGATGCGCGTTGCGCGCATAGAAGCCGAGGAACGTGCTGGTGCCGAACAGGTAGGTCGCGTCGCGCCGGTAGGCGATCTCGGGAATCGCGCGGTAGCGCAGGGGCGAGATGTACAGGAACAACTGCGTTCCGGTCAGCAGGCACAGCATCACACCGGCCGTGAAGCTGTACGCGTGGTACATCGGCAGCGCGTTCAGCACCTTGTCGGCCGGCGTGAAGTCGATGACGGTGCGAATCTGCAGGATGTTGGCCTGGATACCTGCGTGCGACAGTGCCACGCCCTTCGGCCTGCCTTCCGAACCCGACGTGAACAGGAGCGCCGCCGGCGCATGCGGATTGACCGGCACGCGGACCCGGCGCGGGAAGCGCATGGCCCACCCCACGAGCCAGAGCTTGTCGAGGACGCCGAACTGGCTCTTGATGTCCTCGACATAGAGGATGTTCACGCCACCCAGTACGGCGATCAGCGGCTCGAGGTTGGCCTGCTCCACGAAGCGCCGCGAGGTGATCACCGTTTTCAAGCGCGCCACGGCACGGCTCGTTTCGATGCCGCGCGGGCCGCTCGTGTAATTGAGCATCGCGGCCACGCGCCCCGTGCACTGCAGCGCCAGCAGCACGCCCACCGACACGAACAGGTTCGGCAGCAGCACGCCGACGGTTTCGCCGGTTTCGGTGCGCCTCGCCAGCCAGCGGCCGATCGCGAGGCTCGCCTTCAGCACGTGGCCGTAGGTCTTCGGCTCCTCGTTCATGTCTTCGAGGATCTCGGTGCTGCGGCCTTCGCGCTCGACGGCATCGAGGAACGCGTCGAACAGCCCCTTCGGCACGTGCGAATGGAACGTGGCTGCCTGCATCACGAGTGCCAGTTCGCGCGCGCCGATCTCGCGCCGCGCCCGTGGTCCGTGGCCGACGGGCGTGTCGACGTGCACCGGCGGATGCACCCGGAGTGTCACGCGGCCGCCGGCAAGCCCGTGCGAGAACATGTGGCGCCGGCTTTCGATGTGCACCGGGACCAGCGTCGCACCGCTCTTGAAGGCGATCAACGCCGCGCCTTCGTAGATCTTCATCACGTTGCCGGCGCGCACCACCCGGCCTTCAGGGAACAGCGCCACGGGGCGGCCCTGCTCGATCAGGCGCAGCACCCGCTTCACCGTCATGGGACGGTTCATGTCCCAGGTATGGTGCTCGATCCAGCGCGACGCGAATCGCATCAGTGCGTGGCGCTTGTCCTCGCGCGGGAAAACGACGACGGGCCGCACCGGCAGGCACAGGGCGAGCAGCAGCGCGTCGAACACCGAGGGATGGTTCGCGACGATCAGGACGCGCCGTTCGGAAAGCGCCGACGTGTCGCCCGCCACGGACACTCGCAAGCAGACCTTGAGCAGCCAGCCGAGCAGTGTCCTCATGGGGTTTCCTCGAGTCGGCACGAGCGCGGCCGTTGTTGGAATCGGTGCAATTGCATGAGTCGTGCCGTCACCGTATGCGCGCAACGACGTGGGCATGCGGCGACGCCGCGATGACGGGTGAATACCGACATCGAGGCGCAACTCGAAGGTTGCACGCTAACCCCATGTTTCCCCGCACGCGCCGTGTCGAACCTGTCATTCGGCGAGATTTGCCGGATAAAAAACGATCACTTACATTCATTTGCAAGTGGATCTGCAGAATTTTGATCGCTGCCCGCACTGCGTCCATCGCCCGCACCGCTTCGACCTTTGCCCACTTCAGGAGACCCGTTCCATGGACATGACAATTCCGCATGCGTTGCTCAAGGCCACGCAGAAATTCGCGACCTACGACGACGGCAGAAGCATCGACTTCTTCTGCTCCGAACAATTGTCGGCGACCTATGACCGGGAACAACACGCGGTGTGGTTGCGCATGGCGCCGCAGCCGCGGCCGAGCTTCAACCCCGAGCTGCTGCGCGACCTCGGTACGTATTGTCGTCTGCTCGCAGAGACCAAGGGCACGGTGCACTGCCATGGTGCAGCACAACCCGTGGAGTACGCGGTCCTCGCCTCCGCCACACCGCACGTGTTCAATCTCGGGGGTGACCTTGCGCTCTTCATGCGCCTGATCGAAAGCGGCGACCGCGCCGGGCTCACCCGTTACGGCAAGGCGTGCGTCGATGTTCTTTACAGTAACTACTGCGGCCACGGTCTGCCCATCCTGACGATTTCGCTGGTCCAGGGCGAGTGCCTGGGCGGAGGTTTCGAGGCGGCGCTTTCCAGCGACATCATCGTGGCCGAGCGCAGCAGCCGGTTCGGGTTTCCGGAGATTCTGTTCAACCTCTTCCCGGGCATGGGCGCCTATTCCTTCCTCGAGCGCCGGGTGGGCCGAAAGCTCACGGAGGAGCTGATTTCCGGTGGCAAGATCCACAGTGCGGATGATATGCTCCGAGCAGGGATCGTGGATGTTGTCGTGGACGACGGCGAAGGTGTAAGCGCAGTGGACGCTCACATTCGCGGAAACCGGCGCAGCCGCAATGGGCTGGCTGGAATCGCCCGGGCTCGGCGGCGGGTTCGCGGCGTCGAGTTCGAGGAGTTGATGGACGTAGTGGAGATCTGGGTCGATGCGGCGCTGAATCTGTCGACGCGCGACCTGAAACTGATGCAACGGCTCGTGACTCGGCAGAACGATCTCGACGTGGCGCACGGCATGCATTGAATCGGTAACAGTGGGCAAGGCACCGCTTGGGAGGGCGGGGCCACAGGAGAAACAGCCAGTGACCAACTCGCGCGATCGGGTGGAGTACAGCATCCAGGAAGTGGCCGAGAAGCTCGGCGTACCGGTTCAGAAGCTGCGCCGCTGGGACGCCCAGGGCGTATTGGTCGCTCGGCGTACGGACGGCGGACACCGCCGGTACGCGAAGGAAATCGTCGATGGGCTTGCCGCCTCCACGCTCGGCAGCACCATGGACAAGTACAACGACGAACTGGAGCACGCCCGCAAGACGCTCCAGGAAAAGCGCCGCATCATCCAGCTCCTGCTGGAGAGCGAGAGCCGCTACCGCGACCTGGTCGAAACCTCCCACGACCTTATCTGGACCACGGACTCCCAGGGCCGCTTCACCTACCTGAATGGAGCCTGTCAGGAGATTTTCGGCGTCAAGCCGCAGGACCTGATCGGCCGCTGTTTCTTCGACTACGAAATGCGCCCGTCGCACGTGTCGAACCGCCGCTTCCTGTCGCAGCTGCGCAAGCACGGCGAAGTGAAGAACTACATGACGCGGCTCGCCGGCGGCGACGGCCAGGAACGCTGGGTCGGCATCAACGCCCGCGTGGCGTACGACGAGAACGGCGGGATGATGGGCATCCGCGGTACCGCCCGGGACATCACCGAACAGCAGCGGGCCGCGCTGCAGATCGAATACCTCGCCACGCACGACGCGCTCACCGGCCTGCCCAACCGGGTCAGCCTGCAGAAGGCGGTGGAAAAAGCCCTCGAGAACGGCGAGAAGGGGGCCGTGGCTTTCGTCGACATCGATCACTTCAAGTACGTGAACGACAACGTCGGCCATCGCCAGGGCGACCAGATCATCCTGTCCGTGGGCGGGTTGCTGCGCGAGACCGCGGAGAAGCTCGGCGGCGACGTGTATCGCCTCGGCGGCGACGAATTCGCCGTGCACCTGCGCAATGCGCTGCGGCCCCAGGCCACACAGGCGGCGGAGACGCTCTTGTCGCAACTGCGCGTGCAGCCGATGCAGGTGGGCTCCGACTCGCGCGTGCTCAAACTGACGGCGTCGTCCGGCGTCGCGCTCTATCCGTTCCACGCGAACGAGGCCGCGGCCCTGCTCGCTGCTGCCGACATCGCGCTCTACCAGGCGAAGGATTCCGGCCGCAACCGCGTCGTGACCTACGGCCAGGACGGCGGCGAAGCCTTGAAGACGACCACCAAGCGCGTGCTGTGGGCCAAGCAGCTGCGCGAGGTGCTCGACGAAGACCGTCTGATGCTCTACACCCAGCCGGTGGTCCGGCTGGAAGACCAGGCCGTCATGCACCAGGAAGTGCTGGTGCGCATCGAAGGCGAAGACGGCCGCATCGTGGCGCCCGGACAGTTCATCGAGGCGGCCGAATCGCTGGGGATGGTGCAGGAGATCGACCTGCGCGTGACCGCCAAGCTGATCGAACACCTGAAGGCCGAAGCGCAGCGCGGTGCACCGCGCATCCGCCACTTCGTCAACCTGTCGCGCGTCAGCATCACCGATCCGCACTGGACCAAGAAATTCTATGCGCTCCTGCAGGGTGCGCCGGAAGTCCGCAACCTGCTCGTGTTCGAGGTCACGGAGTCGGCGGCCATGTCCGAAGTGAGCGTCACCAAGGGCTTCATCAAGGAATTGAAGCAACTGGGCTGCCGCTTCGGCCTGGACGACTTCGGCTCCGGTTTCAGCTCGTTCTACTACCTGCGCCAGTTCGACGTGGACTATCTCAAGATCGACGGCAACTTCGTGCGCGATCTCACGCGCGACGAAGGCAACCGCATCTTCGTGAAAGCCCTGTGCGACGTGGGCTCGGGACTCTCGAAGCAGGTGGTCGCGAAATGGGTCGAGACGCCGGAGGCGATCGTGCTCCTGCGCGACATGGGTGTTAAGTTCGGCCAGGGCTATCTGTTCCAGCATCCGAAGCCGCTCATCGAACCGGCACGCGAAGCGGCACCGCCGCGGATCAAGCGGGCGTCCGAAGCCGGCGGCTGATTGCCCGTTGGCCGCCTACAGCGGCCAGCCCCCTGAGCGGATCCGATCGGCCCAAAGCAGGCCGGCGATGGTCTTGACCTCGGTGATGCGGCCGTTGCGAATCCACGTGAGCGCCTCGTCGAGGGGCACGATGAGCGTTTCGAGAAACTCCTCGTCATCGAGATCGGTCGCGCTGAAGCTCAAGCCGCGCGCGAGGTACATGTCGACGATCTCGTCGGAGTAGCCGATGCACGGATGCAACGTGCACAGGTGGTCCCAGCGGGTCGCGACGTAACCGGTTTCCTCTCGCAGTTCGCGCTGAGCCGTTTCCAGCGGCGGCTCGCCCGGATCGAGCTTGCCGGCGGGGAGTTCATAGAAGTGCTTGCGCAACGGGTAGCGGAACTGGCGCTCGAGCAGCACGCCGCCATCCTCGAAGAGCGGCAGGATGACTGCGGCACCCGGATGCACGACGTACTCGCGCGTCGCCGTCTTGCCGTCGGGCAGGCGCACTTCGTCCTCGCGCACTTCCAGCAGGCGGCCGCGGTACGCAGCCGTGGATGCGAGTTCGTGTTCGGTGAAGTCGCGCTCGGCCACGGATCAGAGCGAAGTCTGGATCGCGCGCTGGCAGAGAGTCATCAGCCACCCGGGCACGATGCCGATGACGAGTGCGGCCAGGCCGTTGATCGACAGCAGCACCCGCGCACCGGCGTCCGCACGGATCGGCGTGGTATCCACCGGGTCGTCGAAGTACATCAGGCGCACCACGCGCAGATAGTAGAACGCGCCCACCAGGGAGAAGATCACCGCCACGACGGCAAGCCAGATCTGCCCCGCGTTGACCACCGCCTGCAACACCGAGAGCTTTGCGTAGAACCCCACGGTCGGCGGCACGCCTGCCATGGAAAACATCAGCAGCAGCATCACGAACGCGTACCACGGGCTGCGGCGGTTGAGCCCCTTGAAGTCTTCGAGGCGGTCGGCCTCGAACCCTTCGCGTGCCAGCAGCATGATCATGCCGAAGGCGCCTAGGCTGGTCAGCGTGTACACGGCCACGTAGAACATCGCCGCTCCGTAGCCGTTCTGGTCACCCGCGAGCACACCGAGCAGCAGGAAGCCCATGTGCGAGATGGTCGAGTAGGCGAGCATCCGCTTCAGGTTCGTCTGCGCGATCGCGGTGATGTTGCCCACCGCCATGGAGGCCACGGCGAGCAGGATCAGCATCTGCCGCCATTCGGTGAGCAGGCTCGCAGCCCCAAGCGCCTCCACCAGCAGTCGCATGACGAAGGCGAAGGCCGCGAGCTTCGGAGCGCTGCTGATGAGCAGTGCCACCGCCGTCGGAGCGCCTTGATACACGTCGGGCACCCACATGTGGAACGGCACGGCGCCCAGCTTGAAACCGATGCCGGCCACCAGGAACACCAACCCGAACACGAGGATCGTGCCGTTGGCCTTGCCATCGGCGATGACCTGCGCAATCCTGGGAATCTCGAGCTGCCCGGTCGCGCCGTAGATCATCGACATGCCATAGAGCAGCATGCCGGAGGCAAGCGCGCCCAGCACGAAGTACTTCATCGCGGCCTCGGTGTTGTCCTTCGAGTCGCGCTGCAAGGCCACCAACGCGTAGAGCGACAGCGACAGCAGTTCGAGCCCGAGGTAGAGCGAGAGCAGGTGGTTGGCCGAGATCATCACCATCATGCCCAGCGTGGCGAACAGCACGAGGGTGAAGAACTCGCCGCGATACATGCCGCGGGCCGCCACGTAACCGCGCGAATAGATCAGCATCGCGGCGACCGCGATGAAGACCATGATCTTCAAGGTGTCGGCCAGCGGATCGTCGACGAACATCCCATTCAGCGCATGGCTCACTTCCGGTCTGGCGCTCACCACGACGACCGCCGCGCAGGCGATGAGCGTGGCCACGGTGAGGCCGAAGGTCGTGCTGCGCTGATCGTCGCGCAGGAACAGATCCGCGATCAGGATCACGCAGACCATCGTGAGCAGCAGGATCTCGGGCCAGGCAGCGAGGTAGTCGGCGGGAGCGAGAGTCACGGTCAATTTCCGGGGATCTTGGTCTTCGCAACGTGGGCCAGCAGATCGCCCACGGGCGTCTCGAGCACAGCGTTGAACGGCGCGGGGTACAGGCCCATCGCCAGCACTGCGATGGCGAGCAGTGCCAGGAACAACCACTCGCGCGCTTCGATGTCCTGGAGCTCACCGACGTGCGGATTGGCGACGGCACCGAACACCACGCGCTTGTACATCCAGAGCGTGTAGGCAGCACCGAAGATGAGAGTCGTGGCGGCGGCAAAGGCGATCCAGAAGTTGGCCTTGACGGCGGCCATGATCACCATGAACTCGCCGACGAAGCCGCTGGTGCCCGGCAAGCCGGCATTGGCCATGGCGAACAGCATGAAGAACGCGGCGAACACCGGCATGCGGTTGACCACGCCGCCGTAGTCGGCGATCTGGCGCGAATGCAGGCGGTCGTAGAGCACACCTACGCACAGGAACAGCGCGCCCGACACGAAGCCGTGGGAGATCATCTGGATGACCGCGCCCTCGACACCGAGACGATCGAAGAGAAACAGGCCCAGTGTCACGAAGCCCATGTGCGAGATCGACGAGTAGGCGATCAGTTTCTTCATGTCGGTCTGCACCAGTGCCACCAGGCCGATGTAGACCACTGCGATCAGCGACAGGCCGATCATCAGTCCGGACAGAGCATGGCTCGCATCCGGCACGATCGGCAGCGAGAACCGGATGAAACCGTAGCCCCCGAGCTTCAGGGCGATCGCTGCCAGCACCACCGAACCGCCCGTGGGCGCTTCCACGTGGGCATCCGGCAGCCAGGTGTGCACCGGCCACATCGGCACCTTGACGGCGAAGGCCACCAGGAACGCGAGGAAGATGAGCACCTGTGCGGTCATCGCGAGCGGCAGCTCGTGGAAGGCGGCGATGGAGAAGCTGCCGCCGGCCGCGTGGTAGAGGTAGATGAGCGCGACCAGCATCAGCAGCGAGCCGAGCAGCGTGTACAGGAAGAACTTGACCGCGGCGTACACGCGATTCGGTCCGCCCCAGACGCCGATCACCAGGAACATCGGGATCAGCGTGGCTTCGAAGAACACGTAGAACAGCATCGCATCCATGGCCGCGAACACGCCGTTCATCAGGCCCGACATCACCAGGAACGCCGCCAGGTACTGCGCGACGCGCGAGTCGATCACCTTCCAGCCGGCGATGACCACGAGGATCGTGGTGAAGCTGTTCAGGAGGATCAGCAGCAGCGAAATGCCGTCGATGCCCAGGTGATAGCGGATGTGATAGCGCTCGATCCAGTCCTTCAGCTCGACGAACTGCATCGCCCGGGCGGTAACGTCGAATCCGCTCGCCAGCGGAAGCGTCACGACGAATCCGAGAATGGCACCGGCCAGTGCGAGCCAGCGCGCGGTCGCGGCGTTTCGATCCGATCCGGTGGCGAGCACCACCAGTCCGGCCAGGATCGGCGTCCAGATGGCGAGCGTCAGCAAGGGCAGTCCGCCGTTCATGCCCGAACGAACCACAAGGTGAGCAGCACGAACACGCCGATGATCATGGTGAAGGCGTAGTGATAGATCATGCCCGACTGGAACTTGCGAACGATGCCGGAGAACCAGCCCACCAGGTGCGCGGTGCCGTTGACGAACACACCGTCGATCACCTTGACGTCGCCGAAGCGCCACAAACCGGACCCCACCTTGCGGGCGCCACCGGCAAACAGCCAACCGTAGAGTTCGTCGAACCAGTACTTGTGCACCAGCAGGGAATGGATCGGAGCGAACGTCTTCGCCAAGGCGGCAGGGATCTGCGGTCGCTTGAGATAGAAGAACCATGCGACCACGACCCCGGCCAGCGCCAGCCAGAACGGCAAGGTCTGGAACGCGTGCAGGCCCATGGCGAGCGCGCCGTGGAAGTGCTCGGCAAGATCGGCCATGGCTTCGTGTCCATGCCCGACGTGGATCGCATCCTTGAAGAAGCTGCCGAAGAGCATCGGCTCGATCGTCAGGTAGCCGATCACCACTGAAGGAATCGCCAGCAGCACGAGCGGCACCCAGACCACCGCGGGGGACTCGTGCGGCGTGCCGCCGTGATGATCGTCATGGCCGTGATCGCCCTCGCCGTGCGGCTTGTCGTGGAACCGCTCCTTGCCGTGGAAGACGAGGAAGTACATGCGGAAGGAATAGAAGGCGGTGACGAACACCCCGGCCACGACGGCGAAGTACGCGAAACCCGACCCGGCGACGTGCGAGGCCGCGACCGCTTCGATGATGCTGTCCTTCGAATAGAAGCCGGAGAAGAACGGTGTGCCGATCAGGGCGAGCGATCCGATCAGCGACACGATCCACGTGATCGGCATGTACTTGCGCAAGCCACCCATGTTGCGGATGTCCTGGTCATGGTGCATCCCGATGATGACCGAGCCAGCGGCCAGGAACAGCAGCGCCTTGAAGAATGCGTGCGTCATCAGGTGGAAGATGGCCACCGAGTAGGCCGAAGCACCGAGAGCGACGGTCATGTAGCCGAGCTGGGACAGCGTGGAGTAGGCGACGACCCGCTTGATGTCGTTCTGCACGATGCCCAGGAAACCCATGAACAGCGCCGTGATGGCACCGATCACGATCACGAACGACAGAGCCGTGTCGGAAAGTTCGAACAACGGCGACATGCGCGCCACCATGAAGATGCCGGCGGTCACCATGGTGGCCGCGTGGATCAGCGCCGAGATCGGCGTCGGACCTTCCATGGAATCCGGCAACCACACGTGCAACGGGAACTGCGCGGATTTTCCCATCGCACCGATGAACAGGAGGATGCAGATCACGGTCAGCACCGACCACTCGGCGGTTCCGAACAGGGCGATGGTCTGGTCCGCCGCCGAGGGTGCCATGCGGAAGACGGTCGCATAGTCGAGGGATCCGTACCACGCGAGCACCAGGCCGATGCCGAGCAGGAAGCCGAAGTCGCCCACGCGGTTCACCAGAAACGCCTTCAGGTTCGCGAAGATGGCGCTGGGCCGGGTGTACCAGAAGCCGATCAGCAGGTACGAGACGAGACCCACAGCTTCCCAGCCGAAGAAGAGCTGCAGGAAGTTGTTCGACATCACCAGCATCAGCATGGAGAACGTGAACAACGAGATGTAGCTGAAGAACCGCTGATAGCCCGGATCGTCCGCCATGTAGCCGATGGTGTAGACGTGCACCATCAGCGAGACGAATGTCACCACCAGCATCATGGTCGCGGTGAGCGCATCGATGAGGAAGCCCACTTCGAGGCGGAGGTCGCCCGAGACGAGCCACGTGTACACCGGACCGTTGAAGGTCTGTCCGGCCAGCACGTCCTGGAACACCATCACCGAAGCGATGAAGGAGACCAGCACGCCAAGGATCGTGACGGTGTGAGCACCGGCGCGGCCGACGGCGCGACCGAACAGTCCGGCGACGATCGCGCCGAGCAGCGGGGCCAGGGGGACGATCAGGTAGAGGGCTTTCATCCCTTCAGCCGATCGAGGTCATCGACATTGATGGTGCGGATGTTCCGGAACAGCACCACGAGGATCGCGAGGCCGATGGCAGACTCCGCCGCGGCGACGGTCAGGATGAAGAACACGAACACCTGGCCCGCGTAGTCCTGCAGAAAATGGGAGAACGCGATGAAGTTGATGTTCACTGCCAGCAGCATCAGTTCGATGGCCATCAGCAGGATGATCACGTTCTTGCGGTTGAGAAAGATGCCGACGACGCTGATGGCGAACAGGACGGCGCCGAGAACGAGATAGTGCGACAGGGAGATCAAGCGCTGCCTGTCCCCTTCTCCGGCTCGGGCGCGGTCGCGCCCTCGGCGGACATCGACACGATGCGAACGCGATCTTCCTTGCGTACCGCGATCTGGCGCGCCGGATCCTGGTACTTGGTGTCCTTGCGGCTGCGCAAGGTCAATGCGATCGCAGCGACGATCGCCACCAGCAGGATCACCGCGGCAATCTCGAAGGCGTAGACGTAGTCGGTATAGATGAGCCTGCCCAGTTCGCGCGTATTGCTGTAGCCGGCAGCTTTCGCGGCCGGCGCGGGAGAGGCTACGAGTTGAAAGTAGCGTCCCCAGAGGATGGTCGCCATCTCGGCCACCATCACCCCCGCCACCACCAGGGCCGGCACCAGGTAATCCCAGTAGCCTTCGCGCAGGCGATCGAGATTGATGTCGAGCATCATCACGACGAACAGGAACAACACCATCACCGCGCCCACGTAGACCAGCACCAGGGTGATGGCGAGGAACTCGGCCTCGAGCAGCATCCAGAGGCCGGCGGAGGTCGCGAATGCGAGCACCAGGAACAGCGCGGCGTGCACCGGGTTGCGGGCGGTGATCACCCGCAGGGCCGCGAACAGCAGGATGGCCGAAAAAACCCAGAAGACCGCGGACTGGAAGCTCATCGATAGGCCGCGTCCGACGCGCGGTCCTGGGCTATCTGATCTTCGTAGCGATCACCGATCGCGAGCAGCATTTCCTTCGTGTACACCAGATCTCCGCGGCGTTCGCCGTGATACTCGAAGATGCGCGTCTCGACGATGCTGTCCACGGGACAGGACTCCTCGCAGAAGCCGCAGAAGATGCACTTGGTGAGGTCGATCTCGTAGCGGGTCGTGCGGCGGGTGCCGTCGGTGCGCTGATCGGACTCGATAGTGATGGCGAGCGCCGGGCACACGGCTTCGCAGAGCTTGCAGGCAATGCAACGCTCTTCGCCGTTGGGATAGCGCCGCAGCGCATGCAGGCCGCGGAAGCGCGGGCTCTGCGGCGTCTTCTCGTCCGGGAACTGGATGGTGATCTTGCGGGCGAACATGTGGCGCCCGGTGAGCGCCATGCCCTTCACCAGCTCGAACAGCAGGAACGTGCGGAAGAATTCGCGGATCGCGTTCATCAGTGCGCTCCCGAGGCCCAGAGCCAGTAGGGCGTCTGCATCCAGCCACCGATCACGAGCAGCCACACCAGGGTCACCGGAATGAACACCTTCCAGCCCAGCCGCATGATCTGGTCGTAGCGATAGCGCGGGAACGTCGCCCGGAACCAGAGGAACAGGAACAGCACGAAGGCCACCTTGGCGAGAAGCCAGGGGAAGCCGTCGGGCAGACCCGGGATCGGCGACAGCCAACCGCCCAGGAACATGGTCGCGCACAGAGTCGAGACCAGGATCATGTTGGCGTACTCGGCCAGGAAGAACACGGCGAAGGCCATACCCGAATACTCGACGTGGAACCCGGCGACGATCTCGGACTCGCCCTCGGCCACGTCGAACGGGGCGCGGTTCGTCTCGGCGACACCGGAGATCAGGTACACGAGGAACATCGGGAACAGCGGCACCCAGTTCCACGACAGCGCGCCGTAGCTGCCCTGTTGCTGCTTCACGATTTCCACCAGGTTGAGGCTGTGCGCCATCATCAGCACGCCCACCAGCGCGAAGCCCATGGCGATTTCGTACGAAACGATCTGTGCGGCAGAACGCAAGCTGCCGAGGAACGCGTACTTCGAGTTCGAGGCCCAGCCGGCGATGATCACGCCGTACACCCCCATCGACGTGATCGCGAGGACGTACAGCAACCCGGCATCCACGTTCGCGAGCACCAGATTCGGATCGAAGGGCACCACCGCCCACGCAGCCAGCGCCGGCATGATGGACAGGATGGGCGCCAGGATGAACAGGAACTTGTTCGCCCCGGTGGGGATGATGATTTCCTTGGTGAGCAGCTTCAGGCCATCGGCGATCGGCTGGCCCCACCCGCGCAACCAGCGAAGCCCGAAGAACGACACGCGATTCGGACCGAGGCGCACCTGCATGTAGCCGATGACCTTGCGCTCCGCGAGCGTGAGATACGCCACGCCGATCATCAGCGGCAGGACGATCGCGACGATCTTCGCGAGGGTCCAGACGACCGGCCACGCCGGGCCGAGGAGAGTCTCGAAGTACTCCATGTCAGTACGGCATACGTTCTCGCGATGGGCCAGCGACCGGCGTAGCCGGGTCGCACAGGCCCTCTACCAATAAACCGGGCGGTGGGTGGCGCCAGGCCGCCCCAAGCCGCTGACGCGCCCCCACGGGGGGCAGCGACCACAGGGAGCGTGGGGGTCGTTTCATGCTGTAGCCCGCGCCGCCATCGCGACGCGCTCCACGGTAATGGGGCCGGACCCGAGCTCGACCGTCGTCGGATGAGCGGCGGCGACACGCACGGTCTGCCGCGGCAAGCGGTCGTCGCGACCTGCCACCAGCAGTGCGCTGCCCGCTCCCTGAGTCACGCGCACCGAATCGCCGGCGGACAGCCCCAGCGACGCCAGCGTTTCGCCGTGCATCCACGCTTGCGGCGGTTGCGCGTCCGCCGTGTGCTGCAATGCCGGTGCACGGCGCACCAGCGGATCGGCGGAATGGATCGGAACGTCGGCGATGCGCTCGAGTCCGCGCGCGGGATTCGTCAGATCGATGGTCGACGACCCTGCGAGCGTGTTGTCGAGGCGGCCGGCCACATCCGCGCTCAAGGCGGCCGCCTTCACTTCGTCCGCGCTCTCGAAGTCGAACCCTTCGATTCCGAGCAGATTGCCGAGCACGCGCAACACTTTCCAGGCGGGTCGCGTTTCGCCGAGCGGCTGGACCACGCCCTTGAAGCTCTGCACGCGCCCCTCGGTACTCACGAAGGTGCCTGCCGTTTCAGTAAACGGCGCTATCGGGAGGATCGCATGCGCGTACTCCGCCGCGCGCGTCTGGAACGACGACATTGCGACGACGAACTGCGCCTGCTTCATCGCGGCCAGCGCCGCGGCACTGTCCGCGATGTCGAACTCGGGTTCGCAACCGAGCAGCACGTATGCGCCCAGTGGCTTTGCGATCATCGCGGCTGCGTTCAACCCGTCTTGTGCCGGTACGGCGCCAGCGAGATAACCGCCGACGCTGTCGGCCGCCTCCCCCAGCGCACCGAAGCGGGCGCCGGCAATCTGCGCCAGGGATTGTGCGAGAACTTCGAGCGTGGCCGCGCGTGGATGGTGCTGCGCGTAGTTTCCAAGGAACACTGCGGCGGGTTCTCCGCCGCAGAGCATGTCGGCGATGCGCTTGGCGGCTTCTCCCGGGACGCTGCTGCCAAGAGCGGGATCCGTGGACGCTCCCCTGATTGCGGCAGAGGCCTTCACCACTTCAGCCAAGGCAGCGGGCATGGCGCCAGGGGCAACGATCAACCTGGCAGCCACCGGGATCAGCGGGTCGTCGTCGAATGGATTGATGAAGGCAAGCTGCAGTCCGCGCTTGGCCGCCTGCCGAATGCGCGCAGCGATCAGGGGATGATCCTTGCGCAGGTTGCTGCCGATCACCAGCACGCGCTTCAATCCACTCACATCCGCGACCGGCATGCCGAGCCAGGGCACGCCCTTGCGCCGGCCATCGAGAGAGAAGTCGGTCTGACGCAAGCGGAAATCGACGTTGTCCGAACCCAGGGCGCGGGTCAGCTTGCCCAGCAGGAACAGTTCCTCGACGGTGGAATGCGGACTACCCAGCGCACCCACTGCCGCTGCACCGTGCGCATCCTTCACGCGCTGCAACCCATTGGCAACGAACTCGAGCGCGACGGCCCAGTCGACTTCACGCCATTGACCGTCCTCGCGGATCATCGGCCGCACCAGCCGGCGCTCGGAGTTGAGCGCCTGGTAGGAAAACCGGTCCTTGTCGGACAGCCAGCACTCGTTCACCGCTTCGTTCTCGAGCGGCAGCACACGCATCACGCGGTTGCCCTTGACCTGCACCACCAGATTCGAACCGAGGCCGCAGTGCGGACTGATCGACTTGCGGCGCGAGAGCTCCCAGGTGCGGGCGGTATAGCGAAACGGCTTCGACGTGAGCGCGCCGACCGGACACAGGTCGATCATGTTGCCCGACAACTCTGAATCCACCGTCTTGCCGACGAATGACAGGATCTCGGAATGTTCGCCGCGACCGGCCATGCCGAGTTCCATCACACCCGCGATCTCCTGCCCGAAGCGCACGCAGCGGGTGCAATGGATGCAGCGCGACATCTCTTCGGCGGCCACCAGCGGTCCGATGTCCTTGCTCGGCACCACGCGCTTCAGCTCACCGAAACGCGACGACGACGGGCCGTAGCCCACCGCAAGATCCTGCAACTGGCACTCGCCGCCCTGGTCGCAGATGGGGCAATCGAGCGGATGGTTGATGAGCAGGAACTCCATCACGCCCTTCTGGGCCTTCACCGCGGTCTCGGAGTGGGTCCAGACCTTCATGCCTTCCGTGACCGGCGTGGCGCAAGCGGGCAAGGGCTTCGGCGCCTTCTCCACCTGCACCAGACACATGCGGCAGTTGGCGGCGATGGTGAGTTTCTTGTGCCAGCAGAAGTGCGGCACATAGGTCCCGAGCTGGTTGGTCGCGACCATCACCATCGAGCCTTCCGGCACCGCCACCGGCTTGCCGTCCACCTCGAGGTTGATCATCTTCGGTTCGCTCATCGCTTCACGCCGCCTTCGCAACCTTGTCGATCAGGCAGTGGCCGTGATCGATGTGGTACTGGAACTCGTCGCGGTAGTGCTTGATGAACGCGCGCACCGGCATCGCCGCGGCATCGCCGAGCGCGCAGATGGTGCGCCCCTGGATGTTGTCGGCGACGGAATTCAACATGTCGAGATCTTCCTTGCGGCCCTGACCGTGCTCGATGCGGTGGACCATGCGGTAGAGCCAGCCGGTGCCTTCGCGGCAGGGCGTGCACTGGCCGCACGATTCCTCGTAGTAGAAGTAGGAGAGCCGCTCCAGGCAACGCACCATGCAGCGGGTCTCGTCCATGACGATGACCGCCCCCGACCCCAGCATCGATCCCGCCTTGGCGATGGAGTCGTAGTCCATGTCGGTCTGCATCATGATCTCGGCCGGCAGCACCGGCATCGACGAGCCGCCGGGAATGCACGCCTTCAACTTGCGACCGCCGCGCATCCCACCGGCCATCTCGAGCAGTTTGGCGAACGGCGTGCCGAGCTTCACTTCGTAGTTGCCGGGCCGGGCCACGTCACCGGACACGGAGAAGATCTTGGTGCCGCCGTTGTTCGGTTTACCCAGGCTGAGGAACGCCTCGCCGCCGTTCACGATGATCCACGGGACCGCGGCGAAGGTTTCGGTGTTGTTGATGGTGGTGGGCTTGCCGTACAGGCCGAAGCTCGCCGGGAACGGCGGCTTGAAGCGCGGCTGGCCCTTCTTGCCTTCGAGCGATTCGAGCAGCGCGGTTTCCTCGCCGCAGATGTAGGCACCCCAGCCGTGATAGGCGTGGAGCTGGAAGTCGAAGCCGCTGCCGAGAATATTCGCACCCAGATAGCCGGCAGCGCGTGCTTCCTCCAGCGCCGCCTCGAAGCGTTCGTAGCCTTCCCATATCTCGCCGTGGATGTAGTTGTAGCCCACGGTGATGCCCATGGCGTAGGCGCCGATCGCCATGCCTTCGATCACGATGTGCGGGTTGTAGCGCAGGATGTCGCGATCCTTGAACGTGCCCGGCTCACCTTCGTCGGAATTGCAGACGAGGTAGCGTTGGCCGGTGTAGTTCTTCGGCATGAAGCTCCACTTGAGGCCGGTCGGGAAGCCGGCGCCCCCGCGCCCGCGCAGCGCGGACTTCTTCAGCTCGTCGATCACCGCCGTGGGCGGGATCTTCTCGGTGAGAATCTTGCGCAGCGCCTGATAGCCGCCGCGGGCCTCGTAGTCCTTCAAGCGCCAGTTGGTACCGTTCAGGCCCTTGAGGATGAGGGCGTCCGGGCCATATACGCCCTCTGGAAATGGCGCGTGGGAAGTGATCATCGCGAAAGCTCCGTCAGCAACGCGTCGATCTTCTCCGGTGACATCTCGACCAGCATCTTCTTGTTGTTGTGCAGCACCACGGGCGCATCGCCACAGGCGCCGAAGCACTCCCCTTCCTTCAGGGTGAACTTGCCGTCGGCCGTGGTGCCACCGAAATCGATACCCAGCTTCTTCTTGAGGTGCGCAGCAGCTTCGCCGGCGCCCGACAGGACGCAGGGCAGGTTGGTGCAGATGCACAGCTTGTGCTTGCCGACCGGTTCGAGGTCGTACATCGTGTAGAAAGTCGCCACCTCGTAGACCGCGATGGGCGCCATGCCGAGATACGCGGCCACGGCGTCGAGCACCTCGGTGGTCAGGTGCGGATGTTCGTCCTGCGCGATCGCAAGAGCCGACATCACCGCCGACTGCTTCTGGTCGGACGGATACTTGGTCAGTTCGCGATCGATGCGGCTCAGTGCGGATTGAGAAAGCATCAGCGATCGACCTCGCCGAACACGATGTCCATGGTGCCGATGATCGCCACGGCGTCGGCGATCATGTGGCCCCGGCCCATCTCGTCCATGGCGGCGAGATGCGGGAAGCCCGGAGCGCGGATCTTGAGGCGATACGGTTTGTTCGCGCCGTCCGACACCAGGTAGATGCCGAATTCCCCCTTGGGCGCCTCGACCGCGGCATAGCATTCGCCCTCGGGCACGTGCATGCCTTCGGTGAAGAGCTTGAAGTGATGGATGAGCTCTTCCATGTTGGTTTTCATGTCCACCCTCGAAGGTGGTGCCACCTTGTGGTCTTCCGTCATCACCGGACCGGGGTTGGCGCGCAGCCAGTCGATGCACTGTTTGATGATGCGGTTCGACTGCCGCATCTCCTCGATCCGCACCAGGTAGCGGTCGTAGCAGTCGCCTGTGACACCCACGGGAATGTCGAAATCCATGCGATCGTAGACTTCGTAGGGCTGCTTCTTGCGCAGATCCCACGCAAAGCCGGAGCCGCGCAGCATCGGACCGGTGAAACCGAGCTGCAGCGCACGCTCGGGACTGACCACGCCGATGCCGACGGTGCGCTGCTTCCAGATGCGGTTGTCGGTGAGCAGCGTTTCGTACTCGTCCACCTGCTTGGGAAAGCGCGTGACGAAATCCTCGATGAAGTCGAGCATCGAACCCTGGCGGTTCGCATTGAGCCGCTTCACGTCTTCGGCGGAACGCAGGTTGGAGGCCTGGTACTGCGGCATGCGATCGGGCAGGTCGCGGTAGACGCCACCAGGCCGGAAGTAGGCCGCGTGCAGCCGCGCACCCGAGACCGCTTCGTAGCAGTCCATCAGGTCCTCGCGCTCGCGGAAGCAGTACAGGAAGACCGTCATCGCCCCGATGTCGAGCCCGTGCGCGCCGAGCCACAACAAGTGGTTCAGCACGCGCGTGATCTCGTCGAACATCACGCGGATGTACTGGGCACGGATCGGCACTTCGATGCCGAGCAGCTTCTCGATCGCCATCACGTAGGCGTGCTCGTTGCACATCATCGACACGTAGTCGAGACGATCCATGTACGGCACGTTCTGGATGAACGTCTTCTGCTCGGCCAGCTTCTCGGTCGCGCGATGCAGGAGGCCGATGTGCGGATCGGCGCGCTGGATCACTTCACCGTCGAGTTCCAGAACCAGCCGCAACACGCCATGGGCCGCAGGATGCTGCGGCCCAAAATTCATCGTGAAGTTGCGAATCTCAGGCATGGGGCGAAGCTCCATGACGGTTCGCAACTGCGAGATGCATTTCAGTGGAGACTAACTTCGG
>LNFM01005357.1_pt1 | contig 22325 bp, 22 predicted proteins | sample 596031 | NCBI WGS metagenome assembly LNFM01 (sample SAMN04254537, study PRJNA301005) | activated carbon metagenome | isolation source: dual media filters at the Ann Arbor, Michigan drinking water treatment plant | place: USA: Ann Arbor | reverse complement strand
CCTTCCGCCCTTCGGGCACCTTCCCCCTCCGGGGGAAGGGAATTCCACTACCGCGGCCACGCCCGCACGCCGGTCAGGCCGCCGTCGATCGGCAGCAGGATGCCGGTGACCCAGCGCGATTCGTCGCTCGCCAGATAGGTCGCGCCATAGGCGATGTCCCACGCCGTGCCCTCGACCTGCATCGGCACCATCTTGCGCCGCCGCTCGCGTGCCTCGGCGCCGAGATGCGCCACCATCGGCGTGTGCACTGAGCCGACGATCAGGCAATTGCAGCGCACATTCTTCGTCGCGTAGTCGGCGGCGATCGACATGGTCATGCCGTGCAGGCCGGCCTTGGCTGTCGCATAGGCCACCGCGCCGGGGCTGCCCGACAGGCCGACCGCGCCGGCGATCGACGAGACCATGATGATCGAGCCGCCGCCGCCTTCCAGCATCTTGGGGATCGCGTATTTGCAGCAGATCATCGAGCTGGTGAGGTTGGTCTGCAGGACGCGGTTCCAGTCCTCCATCGACACCGTCTCGGGCGTGCCCGGGCCGCCGACGCCGACATTGTTGTGCAGCACGTCGAGGCGGCCGTAGCGCTTGACCGCGAACTCGGCCATCGCCTGCGCCGCGTCGTTCTGCGTCACGTCGCCGGCGAACACCGCGGCCTCGCCGCCTTCGCCCGCGATCTGCTTGGCCAGCGCCTCGGCGCGCTCGGCCCCGCGGTTGACCAGCACCACCTTGGCGCCCTCGCGCGCGAACATGATCGCCGTGGCCATGCCGTTGCCGACACCTTCGCCGCGCGGCGCCGCGCCCGTCACGACCGCGACCTTGCCCGCCAATCGACCCGCCATTCGCTTCTCTCCCCATGCGCGGCAGGCTAGGCTCGCCGCCCCTGAAACCTCGCGCGTCCCGTCCACCATGTCCACCACCGCCCACGCATCCCGCTCCGTCGCCATCGCAGGCCTCGGCACCATCGGCCTCAAGGTGGCCCGCGCCCTGGATCAGGGAATCCCCGGCCTGCACCTCAGCGCCGTCGCCGGCCGCGACCGCGACAAGACGACCAAAGCCGTCGCCGGCTTCGCCACGCCGCCGAAGGTCGTCGACAGCGCAGAGCTGGCGCAACACGCCGACATCATCGTCGATTGCGCGCCCTCAGCCGCGTTCTCCGCGCTGGGCGATTCAGTGATCGGTGCCGGCAAGATCCTGATGACGGTCAATGCCGGCGCCCTGCTGCGCCGCCTCGACCTCGTCGACAAGGCCAAGGCGAGCGGCGGCCAGGTGATCGTGCCGACCGGCGGCCTGCTGGGCTTCGACGCGGTGCGCGCGCTGGCCGAGGGCAAGATCACGCGCGTCACCATGATCACGCGCAAGCCGCCCAACGGGCTCGACGGCGCGCCCTATCTCGTCGAACGCGGCATTTCCCTGAAGGGGCTGAACGAGCCCAAGCGGGTCTTCCAGGGCAACGCCACCGAAGGCGCCAAGGGCTTCCCGGCCAACGTCAACGTCGCCGCCGCGCTGGGGCTGGCCGGTATCGGTCCCGATCGCACGACGCTCGAGATCTGGGCCGATCCCACCGTCGAGCGCAACACCCACACCATCGAGGTCGAAGGCGACACCGCGCGGCTGACGATGAAGATCGAGAACGTGCCCAGCGAGGAGAACCCGCGCACGGGCAAGATCGTGGCGCCCAGCGTTATCGCCTGCCTGCGCGGCCTGACCGCGCCGCTGCGGGTAAGCACTTAGCGTCGGTGCAGTTCGTCTATCAGCGACATGATCTCGAAGTAGTTCAGTCCTTCCGCGAGAGCGGGATAGTCTCGCGTAAAGCGATCAATAATTTCAGCTGCGGCGATCTGTTCGGACAGTAGTCTGCGGAGGTACTGCGCCAGTGCTTCGCTATACGCTGTCTCTCCCAGCCTTTTCTCAACACGCCCCTGATCGACCAGATTGGGTGTGGCGAAAGAATGTGAGAAAGGTGCGCGTCTCTTCTTAACCAGCTTGCTGTAGGCATGATCTACCTCGACGAGGTCTAAGGTCGTCGAGCGCAGGAACTCATCGATCGCCAGTTCGGTGATCGCCTGGAAGATTTCGAATACATCTACTCCGTCGATACTCCGGCGCTGAGCTTCCTGCTCGACCAAAGGGTACACGTCGTTGGCTGGCTGATCGCGCTCGACATAGTCAAGCATCGCGGCCCTGAGACTGGGAATCGCAAACAGTACTTCAGCAGCGTTCCAAGCCGGTCGTGGCAACCTTGTTTCGCGGTCTCGGGAGCTGGCGGTCAGCAGATCACCGTCGCTGCGGTCTACCGCCGCAGCTCCTTCATCGCGCTCTCGATGCCGCCCAAGGTCAGCGGGTACATGCGATCGCTCATCAGCTGCTTGAGCAGCTGGATCGAGGGCGTGTACTGCCAGTGCCTTTCAGGGACCGGGTTGAGCCACACCGCGCTTGAATAGAGGTCGGTGACGCGCTGCATCCAGACCTGGCCGGCTTCCTCGTTCCAGTGCTCGACCGAGCCGCCGGGATAGACGATCTCGTAGGGGCTCATCGAGCCGTCGCCGACGAAGATCACCTTGTAGTCCGACGGATAGGTGTGCAGCACCTGCGAGGTCGGCGTCGTGTCGGTGTGGCGCCGGCGGTTGTCCTTCCACAGCTTCTCGTACAGGCAATTGTGGAAGTAGAAGAATTCGAGGTGCTTGAACTCGGTGCGCGCCGCGGAGAACAGCTCCTCGCAGACCCGGATATGCGCGTCCATCGAGCCGCCGATGTCGAACATCACCAGCACTTTGATCTTGTTCTTGCGCTCCGGGACCATCTTGATGTCGAGCCAGCCGGCGTTGCGCGCCGTGCTGCGGATGGTGTCGTCGAGATCGAGCTCGGTCTCCAGACCCTCGCGGGTGAACTTGCGCAGGCGGCGCAGCGCCATCTTGATGTTGCGCGTGCCGAGCTCGACGGTGTCGTCGAGGTTCTTGTACTCGCGCTTGTCCCAGACCTTGACGGCGCGGCCCTCGCGGTTCTTGTCCTGGCCGATGCGCACGCCCTCGGGATTGAATCCAAAGGCGCCGAACGGCGAGGTACCGGCGGTGCCGATCCACTTGCTGCCGCCCTGGTGGCGCTTCTGCTGCTCCTCGAGACGCTTCTTCAGCGTCTCCATCAGCTTCTCCCAGCCGCCCAGCGCCTCGATCTGCTTCTTCTCCTCCTCGGTCAGAAGCTTCTCGGCCAGCTTGCGCAGCCATTCCTCCGGGATCTCGGCGGTGGCGGCGTCGGCGGCTTTCTCCAGGCCTTTGAAGACATGGCCGAAGACGCGATCGAATTTGTCGATGTTGCGCTCGTCCTTCACCATGATCGAGCGGCTGAGATAGTAGAAATCGTCGACGCTGTAGTCGGCGAGATGGGCGTCCATCGCCTCGAGCAGCGCCAGGTACTCCTTGATGGAGACCGGCACCTTGGCGTTCTTGAGCTCGAGGAAGAAGTTGGTGAACATCGCCTGCCTCTCAGTCTGTCCTTCTCCCCGCGACGGCGGGGAGAAGGAAAGAACTCAGGTCTTCTCGCGCCGCGCCATGAAGGCGAGCCGCTCGAAGAGGTGCACGTCCTGCTCGTTCTTGAGCAGCGCGCCGTGCAGCGGCGGGATCAGCTTGGAGCTGTCCTTGCTGCGCAGCGCGTCCGGTGGGATGTCCTCGACCATCAGCAGCTTCAGCCAGTCGAGCAGCTCGGAGGTCGAGGGCTTCTTCTTCAGGCCGGGCACGTCGCGGATGTCGTAGAACACCGTCATCGCCTCGCGCACCAGGTTGCGCTGGATGTCGGGGTAATGGACGTTGATGATCTCCTGCATCGTCTCCCGGTCGGGGAAGCGGATGTAGTGGAAGAAGCAGCGACGCAGGAAGGCGTCGGGCAGCTCCTTCTCGTTGTTCGAGGTGATCATCACGACCGGCCGCTGCGAGGCCTTGATGGTCTCCTGCAGCTCGTAGACGAAGAACTCCATGCGATCGAGTTCCTGCAACAGGTCGTTGGGGAACTCGATGTCGGCCTTGTCGATCTCGTCGATCAGCAGAACCGGTCGGGTGCCGGTGCCGGTGAAGGCCTCCCAGAGCTTGCCGCGCTTGATGTAGTTGCGGATGTCCTTGACCCGCTCGTCGCCGAGCTGGGAATCGCGCAGGCGGGTGACCGCGTCGTATTCGTAGAGGCCCTGCTGCGCCTTGGTGGTCGACTTGATGTGCCACTCGATCAGCGGCGCGCCCAGCGCCTTGGCGACCTCGTGCGCCAGCACGGTCTTGCCGGTGCCGGGCTCGCCCTTGATCAGCAGCGGACGCTGCAGGGCGATGGCGGCGTTGACCGCGATCCTGAGATCGTCGCTGGCGACGTAGTTGTCGGTACCCGTGAACTTCATGTCAGGTCTTTCCGGATTTCGTCATTTGTTCCCGTGTTTCACGTTAGACGCGGCCCGGGAGGCTGACAAGGCAAGCCCCCGCCGCGCCAGCGTTGCGGCGGGCGCGGATGCCCCGCTCTGCGGAACTTTTGCCTCCCTTCCCCCGGAGGGGGAAGGTGGCGCGGAGCGACGGATGGGGGATGCCGAAGACGGACACCGAACGCGTTGAGGCATCCCCCTTCCGCCCTTCGGGCACCTTCCCCCTCCGGGGGAAGGGAAAAGATCAAGCATTCCGCCGCAGCACCTCGCCGGCGAGGTAAAGCGAGCCGCAGATCAGGATGCGGAACGGGCCGGGTTCGCTGGCCAGCAGGTCCTCGACGGCCGTGGCGACGCTGTCGGCCGGCAGGCAGCGCAGGCCGACCTCGTCGGCCCTCGCGCAGGCCTGTTGCGGGCTATAGGCGGCATGGCCATGGATCGGCACGGCGCGGGCCGAGACGGCGTGGCGCGCCAGCGGCCGCAGGAAGCCCGAGGCGTCCTTGGTGGTCATCATGCCGAAGACCAGGTGCAGCGGCAGCGCGCCCGGCTCGGCCGCCCAGGTCCTGGCCTGCGCGCCCAGCACCAGCCCGCAATCCTCGTTGTGGCCGCCATCGAGCCAGATCTCGGCCCCCGGCGGCATCGAATCGGGCAGTGGTCCGCGCCGCAGGCGCTGCAGGCGCGCCGGCCATTCGACCGTCGCCAGACCACGGCGCACCGCCTGATCGTCGATCGCCATGCCGCGCGCGCGCAGGCGCTCGACGCAGGCGACCGCCGTGCCGGCATTGTCGAGCTGATGCGCGCCGGCGAGATTGGGGGCCGGCAGGTCGAGGCTCAGCAGCGCGCTCTCATAGTGAAAGCCACCGTCCTTGGGCGTGACCTGCCACTCGCGGCCCATGCGGTGCAGCGGCGCGCCCAGCCTGAGTGCGGTGTCCTCGATCACCTTGGCCGGCCCCTCGCGCTGACGGCCGACGACGACCGGCGCGCCTGATTTGATGATGCCGGCCTTCTCGCCGGCGATCTTCTCCAGCGTGTCGCCGAGAAAGCCGGTGTGGTCGATGCCAATGGGCGTGATCGCGCACACCGCCGGATCGTCGACGACGTTGGTGGCGTCGAAGCGCCCACCCAGTCCGACCTCGAGCACCAGCAACTCGGCCGGAATCGCGGCGAAGACGTCGAGCGCCGCCGCCGTGACGATCTCGAAGAAGGTGATGGGGTCATCGCCATTGGCCGCCTCGCAGGCCTCGATCGCCGCTTCGAACGTGTCGTCGTCGATGATCGTGCCGGCCAGCCGGATGCGCTCGTTGAAGCGCACGAGATGTGGCGAGGTGTAGACGTGGACCCGGTACCCCGCCGCCTCGGCCATGGCGCGCATATAGGCGCAGAGCGAGCCCTTGCCGTTGGTACCGGCGACATGCACGACCGGCGGCAGCCGCTTCTCGGGATTGCCCATGCGGTCGAGCAGGCGCTTGAGCCGGGCGAAGTCGAGATCGATGACGCGCGGGTGGCGCGCCATCAAGCGTTCGACGAGCGCTTCCGTCGACACGGCGAAGGCTCTAGGCCGCCTCGACGGCCGGCCGCTTCAGCAGGATGGAGCAGATGCGCGCCAGCGTCTCGCGCAGCTTGTGGCGGTGAACGACGAGGTCGACCATGCCGTGCTTGTACTGGAACTCGGCGCGCTGGAAATCGGGTGGCGGCGTCTCGCGGATCGCCGCCTGGGTGACGCGCTGGCCGGAGAAGCCGATCAGCGAGCCCGGCTCGGCGATATGGATGTCGCCAAGCATGGCGAGCGAGGCGGTGACGCCGCCGGTGGTCGGATCGGTCAGCACGACGATGTAGGGCAGGCCGGCTTCCTTGACCTCGCGCACGGCGATGGTGGTGCGCGGCATCTGCATCAGCGAGAGGATGCCCTCCTGCATGCGCGCGCCGCCCGAGGCGGAGAACAGGATCAGCGGCGCTTTCTTTTGAACGGCGATACGCGCGGCGGTCACCACGCCTTCGCCCACCGCCATGCCCATCGAGCCGCCCATGAAGCCGAAATCGAAGATGGCGACGACGGCGGGCTGGCCCTCCATCTGGCCGCTGGCGACGACGATGCCGTCGCCGCCCGGACCGGCCTGCGACTGCGCCTCCTTCAGGCGGTCGATGTAGCGCTTCTGGTCACGGAACTTCAGCGGGTCGACGATCGGCTTGGGTACCGTGTGGGTCTCGTACTTGCCGCCGTCGAAGAGATGCGGCAGGCGCTGCAGCGGCCGGATCCTCAAGTGGTGGTTACAGTGGTTGCAGACCTGCTGGTTGGCCTCGAGGTCGCGGTGGAACAGCATCTGTTCGCACGACGGACACTTCAGCCACAGGTTCTCCGGCGCTTCCTTGCGCGATACCAGCGCCTTGAGCTTGGGCGGGATGAAGTTGGTCAGCCAGTTCATGTCCGCCCTATGGCACGATTGATCGGGGCGGAAAAGAGGTCCGATCTGCCTTCCCTTCCCCCGGAGGGGGAAGGTGGCGCGGAGCGACGGAAGGGGGATGCCTCAACACAGTCGGTGTCCGTCTTCGACATCCCCCTTCCGCCCTTTGGGCACCTTCCCCCTCCGGGGGAAGGGAAGGTCAACGCCACAGCCCGGCGAAGGGTCGCACCAGTTCGCTCGGCCTTTTGACCGCGCAGAATTTGCCCTTGGCCTGATAATCGGCGCAGAGCTTCTCGGCCGCACCCGGCTCGAGATCGGCAATGATGGTGGCGAAGCGGCGTGAGTTGTTGGCCGTGACGTCGACGATCCACTCCCGGCCGATCCACGCCTGTTTCAGCTCGACCAGCCGCGCCTGGGCCGCGACATGCGCTGCGCGCGCTTGCTGGAGATTCAGGTAGGTGCCGACCCAGGCGCCGTTGCCGGGATAGTCGTAGCGATAGGGCGTGCAGGCCTGGTCGTCCAGCACGGTGGCCGCCGCGCCGCCGCTGCCGGCCGGCAGCTGGAACAGCTTCTGGCCCGAAGCGGCGCTCTTCTTGGCGTAGGCCTCGTCGAACAGCCTGATCATCGCCTCGTCGCGCAGGTCGGCGCGGCGGAAGCCCATCGCGACGCCGATCAGGCGGCGCCCGTTGCGCGTCGCGGAGGCCACCAGATTGAAGCCGGAGGAGCACAGGAAGCCGGTCTTCAGCCCATCGGCGCCGGGATACATTTCGAGGAAGCGCACGGAGTGGGTGATGCGCGCGCCGCGGATCATCACGTCGTGCTGGTTGAAGTAGCCGTAGCGCTCCGGGAAGTCGCGGATCAGCGCGATGGCGAGGATCGCCATGTCGCGCGCCGTCGTCACCTGCGCCGGGTCCTTCCAGCCGCTGGGATTGCGGAAGGTCGAGCCGGTCATGCCCAGCCGCTTGGCGGTGGCGTTCATGCGCTGCGCGAAGGCCGGCTCGGAGCCCGACAGGCGCTCGCCCACCGCCACGGCGACATCGTTGGCCGAGCGCAGGATCAGCGCCAGGATCGCCTGCTCGATGGTGATGGTGGCGCCTGCCGGCAGCACCAGCTTCGAGGGCTGTTGATTGAACGCATAAGGAGAGAACGCGAGCTGATCGCCGAGCTGGATCTTGCCGGCCTTCAGGTCCTCGAACAGCAGGTAGAGCGTCATCATCTTGGTCAGCGACGCCGGGTACCACGGCGCGCTGGCGTCGCGTTGGTGCAGTACCTCGCCGCTTTGCATGTCGACGACCAGGGAGGGGCCGGCCTGCGCCGGCCCGGTGGGCGTCTGGATGAAGCCGGATTGCGCCCGGGCCGGCGGGCCGAGCGCACTCAGGACAAGGAGGGTGGTGACGGCGAGGAGGCGGCGCAACGCGGGCAGGGACATAGGCATGATTCTAGCGCAACCCGGCGGTCTTGGCATGGCCGCGATGGCGGCTTATGTCAGGAACCATGATCAAGATCGCCGTGTGCCCGGTCACACCCTTCCAGCAGAACTGCTCCCTCGTCTGGTGCGAGGAGACCAGGCAGGGCGCGCTGGTCGATCCCGGCGGCGACCTGGAGCGGCTGAAGGACGCGGTGTCGCAGACCGGCATGACGGTCGCCAAGGTCATGCTGACGCACGGCCATGTCGATCACGCCTCGGCCGCCGGCGCGATCGCCGAGCATTACGGCGTGCGCATCGAAGGACCGCACGAGGGCGACCGCTACCTGATCGAGGGCCTGCCCGACTCCAACCGCAAGTACGGCTTCACCGTGCCCGAGCCCTTCCTGCCGCATCGCTGGCTCGAGGACGGCGACACGGTCGAGCTCGGCAAGCTCAGCTTCGACGTCGTGCATTGCCCTGGCCATACGCCGGGCCATGTCGTGTTCGTCAACAAGCACGAGAAGGCGCGCATCGCCTTCGTCGGCGACGTGCTGTTCCGCGGCTCGGTCGGCCGCACCGACTTCCCCAAGGGAAACCAGGAACAGCTGTTCCATTCCATCCGCAAGAAGCTGTTCCCGCTGGGCGACGACATCGGCTTCGTGCCCGGCCACGGCCAGACCTCGACCTTCGGCTGGGAACGCAAGACCAACCCGTTCGTCTGCGACATGCTGTTCGAGGATGAAGCGTAGCGGAAGCTACACAGCCAACGGCTCGCCCCCGGCGATCTCGATCGCCGCTTGTAACAGCGCCAGGCGGGCTCGGTCTCTCACGTCGAAGCGTCCATCCGCTTTCGACAGGACAAGAACCGGCGCTTCGTCCGCGTGATAGATTTCAACGGCATCGCAGAGCGATGTGTACGTCGGCAATAGCTGCAACCCTAAGGCATGCCGCCGGTGAACAACATCATCGGGAATGTTGTGACCGCCCTTGATCACCCGCAGCTTGACGCGGAACTGGCAGAGCGACGCCGACGAAATGAACAGGAAGTAGAGACGGCTGACGAAGCCCGCTCTGTTCGCTTCACGGATTGCTCCCGCCAAAGTGCGGGTCGCGAGCGTGGTTTCTACAACAAAGCTTTGCCTTGCCTGGATCAAGCTACGACGGCGCTCCAGCAGCGCCCTCGCCGCCGCCAAGGCAGCGGACTCGACATTATCGGGCGCGAGCTCTCGCGCTGTCTCATCGGCGTTGAGAAAAAGCCCCGCATCGATGCGGTCGCGCAATTGCGCGTAGGCAAAGGTCGTCTTGCCCGCGCCGTTAGGCCCGGCGAGAATCAGCAGTTCTGGAGCGGCCATGAACCGTTGCGGATCGCAGAGTCATCGGAGGTTTGGCACGCTCGACCGCGACGCGACGCCCGTCCGGGTAGATCGCATAAACCCAGCCATCCCGGGCTTGGAATATCGGCAAGCCCAGCGCATGGGTTTCCTTGACCGTCTTTTCGACGGCGTCCCGAAAGCCCTTCTCGGCAGTGAGTTGGTCAGCCATTCGATCTCGCAATCCGCAGCTTCAAAGTGGGCGCTGCGGAGGCTTTTGGCAAGAACAAGCCGAAAGGCCTAGCCGCGCCGCGCGCCCCGCACACCTTCCGACAGCGCCCGGATGTAAGAGAACACCCCCGGCAGCAGGTCCGGCTTCGGTGCGCCCTTGTCGTCCAGCCCGGCTTTGACGCGCTCGACGATCGCCGAGCCCACGACCGCGGCGTCGGCGATGCGCGCCACGGCGGCGGCCTGGTCGGGCGTGCGGATGCCGAAGCCGACGCCGATCGGCAACTTGGTCTGCGAACGCAGGCGGGCGACGTGGCCCTGGATCGCTTCGGCGGTGGATGACTTGGTACCGGTGATGCCCAGCACCGAGACGAAGTAGACGAAGCCCGAGGCGAATTGCAGCACAGCCGGCAGGCGCTTCGCGTCGGTGGTCGGCGCGGTCAGCAGCACGGTGTCCAGTCCATTGGCCGTCGCGTGCGGCTTGAGCTGGTCGGCTTCCTCGGGCGGCAGGTCGACCATGATGAAGCCGTCGACGCCGGCGGCCGCGGCGTCGGCGCAGAACTTCGCCGCGCCGCGCTGGTAGATCATGTTGTAGTAGCCCATCAGCAGGATGGGTGTGTCGACATCGCCGGTCTCGGCGCGGAAGCGCCGGACCATGGCGAAGGTGCGGTCCATCGAGATCCCGGCCTTCAGCGCGCGCTGGCCCGCCGCCTGGATCGAGGGACCGTCGGCCATCGGATCGGTGAACGGCATGCCGAGCTCGATCAGATCGGCGCCGGCCTTGGGCAGGCCCTTGAGGATCTCGTAGGAGACATCGAGGTTGGGGTCACCGGCGGTGACATAGGTGATCAGGCCGGCGCGGCCCTCCGCCTTGAGCTTCTCGAAGCGCTTGGTGATGCGGCTCACAGCTTCACCCCCAGACGCTCGGCGACGGCGAAGACGTCCTTGTCGCCGCGGCCGCAGAGATTCATCACCAGCAGGTTGTCCTTGGGCAGCGTGGGCGCGAGCTTCAGCACGTATGCCAAAGCATGCGCCGGCTCGAGCGCGGGGATGATGCCCTCGACGCGGCTGAGCTTCTGGAACGCCGCCAGCGCCTCGTCGTCGGTCGCCGAGACGTACTCGACGCGCCCGACATCCTTGAGCCACGAATGCTCCGGCCCGATGCCGGGATAGTCGAGGCCTGCCGAGATCGAATGCGCCTCGGTGATCTGCCCGTCGCTGTCCTGCAGCAGGTAGGTGAGGTTGCCGTGCAGCACGCCCGGCCGGCCGCCCGAGAGCGACGCGGCGTGCTCGCCGGTGTGCACGCCCTTGCCGCCGGCCTCGACGCCGATGATGCGGATATCCTTGTCGTCGAGGAACGGGTGGAACAGGCCCATGGCGTTGCTGCCGCCGCCGATGCACGCCACCAGCGTATCGGGCAGGCGGCCTTCGGCGGCCATCATCTGTTCGCGCGTCTCGCGGCCGATCACCGACTGGAAATCGCGCACCATCATCGGGTAGGGGTGCGGGCCGGCCACCGTGCCGATGCAGTAGAACGTGGTCTCGACGGTGGCGACCCAGTCGCGCAGCGCCTCGTTCATCGCGTCCTTGAGCGTCGCGGAGCCCGCCGTCACCGGCCGCACCTCGGCGCCCAGCATCTTCATGCGAAAGACGTTGGGCGCCTGGCGCGCGACGTCGACCGAGCCCATGAAGACGACGCAGGGAATGTTGAACAGCGCGCAGGCGGTGGCGGTGGCCACGCCGTGCTGGCCGGCGCCCGTCTCTGCGATCACCCGCGTCTTGCCCATGCGCTTGGCCAGCAGCACCTGGCCCAGCACGTTGTTGATCTTGTGCGAGCCGGTGTGGTTGAGCTCGTCGCGCTTGAAATAGACCTTGGCGCCGCCCAGCTCGGTCGTCAGGCGCTCGGCGAAATAGAGCGGGCTGGGCCGGCCGGCGTAGTGGGTGTTGAGCTTCTCGAGCTCGGCCTTGAAGGCCGGATCGACCTTGGCCGCCTCGTAGGCCTTCTCCAGCTCGAGGATCAGCGGCATCAGGGTCTCGGCGACGTAGCGGCCGCCGAAGATGCCGAAATGGCCGCGCTCGTCCGGACCGGCGCGATAGCTGTTCAACGCGTTCATGGATGTCCCTGATGTACCGCGCGGCGCTGTAGCAGGCGTCCCGATTGGGCGCCAGCCATGAAATGCCGCGCGGTCGCAAGTGCACTTCCTTCCCCCGGAGGGGAAGGGAAGGTGAAGTCTAGCGCTTCTTGGCGGCCTTCTTTTTCGCGACTTTCTTCTTCGCCGCCTTGCGCGCGGCCGGGCGCTTGGCGGCGGCGCGGCGCGGCGGGTCGCTGACCTCGACGATGACCTCGACCTCGACCGGAATCTGGTTGGGCAGACCGCCCATGCCGACGGCGGAGCGGGCGTGCTTGCCGCGATCGCCGAAGACCTCGACGAAGAGATCGGAGCAGCCATTGATCACCTTGGGCTGGTCGCCGAACTCCGGCGTGCAGTTCACCATGCCCAGCACCTTGACGATGCGCACGACGCGGTCGAGGTCGCCCAGCTCGGCCTTCATCACCTGGATCAGGCTGACGCCGGTGGCGCGCGCGGCCTTGTAGCCGTCCTCGACGCTCATGTTCTCGCCCAGCCGGCCTTTGATCGGCCCCGGCCCCTTGCCGGCGAGGTAGAGCAGATTGCCGGTGCGCACGGCGTTGACGTAGTTGGCGATCGGCGTCGGTGGCGCCTTGAGCTCGATGCCCAGTTCCTTGAGACGTTTCTCGGTTTTCATCGCGGCCCCCTCGGCATGACGGACCGCAGCCTAGCTCAGAGCTTGGCGACTGCCGAGAGAAAGGCGCGGATCATATCAGGCGATTTCACGCCCCGGCTCGATTCGACGCCCGACGACACATCGACCGCTTTGGCAGCCGTGGCGCGCACCGCGTCGGCGACGTTGGCCGTCGAGAGCCCGCCCGACAGCATCCACGGCAGCGGCACCTCCACGTCCTGCAAGGCCCGCCAGTCGAAGGGCAGGCCATTGCCGCCGGGCAGCGCGCCCACGGCGTCGGGCGCCGGCATGGCGTCGAACAGCAGGCGGTCGGCCGAGCCGGCATAGGTCTCGATCGCCGCCTCGACATCGGCGCGCGAGGCGACACGCACCTGCTTCATGATGGGCAGGCCGGTGGCTTCCTTGATCTTGCCGATGCGTCGCGGCGTCTCCTCGCCGGCCAGCTGCAGCATGTCGAGCGCGGCTTCCTCGGTGTACTCGCCCAAGGTGTCGTCGCTGGGATCGACGAACAGGCCGACGCGGATGACGTGCGCCGGCACGTCAGCGACCAGTTCCTCGAGATCGTGGAAGTCGATGTGGCGCGGCGAGGGCGGATAGCAGACGAAACCGACATAGCGCGCCCGGCCGGCGATCGCCGCGTCGAGCGCTTCCTTGGTGCGGATGCCGCAGATCTTGGCGACGACGGCCATGTCAGGACTCCGCTGTCATGTCGAGCGCAGCGAGACATCCCGGGATGCCGTAGATCCCTCGCTGCGTTCGGGATGACAAGGAGCGAGACATCACGCGCCCACCTGGATGCGGATCTTGTCGCCGAGATCGGCTTCGTGGGCGATCGCCTCGGCGGCGGCGCGCGGGTCCTTGGCCTCGGTGATCGGCCGGCCGACGACCAGCGCCGTCGCGCCGGCGCGCATGGCCTCGCGCGGCGTCATCACCCGTTTCTGGTCGCCCACCGCCGCGCCGGCCGGACGGATGCCCGGCGTCACCAGCAGGAAGTCCGGACCGCAGGCGGCGCGCAGGGTGGCGATCTCCTGCGGTGAGCAGATCACGCCGTCGAGGCCGCCTTCCTGCGCCAGAAGCGCCAGGCGCCGGGCCTGGTCGGCCGCCGTCTCGTTGACGCCCGCCGCCTTGAGGTCGCTGTCGTCGAGCGAGGTCAGCACCGTCACGCCCAGCAGCTTCGGCCGCTTCAGGCCGAGCTTGGCCGCCTGCAGCGCCGCCTCGTCGACGGCCGCCTTGAGCATCGCGGCACCACCGCCGGCATGGATGGTGATGTAGGTCGGCTCGAGCGCCGCCACGGCGCGGATGCCGCCGGCCACGGTGTTGGGGATATCGTGCAGCTTCAGGTCGAGGAAGAAGCCGACCCCGGTCATGCGCACCGGCTCGGGGAAGGCGTAACGCACACCCGGGGCGCCATGGGCGAGGAAGAATTCGAGGCCCAGCTTGATGCCGCCCACCGCCGGTACCGGACCGGCGGCGATGCGCTGGATCACCCGCGCGGCCTGGGCGAGGTCGACGGTGTCGATGGCGGCGTAGATCGGGTTCTTGAGGGGCATGAGCGCTCCTTGGGCGCGCCCCTCCTAGTCGAAGCGTCCGGCCGTGTCGATATCCCTGGGTCGATATCAGGCGGCGGCGCGCTGGATCGCCGGCCAGATTACCTGGGTCCAGGCATCCTCGCCTGACGCGGCGGCCATGCCGCGGCCCTGGCGCAGGACGATGAAGGCCGGGGTCTGGCGCAGCGAGGGGGCGAAGGGACGCGCCTCGGCCGGCCAACGGCGCGGGTCGAGCGACTCGTTGGTCGTCTTGCCCTCGATCCGGCGATAGGACGAACGGCGGTATTCGCCCGAATTGAGAAATCGCGGCAGGTGGCGTTGATCCCAACGATTGCAATCGTCGCAGCCCGGGGTGACGAAATGATAGATGACAACCGGGTGCGGTGCATATTTCGGCGGTGATGCAAGAACCGGCTCGCTGATCGCGAGCACCGGCACCGCAGCCAGACCGCTGAAAAAGGCACGGCGATTCATGGGCTTACCCCGAAACGTCTTTATGCATGACCTCAATATGTCGTGAAACTACCATCAAAGATTAAGTAGGACGAATCTTTTCTATCGTCGAAGATGAAACAGCTGTGGGATGTGTCAGATTAATCACAATAAATGCCAGCGCGGCTGACGCCAGCGAACCGACGATGACGCCCAGGCGCAGAGGTGTGGCATAGGCCGGGTCATCCCAGGCCAGCGAGCCGATGAACAGGCTCATGGTGAAGCCGATGCCGGCGCAGACCGACACGCCGTAGAGCTTCAGCCAGGTGCCGCCCGCCGGCATGGGCGCCAGGCGCAACAGGATGAAGGCGGCGGCCGGCAGGAAGACGCCGATCTGCTTGCCGAGGAACAGACCCAGCGCGATGCCCAGCGGCACCGGCTCCAGCAGGGCCGAGACCGACAGGTCGCCGAGCGGCAGGCCGGCATTGGCCAGCGCGAAGAGCGGCATGATCAGGAACGAAACCCAGGGCTTGAGCGCGTGCTCCAGCACGATAAAGGGCCGATCGTCGGGCGCGACGCTGGCGTCGCGCAGCGGCAGGCAGAGCGCGATCACCACGCCGGCCAGGGTGGCGTGCACGCCGGACTTCAGCACGCAGAGCCACAGCACCGCGCCGATCAGCAGGTAGGGGCCGCTGCGCCTGACGCCGAGCCGGTTCAGCGCCAGCATCGTGACGATGCACAGAGCCGCCAGCACCAGTGCCGTCGTCGACAGCTCGGCGGTGTAGAAGATGGCGATGATCACGATGGCGCCGAGATCGTCGATGATCGCCAGCGTGACGAGGAAGAGCTTCAGGCCCAGCGGCACGCGCGAGCCCAGCACCGCCAGCACGCCGACCGCGAAGGCGATGTCGGTGGCCGCCGGGATCGCCCAGCCGCGCAGCGCCACCGGGTCACCGGCGTTGAGCCAGGCGAAGATCGCCGCCGGCACCATCATGCCGCCCAGCGCCGCGACCATAGGCATGGCGATCTGCGCCGGCTTGGACAGCGCGCCCTCGACCACCTCGCGCTTGATCTCCAGCCCGACCAGCAGGAAGAAGATCGCCATCAGCCCGTCGTTGATCCACAGCACCAGCGGCTTGCTGAGCCCCAATTCGCCGTAGCTGATGGTGAACTTGGTGGCGAACAGCCGGTCGATCATGGCGTGCCACGGCGAGTTGGCCAGCACGATCGCCAGCGCCGCCATCGCGATCAGCACGATGCCCGGCGCGGCCTCGTTATGCAGGAAGCGGTGGATGCGGCCGCTGGCCATCAGCAACTCCGAAAAGGCTGACGCATATGGACCAAACCTCACCCTGAGGAGCGCCCGATGGGGCGCGTCTCGAAGGGTGGGCAACACGCTGGGTGTCTTCGGCCCATGCTTCGAGACGGCCGCAAGCGCGACCTCCTCAGCATGAGGCTGGAGAACGAAAACGCCCGGGCCTTTCGGGCCCGGGCGTTTCGAGCGTCGCCGCTCGGTGGGTGGCTACTCGCGGTCGCCGATCAGCGCCAGCAGCATCTGGAACATGTTGACGAAGTCCAGGTACAGGTTCAGCGCGCCGAAGATGGCGATCTTCTCCTGAACGTCGGTACCCCAGGCCTCGGCGTACTGCTCCTTGATCTGCTGCGTATCGTAGGCGGTGAAGCCGGCGAAGATCAGCACGCCCGCGGCCGCGATGATGAAGTGCAGCATCGAACTCGCCAGGAAGATGTTCACGACGCCGGCGATCAGGATGCCGATCAGGCCCATGAACAGGAAGGTGCCCATGCCCGACAGGCTGCGCTTCGTCGTGTAGCCGTAGAGGCTGAGCGCGGCGAAGGCGGCGGCGGTGATGAAGAACGTCCGCGCCAGGCTGGTGCCGGTGTAACGGTAGATCAGCAAGGTGAAGCCGATGCCGTTCAGCGCCACGATCGCCCAGTACACGAACTTCATCGTCCCCACGCTCATCGTGGCGGCGCGGAACGAGGCGAACAGGATCAGGCCGATCGGCGCCAGGATGGCGACCCAGCCCAGGATGGTCAGACCGGCGACGACGCGGCCGTTGGCCAGTGTCGTGGTCTTGATGAAGAGCGCGTTCAGCTCCGGCACGCTGTAGACGAGCATCGCCACGATGCCAGACAGCGCCAAGCCGGAGGCCATGTAGTTGTAGACGCGCAGCATATGGCTGCGCAGCCCGGCGTCGAATACTGCCTGGTCGACCGTCGCCGTACCGACCACAGGCCGAGTCTCATACTGAGCCATTTATTGCCTCCCGATAGGCGGACACACACCTGATGCCCATATTGGCGAAAGACGCGACATTATCAATACCTGACCGCGATACCCGGATAAGCGGCACGCAAAAAAAATCACGCGACCCGCCAATATTCCCACAAAAACCTTGGCTATTCGTTGCGCAGCAGCGCCAGCGGCCGCTGCCGCGTGGCGCCCACCGCACCCACCAGACCGAACCCCAAGGTCAACGCCATGGCCCCCAGGATGGTCAGCGCCACGACATCTGGGAGCAAGATCCATTCCAGGTTCATCACGAAGCGGATCACCATCCAGGCCGCGACGGCGCCGAAAGCGGCAGCGGCCAGTGCGGTGACGAAACCCAGGGCGGCGAATTCCAGGGCGAAGACACCCAGTACCCTCAGGCGCGAGGCGCCCAGCACCTTCATCACCACCGCGTCGTGCACGCGCCGCCGCTGCGTCGCCAGCATGGCGCCAGCCAGCACCAGCAATCCGGCGCCGATGCCGACGACGCCGACCACGCGCGCCGCCAGGCCGATATTGGCGAGGATCGAGCTGGCGTTCTCCAACGCTTCCTTGACCCGCACGATGGTGACGTTGGCGAAGTCGCGGGTGACCACGTCGAACACCTTGTCCTCGGCGCCGGGCGCGGCGCGCACGGTGGCGAGGAAGGTCTGCGGCGCGCGCTCCAGGGTGCCGGGCGCGAAGACGAAGACGAAGTTGATCGACAGCGAGCTCCAGTCGATGCGCCGGAGATTGGCGATGCGCGCCTCGACATCGCGGCCCAGCACGTTGACGGTGATGGTGTCGCCGACGCCCAGCCCATAGGCCGCCGCCAGCTCGGCATCGAAGGAGATCAGCGGCGGGCCCTTGTAGTCGGGCGGCCACCACTCACCGGCCACGATGCGCGAGCCCTCGGGCGGCGTCGCCGCGTAGGTCAGGCCGCGATCGCTGTCGACCGACCAGCGCGCCTGCGAAGGGATGCTCGATTCCGCGATCGGCTTGCCGCCGATTTTCGTGATGCGCCCCCGCAGCATCGGCACCTTGTCGATGCCGGCGACACCATCGATCGCGCCCACCGCCTTGGTGAAGGCGTCGACCTGGGTCTGCTGGATATCGACGAAGAAGAAGGTCGGCGCGTTGACCGGGATGCGCCGCGTGATCTGGCTCTGCAGATTGCCCTCGATCAGCGCCACCGCGACCAGCACGGTCAGGCCCAGGCCGAGCGAGAGCATGACCGTCGGCGTCGGCGCGCCGGGTCGATGAATATTCGCCAGCGCCAGGCGCAGCACGGCGAAGCGGGGACGGCCGGCCCATTTCGCCAGCAGCATCACCAGGCGCGCCAACAGCGGGAAAACGATGAAGGCGCCGATCGAGCCGGCGACGAACCACAGCGCGATGCGCCGGTCGCCCGCCGTCGCCACTGTCAGCGCCGCCAACGCCAGGATCGCACCGCCGATGATCGCCATGTCGCGCAGCCGGGGACGCGCCGCGTTGGGCGCCACCGCGCCGCGCATCAGGGTCGCGGCCGGCACCAGCCGCGCCTTCATCAGCGGCCACAGCGCGAAGATGCCGGCCACCAGCATGCCGAAGGCGGCGGCGATGATCAGCGGCTGGCCGTAGACGCCGACGCGAGCCCGCACCGGCAGCACGTCGGCGAAGAAGGCGTTGGCGATGAAGGGCAAGGCCACGCCGACCACTAGGCCCAGCACGACGCCGATCGCCGCCAGCGCGCCGATCAGCAGCAGGTAGCTGCGCGTCACCAGCGCCGAGGGCGCGCCGACGCATTTGAGGATGGCGATGGTGCGGGTGCGGCCCAGCAAATAGGAATCGACGGCGTTGCCGACGCCGACGCCGCCAACCAGCAGCGCCGCAAGACCGATCAGCTCGAGGAACACGGTGAGCCGCTCGGTCCAGGTGCGCACGCCGCCGCCGGCCTCGCTCAGCCCGCGCACGCGCCAGCCGGCCTCGGGGAAACGCGCGATCAGGTCCTTGCGGTACGCCTGCCAGTCGGTGCCGGGCCGCAACGCGACGCGATAGTCATGCGTGCGCAGCACGCCGGGCTGCAGCAGGCCGGTCGCCGGCAACGCGTGGTCGCCGATCATCACCCGCGGTCCCAGGCCGAACAGGCCCAGCCCGCGATCCGGCTCGCGCGCGATCACGGCGCGCAGCTCGACCGAGGCCTCGCCGACGCGGATGCGATCGCCGATGGCCGCACCCATGCGGCGCAACGCGACTTCCTCGACCACTGCGCCCGCGACGCCGTTGCGCACTTCAAGCGCCTCGCGCAGGGACATGCCGCCCTTGAGCTCGAAGGTGCCGGCCAGCGGATAGCGACCGTCGACCGCCTTGAGCTGGATCAGCGTCGGGCGCGCGCCGTCGCGATCGAGCCGCGCCATGCCGCGCATCTCGACCCAGCCGGTGACCACCGCACCATCGCGCGCCATGTAGGCGAGCTGCTCGTCGCTGAGCGGCTGGTAAGGCCGCGAGACCGCGATGTCGCCGCCGAGCAGCGCGCGTGCGTCGGCGCGCAGGCCCTCCTCGATGGCGCGGGCGAAGGACAGGATAGCGGCGATGGCGCCGACGCCCAGCGCGATGCAGGCGAGGAACAGGCGGAAGCCGCCCAGCCCCGAGCGCAGCTCGCGCCGCGCGATGGTCGCGGCCAAGGTCCAGCCATTGGGCTCGCTCCCACCTTTGGCTGCGCTCACCAGCCCGGGTTCGGCGGTCGTGACCGTCACGACGCGGCGGCCATGACGGGGGCGTCGTCGGTGATGCGGCCGTCGGCGACGTGGATGACGCGATCGCAGCGCTCGGCGATCGCCGGATCGTGCGTGATCAGCACCAGGGTGGCGCCCTTGGCGCGCGTCATCTCGAACAGCAGGTCCATGACCTGCCGGCCGGTGGTGCCGTCGAGGTTGCCGGTGGGCTCGTCGGCCAGCAGCAGCTTGGGCTCGGTGGCGAAGGCGCGGGCGACCGCGACGCGCTGCTGCTCGCCGCCCGAGAGCTGCGCCGGGTAATGCTGCAGGCGGTGGCCGAGCCCGACCTGGCTCAGCGCCGCCTCGGCGCGGCCAAAGGCGTTGGCGATGCCGGCGAACTCCAGGGGCAAGGCGACGTTCTCCGTCGCCGTCATGGTCGGCACCAGGTGAAAACCCTGGAAGACGATGCCGAGATGGTCGCGCCGGAAGCGCGCCAGGCGGTCGTCGTCGTGCCGCGTGATGTCCTGGCCGGCGACCTCGACGGTGCCCGATGTGGCGCGCTCCAGGCCGGCGATCACCATCATCAGGCTGGACTTGCCGGCGCCCGAGGGGCCGACGATGGCGGTGCTGCCGCCGGACACGACGTCGAGATCGACGCCGCGCAGGATATTGACCACCCCGGCATCGCTCGCCAGATGTAGATGCACGTCGCGCAGGCGGATCATTCAGGTGGTCCGTCGGAAAGCGTCAGCGGGAGCGAGGGAAAAGCGGTGCGAACCCTGCGAATGCCATATGGCGCCATTACGGCGGCGTTCAATGAGCGGATCATTGCCGCCTGTGTCGCGCTGGTTCTGCTGCTGAGCATCGCGCTTCCTAGCACAACGCATGCCCAAACGCTGCGCATCGCCATGCTGGGCGACAGCATCACCGCCGGCTACGGCCTGCCGCCGCGGGAGGCGCTGCCGGTGAAACTGGAGGCGGCGCTGAAGGCGGCCGGCCGCGATATCACCGTCGTCAACCACGGTGTCTCCGGCGACACCACCGCCGGCGGCCTGGCGCGGCTCGACTGGATGATGGGCGACAAGCCCAAGCTGGTGCTGGTGGCGCTGGGCGCCAACGACGCGCTGCGCGGCACCGACCCGGCGGAGACCGAGCGCAACCTCGACGCCATCATCACCAGACTGAAAGCCGAGGGCGCCGCCGTGATGCTGTTCGGCATGGCGGCACCACGCAATTACGGGCCCGAGTACACCAAGGCCTTCGACGGCCTCTATCCGCGGCTGGCCGAGAAGCACCGCATCCCGCTCTATCCCTTCCTGCTCGATGGCGTGGCGATGGAGCGCGAGCTGAACCAGCCCGACGGCATCCATCCCAATATCAAAGGTGTCGACGTGCTCGTCGCCCGCATCGCTCCCGCCGTGCTCAAGGCGCTCGACGCGTTGAAATAGTGCCCCTCGCCCCGCTTGCGGGGAGAGGGAGGGGCCCGTCGCGCGCAGCGCGATGGGAGGGTTAGGGGCTCGTGCGACAAACCGCGGCCGCGGTCCTGTGATTCCCGGCCCCTCACCCCGACCCTCTCCCCGCAGGCGGGGAGAGGGAGGAAGAGGCTGCCATGCGGAACATGGGGCGGCCTGGGCTTCATCATTGGGCGCGACAGGGCTAGCCTCCTCCGCAACGAACGGGAGGAACGGTGATGGCGGCGCGCATGCGTCAGATCTGCCTGGTGGCACATCGGCTCGACACGCTGGCGGCGGACTTCAAGGCGGTGCTCGGGCTCAATGTCTGCTACCGCGATCCCGGCGTCGGCAAGTACGGGCTGGAGAACATGCTGATGCCGCTGGGGCCGTCCTTCCTCGAGGTCGTGGCGCCGACGCGGCCGGGCACCACCGGCGGCCGCTATCTCGAGCGCCGCGGCGGCGATGGCGGCTACATGGTGATCTGCCAGGTGCCGGAGAACGATTCGTACCGCGCGCGCTGCGAGAAGATCGGCGTGCGCATCGCCAACACCATCGACTACGCCGACTACCACGAGATCCAGCTTCACCCGCGCGACAGCGGCGGCGCGATGCTGAGCTTCGGCGTGCAGAAGACGCACGGCGCCGAGGACTGGCATCCCGCCAACCAGCATCACACCGGCCAGCAACCCTCGGGCCGCGCCAAGCGCTTCGTCGCCGCCGAGGCGCAGAGCGACGATCCCACGCGGCTCGCCGAGCGCTGGGGCATGATCTACGACCTGCCGGTGAAGCAGGCCGGCAAGGCCTTCGAGATCGCGCTGGCCGACGCGACGTTGCGCATCGTGCAGTCGAGCGACGGTCGGCCAGAGGGGCTGGGCGGGCTCGACATCGCGGTCGACGACAAGCCAGGCGCGCTTGATGACGCGCGTGCACGCGGGCTGCCGATCTCCGGTGACACCGTGATGATCGGCGGCATGCGCATCAGACTCGTGTGAAACACGTCCCTGTCATGTCGAGCGCAGCGAGACATCCAGGGCAGCCGCCTCGATCCCTCGCTGCGCTCGGGATGACACATTGGAGAACTTCATGACCACCGACCTTCTCGTCTCCGTCGACGACGGCGTCGCCACCTTGACCATGAATCGCCCGCAGGCGCTCAACGCGCTGTCGCGCGACATGGGCGCGGCGATGCTCGAGGCGCTGACCAGGTTCGAGCTCGACTCCTCGGTCGGCGCCATCGTGCTGACCGGCGCCGGCCGCGCCTTCTGCGCCGGCGGCGATGTGCGCGCCATGGCCGGCCGCGCCGACCAGCCGCCCGAATCGCTGGAGCAGAAGATCCGCGCGCTGCGCCGGCGCATGGAGGTCTCGCGCCTGCTGCACGAGATCAACAAGCCGACCATCGCCATGCTCAACGGTGTGGCCGCCGGCGCCGGCC
>LNFM01004130.1_pt1 | contig 22328 bp, 16 predicted proteins | sample 596031 | NCBI WGS metagenome assembly LNFM01 (sample SAMN04254537, study PRJNA301005) | activated carbon metagenome | isolation source: dual media filters at the Ann Arbor, Michigan drinking water treatment plant | place: USA: Ann Arbor | reverse complement strand
CCGGCATGCAGTCGCGCATCTCGGGCATCGGCCTGACCGGCGTCGAGCAGAAGCTGGAAGAGGTCCACAAGCGCGGCTGGCTGGGTGGGGCGGACGTGCTGCCCATCGGCGGCTTCTACAAGGCGCGGCGTTCGGGCGAAAAGCACGCCTGGGAAGCGCAGACGATGCACATGCTGCAATCGGCTTGTGACCGGGCGTCTTATGATGTGTGGAAGCAGTATTCCGCGGCGATGCGGGCCAACCCGCCGATCCATCTGCGGGATTTGCTGGACATCAAGACGCTGGGCAAGCCGGTGCCGATTGAGGAGGTGGAATCCATCACCTCGATCCGCAAGAGGTTCGTGACGCCGGGCATGTCGCTGGGGGCGCTGTCGCCCGAGGCGCACAAGACGCTGAACGTGGCGATGAACCGGATCGGGGCGAAGTCGGACTCGGGCGAGGGCGGCGAGGACCCGGCGCATTTCGTGCCGGAGCCGAACGGGGACAACCCCAGCGCCAAGATCAAGCAGGTGGCGTCGGGGCGCTTCGGCGTGACGGCGGAGTATCTGAACGCCTGTGAGGAACTTGAGATCAAGGTGGCCCAGGGGGCGAAGCCCGGTGAGGGCGGCCAGCTGCCGGGGATGAAGGTCACGGCGCTGATCGCGCGCCTGCGGCATTCGACGCCGGGGGTGACGTTGATCTCGCCCCCGCCGCACCACGACATCTACTCGATCGAAGACCTGGCGCAGCTGATCTACGACCTGAAGCAGATCAACCCGCGCGCCAAGGTGACGGTGAAGCTGGTGTCATCTTCGGGTGTCGGCACGATTGCGGCGGGGGTGGCGAAGGCCAAGGCTGACGTGATCCTGATTTCCGGCCACAACGGCGGGACGGGGGCTTCTCCGGCGACGTCGATCAAGTACGCGGGTCTGCCGTGGGAAATGGGCCTGACCGAGGCGCATCAGGTCCTCGCGATGAACAACCTGCGCGAGCGGGTGACTTTGCGGACGGACGGCGGTTTGCGGACGGGCCGGGATATCGTCATGGCGGCGATGATGGGGGCCGAGGAATACGGCATCGGTACCGCTGCCCTGATCGCGATGGGCTGCATCATGGTGCGGCAGTGCCAGTCGAACACCTGCCCGGTGGGCGTCTGCACCCAGAACGAGGCACTGCGGGCCAAGTTCACCGGGTCGGCGGACAAGGTGGTGAACCTGATCACCTTCTACGCGCAGGAGGTGCGGGAGATCCTCGCGTCCATCGGCGCGCGGTCGATGGACGAGATCATCGGGCGGGCGGACCTGCTGACTCAGGTGTCGCGGGGTGCGGCGAACCTGGATGACCTTGACCTGAACCCGATGCTGATTTCTGTCGATGGGGCGCGGGCGATCACCTATGACCGGACGAAGCCCCGGAACGCAGTGCCGGACACGCTGGATGCCGAGATCATCAAGGACGGCCATCGGTTCTTTGAAGACGGCGAGAAGATGCAGCTGTCCTACGCGGTGCGGAACACGCTGCGGACCATCGGGACGCGGGCGTCCAGCCATATCGTGAAGAAGTTCGGGATGCGGAATGCCTTGCAGCCCGACCATCTGACGGTGAAGCTGACCGGGTCCTGCGGGCAGTCCTTGGGGGCGTTCAGCGTCCGGGGCCTGAAGCTGGAAGTGCAGGGCGACGCCAACGACTATGTCGGCAAGGGGTTGTCGGGTGGCACGATCACCGTGCGGCCGCTGATGTCTTCGCCGCTGAAGGCGGAGGAGAACACGATTATCGGAAACACTGTGCTTTATGGTGCGACCGACGGGTTCCTGTTCGCCAGCGGTCGGGCCGGGGAGCGATTTGCGGTGCGGAACTCGGGCGCTTCGGTGGTCGTGGAAGGCTGCGGGTCGAACGGGTGCGAGTACATGACCGGCGGCGTGGCAGTGATCCTGGGCCGGATCGGCGCGAACTTCGGGGCGGGGATGACGGGTGGGATGGCCTATGTCTACGACCCGGAGGGCGTGGCGGAGGACTTCATGAACCTCGAGTCGATCCTGACCTGCGCGGTCGAGCATCCGCACTGGGAGATGCAGCTGAAGGGCCTGATCGCCCGGCATCTGGAGGAGACGGGAAGCCGCATCGCCGAGCGTATCCTGGGCAACTGGGACAGCGAGCGGCGGAACTTCCTGCAGGTCTGTCCGCTGGAGATGGTCAGCCGCCTGCCGTATCCGCTGTCGGACGAGGTCGCGAAGGTTCCTGCCGAGTGAATGAAGAAGGCCCCGGAGATGATCCGGGGCCGTTTCAATTGCGCCGGGCTGCGGTCAATCCTCGGACGACCGGGCCCAAAGGTTGATGTCCTTCTCTTCGGAGATGGCGTCGATCTGGGCCAGTTCCTCGGCGGTGAAGTCCAGCTTTTCCAACGCGCCGACGCAATCCACCACCTGTTCGGGCTTCGACGCGCCGATCAGCGCAGAGGTGATGCCGCCATTCCGCAGGACCCAGGCCAGCGCCATTTGCGCAAGGGTCTGGCCCCGGGCGGCGGCCATGTCGTTCAGCTTACGCACCGAGCCGACGGCCTTTTCCACCACCGATGGGTGCAGCGATTTGTCCTGCGTGGCGCGACTGCCTGCGGGGATGCCGTTCAGGTACTTGTTGGTCAGTATGCCCTGCGCCAGAGGGACAAAGGCGATGGAGCCGACGCCAAGTTCCTTCAGCGTGTCTTTCAACCCGTCGGTTTCGACCCAGCGGTTCAGGATATTGTAGCTGGGCTGGTGGATCACCAAGGGAGTCCCCAGATCCTTAAGAATGGCCACCGCCTCACGCGTGCGCTGGCTGTTGTAGCTGGAGATGCCGATGTACTGCGCGCGACCCGACCCGACGATGTGGTCCAAGGCGCGCATGGTTTCCTCGAGCGGCGTGTCGGGATCGAAACGGTGGGAATAGAAAATGTCGACGTAATCGAGACCCATCCGCTTTAGCGACTGGTCGCAGGAGGCAATGACGTATTTCCGGCTGCCCCATTCGCCGTAAGGGCCGTCCCACATCAGGTAGCCGGCCTTGGAGGAAATGATCAGCTCGTCGCGCAGGGAACGGAAGTCGGTCCTCAGCAGTTCCCCAAAGGCTTCCTCGGCGCTGCCGGGCGGGGGGCCGTAGTTGTTGGCGAGGTCGAAGTGGGTGATTCCAAGGTCAAAGGCGGTGCGGCAGATCGCCTGTTTGACGTCGTGCGGTGTGTCGTGACCGAAGTTGTGCCAGAGGCCAAGGCTGATCGCCGGAAGCTTGAGGCCCGAGTTGCCACAGCGGTTGTAGATCATCCGCTCATAGCGGTTGGCGGCGGGAACGTAGGTCATGGGGGTCCTCCTGTTGGTCCTATCATGCTCTGGGGTGTGGGCGGCTTCAAGTTGCGCTGGCCGGGAATCCGGGGGATGGTTGGGGTATGAAGCATATGCGGCAGTTGTGGGACTTTCTGGTCTGTGTCTGGTGGCGGGTTGGCGACGGGCATTTCGGCCTGATCGCGGCCGGGGTGGCGTTCTTTGCGATGTTCGCTGTCTTCCCCGGCATGGCTGCCGCCGTCGCGGTCTGGGGGATGTTCGCGGACCCCGGAGTCATTCAGGGGTATCTCACGGTGGCCGAGCGGTTTCTGCCCCCCGAGGCACGGACGCTGGTGCATGACCAGGTGATGGGTCTGATCACCGCACCACGCTCGGCCCTGCAGTGGACAACGCTCTTGTCGCTGCTGATCGCGCTTTACTCGGCACGGGCCGGGGTGTCGGCGCTGGTGCAGGGGCTGGACGTGGTGCACCGGTCGCAGCCGCGGGGCTGGGTGAAGGGTTGGGCGGTGGACTTCCTGCTGACTGTCGCGCTGATCGGGGCCCTGTTCGTCGCGCTGGTGACCGTGGTCGTGGTGCCGATCCTGCTAAGCTATGTGACCTTCGGCACCTTCGAGGCCTGGCTGACCAAAGTCCTGCCCTGGGCGGCGATGTTCCTCTTGGTGGTGACCTGCCTGTCCATCGTCTACCGCTTTGGCCCGAACGTGCCGGGCGGCTTTCGGTCGCCCTGGATTTCGGTCGGGGTCCTTGTGGCGTCGCTGGCCTGGGCAGGCGTGTCGATCGGCTTTTCCGTCTACCTGTCGAACTTCAACAGCTACAATGCGATTTACGGGTCGATCGGGGCGGTGATCATCCTGATGATGTGGCTGTACCTGAGCGTCTGGGCCGTGCTTCTGGGCGGCGCGATCAACGCCGAGCTTGACGCGCGGACGCGGAGTTGATCAGGGCGCTGATGCGGAAGCGGCGAAGGCTGCGGCCAGGGGCGCTGGCAGGGTGAACTCGGCCAGAACGCGGGCGCGGCCTTCGACGGACATCTTGCGGGCGGTCTTCTGCACAATGTCGAGCACCTGGGCCTCTTCATGCTTCGCGGCGAAATCGGCGAAATACCAGCGCAGGAAGACAAAGCAGATCACGTCCTCAAGCGCCTGGACCTCGGGGTCGCGCTTGATGCCTTCCTTGCGCAACAGGACACCCACGCGGTCGCAGTCGGCCTGGTCGTAACCGGCGCGGGCCATCATCTCGGCGACCCGCAGCGCATGACGACGGCCCTGTTCCCGCCGCCAGTCCAGATACCCCGCCTTGCCGTCCGGATAGTCCGAACGGGGCAGGAGCCAGCGTTCGACATGCTGGCCGCGGGCGGCGATCTGCAACACGTCCGAGGCGTCCGGGAACAGGCGGTGCAGCTCGACGCTCATCCGTTCGCCGTAGGGCAAGGCCTCGCCCTTCGGGTCGGCTGCATTCGCAGCGTCGATCTGTGCCAGTACGGTCTGCAGCCGATCAGTCATCGCGTCCCCTTTGCCGGGCCTGTCTGCCCGACGCCATTTTGGCCGCTGTCGTGCGGGCACGCAACTGCAGGACTTGACCCTACGTTACGAGGTTTGCCTATTTCTGCGCCGCAGTGCAGCAAGCCAGCCCCAAATTTATGCAACAAGGCCGATTCCCCCGGAATCTGCTGCCGCTTTGTGGGGCAGAATTTGCCGGGTGCCACGAACGGCGAGCATCACTGTCTTCGGCTCGGGGGAAAATCCGCTGTGCCATAGCCGAATAACGGGAAAACCAGCTGCCCGGGAGGTTGCCGTCTGCTGCAGGACGGATCGCCACGGAAAGCCCAAACGGGGATAGTCCTAATGAAACTCAACAGACGTGCACTTCTTGCTTCCGGCATCGCTGCCCTTGCCATGCCGCGCGCTTCCTTTGCGCAGGCTGAAACCATCAAGATCGGCGTGCTGCATTCGCTGTCGGGCACGATGGCGATTTCGGAAACCACGCTGAAAGACACCATGCTGATGCTGATCGAACAGCAGAACGCCAAGGGCGGTCTTCTGGGCAAGCAGCTGGAAGCCGTGGTTGTCGATCCGGCCTCGGACTGGCCGCTGTTCGCCGAAAAGGCGCGGGAACTGCTGACGGTGTCGAAAGTCGACGTGATGTTCGGCTGCTGGACCTCGGTGTCGCGGAAATCCGTGCTGCCGGTGATCGAAGAACTGAACGGCCTTCTGTTCTACCCGGTCCAGTACGAAGGCGAGGAATCGTCGAAGAACGTGTTCTACACCGGTGCCGCCCCGAACCAGCAGGCGATCCCGGCGGTAGACTATTACCTGGAAGAGCTTGGTGTGCAGAAGTTTGCGCTGCTGGGCACCGACTATGTCTATCCGCGTACGACGAACAACATCCTGGAGGCCTACCTGATCTCCAAGGGGATCCCGAAGGAAGACATCTTCGTCAACTACACGCCCTTCGGCCATTCGGACTGGTCCAAGATCGTCGGCGACGTCGTGGCGCTGGGCGCGGACGGCAAGAAGGTCGGCGTCATCTCGACGATCAACGGCGATGCGAACATCGGCTTCTACAAGGAACTGGCCGCTGCGGGCGTCACCGCTGACACGCTGCCCGTCGTCGCCTTCTCGGTCGGTGAGGAAGAGCTTTCGGGTCTGGATACGACCAACCTTGCCGGTCACCTGGCCGCCTGGAACTACTTCATGTCGGCCGATACCCCGGAAAACGCCGCCTTCATCGCGGCCTGGAAGGCGTTCATCAAGGACGACAAGCGCGTCACCAACGACCCGATGGAAGCGCATTACATCGGCTTCAACATGTGGGTGAACGCGGTCACCGCCGCTGGCACGACCGAAGTTGACGCCGTGTCGGCAGCGATGATCGGCCAGGAATTCCCGAACCTGACGGGCGGGATGGCCAAGATGCTGGCGAACCACCACCTGACCAAGCCGGTGCTGATCGGCGAAATCCGCGCCGATGGCCAGTTCGACATCATCAGCCAGACCGACCCGGTTCCGGGCGACGCCTGGACCGACTTCCTGCCGGAATCGGCGGTGCTGGAGGCCGACTGGGCCGAGCTGAAATGCGGGATGTACAACAAGGAAACGTCCACCTGCGTTCAGCTGAAGTCGAACTACTGACCTGATTGCGGGAGGGGAATGCCCCCTCCCGCACCCTTCATCCCGGAATTCCCATGCGCCTGACCGCCCTTCTTGTCGCGGCCCTGTCCTGGCTTGTGCCACTGCCTGCCCTGGCGCAGGAGGCCGCCGCCATCGTGGCCCAGAACCGCGACCTGATCGAAAAGCCCTCGCGCCAGACCATCGGTCCGGTGATCACCGAACTGGCAGGCAGCGGCGACCCGATGGCTGACGATATCCTCAGCGCCTGGGCCGAAAAGCGGCTGGTGATCCGCAAGTCTGACGATGCGATTTTCTTGGCCCTGCCCGAGGGGGACGGCTTTACCCTGACGGCGCTGGACGGCGCTGCTGCCGGAACCGCCGCCAAGGGCGACCTGACCGAACTCAAGCCCAACGCCGGGGTGCGCGGGCTGATCGAGACGGCGCTGGTGCAGTTCACCTTGTCCGACCCGGACCCAAAGCGGCGGGCCGAGGCGCTGACCTCGATCGCCAGAGACCCGACGGCCGAGGCGCTGGACCCGTTGCGCGCCTCGCTGGCCGGCGAAGAAGACCCGACGCTGAAGGCGCAGAAGGAACGGCTGGAGCGGTTCCTGACGCTGCGCTTTGACCCCGATCCTGCGGTCCGCGTGGGGGCCATCGACAGCCTTGGTGCCGACATCTCGCTGGACACCCGCGCTGCGCTGAACCCGCTGGTCACCACGACCCGCGCCGCCTTTGCAGGCGATCCCACCGGCAATGTCGCCCGCGAACTGTCCGTGGGGCGCGATCTGACCGAGGGTGAGGCCTATGAGCTGCTGGTCGCCTCGGGCCTTGCACCCGCCCGCCTGACGCTGGAGGAGCAGCGCACCGCCTTGGTGGCGAACATCGTCGACGGCACGGTCGGTGGCCTCCCGGTGCCCGAGATGAACACCCAAGCCGCCCGCGACCGCGCCTATACCGCGCTGGAAGTGGCAGGCACCGTCCCCACCGCCGCCACGGATGACGAGGCGACGTCCGCGCTTGCCGCGCACCGGTTCTTCGAGGTCTATGCCGAGCCGGACCCGACCGTCACCACCGCCGCCACCGCCGCGCTGGCCAAGATCGACCGCAAGGTTGCCGCGATGCAGGCGGCTGATCTTGGGCTGGATGCCTTGTCGCTGGCGGCGATCTACTTCCTGGCAGCCATCGGCCTTGCCATCACCTTCGGCGTGATGGGCGTGATCAACATGGCGCATGGCGAGTTCATCACCATCGGCGCCTATACCGGCTTTGTCGTGCAACTGTTCGTGCCCGATTACACCCTGTCGATCCTCATCGCCCTGCCCCTCGCCTTCGCCGTCACCTTCGCCGCCGGTGTGGCGATGGAGCGTCTGGTCATTCGCCACCTCTACAAGCGCCCGCTGGAAACGCTCTTGGCGACCTTTGGCATCTCAATTGCGCTACAGCAGGTGCTAAAGAACGTCTTCGGCACCCAGGCCCGCCCGCTGACCGCGCCCGGATGGCTGGACGGCGCGCTGACTTTCAATGACGTCGTCTCGATCAGTTACATCCGCATCGCGATCTTCGTGCTGGCGCTGATCTTCCTGGCCTTCTTCCTTTACCTGATGAAGCGCACCCGCCTTGGCCTGGAAGTCCGCGCCGTGACGCAGAACCCGACCATGGCGGCCAGCATGGGGATCAACCCCGACCGCATCAACATGCTGACCTTCGGCCTGGGCAGTGGCATCGCCGGCATCGCCGGGGTCGCTATCGGGCTGTACGCCAAGGTCACTTCGGAAATGGGGGCCGACTACATCGTGCAGTCGTTCATGACGGTCGTGGTGGGCGGCGTCGGCAACGTCTGGGGCACGCTGGCGGGGGCCACGATGATTGGTGGCCTGCAGAAGGTGATCGAGTTCCTGAACCCCTCGAACACCCTTGCCGCCCAGACCTACATGATCCTGTTCATCATCCTTTTCATCCAGTTCCGCCCCCGGGGGATCATCGCGCTCCGTGGCCGCGCGGCGGGGGATTGACCATGTTGATTTTCATGACCGCCAGACTGGGGCCGCTTACCGCAAGCCCCCCCACCCCGGCCCTCCCCCACAGCGGGGGGAGGGAGGCACCCAGCCTTCCTGAGGTGGCAAAATGACCCGCAGCATCTTCGCGCGCTATCCCTCGGCGCTGGTCTTCATCGCCTGCCTTGCGGTCTTCACCCTTGCCGTCACGCTGCTGTCCGAAGGGCTTGGCGCGGGTGTGATCTCCACTTCCTTCGTCAAGACGCTGGGCAAGACCCTGTGCCTGTGCCTTGTGGCCCTCGCGATGGACCTGATCTGGGGCTATGCGGGGATCCTCTCCCTTGGCCACATGGCGTTCTTCGCGCTTGGCGGCTACATGATCGGCATGTGGCTGATGTATGCCCGGACCGAAGAGATCGTGGTCACGGCGCTGGCGCAAGGTGGGCTGCCACCGACCGCCGAGGAAATCCAGCAGGGCATCACCACCCAGATTTTCGGAGTTGTCGGGTCGTCCGACCTTCCAGCGATCTGGACCTTCGCCCACTCCCTGCCGCTGCAACTGATCCTTGCGCTTGCGGTCCCCGGCCTTCTCGCCCTTGTCTTCGGTTGGCTTGCTTTCCGTAGCCGGGTGACGGGGGTCTACCTCTCGATCCTGACCCAGGCGATGACGTTGGCCCTTGCGCTGTATCTCTTCCAGAACGACTCGGGGCTCCGCGGCAACAACGGGCTTTCGGGGCTGCAGAACCTTCCGGGCCTGACCGACATCGGTCAGGATCTGGTTTCGATCTGGTTCTTCTGGGCCTCGGCGCTGGCGCTGGCGCTGGGCTATCTGGTCCTGGCCTGGGTCGTCTCGGGCAAGTTCGGCTCGGTGACGCGGGCGATCCGCGATGACGAGGCGCGGGTGCGGTTCCTGGGCTATCCGGTCGAGACCTACAAGCTGTTCCTTTTCACCCTGACCGCCCTGATCGCGGCGCTTGCCGGGGTGCTGTATTACCCGCAGGCCGGGATCATCAACCCGGCGGAGCTGGCGCCGATCGCCTCGATCTATCTCGCCGTATGGGTCGCCATTGGCGGGCGGGGGAGGCTCTATGGCGCGGTCATCGGTGCGGCGGTCGTCTCGCTTTTGTCGTCGCTCTTCACCTCGGGGCGCCTGCCCGACATCCCGCTGGGGCCGGTCAGCCTGAACTGGGTCGACTGGTGGCTGGTGCTCCTCGGTCTGTCCTTCGTCGCGGTGACCCTGTTTGCGCCGAAAGGCATCGGCGGTCTCTTCGACCGGTTCCAGCACATACTGCCGCCCGACCGCAAAGGTGCGCCCCTTGGCCCAGATGATGGCAGCCTGCAGGAACAGGAGGCGCAGCGATGACCGCTCTGCTTGAAGTGTCTGGCGTATCGGTCACCTTCGACGGGTTCCGGGCAATCAACAACCTGTCCTTCTCGATCGGCGCGGCCGAGCTGCGGGCCATCATCGGGCCGAACGGGGCGGGGAAGACGACGTTCATGGACATTGTGACCGGCAAGACCCGGCCCGACACGGGCAGCGTCACCTTTGGCGAGCGGTCGATCTCGCTTTTGGGGATGAACGAGTCCCGGATCGCTCGCGAAGGCATCGGCCGCAAGTTCCAGCGCCCGACGGTGTTCGAGGACCAGACCGTCGAGGCCAACCTGATCCTCGCGCTGAAAGCCAGCCGCAGCCCGTGGCGCGTGTTGTTCTGGTCGCCAAAACCTGCCGACATGGCCCGAGTGCAGGAACTTGCGACCGAGGTCGGTCTCGGAGATCAACTGCACCGCAAGTCGGGCGAGCTTTCGCATGGCCAGAAGCAATGGCTGGAAATCGCGATGCTGCTGGCGCAGGAGCCGCGCCTTCTTTTGGTTGACGAACCGGCGGCGGGCATGACCCCGGCTGAGCGTGAGCAGACGACCGACCTCCTGGTCAGTCTGGCGCGGTCCCGGGCCGTTGTGGTCGTCGAGCATGACATGGAGTTCATCCGCCGCCTGAACTGCCGGGTGACCGTCCTCCACGAAGGTTCGGTCCTGGCGGAGGGCTCGCTGGATCACGTCACCCGCGATCCGCAAGTGATCGCCGTCTACCTGGGGCGCGGCTGATGCTGGAAACCACCGCACTGACTTTGCATTACGGCGGCAGCCAGATCCTGAACGGCATCGACTTTGCCGCCCGTGCCGGCGAGATCACCTGCATCATGGGGCCGAACGGGGTGGGCAAGACCTCGTTCCTCAAGGCGCTGGCGGGCACGCATCCGCGGTCTGGCGGCACTGTGTCGCTGGCGGGTGAGACGCTGCCCGCCGCCCGCGGGCAGGACATGGCGCGGCGGGGTCTGTCCATCGTGCCGCAGGGGCGGATGATCTTCCCGTTGCTGACCGTCCGCGAGAACCTGGAAACCGCTTTTGCGGTCCTGCCGAAGTCCGAGCGCCAGATCCCCGACGAGATGTTCACCCTCTTCCCGATCCTGAAGGACTTCCTGCATCGTCGCGGAGGTGACCTGTCCGGCGGGCAGCAGCAGCAGCTGGCGATTGCCCGCGCGCTGATCATGCGGCCCAAGGTCCTCCTTCTGGATGAGCCGACCGAAGGAATCCAGCCCAGCATCATTCAGGAGATCGGCCGCGTGCTGGAGTACCTGAAGGGCAAGGGCGACATGGCGATCGTCCTGGTCGAGCAGTATTTCGAGTTTGCCTGGGGGCTGGCAGATCAGGTCTACGTCTTCCGGCGCGGGGCGGTGTCGGTCAAAGGCCGCGCGGCAGAGCTGGACAAGGCCGAAGTGCGCGCGGCGGTGTCGGTCTAGGCCGGGATCAGCGGTCGCGCTTTTGCGGCTTGGCGGTCGCGTGCCGGGTCGGAAGGATGTCGAAGCGGGCGACATCGACATGGGCCGGCATGCCAAGCACCGCCAGCACCATTGCCGCCACGTCCGCAGGCTGCACAGCCGAGCCATCGGCATACATGGCGGCGCGGGCCTCGGCGCTCAGCTGGTGCTGATATAGCGCGGTCTCGACCCGACCGGCGACGATTTCGGTGGCACGTACGCCATGCGGGGCCATGTCCAGCCGCAGCGACTGGGCAAAACCGGCGATGGCCGCCTTGGTGGTGCTGTAGACCGCGAAATTGGCATAGGCCGTATGTCCAGCGGTCGAGCCGGTAAAGAAGATGTGCCCCCGGCCCCGCGCCTTCATGCCCGGTACGACAGCCCGGGTCAGGGTCAGGACCGACCCCAGGTTCACCTCCAGCATGCGGTCGATCTCTTCCTGGTCCAGATCGCAGAACGGGACCAGCGACTGCATCATTCCGGCGTTGTTGATCAGGACATCAGGCTCCAGCCCCTGTAGCGCGGCCAGAACGGCGGCGCGGTCGGCCACGTCCACGGCACGGGTAAGCAGCCCCAGATCCTGCAATTCTTGCAGGGCGGCGGTCTGGCGGCCCCAGCCTGTCACCTTATATCCTGCGCCGTGCAGGGCCAGCGCGATGGCGCGCCCAATCCCGCTGGTCGCGCCCGTGACAAGTGCCTGCATCCTGCTCTCCCCTGTTCCCGGTTCAGCGGGCCTGGGGCCGGAAGCGGGTCACTCGAAATTCACGCTCCAGTCCTGGGCAACAAGCCAGGTGCAGAAGGCTGCAATCGTCTTCACCCGCCGATGCGATTTTGGCAAGATCAGGTAGAAGCCCGGCACTTCGCTTTCCGGCATTCCGTGCATCACCCAGTCGCCGAAAGGCGCGACGAGGCGGCCAAGTTTCAGGTCCTCATCCGCGTCGCGTGTCGACAGAAGCCCGACCCCAAGCCCCGCCAAAGCCGCCCGCCGCGCGGTGGAGGCGTCCTGCAGCTCCATGTCGCTTTTCGAGGCTACCCGTTCGACCCCAAGATGGCGGAGCACGTTCAGCCAAAGCTCGGGCGACAGGACCGGGTGCAGAAGCGGCAGGTCTGCAAGGTCGGCAGGCCGGGCAACCCGGCGCGCAAGGTCTGGCGTGCAACAGATCACCTTGTGGTCGCGGCACAGCAGCGTCGCCTCGACCCCGCGCCAGCCGCCATAGCCCCACTGGATCGCGACATCGACGTCATCGGCGATGAAGTCCGGAAGGTCCACCATCGTGGTGAGGCGCAGGTCGGCGTCCGGCACAAGGTCGCGAAAGCGGGTGATGCGGTCCAGAAGGTAGCGGGTCGCAAAATACGGGCTGGCGTTCACGTTGATCCGGTTGCGCTGGTCGTGCCCCGCCACCCGGCGCACGCCTTCGGCCAGTTCCGCAAAGCCCGCCTGGACGAAATGCTGGAGCAGGATTGCCTGCTCGTTCGGCTCGATCGCCCGGCCCTTGCGTTCGAAGAGGGTCACCCCCAGCGCGTCTTCCAGCAGCTTGATCTGCTGGCTGACGGCCTGCGGGCTGACCGACAATTCATCCGCAGCACTGCGAAAGCTGCGATGGCGCACGACGACATGAAACACGCGCAAAGCGTTCAGGGGCGGCAGTCGTCTGGAAAGGTCGATCATCCGGGGCCCCTGTCAGATCACGGCTTTTTCCAGGAAGGGCCGGTTTGCCGCGATACGGTCGTAGCCGACCTCGGACAGGTCCAGCGTACGGAACGCGCCGTAGGTGACCAACTCGCTGATCGCCCGCCCGGTAGCTGGGGCCTGTTGCAACCCGTGCCCGGAAAAGCCGTTGGCGAAGAGGAAGTTCAGCACTTCGGGATGCGGGCCGACGATCAGGTTGTGGTCCAGCCGGTTGAAATCATAGTGCCCGGCCCATTGGTTGATCGGCTTGATCGCCTCGAACGCGGGGGATCGGTGGGCGAGGGCGGGCCAGATGATGTCCTCGAACTCTTCCCAGCGCGGCTCGAAATCGTCCCAGTCTACGGCGGGGTCCTCGACCGGGGGCGCGCCGGTCAGGAAGTAACGGCCTTCGGGGCGGCAGAAAACGCCGGTGGGGTCGATCATCAGCGGCAACCGCCCGCCGTTCACCGCGGCGCTGCCTTCGGGCGAGGTGGCACAGTCGAAGACGAAGACAGTGCGCTTGCGCGGCTCGACCGGCAGGTCCAGACCCGCCATGCGGGCGGTCAGGGCGGCACGGGGACCGGAGGCGTTGACGATGGTTCCCGCCTGCACGACGGCCCCGGATTTCAGCGTGACCGAGGTGACCCGCCCCTTGTCGCGTCCGATGTCCACGACCTCGTCGGTGACATAATCGGCGCCCAACGCGCGCGCCTTGGCCTTGAAGCCGTTCATCAGCCCGGTGTTCGAAAACCAGCCCTCGCCCGACTGGCCATAGCTTGCCAGAAGGATGTCATCGACCCGCAGGTGCGGGAAGGCGCGGGCCAGGTCTTCCGGGTCGCACAGGACCACATCCGCCCCGCAGGCCCGTTGCACAGCGTGGTTTTCCCGCAGGATCGTTGCGCCGTCCTCGGTGCTGGCCAGGAACAGATAGCCGCCCGGGTGAAAGTTCAGCTCGGGCGGGGCCTCACCCTTGACCTGCATCGTTTGCGCGAAGTCGCAGATGAAGGCAGACCCGAACTGGCTGATCTTCACGTTGATCGGGTTCGAGAACTGCACCCGGATCGACGAGGCCGACAGCGCGGTCGAGGCCTGGCGGTAGGTCGGGTCCCGTTCCACCACCAGCACCGAGCCGCTGAAATCCGGGTTCGCCATCAGGAAATAGGCGACCGCAGACCCGATGACCGCCCCGCCAACGATGACGACGTCATAGCCTGGCTTCATGTCGCGTCGTCCGGATGGCCAAGGTCGATGAACCAGCCGCCAAGGTGCAGGACGGACGGCGCGCGGGGATCGGGCGTCGGGATCTTTGCCTCGACCGCGGCGCGGAAGCGTTCGGTATTGTCCTGCGGGTGAAAGCCAAGGTGGCCAGCCAACCGGTTGTCGACTGGCTTGACCGTGTTGTCCGAGATGCCGAAGGCCGTCGTGAAGCCCACACGTGGGGCCGTCACGGCTGCTGCGACCAACCGGATGCAATCCTCGAACGACAGCCAGGACCACAGCATCCGCCGGTCCGCCGGTTCGGGAAAGCTGGAGAAGATGCGCAAGGCGGCGGTCTCGATCCCGAACTTGTCCCAGTAGAGGCGGCCCAGATCCTCGGCAAAGCATTTGGACAAACCGTACAGCCCGTCGGGCCGGTGCGGAGCATTGGCGTCGATCTGGTCTTCCAGCCGGTGGTAGCCGATGGCGTGGACGGAACTGGCATAAACCACCCGCCCCACCCCATGCTGCCGCGCGCCTTCGTAGACGTGATAGCTGCCCCGGATATTCGCGTTCAGGACGGCGTCCCAGCCCGCCTCCATTGCGATGCCGCCGAAGTGGACGATGGCATCAACGCCTTCACAGGCCGCCACCGTCGCCGCCATGTCGGCGAGGTCAAACTGCAGCGCGGTCTCGTTCGGTTGCAGGCCGGTGATCGGGGCCATATCGGCCAGCCGCAGCTCGCGGCACAAGCTGGCGAGGCCCCGGCGGAGATGGGTGCCCAGCCGGCCAGCGGCTCCGGTCAGAAGGATGCGGTTGAAGCGAGGAGAGGTCATTTCGTCAGATAGCCCTTCGACAGATCGTTTGCCCGTGCGTCTGGGTCGCGTCCGGCGGGATCACCAAAGCCGCCCCCGCCGGGAAGGCGCAGAACCAGCCGCCGCCCGGCGGGGACATGCTGCCAGCCCTTCGGCTTCAGTTGCGTGCCATCGTCCAGCGCCACGCCGCCCGGAGCGCCCGGCTGCCCGCCGTCGCGTCCCTTGGCGGCGTGGCCGACCCGGTCGAACATGGCGGAAAAGTCGAATTCATGCCCCGGCGCGGGTTCGATCTCGATGACTTGGCCAAGCCCTCCGCGATGCGTCCCGTCGCCGCCGCTGTCGGGCCGCAACTCCTTGCGCCAGATCACCACCGGGCCGGTCTGTTCGGTGGCCTCGATCGGCATCGTCATCACGCCGGATGGGAAAGCGGTGGCGGACAACCCGTCAAGCCCCGGCCGCGCACCCATCCCGCCCGAGTTGAACATCAGGATTTCGGCCCGCCGCCCGGACTGTCCCGCCACCGGACGGACCGACATGTGGATGTTCCATAGCGCAGCCGCCCCCTCGGCCAGCACCTGCCCCGGCAGGGCGTTGGCCAACGCGCCCAGCACCAGGTCGGGCACCAGATGGCCGATGACATGCCGCACCGAAACCGGGGCGGGTCGGGGCGCGTTCAGGATGTTTTCCGGCGAGGTAATGGTGAACGCCTCCAGCGAGGCCCAGTTGTTCGGGATGTCCGGCGCAACGACGCATTTCATCGCGTAAGAGGCATAGGCCTTGGTGTAGATCACTGGCACGTTGATGCCCTTGGCATTCACCGGATCGGAGCCGGTGAAATCCACGTTCACCCGGTCCACCGTGATCGACACCGTGCAGGCCAGCCGCACCGGGCTGTCATAGCCGTCGGTGAGAAGGTCATTGGACCAGCTTCCAACCGGCAGCGCCCGGATGCGGTCCAGCGTGGCGTTTCGCGTGCGGGTGAAGATGAACTCACCTAGCGCGTCCAGGGTGTCGAGCCCGATCTCCTCCATCATCGCGATCAGGCGGCGGTGGCCGACATCGTTGCAGGCCGCCAGCGAGTAGAAATCACCCACCACCTGATTGGCCTCGCGCACATTGGCGCGGAGAAGCTGGATCAGGACGCTGTTCACCACCCCCCGTTCGGCGAACTTCATGATCGGGATCTGGATGCCTTCCTCGTAGACCGACTTGCCGTCCGCCCCGAAGCCTCGGCCCCCCACGTCCACCACATGCGCCGTGCAGGCGAAGAACCCGACCAGCCGGTCGCCCTTGAAGCTGGGCGAGACCATGGTGATGTCGTGCAGGTGGCCGGTGCCCTTCCAGGGGTCGTTGGTCACATAGGTGTCGCCCGGGAACATGTTCTGGCGGCCGATCTCGTCGATGAAATGCAGGACCGCCTCGGCCATGGTGTTCACATGGCCCGGCGTCCCGGTCACCGCCTGGGCCAACATCCGTCCCTTGGGGTCGAAGACGCCTGCCGACAGGTCCCCGGCCTCGCGGACCGAGGTGGAAAAGGCAGTGCGCAGCAGGGTCATCGCCTGCTCTTCCACGACCGAGATCAGCCGGTTCCACATCACCTGCATGCGGATGTCGAAGGTCGCGTCGGTCATGTAACGATCTCCTTGCGGACCAGAAGCAGGCTGCCGTCGCTTTGCATCACCACATCGAAGGGCGACGTTACGACGGTCGAGGTTTCGCGTTCCACCACCACGGCCGGGCCGGTCAGCCGGTCGCCCGGTTTCAGCGCATCTCGTTCGACGATACGGGTCGCGATAGCCTTGTCTTGGGTCGGGTCGAACACGGAACGTGAAAGCGTGTTGCCCTCTGTGATCCGGCCCAAGTTAATCTTATGACGGTCCGGAGCAGGGCGGATGTCCTGCGCCTTGACCGAGAAGGTGACGATTTCGATCTCCAGATCCTCCAGCCCGTCGATGGCGCGACCGAAGAAGCGGGCATAGGCCGCCTGGAATTCGCGGCGCAGTGTCGCGGCATCGACTTGGACGAACGCACGGTCGGTCAGCGGCAGCGGAATCTCCCAGCCCTGCCCGACATAGCGCATGTAGGCGGTGATCTCGCGCTGGATGCTGCCCGAGCTGCCCGAGCGGACAAAGCTTTCCGCCGTGGACTTCAGGTCGCCAATCAGCGCGTTGACCGCATTGGCATCGAAGGCGGATAGCCGGACCACCTTGGAGGCCAGCGCCTCATAGCCGAACGGAGCCTTCAGAAAGCCGATAGCGGACCCCACCCCGGCGCCCGGCGGGATCAGGCATTGGTCGATCCCGAGCTTTTCGCACAGCCGCGCGGCGTGCAGAGGGGCAGCCCCGCCAAACGCCACCATGACGTTGTCCGAGATGTTCTTGCCGTTTTCCACCGCATGGACGCGCGCGGCATTGGCCATGTTTTCGTCGACGACCTCGACGATGCCGAAGGCCGCTGCATCCGCCGCTAGCTTCAGCCGGTCGCCCACCCCGGTCGCGATCGCGGCCCGCGCGGCGTCAACCGACAGCCGGATCGCGCCACCGGCGAAGTTGTCGGGGTCCAGCTTGCCCAGCACCAGATCAGCATCTGTGATCGCAGGCCGCAGGCCGCCGCGCTGATAGCAGGCTGGACCCGGTTCAGACCCCGCACTTTCCGGGCCGGTCTGGATGCGACCAAGGCTGTCGACCCAGGCCAGCGACCCGCCACCCGCCCCGATCTCGATCATCTCGATCACCGGGATCGAGATCGGCATGCCGGAGCCTTTGGCAAAGCGGGTGGAGCGCGCGACCTCGAAGGTCCGGGCGGTCTTGGGCTGATAGCCCTCGATCAGGCAGATCTTGGCGGTGGTGCCGCCCATGTCGAAGCTGACCACCTTCTCCAGCCCGAAGCGCTGCGCCACGTCTGCGGCGAAGATTGCCCCGCCCGCAGGCCCGGATTCCACCAGCCGCACCGGAAACTCGGCGGCGGTCTCGACGCTGATCAGCCCGCCGCCAGAGTGGATCATGAACACCGGGCAGGTCGCGCCCTTGTCGCGCAGGCGGGACTGCAGGCGACCCAGATAGTCGGACATCTGCGGCCGGACATAGGCATTGGCGCAGACGGTGTTGAACCGCTCAAACTCGCGCATCTGCGGCGAGACGTCGGAGGAAATGGAAATCGGCAGACCGACCTTCGCCGCGATGATGTCGCGTGCCCGGCGTTCGTGGTCGGGGTTCATGTAGGAATGGATGAACCCGATGGCGACCGCGCCATAGCCTCCGGCTGCGATCCGGTCGGCCAGCGTTTCAAGCGCGGCCTCGTCCAGCGGCGCCAACTCCTGCCCCTGCGCGCCGATCCGTCCCCGCACCGGAAACCGATCCTCGCGCGGGACCAGAGGGGGTGGCAGGACGAGGTTCAGGTCATACTGGTCGAACCGGCTTTCGGTCCGCATCTCGATCACGTCGCGGAAGCCTTCGGTCGTCACGAGGGCGACCTTCGCCCCGCGCCGTTCGATCAATGCGTTGGTGGCCAGCGTCGTGCCGTGGATCAGGATATCCAGATCGCCATAGCCCAACCCGGCCTCGGCCAGCACGATGTCCATGCCGTCAAGGATGGCCTGCTCCGGAGCCGAATAGGTCGTGAGCACCTTGGTTGAGTGCATCGCGCCGTCCAGTTCCAGCGCGATGTCGGTGAAGGTGCCGCCAATGTCGGCGCCAATGCGGATCTGGCGGGTCATTTACGGTCCTTGGCGGCCAATGCTGTGGCTCGCATCTGCGACAGGGTTTGCCGGGGGGTCAGCGCCTCGGCAGAGATGGCAAGGTCCAGCACGGCGCCAGAACGGCTGGCCCGCGCACGGGCGAAAGCTGCGGGGAAATCCTCCGTCCGCTCTACCTTCTCGGCATGGAAGCCGTAGGCCTGTGCCAGCATCACGAAGTCGGGGTTCTGCAGGTCGGTGCCCGAGACCCGCGCCGGGTAATGCCGTTCCTGATGCGCCCGGATGGTGCCGTAGGTGCCGTTGTTCAGGATCAGGATGATCGGCTGGGCGCCGGCTTGCATCGCTGTGCCGAGTTCCTGGCAGTTCATCTGGAAATCGCCGTCACCGGCAAAGCACACGACCGTCCGATCAGGATGCGCAACTTTGGCCGCGATGGCGGCGGGCACGCCATAGCCCATCGCGCCTGATTGCGGGGCCAGCAGCCGAGCCTTTGGTCCGAACTTGAAGAACTTGTTCGGCCAGACGGTGAAGTTCCCTGCACCATTGGTCAAGATCGCGTCGTCGGGCAGCACCTCGCGCAGATGCGCGCTGACAAGGCCCATGTCCACGGGTGAGGGCTGCGCGGGCAGGGTGAAGGTCGCCTCGTAATCCGCCCGCGCCCGTTTGCGCCAGTCGGCCCAGCCACCTTGCACCGGGGTCAGCGCCGCGACAAAGGCGTTGGGACCGGCGGGAATGCCCAGCGTGGGGATGTAGACTTTGCCGATCTCGGCTGCCGAGCCATGCACATGGATGATCTTCTGGCGCGGGGATGGCACCTGGAACAGGGTGTAGCTTTCGGTCGAAATCTCGCCGAACCGGGTGTTCAGCGCCAGGATCACGTCGGCCTCGGCCATCGTCTTGCGCACGCCTGCGGCAAGGCCCAGGCCAAGATCACCAGCGTAGCAGGGGGAGTGGTTGTCGAACATGTCCTGATAGCGCAGCGCCGCGACGACGGGGATGTCCGAGGCCTCGGCAAAGGCCTGCAGTGCCGCCTTCCCGGCGTCGGTCCAGTTGCAGCCACCGAGCAGGATTGCGGGACGTTCTGCGCTTGCCAGCGCTGCCAGTGCCTCGGACAGCGCCGCGGGTTCCGGACCAGGTTCAGCGATGCGGGCGGGGCCGGTCAGGGGCAGGGCGTTGGCGGGGCCGGACAGCATATCCTCGGGCAGGGCGATTACCACCGGACCGGGGCGGCCCGTGGTGGCGGTGATCCAAGCGCGGGACAGGATTTCCGGGATGCGGTCGGCGTCGTCGATCTCGACCGCCCACTTGGCCATCGTGCCGAAGACCGCGCGATAGTCGATTTCCTGAAACGCCTCACGCCCGCGCATGTCGGTGCCGACCTGGCCGACAAAGACGATCATTGGCGCCGAGTCCTGCATCGCGGTGTGGATGCCGATCGAGGCATTGGTCACTCCAGGCCCGCGCGTCACGAAGCAGAGGCCCGGCTGGCCGGTCAGCTTGCCCCAAGCGGCGGCCATGAAGGACGCGCCGCCCTCGTTCCGGCAGAGGACAAAGTCCAGCGTGCCGGCGGTGTCGTGCAAGGCGTCGAGGACGGCCAGGTAGCTTTCCCCCGGTACGCCAAACCCCTTGGTCGCGCCAAGCGCGACAAGGCATTCGACCAATAGCTGCCCGCCGTTCTTCATCGTCATGTCCAACCCTGCTGCTGCGGCAGTCTTGCACCCTGCCATAGGGACAGGAAGCCAAGAAATTCGGCGAACGGACAAGTTTTACTTGTCGGTTCCGGGCGGATTGACTGATCTAAAGGATATCTCCCACAGCCGGACCCCAGGTGTCCGACAGCGCAAAGCCGCGTGGGAAAGGGTCAGTGGGATCCAGACCCAGTTGCGAGAACCCGTAGATCCAGGCCCGCCCGGTCACCTGGGGCAGGACAGCCGAGCGGGTGCCGACGGTGGTTTCACCCAGCATCTCGACCCGGAAACGCGAGCCGATGATCGACTCCGACGTCAGGACATCGCCGGTCTTAACTAACCCCCGTGCGTGCATCGCCGCCAGGTTTGCCGATGACCCCGTGCCGCAAGGCGACCGGTCGATCCGGCCCGGCTTGAGGACGGTGCAGGTCTTGACCGTGTCGCCGTTCCGGTCGCGGAACATGACGTAGGAGAACTGGTTGATCTGCGGCCGTTCCGGATGCTGGACCGGGACCTTGGCCATCAGGTCGTTCAGCATCGACACCCCGGCCTGCATGAGGCTGTGCGCATTCTGCGGCGCGATGGTCAGGCCAATCTGATCGACGTCGATCAACCCGTAGAAGCAGCCGCCATAGGCCACATCCACCCTGATCCGCCCGAAGTCGGACGTCGCAATCTCCAGGTCCAGGTCCTGCACGAAAGCCGGCGAGGTCTGGATTGCGGCGGAGGTCACCTTGCCGTCCTGGCAGGCCGCCGTCACCGTCACCATGCCCGCCGCCGTGTCCAGACGCACCGCCGTCTTCGGCTCGTGCATCTCCAGCATCCCGGTTTCCAGCAAGGCCGTCACCACGCAGATCGCGTTTGACCCTGACATCGGATGCGCCCGGTCCGATTGCAGCACGATGAACCCCGCATCGGCATCCGGGCGGGTTGGCGGCAGAAGGAGGTTCACGCTCATCTGGGCAAAGCCGCGCGGCTCGAGGCAGACCATGCGGCGCAAGGAGTCGTCGACCGTGTTGATATGCACCAGCTTGTCCAGCATGGTCGCGCCGGGCACGTCCAGCGTGGTCGAGGTGATGACCTTGCCGATTTCGCCCTCGCAATGGACATCGACCACCTGCAGTGTCTTCTTCCAGCGCATCTTGGCCTCGTGCAGTCAGTATCGGGCGTCGGGCAGGCCGCAGAACGGATCGACCGGGTTCTGACCGCAGAAGGGCGCGCGGCCCAAGAGGCAGTCAAGCGTCGCCTTCTGCATGCTGTCCATCGTGGCATAGGCATTGATCACACAGGGCATCCGGGGCGCGTCGTACAGGTAGTACGGGTAGCCGAACGACACCAAGGCCGTCGGCACCTCATGCCAATGCCGCGCCATCGCGCCGAACATGCCACCGGTCAGCCGGTTCCAGTCCAGGAAGATGCGGCCTCGAGTCAGGAGCGTTTCCTCGCCCATCAGATAGAGCACAAGGTCGAAGTCGCGCTGATCCTGCCGGGCCTCGGGCGAATAGAACGTAACCTCGAACCCTTCGGCGCGCATCAGGTCGGCGAAGATCATTTCCTGTCCGGTCCCATGCAGCGGCGTGACGATCCCGGTCGAGTAGACCAGGACCCGGCGGTGGCGCTCGGGCGACAGTGGCAGGATGCCCTGGACGTCCTTGACCAGCGTCGGCGCGCGGGCGGTGATCGCCTGCGCGGTCGCTGCATCCTCGGGCCGGGCCAGGAGGCCGCGGTTGGCAGGGGCCTTGCCGTCGCGGTGCAGCCCCAGCCAGGCCTTGAGGCCCAGGACCCGGACCATCGCCTCGTCCAGCCGTGCGGTGGTCAGACGACCATCGTCCAGCGCAGCCTCGATCCGGGCGATGTCGGCCTCTGGCTCGTCCGAGAAGAGGATGATGTCGCAGCCAGAGGTCACCACTTCGGGCAGGGCAATGTCCCGATGCGCCCAGGCCCCGAGGCCCGCCATCGGGGTCGCGTCCGAGACGATCAGCCCGTTGAACCCCAACTCTTCCCGCAACAGCGTCTGGTTCAGGAGGTGTGACGTCGAGGCGGGGCGGTACGCCT
>LNFM01005356.1_pt1 | contig 22329 bp, 27 predicted proteins | sample 596031 | NCBI WGS metagenome assembly LNFM01 (sample SAMN04254537, study PRJNA301005) | activated carbon metagenome | isolation source: dual media filters at the Ann Arbor, Michigan drinking water treatment plant | place: USA: Ann Arbor | reverse complement strand
CGGTCGCGAGATATTCCGGGAAGGTCTCCCAGGTCCAGTCGATGCCGGCCGCCATCGCCGCGGTCGGGATATCCTCGACCGCCGAGAGGCAGCGTGCATACCAGTCGCGGTCCTCGGGCTTGCAGGGCGCCAGCGCGAAGCCGCAGTTGCTCATCACCACCGACGTGACGCCGTGCCAGCACGAGCAACTCCCCAGTGGATCCCAGGCGACCTGGGCATCCATGTGGGTGTGGCCGTCGATAAAGCCCGGCGAGACGATCAGGCCGTCGGCGTCGATGGTGCGTGCGGCCACCGACTTGATGCGGCCGACCTCGACGATCTTGCCGTCTGCGATACCCACGTCGGCCGTGAAGCGGGCCTTGCCCGAGCCATCGACGACCGTGCCGCCACGGATCACCAGGTCGAGGGTCATCAGAGGCGATCCTTCTGCTCGACGATCTTCCAGTAGGTATCCTTGGCCGAGATCTTGCCGCCGCGGAAGGTGTAGATGTCACAGCCCTGGTAGTTCAGGTCCTCGCCGTCGGCACCTTTGCCCTTTACGGTCCAGACCGAGATCGCGCGGTTGCCGGCATAGATGTACTCCTTGTGGTCCCAGCGCATGTCGGGGATCACCTTGAAGCGGTCGGCGAGCGTCTTGCGGATGGCCTCCTTGCCCTTGAGCGTGCGGCCGACTGCCTCCGGCCCGCGCGCCAGCCAGAAGGTGGCATCGTCCGTGAAGCAGGCGACGATGCGGTCGACATCGCGGCTGTTGAAGGCTGCGGAAATCGACTTCATGAGTTCAGGTGTGGCGATGTCGGCGTTTGCGGTTGTGATGTCCGGCATACGAAACCTCCCGCGCGATGGTTCGAAACGATTGCAGGCTTCGCCGACTGCGGCAACGCCGAAAGCCTGCCCCGTCTTGCGACGAGGCAGGCGATCGTAGCAGGTGGGGACGAACGCCTACTCGGTCGTTACTTTGCCCTGGGCATCGACGACGATGCTGACATTAGCGCCGCCGCGCGTGGCCTGGCCGCGCCACTTGCCGTCGGCGCCGCGGTTCAGCCCCCGGACGTTGCTGTAGCCATCGGCCTCGATGCGGGCACGGGCATCAGCCGACCCTTCGGCATTGATCGCAGGCAGGTTGGCGGTATCGGGCGCCGTGACCAACGGCGGGGTGACGCTGGGCGTGGTCGCACCGCCCGACGTGGTGCCCGGCGGCATGATCGTGGCGCCACCGACGGCGGGCGCTCCGGGAGCGGCCGGAGTCGTCACGGCGCCCGGATTCACGGACGGGGTCGTCACGGTTCCGGAGCCGACGGAGGGCGGGGTAACGGTCGTCTGGGCGCCGGCTGTGCCGGCGGCGGCCAGAAGCACCAGGGTCAATGGGGCCAGGGTCAGCAAGGTGCGTTTCATGGTCTGCCGTCCTCCTCTGTTGGGGCCTCCTCCGTTGGGGGCAGTCCGGGAACGCGCCCCGCAGTTTCCAGTTCCGCAGAGGATTCTTGCTTTGGCCACATCGGCCCGCAGGCGTGCTAGCGTGGGTCCAACAAACGGGGGAAACGCGCGGTGTACGACTACATCATTGTGGGTGGCGGCTCGGCCGGTTCGGTCATGGCCAACCGGCTCTCGGCCAGGAGTTCGAACAAGGTGCTGCTCTGCGAGGCGGGCCAGGACACGCCACCCGGCAGGGAGCCGCCGGAAATCGCCGACAGCTATTCCGGCACGGCTTACTTCGACCCGCGTTTCCATTGGACCGAGCTCAAGGTCCATACCCAGATCGTCAGCCACAACAATCCGCAGGAGGACCGGCCGCCGCTGCGCAAGTACGAGCAGGCGCGCGTGCTGGGCGGCGGCTCGTCGATCAACGGCCAGATGGCCAACCGCGGCGCGCCTACCGACTACGACGAATGGCAGGCGCGCGGCGCCGCCGGCTGGGGCTGGAACGACGTGTTGCCGTACTTCAAGAAAGTCGAGCGCGACCTCGACTTCGACGGGCCGCTGCACGGCAAGGACGGGCGCATTCCAGTGCGCCGGATTCCGCGCGAGCATTGGAGCGGCCACGCCGAGGCGGTCGGCAAGGCCTTCGAGGAAAAGGGCTTCAAGTTCCTGCCCGACCAGAACGGCGAGTTCGTCGAAGGCTATTTCCCCGTCACCCATTCAAATGCCGAGGAGCGGCGGGTGTCGGCGGCGATGGGCTATCTCGACATCGAGACGCGCAAGCGCGCCAACCTCACGATCTCGACCGACACGCAGGTGAAGTCGCTGCTGTTCGAGGGCACGCGTTGCGTCGGCGTGACGGCGATGATCGCAGGCAAGGAACAGGAGTTTCGCGGCCGCGAGATCATCCTTTCCTCCGGCGCCATCCACACGCCCGCCCATCTGATGCGCGCCGGAATCGGACCTGTGGGCCAGCTCGCCGACCTCGGCATTCCCGTGGTTGCGGCCCTTGCCGGCGTCGGCCAGCGCCTGATGGACCATCCCTCGATCGCGCTCTCTTCCTTCATCAAGCGCAGTGCACGGCTGCGCGAACATACGCGCCGGCACATCCATGTCGGGCTGCGCTATTCGTCGAACCTTCCCGGAGTCCCCAAGGGCGACATGTTCGTTGCCGTCGCCAGCAAGTCGGCCTGGCATGCGGTGGGGGAGCAGATCGCCTCGCTGCTCACCTTCATCAACAAGACCTACTCGGAGACCGGCCAGGTGAAGCTTGCCTCGCGCGACTGGCGGCGCGAGCCGATCGTCGAGTTCAACCTGCTGTCCGACAAGCGCGACATCGACCGGCTGATGAGCGGCTTCAAGCTGATGGCCGCGGTCCAGATGACCGATGCGCTGCGCAAGGTGACCGATGTCCCCTTCCCCGCCTCCTACAGCGACAGAGTGCGCGAGATCGGCGTTGTCAATGCCAAGAACAAGTGGCTGACGAAGTTGGTGGCCACTCTCCTCGACGGCCCGGCGGCGCTACGCCGCTACATGATCGACAATTACGTCGTCGAGGGTTTTACCTTCGAGCAGGTGATGACCGACGACGAGGCGCTGGAGGCGTTCGTGCGCAAGGCCGCGATCGGCGTCTGGCACGCCTCCTGTACCTGCCGCATGGGCCACGACGACGATCCGATGGCGGTGGTCGACACCTCGGGACGGGTGCGTGGCGTCCAGGGTCTGCGCGTGGTCGATGCCTCGGTCTTCCCGGTCGTGCCCTGCGCCAACACCAACTTCCCCACCCTGATGACGGCCGAGAAGATCTCGGAAGCCGTTCTCGCCGGTCACTGAGGAGCAACCCATGTCGGTCGTGCTGGGCAGCGGCGAGCATCGCTATCGCGTGGTCGAGAACTGGGCCAAGCTGCCCGAGGGCTGGGAGTTCCGCGATGTCGCGGCCGTTGCCGTCGACAGCAAGGACCGCGTCTATGTCTTCAACCGCGGCCAGCATCCGATGATGGTGTTCGACCGCGACGGCAATTTCTTCCGCTCCTGGGGCGAAGGCCTGTTCAACCGCGCCCACGGCATCGACATCGACAGCGACGACAATCTCTACTGCACCGACGACGGCGACCATACGGTTCGCAAGATCACGACCGACGGCAAGGTGCTGCTGACCATCGGCGTGCCCAACCAGCCGGCGCCGTTCCTGAGCGGCAAGCCGTTCAACCGCTGCACCCACACGGCGCTCTCGCCGAAGGGCGAGATCTACGTGTCGGATGGCTACGGCAACAGTCGCGTCCACAAATATTCGCCGGACGGCCGCCACCTGATGTGCTGGGGCACCACCGGCACCGATCCCGGCGAGTTCAACATCGTGCACAACGTCGTCACCGACGACGATGGCTGGGTCTATGTCGCCGACCGCGAGAACCATCGCGTGCAGGTATTCGACGGCAACGGCAAGTACGAGGCGCAGTGGAACAACATGCACCGGCCTTGCGCGCTCTACTGCTGCGGCGGCAAGAGTCCGCAGTTCATCATCGGCGAACTCGGACCGGGCATGCCGGTCAATACCCACCACACCAACCTGGGGCCTCGTCTCGCCATCGTCGACAAGCAGGGCAAGACGCTCGCCCGGTTGGGCGGCGAGGCCGGCCCCGGGCAGGAGCCCGGCAAGTTCCTTTCGCCGCATGGGCTGGCCGTCGATTCGAAGGGCGACATCTATGTCGGCGAAGTGAGCTACACGAACTGGCCGAGCACGCATCCCGGCGTGCCTGTGCCGAAGTACCTGCGCTCGCTGCAGAAGCTGGAAAAGGTCGCGTGATGGACCCTGGCGGCCGCCTGCACCTGATCGGCAGCATCCCACTCGACAACAGCGAGCAGGTGTTCCGCACGCTGGCCGGCGAACTCGGGCCCTTCCTCAGCCGCATGCCCGACGGCGAGACCGGCGAGCGTTCGCGCTGGGTCTATTTCCAGCGCCAGATGCTGCTCGATCATCCGGCGATGGAGATCGACCCCACGGTGCCGCCGTACAAATTCATCCAATGGGACGGCAAGATCGTGCGCGAAGTCGAGCAGGTACGCTTCAAGTCCGGTGTCGATCCGGCCACCGTCGTGTTCGAAACCGGTTACGACAAGGCGGCCCTTGCCTCGTGGGAGGTCTTCAAGCGTCTGCGGACGGCGGGCGCCATCGCCCGGCGCACGCGTTTCCAGGTCTGCCTGCCGACACCGCAAGCCAGCGGCTATCTCTATGTGAGCGGCCCAGCACGCGAGACCTATTTCACGGTCTATGAGCGTGCGCTGAAGACGGCATTGGCCAATATCGTGGCCGTCATTCCCGCAGCCGATCTCTCGATCCAGTGGGACGTCTGCCAGGAAGTGCTGGCCTTCGAGAACTACTTCAAGGATCGGCCGGCGCACTACAAGGCACAGATCTTCGAGATGCTCGGCCGCCTGGGCGATGCTGTGCCCGCTGGCGTCGAGATGGGCTACCATCTCTGCTACGGCTCGCCGCGTGACGAGCACCTGGTGCAGCCCAAGGATTCCGAGATCCTGGTCGAGCTGATGAGCGGCATTGCGGCGGCCACGAAGCGGCACATCGATTTCCTGCATATTCCCGTCCCCAAGGGGCGCACCGACGAGGCCTACTATGCGCCGCTCGGGAACTGGAAGAAGCCGGCGGGAACCAGGCTCTATCTCGGGCTGCTGCACCATGACGACGATGCCGGCGACAAGGCCCGCATTGCCGTGGCGCGGCGGTATGCGGACGATTTTGGGCTCTCGGCCGAATGCGGCTGGGGCCGGACCGAACCGGGGCGCCTGCCCGGTTTGCTGAAGGGACATCGCGTTGCTGCGGAGGGATTGTAATGGTTGAACGGATTCTGGTCGTCGGCCCCAAGGACACGCTGTCCATGGTCGACGACCTCGCGCCAAAGGGCTTCGAGATCGTGAAGGCGCTGCATAACTCGCCGGAGCAGAAGGCGGCGCTGCCCGGCACCCACTACTTCGTGGGCTTCATCCAGCAGTACGTAAACCCGCAGCTCTTCAAGGACGCGCCGCACCTCAGGCTCATCCAGATGCTGAGCGCCGGCTACGACAAGGCCGATCTCGCTGCCGCGCGCAAGAGCAAGGTGCCGCTGTGCGCCAATGGTGGCGCCAATTCGACCGCCGTGTCGGAGCACGCCATGCTGCTGGCGCTCGCGGTCTCGCGACGGATCATCATCCAGCACACCAACGTCACGGCCGGCCGCTGGCACGGCAACTCGCCGCCACAGGTCCATGAGGTGCGCGACCGCGTGATGGGCATCATCGGCCTCGGCACGATCGGCAAGAAGGTGGCGCGGCTCGCCCTCGCCTTCGGCATGAAGGTGCACTACTACGACATCTCCCGCCTCAAGGAGGAACAGGAGGACGCTCTGGGCGTCCGCTTCCGCCTGCTGCCCGAGATCCTGCGGACCTCCGACATCGTCTCCCTGCATGTGCCGCTGAACGACAGCACGCATCACCTGATCGGCCCGCAGGAACTCGCCATGATGAAGAAGAGCGCCGTGATCGTGAACACCTCGCGTGGCCCGGTGATCGACGAGAAGGCGATGACCGAGGCGTTGTCGAAGGGCAATCTGTTCGGCGCCGGCCTCGACGTCTTCGACGAGGAACCGACGCCGCCCGACAATCCCCTGCTCAAGCTCGACAATGTCGTGCTGACAGCCCACCTCGCCGGGCCGACCTGGGAAAGCAATATCACCCGCCTGCGCAACGGCTTCGATAACGTCCAGCGGGTTGCGCGCGGCGAACCCGCGCTTTGGGTCGTCCCCGAACTGCTCTAGCGTCCAAGTCGCGATATCTCTAGCCGACTTCGAGCGGTGTCTTGTAGGTCTCTTTGAAGCGCAGCAGGGCAACGAAGGTGATCGCCGCCGCAGCCATGATCATGAAAGCGGGGCTGTAGTCGTTGCCAGTGCGGGCGACCAGCCATGTCGCCGCCAGCGGACTGAGCCCGCCCACAATCCCCAGGGTGACGTTGTAGCCCAGCGCAATGGCCGTGCAGCGCACGGCCGCGGGTGCTGCCTCGACCATGAGGGTGGGCTGCACGCCGACGAAGGTGCCGACGGCCACGACGAACCCCATCTGTCCGAAGAGGACGAGCGCGGGATTGGCGCTGTGCATCAGCCAGAAGAAGGGCAAGGCGCCTGCGAATCCAAACACGATGGCGCCCAGCATCACCGGCTTCCGCCCAAAGCGATCCGCCGCCCAGCCCATCAGGACCATGAGGGGCAACAGCGCCGCCATGCTGATGGTGTTTATCGCGAGCGCGCGCGCCGGTGCCATGCCGTCGACCAGCTCGAGCCAGCTCACGATGTAGACGAACATCAGGTAAAAGCCGACCGAGTTGAAGACGGACACGGCGGCCAGGCGCCCGAGCAGCGGGCCATGGTTGCGCATCGTCTCGATCAGCGGCGAGTGTGCCGCCTTCTGGACCTTCGGCGCTTCTTGGACGTGGCGCCGCAGAAGGAAACCCGCCAGGCCGACCAAAAGGCCAGCCACGAACGGGATGCGCCAGCCCCAAGCTTCAACCGCCTCCGCCGACATGGTCGATGCCAGCAGCGCGCCGGTCGCGGAGCCCAGCAGGATGCCGCCGACCGCACCGCAGCCGGCCATGGCGCCGATCAGCCCGCGCCGGCCCGGCGGCGCGCGCTCGACCATGAAGACGATCGAGGTCGTGTATTCGCCGCCCACCGACAGGCCCTGGATCATGCGCAGGAGCGTGAGGATGATCGGCGCAGCCATGCCCAGTACCTCGTAGCCCGGCAGGACGCCGACCAGAAATGTCGGGATCGCCATCGCCGCCACCGAAAAGGTAAGGGCTGCGCGGCGGCCGAGCTTGTCGCCGATATGGCCGATCAGCGCGCCGCCCACGGGGCGCATGAGGAACCCCACGGCGAAGATGCCAAAGGCCGCCAGCACCTGGGCCACGGGATCTTCTCTGGGAAAGAAGGTCCGGCCAATGGCTGCCGCGAAGTAGCCGTAGACCGCGAAGTCGTACCACTCCAACACATTGCCGATGGCGCCGACCGAAATGGTCCGCGCCGTACTGTCCGACTTCATGAATGCTTCCCCAAGACGCGCTCCGCAGGCAGGATATCACATCACCAGCAGCCTGCCCGACCGCGCGATCCATCCCCTCGCTGTGCCCGGCATCGCCGGCGCGGCGAACAAGAGATGACGACGGGCATTCTGGTGCTCTGCCTCGCGATCCTCTGGTCATGTTCGTGATCCATGCCTTCGGCCTGATCCTGGCCAGCATCGCGGCAACCAGCCTGGTCATCGCGATCAAGGCATGCTTCGGGCTTTCCTTAAGCTAATTGCCCGGCTTGGTGCCCGTGGCTTTCACCACCTCGGCCCAGGTCGCCATGTCCTTGGCGATGAAGGCGGAGAATTCGGCCGGCGTCATGGGTGCCGCCAGCGTCGCCCGCTCCTCGAACTGGCGCAGCACCGCGGGATCGCGCATCAGGGCCACGAGGTCGGCATTCACCTTGTTGACGATTGCATCCGGCGTGTTTGCCGGCGCCACCAGCCCGGACCAGCCGGCCGCATCGTAGCCCGGCACGGTCTCGCCGATCGATGGAACCTGGTCGAGCGGCGCAGGCACGCGCTTCGCCGTCGTGACGCCCAGCGCCTTGATGCGGCCGTCGCGGATTGCGCCGAGCGACGAGGCCGTGCTGTCCATCATCAGCTTGACGTGGCCACCCAGCAGGTCGGCCATCGCCGGGCCGGAGCCCCTGTAGGGGATGTGCACGATGTCGAGCTTCGCCTGGAGCTTGAACAGCTCCATGCTGAGATGCTGCGCCGTGCCGGGGCCGGCCGAAGCGTAGGAGTGCTTGCCCGGCTCCTTGCGCGCGAGGTCGATCAGCTCGGCCACCGTGCTGGCGGGGAAACTGGGATGAGCCACGATCACCAGAGGTCCACGGATGATGTTGGTGATCGGCTTGAAGTCGACCAGCGGTTTGTAAGGCAGGTCGGGGTAGAGGCTGGGATTGACGCCGAAGGTACCGCTGGTGGCGATCAGAAAAGTGTAGCCATCGGGCGCCGCTGCCTTGCCGGCTTCGACGCCCGGAATGCCGCCGCCTCCGCCCTTGTTTTCGACCACAACCTGCTGCTTCCAGATGTCGGCCAGCCGCTCCGCCATCAGCCGAGCGAAGATGTCGGCCGCCTGCCCGGGCGGAAACGGCACGATGAAGCGCACGGTCTTGGAGGGCCACGGCGCCTGTGCGGCAGCGCCGCTCGACATCAACGGAGAGATCAGCGGCGCGGCAAGAGCCATCGCGGCGGCCCGGCGGCGCGATACGGTCTTCGACATTGTTTCCTCCGGCATGGTTTGGACGGCAGGCTAGCATGGCCGAAACGGAAAAGAAGGACTTGCCCGGCAAGGAAGCTCTGGAGAAAGTGCTTAGCCCTGCGAAGCAGCCTGCGAACCAAGATCGGAACCGGCCATGAACCCGTCACGACTGACCCTGACAAGACGGCATGCCCTGGCGGGCCTCCTGGTGCTCGCGTCCCCGCTGCTCACGCCCGCGGCGGCGTGGGCGGCCGACTGGCCGGAACGCACGATCCGCATGATCGTGCCGTTCGCGGCGGGCTCCGGCGCCGACACCGTGGGCCGCACCTATGCCGAGGAACTCGCGAAGGCGCTCGGCCAGTCCGTCATTGTCGACAACAAGGGCGGCGCGGGCGGCCTTCTCGGAACGGCGGAAGGTGCACGCGCTCCAGCCGACGGTTACACCCTGCTGCTGACCTCGCAGGGCGCCACGGTCTTCAACATGGGGCTCTACAAGACGCCGGGCTACGATCCGCTGAAAGATCTCGCGCCGGTCGTCACCACTGGCATTCTCACCAACGTGATGGTCGTCGCTGCCTCCAATCCGGCCAACACCGTCGCCGACGTGATCGCGCAGGCGCGCGCCAGGCCCGATCGACTCACCTACGGCTCGAGTGGAGTCGGCAGCAGCCTCCACATGTCGGGCGTCATCCTCGAGCAGCGCATGGACATCAAGCTGCAGCACGTGCCCTACCGTGGCGCACCGGCCGCAGTCCTGACAGTGGTCAATGGCGAAGTCACGATGGGCTTCTTCAATGCACCGACCGTGCTGGGCCAGATCAAGGCCGGCAAATTGAAGGCGCTCGCCGTCACTACGAAGGACCGCTCGGTCATGCTGCCCGACGTGCCGACCATGATGGAGGCCGGCGTCCCCAACTATGTCGTCGCCACCTGGCTGGGTTTCGCACTGCCGGCAAACGCGCCGACCGCGATCGTCTCGCGGCTCAACACAGAACTCAACCGCATCGGTCAGATGCCGCAGGTGAAGGAGAAGCTCCTGGTTCAGGGCTTCGAGATGCTGCCGCCCAACTCGCCTGAAGCCGCCCGCAAGCTGATCGTGGACGACCAGGCGCTATGGCTGCCCATCATCAAGCAATCCGGCGCCACGGCGGAATAGGCTTATCTAACCGCCAGCAGCTCGACGTCGAAAATCAGCGTCGCGTTGGGCGGGATGACCCCGCCGGCGCCGCGCGCGCCATAGCCGAGCTCTGGCGGAATGAACAGAGTTCGCTTGCCGCCGACCTTCATGGTGGCGACGCCCTCGTCCCAGCCGCCGATGACGCGCTTCATGCCGATGGGAAACTCGAAGGGCTGGCCGCGGTCCACGGACGAATCGAACTTCTTGCCCTTCTTGCCGCCCTCGGAGAGCCAGCCGGTGTAGTGCATGACGCAGGTCTGGCCGGTCTTGGGGCTGGCGCCCGTGCCGACGGTTGTGTCGATGATCTGCAGGCCGGAGGGGGTCGTCATGGCTTTTTCCTGGGTTTGTGCGGCAGCCGGAGGGGCGGCGGCGAGAGTTGCAAGAGCTGTGGTCGCGAGCAGGACGCGGCGGGTGACTTGCATGTGGCTGTTCCTTGGAGAGGTCGCGTGCGCATCAAGCGTTACATCGCCGTCATACCGCCGTCCACGAACAGCAGGGCGCCGGTGACGTAGGAGGCATCGTCGGAAGCCAAAAACAGGATCGCCGCGGCGACCTCTTCGGCCCTCCCCGGGCGCTTCAGCATGGTGCCCTTCGCGGCGCTGGCATTGTACTGCTCGACGGTCTCGCCGGCCGCCGCAATGCGGCGTGCATGGAACGGCGTGAAGATCGGGCCGGGGCCGACGGCATTCACGCGAATACCCTCCGGCGAGTGGTCGGCGGCGAGCGCCCGCGTCAGGCCTGCGATCGCGGCCTTGGTGGTGTCGTACTGCAGATTGCCGCCGCCGGCGACGACGGAACGGACGGACGCGACGTTAACGATGGCCCCGCCCTTTTCGCGACGCATGAGCGGAATCGCTGCTTTGGCACAAAAGGCGTAGCTCATCAGGTTGACATTGACGATCTCATTCCAGCTCGCAGCACTCGACTCGTCGATCTTCTCGTATTTGCGGATACCGGCATTGTTGACGAGGATGTCGAGGCGCCCGAACTTATCCGCGGTACCGTTGACGAAGGCGAGGCATGCGGCCTCGGTACCGACGTCGGCCTGCGTGAACGCGACCTTGGCGCCGGCGGCCTCGAGCTCGGCCGCTATGCGCTGGCCGCGCTCGCCGTCGCGATCGCAGAAGGCCACCGTGGCGCCCTCGGCCACGAAACGCCTGACCGTCGCCTCACCGATCCCGGAGGCCCCGCCCGTCACCGCTGCGATCTTGCCGTCGAGCCTTCCGCCATCGAGTTTGGCCATGTTCGCCCTCTCTCATTGAATTGCGAAAACGCGCGAGGAAGTGTTCGCGGCAGGTAATGGCGGAGGGGATGGCCGCCTGGTTACCTTCTAGTATATTCCAGAACGCTCTAAAGTGCATAGAGAATCTCACAAAATATGGCCTGTATTGCTCTAGACAGTTCTAGTTGCCTCCAATACGTTCCACACATCATTTGTGCGTAGGAGCGATCCGAATGGCACGAGGCATCAACAAGCTATCTGCCCGGTCCGTCGCATCCGCGTCGGAACCCGGGCTCTACGGCGACGGCGGCAACCTTTACCTGCAGGTCGCGGACATCGATGGCGGCGGAACCACCAAGTCGTGGGTGTTCCGCTACATGCTGAACGGCCGCGCCCGCAAGATGGGCTTGGGCAGCATCAACGACTTTGCCCTGGCAGAGGCCCGCGAACGCGCCCGGCAGGCCCGCCAGCAGCTCGTCGATGGCATCGATCCAATCGAAGCTCGCCTGGCCGCTCGCGACGCTGCCCGCAAGGATGCCGCTACGCGCATCACCTTCAAGGAAGCCGCGGGCAAGTACCTGACCGCGCACGAAAGCGGCTGGCGAAATGCCAAGCATCGCGCCCAATGGCGCAGCACGCTGGAGGCTTACGCCTATCCAACTCTCGGGATAAGGCCCGTCAGCGCAGTCGACACCCCCCTCATCAACGCGGCCGTCGCCGGCATATGGACCAGCACCCCCGAGACGGCGAGCCGCGTCCGCCAGCGCATCGAAAGGATCTGCCAGTGGGTTCGCGACGGCATGCCGCTGCCCGCGCCGTCCAAGACCAAGCGCGTCAAGCACCACGCCGCGCTGCCCTGGCAGGACGTGCCGGCCTTCATGTCCGATCTGCGGGCCAATGACAGCGTCTCTGCTCGTGCGCTGGAATTTACCATCCTCACAGCCGCACGGACGGGCGAGACGACCGGCGCGGCGTGGGCCGAGATCGATCTAGAGGCGAAGGTGTGGACAATCCCCGCTTCGCGCATGAAAGCCGGCAAGCAACACAGCGTGCCGTTGTCCGAGCGCGCCATCGCCATCCTTGAGAAACTGCCCCGGATTAGGGGCGAGCGGCATGTCTTCCCCGGCGCCAAGACCGGCGCGGGCCTGAGCAACATGGCGATGCTCGAATTGGTGCGCGGCATGCGGCCGGGCCTGACCACGCACGGCTTCAGGAGCGCATTCAAGGACTGGGCGACTGAGGCAACCAACCATCCCAACATCGTCTCCGAGGCCGCCCTGGCGCACGTCGTGCCCGACAAGGTGGAAGCGGCCTACCGACGCGGCGAGCTGATCGAGAAGCGCAAGCGTCTGATGCGCGACTGGGCGGCCTACTGCGCCCGCCCGCCCGTTGCGGGTGCCAACGTCGTCAATCTCGATGGCCGAAATCGCTAGCAATGGCCGCGGCTCATGGGAGGCTTCTCTTAAGGCTCTTGTGACGTTCTTGGTGCTGGTGGCAGCAATACTTGGCATCTCCTCGGCGGCGCGGCCGAGAGTTCGGGCCAACTTCGAATACTTTCCTGCAGGCCGGATAGGCACATTGCCGAAGCTGCGAGCCACCAGCGGCGGCTGTACCGGCATGCAGCCAAAGGGCAGAGAGAAGGTTTGGCGCTCGGAACTGGAGGCCATTCGTCGATAGAACGACTTCCAATCTCGCCACGACGCCCGGTTCGGAAAGTTTGGGTATGCTCCCGCCCGTGAGGGAGTCGACGAGCCGCTTCATGTTCTGAGCGCTGTCCAGCGCCAATTCTACATTCTCGCCCCTATGACGTTCGTCCCAAGTGCGAGTGAGAAGGCCGTACCGATTCACGAACTTCAACAGCTCGGTCATCGTACTCACGTTGGCGAACTGGACGAAAAGGCGATCGAGCCGTGGCCGGTAAACGATGGCCCTGCCCCCACCTGGCACGATTCGAAAGCCAGTGAGATTGCCCAAGATCGTATTGCTAGCACTGGCGACCGGGCGGATGGGCTGCACGCGATAGCCATTAGAATCGCGCTGCCAATTCAGAGGACTCTCCATCGTCTTGTCCTACGTATGTCCTAGATAGGATCATACCCGGTACACGACGCATGAACAATGGGATGTTGGCGGCCTCTGTACGATTCAAGAGGGCATCATGATCAAAACCGCAGCCGGCGCTACCGTCGGCACCAACCCGCCCGGTCGCTTCTTGCGCGTTCGCGAAGTGAGCAGGCTGACCGGACTGCCCGTCTCGACCATCTACGCGTTTGTTGCGGCTGGGCTGCTGCCAAAGCAGGTCCGTATCGGGCCGCGCTGTGCCGCCTGGGTGGAAACCGAAGTGCTCGCTTGGCAGGCCGCGCGCCTCGCTGAGCGTGACCGCGCTGCGGCCTAGACGTGCGAACGGCGCCAGGTAGCACTGGCGCCGCTGAAAGCACTTACACCCGTCCACCTCTTCCACCACGAAAAGGCGAACAGCCATGACCATACCAAACTCGGAAAACGATGCAACCTCGGCGCCTGGCCAGATTGCCGACATCGAGAAGAACTCCCGCGAAGTCGTCCGCTGCGAGATCACGAACTGGAAAGGCAACGATCTGTTCCGGGCGTGGAACTTCTACCGCGACGGCGGCGAGCTGAAGCCGGGCCGCGGTGGCGTCTCTCTTCGCGTCGATCGCCTCCCCCAGCTCCACGCGGCCGTCACCAAGGCCCTGGAAGTTGCCCGCGCCAGCGGGTTGATCGAGGCCGACAATGGCCGCGGCTGAACCGCTCCTGAGTCTCGGCGGGCACTGCGCGGCCATCCTGCAGCACGAGTTGGCCGCGGCTCAACGTCTTGCCCACGACCCGCGCGTCGCGCCCATTTTCGATTTCCCCGGCACGCTTGCCGGCGCCGGCTTCGTCGAGATCAACGGCGCGACCTATGAACCCGCCGCCGCTGGCGCCCCGGCCGTGATCTTTGCTGCGGAAGCCGAAGGCGAGCTTGTCGACCTGGTCGCGTGCCGCCTCAAGGATCGGGCAACGGCAACGCGACTCGGTGTGGCTATCGTCCTGGGCGAGGACGACATCAGCCTGGCCCGCTCGACTGGCCGCCCGTTGCCGCTCTTCCGGGACCCCCTGCATTGGGCACAGGGCGGGCTTCGTGGGGCCGTTGTCGTCGACTGGCGCCACGCCGCCTATGCCCTCTCCGACGTGCCGAAGATTACCTGCGCCGACGAGGCCTTGGCCGCGCGGCTGCATCAAGCGTTGACCGCGGCTGTTGCCTTGCCGCATCTCTCCTACGTTCGCGAGGCGCGCCATGCCGCATGACGTAGTGCCGTTCGTGCCGGGCTCCGCGCCCAAGGTCGGCCCAGCTCTGAACGGACGCCCGAAACCAAAGGCATCGTTCTCGCGCACGAACACTGACGCCGTCATGGCAACGACCTACGAGCCGATTCAATGGGTGGTTCCCGGCTACCTACCCGAGGGATTCTCCGTCCTGGCGGGGCGACAGAAGCTTGGAAAGACGTGGTTGGCGATCGACTGGGCCCTGGCCGTCGCCTGCGGCGGGCATGCCATGGGCAGCATCAAGTGCGAACAGGGGGACGTCCTTTACGTCGACCTCGAAAACGGCCCTCGACGGATCCAGCGGCGCATCTCCTCGATCTTGCCCAACTACGACAACATCGATCTATCGCGCCTCGAATGGGCAACGGATGCGTTCGCCCTCGACGACGGCTTCATGATCGCTCTCGACGACTGGCGGGAAAGCTCAGCGAGTCCGCGCTTGGTCGTGATCGACGTGCTCCAGCGGATCAAGCCAGCCGGAAACCCCACGAGAAACGCCTACGAGAACGACTACAGCATCTGGGCGCCCCTGCAGCGGTGGGCGACCGAACACGGGGTCGGTGTTGTAGGGCTTCACCACACCCGCAAGGGCGGCGCTGACGACCCGCTTGAGGCTCTTTCTGGCTCCAACGGACTGTCTGCTTGTGCCGATACCACCCTGGTCCTGGACAGAGATGGCAACGGGATCACGCTCTATGTGCGCGGCCGCGACGTTGACGAGTTGACGACGGCGATGAGGTTCGAGGCCGGCTTGTGGAGCGTAATGGGCGACGCGGCCAAGGTGCGAATCTCATCGGAGCGGCAAACCATCCTTTCTGCGCTAGCCGACGCCACTGAGCCGATGGCACCCAGCGATATCTCCGATGTGACCGGGATGCCCAGCCAGAACGTGCGGCAAACCCTCTCTCGCATGTGTCGAGCCGGGGAGGTGTCAAAGGCCAAACGTGGGCGATACATCCACCCCGACCACATACCCCCTGTCACAGCCGTCACAGAGTCACATCAGGGTGGGGGTTAGTGACGCCGTGACCGTTGTGACACCCCTTTTAGGGCTGCCTGCCTCGGTGGGAGCTGTTGCTGGGTGGGTATTTGTGTATCCGGTCCACGCACGACGCGCGCGCGAGAAGGAGCGCCGGCACGAAGCGGCCTGCCCCGTTCATGCGAACGTGAACACTAACGAGGCGGATTCGATCCTCACCCTTTACGGCCACGCGCTGGGCAGCCATCGCGGGACAGACCACGACCTAGACGACATCAGAGAGGTGGCCATTCCAGGTGGCGACGCCGGGCATCGCAGCGAACAAAGTTCCCCTGCCGAGCAATCGGTCAACTCCAGGCCACCTCTTGGGCGTGTATCGCTCGATGTTGGGTGCGGACAAGGGGAGCAACCCGGCATCCATTTTCCAGCAGAGGCGCGCTGCCTCCATGTGCCCGGCCGTCACGACGCGGGCGGCACCATCAGCGGCGATCCCCAAACCAGCCACATGGCGGAGTATCAATCCGCCCTCAGATCGGACAAACGGCCGTGTTGGCGGGCTTTTTGTCTGCCCTTTCATTTGCCAACGGCCGTTTCTATGTACAAATCGGAGTATCAACCATGACGACTCTCGCCACTTCCCCCGCCTCCCCCGAACTCACAACGCGGGCCGCCGAACCCGAGCCCGGGCGTACGCAAAGCAAGCCGCGGCTCAGGCGAGTCGATCGCTTCGAGGAAAGGCGAACCCTTTGGACCTGCAAGCTGCCGGAAGATGCAACGGCTGAGGATCTGATGCGTGAGGAATTTTGGCAGCCTGTGGCGGCCAGGATGAACCGCCACGACATCATTTTCGCCCTCTCTTACGACGAAACCTGGGAATGCGAATGTCGAGTCGAGGCGGCGTTTCCGGCCGGCGCCAAGGTGTCGATCGTCAAGAAGATGCGCCGCGACGGCCGCGCCCTTCTTCAGCGGACCGTGTTGGGCGATGGCGCCTTCGAAACCAGGTACCAGGATGGCGCCTGGGCCGTCCTGCGCACAAGGGATCAGAAAGCGGTCATCGAGGGCGAGGCGAGCGAGAACGCCGCGATCATGCGGTGGCTGCGTGAGCAGCCCCGGAAGGTCTGACATGAGCACCGATCTGATGCCGCTCGACGGAGAGATCGCCGCGATCGAGCAGACGATGCGCCGCGACTTCGCGCTGTACAGCGGCGACGTGCAATTGCAGGGACGATACCGCGCCTTGCTCGATGCACGGGAGGCCGGGGGCGAAACGCGCTCCGCCAGCGTGCCCGGCACCGAACGCCGCGAGATCGAGAAGCTGATGGCCGATCCCGGCAGCGCCTATTGGAAGGGCCCGCAGTCCGCAGAGCTGCAGGCCCGCTACCTGGAGATAGTCGCGGCAGACGACGGGCAGGCACCCCTTGCCGAAGGGATGCCACCGCCTCTGCTGAGGTTGCCAAAGAACGCGAGCGAGACCGATCTGGCTGTTGCGCGCGTTGCCTATGACGTTCTCCGTTCCCTGCCTTCCGCTACACGCGGCGAGTTTGAGCGGAGCTTCAACGCCCTGCCCGCAACCGTGCTGGCGGCCTGCCGAGCCGAGCTTGCTTCCGCGGAACCGTGGAGTGCCCCTGTCGGCCAACAGGACGTGCAACGCTTCGCCACCCAGCCGGAGGGCGCGGCGATGGTCGAAGAATGGGGGCCTGCCGCACCTATGAAGCTCGGGCGCCTTCGGGGACGTCTCCAGCGCTGGCTGGGCCGCTTAACGCCGGCAGACCAGGACGCTGCATCGGCGTGGCTGGATAGCCTCGACCCTGACACCACACAGGCCCTTTACCGTGCCGTCGCCGCATGAGCCAAGGAGCCTCGACATGACAGCAACGACCTACACAGCGGATCTGGGCCAGGAAATCTGCCGCCGGCTAGCAGAAGGCGAATCCCTTCGCGCCATCTGCCAGGAGACGGGCATGCCCAGCGAGCGAACCGTCCGGACCTGGGCGATGGAGCATCCGCTCTTCGCACCGCAGTATGAGCGGGCACGCATGATCGGATATCACGGCATTGCCGATGAAATCCTCACGATCTCGGACGAGCCGGCCGGCAACGACATGGCGGCGATCCAGCGCAATCGGCTGCGCGTCGATAGCCGAAAGTGGCTGCTGAGCAAGATGCTCCCGAAGATCTACGGTGATCGGGTCGAAGCGACGACTCGGCACGAATTTGCCGACACTCCCGGCCAGGAGAACCTCTCTGGGTTTGAGTTGGCGCGCCACATCGCCTTCGCCTTGGCGTCGGGCATAGAGGACCAGCGGAAGAACAACCCGGCCAATGACGAGGGCGACCATGAAAGCTGACGTGCAAAAGCCGGCGATGGAGCGTTCCGCGCACTTCGCCGAAGATTCGCTGGCGACAAAGCTGGCGAGCGCTCAGGCACCGTTCATTCACTTCGATGTGGTGGCCTGTTGCAGCTTTGGCGGCGACGCCATTGTCCAGGTCACGCTGGAGGCCATCCGGCACACATTGCCGCCGCAGGGGTATGTGATCGACAGCGTGGCGGTCGCCCATCTCCGCATGGGCCGCACGGCAGCCAAGCACCTGCGAGATGCCCTGTCGACGTTACTCGATCTGGCGGAGCCGGCGCCCGCTGGAAGCACACCGAACTAGGAGAAAACCATGATCTACTCTGACAAGATTCTCGACGTCACCCTGCGGCCCGATCAACGCGGGCGGTGCTTCACCGGCCTCGAGACGGCCGCCATCCTGGGCGCGGTCTCCGCCGTCGGTTCCCTCGGCATGGGCATCATCGGTGGCGCCCAGCAGGCCGATGCCCAGCGGCAGGCCGGCGAGACCAACTACCGGGCAGCCCTGATCCGCAACCAGCAACTTGAAGCTCAAGCGAAGGAACTGGAGAACCAGGCGGTCCAGCGCCAGAACGAGGCCAAGATCCAGGAGCAACGGGCCAACGACCAGCAGGGCGTGGCGCAACGCAAGGCGATCGAGCAGAAGCGCAAGTCCGCCATCGTGGCCAGCCGCGCGGGCGCCGTCATGGCGGCCTCGGGTGGCGGTGTAGACCCGGGTGTGTTGGCCAGCATCCTGGCGGAAGGCGAGTATGCCGGCGACGTGGCGCTCTATGAGGGCGACGTGGCTGCCGGGGATTCCCGCTACGGCGCCAAGGTCTCCCGGTATCAGGGCGACCTGAACCGGTACGAGGCGGCGACCAAGCGCTGGTCGGGTGACGCAGGCGTGCGCGAGGGTGCCTATACGCGGGCCGCCTATGGCAGCCGTGCCGACAGCACCATGACGACCACTGTCGGCAAGGCCGGCTTCTCTGGCCTGTCGCTGGCGGAGCAGTATGCGCCCAAGTTCAAGGGTGGATACGACCTGGATTCCGACTGGCTGCGCACGGCCAACGGCGCCGATATGGGCGGATACTCCAGCGGGCTGCCCGCTTGATTCGATCGGCTCTACCCTTCAGTGGCGGGCGGCGCTAGGCTGCCAGAATGAAAGCCCTTTTATTGGTTCTTGTGGCTGTGGCCGTGACTTTGACGGGGTGCGCTACCCCGGTCGGCTACACTAATGAGCCGATGGCCCGCTACGACAAAGACACCGAATATAGGGTCGATGATCGGCCGAACGGGTTCACTCTGACGATCTACTATTCGCGGTACCAATTTATCCCGGAGAGCGACGCCGTAGCTGTGGCCTGTAGGCAGGCCTTGACCGCGCTGGCCCACGAGATTGCCGAGAAGAGAGGCCGGCAGATCAAGCCTATCGATACACAGAGAATCCGGATGAGCTTCGGCCGCAACGGAGTGACCGGCATCACGTCGTGTTCAGCAACGGCGCCGGCTGACTGGAGCATCTAGACGCCAGCGCAGGATCGTCGCTGGGCCCTCTTTTCTGCCCGTGGAATCGATTTGACGAACTCCGGCTGCCTCGTGGGGTGCCCCAGCCCATAATTGAGTCCGGTGAGTCAGATTTTGACTCTAGGGGGGCTCATCGCGACATCGACCCGATTCGGTTACGTCTACGGTGGAGTGGGTCTATCGCGCGATGCATGCCGCGCTGCCGCCGTCATGTGCTCCTCTCGGCAAAGTCGAAACCCTTCAGCGCGACCGTGAGAAAGCGCCATAGCAAGAAACCCGACCTCTAGTCCAAACGCTTCCTTGAGGTGCTTTTGCGCAAACTCCGGGGCGATGAATCCGGTAAAGAAACGAAGCGCCACGTTGCGCAGCACGTCATCGTCAAAGCCAATTTTGTGCTTAGAGTGAGCGCAGGCGTTGCGCATCTCTCGAAGTGTGGCGAGTTGCAAGTAGGTATCGTTGTCTATAGCGCCGAACAGATTGCCCACCTCCAGGCGGGCAGAGAAAGAGCCCAGCGGTCCGTCGGCGCGGAAGATCTGCTCCATGTCATCCACCATGACATGGCCTACCATCTTCAGGGCGATGGCATTAGCGGTGAGATCGTCCAGTAGCGAGGCCGCAAGAATCACGGCCGCCCGGTCGCTTTCCGCCAAGAGTTCGCTAATGAGATTGCCTGTGTTTGGCAGGACGAGCTTTCGGCGATACGACGCGCGTAGCGTCTTGACCGAATTTGGAACGTTTGGCTTATTGAGTACTACCGACCTCAGCAAAGGCGGTGTTTCCCTAACTGCCATGGTATCCTCCCCCGACGATTACCCTCTATGAGGCCATGCCCCCAGTGGAAGGCACACTATGCCAGACTCGTCACATTTCTTGCTGATGAAGTGCCGATTGGACGAGGCGCTGAAGAAGAAGATGCCGGCCGAGATGCGCCGGGATCTGGCGACGCTACGGTTCGCGGCGGCCCTGCGGCTCGCGCTGCGCCAGAAATCTCCCGCGCTAGACGATCTGATGGGCGGCGGCCTCTCGTTGTGCCCCAAGCAGCCAAATCGAGTCCAGTGAGTCAGATTTTGACTCTGGCGAGGTCATTCACCAGCGGCCTGCTGAAGGAGGACGATGGTCTCGCCGAGGTGGTAGCTCGCGATGTGCAAATGTTCCTCGGAATCTCCTGTGTAGTTGATGCGTTCGGCAGCGATCAGGGCGTCAATGTCTTGGTCGACCTTGCTCAGGTCTTCGATTAGGTCGGCGATGATCTTGCGGCGAGCGGCGTTCATTTCGAGCCCCATGAGAATACGCGCCAGGATTGGCGTGCAATTGCTCAATGGTGTTCCGTGGTAACCCGATCAGCTGCTATCCCGCCACGACACGTACCGAAAGCGTGCTTTCGACCCTGCGCCTCTACGTCCGAAAGATGGCGGGAATGCCCTAAAGATAGTCCCTGCGGTGGGACAGTCAATTGCCGCCAATCGCCCGACAGGGTCGAACTGGGACAGGAACCGCGGTCACCGCGCCTTGCCCTTCGCCTTCAGCCCCAGCTCGACCAGGCGGCGGATGGCTTCGGAACGGGTGACACCATCGCCTGCCTTGGCGGCCCATGCGTCTATCGCCGCTGTCAACGTGGGAGGGAGCCGAGCCGCAACTAGCGGGTCCCGGCCACCGGTCGAGGGCCTGCCGCGCTTTTTTGGTTTAACCACAATTGACGCGCTCATAAATTGGTTATACCATAAAAGTAGAGCCGGATGGAAGTTCGCACCTTCCGCCCGGCTCTGACCGCAACCGACCCCAGGAGGATCGATCATGGCTAGGACGAAGGTTACTTCATCAGCGACCCGTCGCGCGACAGCCGCGAAAGGCAATGCAAGGCGCGGCAGAGGGGTTGTCTCCGGCTTCCGACAGAGCCGCCCGACTAAAGCCGGGATGGCCGTTTACCGTCAGCACCAGGCAGACCAGCGGAAGCTTGAGGCGAGCATCGCCGCCGACACCTGCGGGCTTGGCAACTGGAAGCAGCCGGAAGGCTGGGATTGCACGCCCTTTTCGCACACCGTGACAATTGTCGACGGCCTGTCGGGCGGGTGGAACGCGGGCTGGAACATCTACAACAGCGGCGTAGTCGTCGCGTTGGAGGCTCATCCAACCGAGGGGCCATTTGAACGCGGGCAGCCCTACGTGTGGTGCAGGACAACGCGCAACGGCAATGGAGAACCCGGCAGTTACCCTACCGCCCCTATATTCGGGCGGTTCATCGAGAAAGACCGATCAGGGCGCCCCATAGCCCTTGTTGGTAACGGCAAGTCGCAAACTATCGACGCGAAGCACGACCAATGCTTCCGCGCCGTCGGTCGCGTCGGGTTCGGTTCTGAGTTCTACCAGCGCTCTGAATTACCCATCCCCATTCCGAGTGAGGCTGTGCGAGAGGATCAGCCGATGCATTTCGAATGCCTGCAGCATCAGGTGCGTTGCCTCGGCCAGATACTTATCGCCATGGGGCACGCAACCGACATGGTTGACGAGCTAGACGAGGCCGAGAAGGCCGCCAAGGGCAAGATCGACTACGAGGCTCAGTCTGCGCGGCAGGCTCGCGCCTACGAAGTGCTTGAGCCCCTGATTACTCGCGCCATGGCGCAAAGCGGGCAGGTCGCGGCGGAAGTGCGTGACTTCCTCAAGGCATCGCCCGTTCTGGCGCACTATCTCAAGGAGCGGGCAACGCGATAGGCATTGGAGCAAAGCCCGGCCGGCAACACCAGCGGCCGGGCTTTTCTTTGGCCGCGCGACAGCTACGCCGGCCCATCCGTCCAAGATCGAAGCCCAGGGGTCTGCCTCACCGATCACGGCTGGCACCGGGTCAAGCGCTAGGCCGATTGCAACACTCCGGAAGTCGCGTGCTTAGATTCATGCCTAGTAGGCCGGTATCTTAAAAAATCCCATCAATACAATGACTTACGGCAGGTAATGGCGGAGGGGATGGGATTCGAACCCACGATAGGGGTTTACCCCCTATAACGGTTTAGCAAACCGCCGCCTTCGGCCACTCGGCCACCCCTC
>LNFM01005355.1_pt1 | contig 22334 bp, 8 predicted proteins | sample 596031 | NCBI WGS metagenome assembly LNFM01 (sample SAMN04254537, study PRJNA301005) | activated carbon metagenome | isolation source: dual media filters at the Ann Arbor, Michigan drinking water treatment plant | place: USA: Ann Arbor | reverse complement strand
TTTTAATTTTAAGCAATGGACACAATAAGACAACATATCGGATTTATTAAATCATTGATTGAGGACGCTTCGGTAACACCTCAACACACTATTGCATATACCCCGAAAATGGTATATTTTGCTTTGATCATGGCAAAGGATTCCTATTTTTATGAATTGAAAATAAACCCAGGAATACGTCACAAGCCAAAATACACTTCTTACTTTATTCCTTGTTTTGAGATGGTGGAAGCAGACGTTGTAGAATGTCCTTGCGCACCGCTTTCGGGCTGCACGTGGATTAAATCTGTGCAGCCACTTCCGGAATTTAAAGGAGAAAAGCTGGACATGGTGTCCCCGTTAAATGTGGGCCATTCAGATGATTATGGATATGTTTCGTGGGATTCAATATACGACCTGACTAATTCTCGTCGTCCAGAACGAATAAATAATAAATATTCTATTCGTAATGTCGGTGGACAAAAATACTTGTATGTTCACGTTTATTCAAAGGCAAAACCAAAGAAATTATCTTTGTCAGGACCTTTTGATGATTTATTGCAGGTAGTCAATTTGATACAGAATGGATGTTCTGGAAATAAAACTATTTGCAATTTTCTGAATACTCCTCTTGATATTCCTCAAAATCATAGAGATAAAATATATACCAAGGCATTTTCAATAATGAAAACTTTGGAAGATAAAAATATTATCCCGGATCGAAAAACAGACGATATAGATGGCAGCAAGTTTATCCAGGTACCAACAGCTAATTAGGACATTAAATTGGCCTGATCACTGGGTCTCTTTTAAGCATTTAGACATGACATGCCCGAGTGGTTATGTTCGCATAAAAGCAGCAGGACATTTTAGAACATATCGGGCAAATCGAGGTCTTATAAATGATATGGATAAGTATCATCATATTTATAAGAATATGTTTGTAATCCTTATGGAGCATGTTGCCCGGGGCGAAAAAATAGAAATTCCCTTTTTTGGAGAACTGTTTATCGAGGAAACAAAACAGTATAACAATCCAAATGGATACAAAGCCGGCAAGAATAAAAAGAAACATAGGTTGGTTTTTAATTCTATAAATTACAATAGCTTTCCCATGTCAAAGTATATTGTATTTTTCCCGGTTCTTACAACTTCTTCTCAACATGTTTTGGGTAAAAAAATAAAATCTCGTCAGAGGTATGTAGGTAATTCTTTGATATATAATGTTCTTAAAAGCAAGAGAAAATACGGAACCAGATATTTTAAACAAGTATAAATGATATCTTCAAAAGAAATAATTTACGAAATCAAGCAGTTCATATCGGAAGAGGACTTATTGTCATTTAACGATTTTAAGGATTTTGTAAGAACGAATATTGATCATTATGTTTCAAGCAAGTTGCGAAATCATAAATTCATGGAGCATATTATTACGCCCATTCCTATTTCTGATTTTCACGGAGATCTTCCAAGATACCATGAGATTATTCAGGTGGCCGGATCCGATAATATGGATTTAAGAAAAGACCCTTTTCAAAGTCTTATTCTTAATACAGAGGTGGCAGCTTACATGAAAAGAGACAGTCAGGACAATGTTTATGTTGTTCATAAAAAGAAAGCGGCCTGTGCGGATGATTGTGATACGGAATTGATTATGAATGCAAATGTTTTTGCCGAGGAATTATCCAGGGGAACAGATTACTCATTGATAAAAAAGACTTACTCCGATTATTCGGTAGACGAGGAAGGGTATTGCAGATCAGGATTGGACCGTCAATATTATTTGATGCGCCCGACAGAATCTGCATGGCACGGATTGGGAGGTACGTTTATCAAGGACTGTTTGAACTTTAATATTGGAAATCATCTTCAAAAATATGATTTTTCTATTGAGTCCGGTCGAAAAACGAAACGCATCCGGACGAATTTTAAGGAAGGTATAGTATTAATTTCCCATCACAGTCGTGTTTATGATGAAGAGGGATTCTTAATGATTCCTGAAGATATGCCAAATTTAATGCTTGCTATATCGAATTTTGTGCAGTGGTTTATATTTAAAAAGTTGGGAAATGAGTTTAAAACTAATGATTACCTTAACAGGGAAAATACGGCTAAGAATGATTTTTTTATGTTTAATGCAGAAGCAACAAATAAGGAGTTGAACCACTATTCATATTTGGAACTTGCTCCGATTATTGCCAGAGCAAAATTCAAGAACCATATTGCCAAAACGTATGACGAAATACTTAACAGAGATAGACCTGACGAATTTCAGCAAAGTATAAACGATTTGCACGATTATTAAAGTGAACTACCCACAGACTAAATATTGGTGGGCTTCAGAAGTCAACACTCCGACTAATGTCGGCAGTTCGTTCCGATTTTTAAGTCTGTGTTCCTCAGACAAATTATTTTTTAAAGCAAAACTTTTAATATTTATGGCAGCATTTACATCACGATCAAGAACTGAATTACATTTAACGCAAGTCCAAGACCTGTGCCTTAATGTGAGTTCTTTATTAATATTGCCACAATTGTTGCAGGTTTTCGATGATGGCGCAAAACGTCCTATTCGTAGAATGTTTTTCCCATACCAGTCCGCTTTGTATTCCAACATAGAACCAAAAGTTGACCATCCCGCATCATTTATTGATTGTGCAAGATTGTGGTTTTTTGCCATATTGGAAACTGCCAAATCCTCTAAACAAATCGTTTGGTTCTCGCGAACTAATTTAGTGGATGTTTTATGTAAAAAATCTTTGCGCTTATTTACTATCTTTTCGTGTAGTAAGGCAAGACGTTTTTTTGTTCTCTTGCCTTTGTGTTTTGAATATTTGCGTTGTACGTATTTTAATTTAGATTGTGCTTTGCGTAAGTGTTTAGGGTTTTCAAATACTTCTCCATTAGAAGTAATGGCAAAATTCTTAATTCCTAAATCAATTCCGATACTTGTATTTTCAGTTATTGGTACTTTGGTTGGCATTTCAATATTTGTGTCAACCAATATTGATGCAAAGTATTTGCCTGTTGGAGTAACGCTTACTGTAGCACTTTTTATGGCTCCTTTTAATGGACGATGTAAAATAATTTTAATTCCTTTCTTGAACTTTGGAATTATCAAAAGATTGTTTTCAACTATTACGTTTTGCGGAATACTAAAAGATTGTTTCCCTTTATTTTTTGATTTGAATTTAGGAAAACCAGCACCTTTAAAGAATTTTTTAAAGGCTATATCCATGTTCTGTATGGATTGCTGTAAACTTTGTGAGTTTACTTCTTTAAGCCAATGACATTCTTTTTTGAGTTCTGGGAGTTGCTTAATCAGGTCAAAGGGAGAAAAGTTGTGCTTAGAACCTAAATATGCTGTGATTTTTGTTTCTAAAGCAAGATTGTAGACAAACCGACTACTGCCAATGTGCTTGGCAATGAGATCTTTTTGTGGCTCACTAGGATATAACCTGTATTTGTATGCTCGAAACATTAATGCAAAGATATGTAATTATTTTGACAAAACGATTGTTTTATCAAAATTTGTAAAATGTAAAATATAAATAAAGATTTTATTAAAAAAAAAATTATCTTTGTTGTCATTAAGTAAATAATATTTTATTTTAATGGCAATACCTCCTCAGTTGTTGATTATGTTGGCTCAGGAAGCCAAGAAACAAAAGCAAAAAGTATGGCAAAAGACAGATGGCATTTTGCGTAATACTGTTGCTCCTGCGGTATCTACTACGGCAGGAATGATCAATATGTATAATGACCAAAGCGAAGACCCGGACGTCGGAACAGGCATGTGGTCTGGCGCATTGCAGCACGGGGCATCAGGCTATCAGTCCGGGGGGCTAAGAGGGCTTATTGGTGGTGGTGTTTTGGGCGGCATTACGTCGGGCCTTGCCACACTTAATCGGGCAGAACAAAAATCTATTTCTGACGAAAATGCAGATTTGAACACAATGTACGGTTCTTTGGTCGGAGATGACTTAGACCTCCAGATGCTGTTGCATGGAAAAACCGGAGGTGAGGTTACTTCTTCTGATCCGGAAAATCAAACACAATTTGTGCCCATACAAGCTGAGGCACGTATGGTAAAAACAAAAGGTAAAAATGGTAAAATCATTTCTAAGTTGGTTAAAGAAAAATTGGCGTTTGCTGATGGAAAAATATCTTCCGTCAACGCTGATAGACCTCATTCTGAAATGCCTCGGGATAAGGTCACTGATGTAGTAAAATCCGGAACTTATGTATTCCCTGTTTTTACCAAATTGAATAAAAAAGATTTGAACTCTTTGATATCGTATGGTCAGGGTAATTATGAAGAAAATGGTGAAAACTTTGAGATAAGCGAAATACGTCTCAAAGACATATTGGGTGAAGATTTTGAAGGTAGTTTTGCGGAAGCTGCGGATATCATCGATAAAAAATATCCATTGAGTGATGTTGAGGATCGTACTGACAGAATTTCCGTGGCCACAAACAACGACAATACCAAAAACCGAATGTTATATATCAATCATTTGATAAGATTGAATGAGGCGAAGTTATCTGGTGAGGAAGTGGAAGACATGACTATTTCTCCGGAAAAGAGTGTTAGGAAGGGAGGTTATGTTTATAACAAAAAGGTATCAAAATGAAAAGTAAGTATATAAAAAAATATAAAGAAGGTGGTGCTGCAAATCCGGCACCTTCTTGGGTTAAAGAGATTCTTTCTTATGAGTCTAAATCTGGCAGTGCAAGCGGAACTGGCCTAAATAATTATGGCATAAAAAGAGACAAGTGGGGCAAAAAATATAAATATCTTGACAAAGATGTTATCTCAGAGCAGGATGCAATGCAGTTTATATCAGATGAGTTTCTTCCAATGGTGAAAGATTATCCAGAAGATGTTCAAAAAAGATTGGTTGATTATGCTTACAATACCGGAAGGAATATTGAAGATGTATTGCTATATGCTTCTGGATATACTGACCTTGAATCTGTTCAGACAAAAGCTACAGATTATGATACTTTTAATAAAAACCGGGACGCAATTTTAAAAAGCATGTCGGATCCGGAATTTGTTTCTAAAATAGATAAAGCGAAACATGAGATATTAAGTGATTATTGGACGCGACAAGGAACTCCTGATGTTTATGATAAAACATCAAAAGGTAGGATTGATATGTGGAATGAATCAAATCCGCAACCTGTTAAAAAGGATGTAGGGCCTTCTGCAAAAACACCGGTAAACAGCAAACAAGTTTTGAGAAATTTCATTGACAAGCAAAAAGAATTAATGACTGGTCGTTCATGGACAGATAAAGATGTTTCTGATTTGCTTTCCCCGGGAATTGTTGCCCAAGATTGGCGTTTGGAAAGTTTGACAGACACAGGAATGGGCGTTGCTGTTGGTGAGCCGGCCAAGCCAGGGGCGGTAACAAATACTTCTCCTGTAAAAAAAGATCAATCTACTGCAGCTCCTGCGCAGTCTACGGCAAATTCAAGTGGTTATAAGTTAGTGAAAGGAGGGACGGAGGCCGTGGCTAAATATCAGGAGATGTTGAAGTCAGAAGGATTGTATGATGGAAATATTGATGGTGCGTGGGGACCAAAAACACAGGCTGCATATGAGAATTTGAACAAAAGGACAAAAGACCTTGACGTTAATAAAAAAGTGCCTGTAATGAAAAAGGGGGGTTACATACGTCGAATGGTAACAGGTGGTATGGCGGGTGATCCGCCAAAAGGACGTCGTTTTCAGTCTTTGAAGGATAAAAACGTCATAATCATAGAAGGGCAGGATGGAAAAACCTATTCTTCTATGGATGGCGGAAATACATACAAAGAGGCGCCTCCACAAGTGAGAGATGCTTTCACAAAAGAATTCTCTGAACAGAGGAATCAAAAAGGATTGAATTGGCAGCGTATGGGCGGAGAAGGATTGGAAAACGATCCTTCTGTTCAGCAGTCAAAAATTGAACCTTTGCCGGCAATAGGTAAAAGACCTTTTTCTGTTGTTTCTACAGGAAGAAAATATGTTGACAATAGATTTGGTAATCCAGAAGAAGCACCAAAAAATCCGGGATTGACAATGGATCCAACGGATTGGGGTCAAGATATTTTTGGTAGTAAAAAGGCAGGAAGTTCGCCTGTAATTCCGTCTGTTTCAGAAGCGCCAATGAATCCTGGTTTAACAATAGATGGTTCTTCGTGGGGGCAGGAAATAATACCTGGATTAAATTATAGTGACATGTCTAATCCATTTGCACCTGAAGGAAGTCCTTTAGATAGCAATCCTTCTGCTTTCGGACCTGACGATTCAGGAATGACGGATGTTGAAAAAAGGATTCAGGATGAAATTCAAAAAAGACAAAAGGATGTTGAACAAAATGCCGCAAATACAATTGACGATTATGAAGATTTAACAGGAAGGACGAATTCCCGTAATATCATGGGGCTTGTTGTGGCTACTGCCGGACGATTGTTGCAAGACAGAAGAGAAAATACAGCATTTAGAAAGTCTCACTATGACAGACAAAGGTATAGGGGTTATTCTCCCCAACAAATAGCCCAAGAATCACAAGCTGCTTCTGGAGCTTCGGTAGAAATGGTTAAAGCGATGGTAAGAGATCCTAATGCTATCACTTCCAGAGTTGCACCAATACTCCTTTCTCGTATAGGCGGTGATGAAGGAAGATCTAGAAAATCGTACAATGACTACAATATGGGTCTTGAAAGAGCGAGATACGGAGAACTTAATCAGATTAAAAACGAAAACGAGAAAATCCTTGCCGACCAGAAAAACCAGGAAAGGGATATGGGTAATAGGACCATTGCAGGTGTTTCTTCCGATATAGGGAAGTTTATCCAATCTGTCAATCAAACCGACGGTAAAATGGTTGATATTAAATCCCAAGTAACTCAGCAAAAGATTAATGACTTGTATTCTCTTGAAAATTCTTCAATTGAGATGGAACTTGCAAAGATGGATTATAATCAGCAAAAGGATTATCTTGACAAAAGAATGAATGATATTCGCGCCGAACTTGATACAGATCAGGCCAACATAGATGAAGCATATCGTAAAAAGTTGGAAGATAATTTGGCTATTTATGAGCGTATGAAGGACAAGGTGAATATAAAAAATAGTTTGCAATGATTTATGATGTAGCGACATATTTTTCCGGGGATAATATTTCATATCACCCGCAGAAAACGGATGTAAATGTTCCTACAAAGGGGATTGAATCTTTCTATAAAAACAAGATAAAAATTGAAAGTTCAAAATTGCAGGACATTGAAAATGCTTTTGGGCAGTATGAACAAATAAAAGATGATGTTCTTTCTATTGACGTTCAAAATGAAGACCAGTACAATCGATTGAAAACTATCCGGAATCGATATGGCATCAATGACGACATGTTCAATATGAGTTTGGAAGACTTGTCAAACGGCGCAAAACTAACGCAATTTAAAGGTAAGATTAAAAGATTCGTTAATGACTACGAATTTAAGTCTTTAATTGAAGAGCAAAAAAAAGCTGATAAATTTCTCCAGGACGTAAACATTATTTCTTCAAAGAATGAACCGTTGGGAATATTGGCAAAAAAAGATTATCTTGAAAGATACGCCAATAAGTCTGAAAGGACCTTTGGCGGTTTTGATTTGAATATCAATGATTACGTTCCAATGGATATTGATGCCGAAATGGAAAAAATGGCAAAAGATATTGAGAGGGAATACAGAATGGAAAAAGACTCGAATTCTCCTACGGGTGACGGATATATTTTCATAAACAAGATTTCAGGTGTTACAGAAAATGGTCGGGATGTATTTGAGCGTAGAATTGACCAGATGGGGGCCAATAAAGCTTTTCAGAATAATGTAAAATCATATATCGCCCTTAATTCACCGGAGGCAGACTATAATGACCCGGACACGTATAAAGAGTTTATTACAGCTATGATGGAAGATCACCTGGGAGATAAGGTTGTGGCTGTTGAAAGTAAGAAATTAGATGATGAGTTATTGAAATCTCCGGACGGAACATCTGCAAATGCTACGGCGAAAAAAATGCCGTCTACCTTGGAAGAAAGAAAAGTTTTAGAAGTCAGACAACTTATTGAAAGGGATCCGGCGTTTGCAAGTTATGATTTATCAAGCCTTGGTGTTTATTGGGGTTCTTCAATGAGATTGGCAGGGGCTCCATACATTGACAATAAAGAAAGGGAGGTTATTGGACCTGATGGAAAGAGAAGTAAAGTTGCTCCAACGGGTGATTTAGTTATACCTGTTATGTCAGGCACAGACAATGCTTCTGAAATCAGAATAAAGAAAATGGTTACCGGGCAAAAGAGAATGACGGTAGATGAGGAATATGGTATTGTTCAAAACCAGCAAGCTCAACAGCAGTCTGCTCAGGCTCCGAAAACCGGTGCGCCAAAATCGGATCCAGGTGATTTGACAATAAATAATCCCGAAAGGTCTTCCATGGTTCAGTCTGCCGGCGTTACGGGTGTGAATAAAGGAGGTTACACGCAGGATAATAAGTGGGTGTACGTAGGTGCGTCAGGGAAGGTTGTTGTTATTGACGATCCTGTAAATCTTGCGGCAAACGGTTTTTCTTTAAAGTCACAATCAAAAGCCGATGGTAAGCAAGGGTACCATCTTAATAGGTCTACAGCTGACAAGGCGAAAGCATATCATGACACATTAGGATATAAGTATGAAATTACGGAAGCAGGAACAGATACGCTGCCAGATTCATATAAGGGCGGCCACCAAAATCCTTCACATTACAATGGTACTGGATATGACTTTGCGCTTCGTGAAGAAGATTCAAGTGATCCTACAAAAATATTTAACGCTATTTTGACGGGAAGGTCAAATGATTTGGATGTTCAATTTGAAACAGCAGATCAGGCGTTATTTGATAAGGTTTTGAAAAAAGTGGCCACTTATAATGCAGCGAATCCAAATAATAAAATAAAGAATCCTTTATTTACCACAAGAAGTACCGCAAACCATTTTTCCGTATATGACAGGAATCCGGCGATAAATGCAATAAAGCCGGGGGATGTAGATGCTATTGATTATGCCGGAAAAGGAAATGCAGAATACAACTCTTTTGTTCAGTCGAATAATTTGAGAAATCTTAGACAAGAAGAGGTTGTAGAAAAGAATGCAGAGTATTTGATGTCTGGTCCTCGAATGCCGATTCATAATGCATTACGAGGTAAGGATGGTTCAGTACCAATGTTTGGAGATATTCAGGATGTTGTTACGGTATTTTCACAATCTAAAAACATGGAGGATTATTTTATAAAAAATCCTAATGAGATTAAAGATTTTGTGAAATTTATTCGAAATCCTTTGGCTCAGGAACAGTTTATGGATTTTCTTATAAGTGATTACAATGATGAGATTCAGGCGTCTAAGAAACCAAATATCAAGAAGTTTGATCAGGACGAATTGTTTTATATTCGCCACCATGACGGAAACCTTGGATATGTTGACAAAGGGCGTACAGGCGACAAATTGATTGCGCAGTTTGGTACTAATATGGGTGCTGCAAAACAATCATTGAATGAAACAGAGTTTTCTATTTATAAATTGGCTTACTATAAAGCGATAGGTGAGATTAGTGACAACATGTCGTTAAAAAACAAAATTGCACACATAGAGGCTAATCCAAATGCTTATAAAAATCAGTATTTGGCGGCGAATCCCGTAAGTACTGCTATTGGGAAGTATCAAATTATGTGGTCGTTACATAAAGATGATATAAAGGCATATTTACCTGAAGGGGATATTTCTTCTGCGCCGGCAAGTCCAAGTCCTAATACTTCACAGGCGGCACAAAGTTCAGGCATTGTAAAGGATTCTATACCGGATCCGATGGGTATTATAAAAAAATAATTTAAGATGCAAGGAGATCCAACAAAAGATAGTCTATATTTTGCCGTATCTGAATACGAAAGGCATCTAAACCCTAACGTAAGTGAAAGTGAGGTGGTTAAAAAGGCGTCTGCTGCCCGGCAGAATCCTGAACAATATTTTGCCGATACATATAAAAAAATCAAAGGCACAAATATTGATGAAGCCACAATAAATCGAGTTAAGGAAACTACCGGTATTCAATTGGATATCAATAAGCTAAAAAGAACGGATGTCAATCATGTTGACAACGACAAAAGAGATGTTATTGAATTTGGAAAGGAGTTGGAAGGTATTACCCAGGAATATGGCACTGATATTGAGGCAAACGAAAGTCAGCTTAAAGAACATTTTAATAAAAATATTTATAATAAAATGGCGACAAATAGTCGCTCTGGAAATTTACCTGATTACAATAAAACATATAATGATTTCTTAAAAAGACAGGAATTATTAAGGGCTAAATATGACGAGGTATCTAAAAAAAGAGATGAATCTTACGAAAAAGTAAAAGGCAATTTAGGTCCAATACCTATTGATAAATTTTTCAAAGATGCTGAAAAGGTAACCAAAGGTGATGTATGGACGGGAAATAATTCCCGGGAAGTACGGCAGAACGCTTATTTGGATTCAGAAAGATATTTTGCATTGCTTACCAATGATTTTCAGGAAAAACAATCAAAGATATCTGATCCTTTAGAACAACAAATGGCATCTTTAATTTTGGAAGGTAAGAAGCCGCAAATACCTGAAGGTTTTCAGCCTACCCAAGAATTTAAAGACTGGGCTAAATCTTTTGAGAATTTGGCTCAACAAAAATCACAGAACGTTTCTGTTTTTGGTACGGAGATAGGAGGCAGGAAACTTACATATAATGAGCAATTAGAAGAACATCGTTCTATTCAGGAGGGAAATAGAAATGAAAGTCAAAATTGGTTTACAAAAGGAAAAGACAAATATAGTGGGTTGGTTAATATTCCTTCTATTACCCGTACATGGGTAAATGGAGCTGTTCTTAAACAAGTTTCAGGAATAGGGGATATTATGGATCCGGCATACACCAATAAACTTGAAAAAGAGGCTGAACAGGCTTTGAAGGAAAATAATTATGACAAATATTTAAAGGTACAAAAGCAATTGGCTATTAAGGACTTTACAACTGCCAAGGGTTTTCAGATGGACACAGGGGTTCGGTCGGATATTACTGCCCCGGTATGGGAAAGGTACGTGGAAGTCGACGGACATAGAATTGCCGTTGATCAGAAAGGAAATGTTCAGCGCGTGGTTACCGATAAAGGTTTTACTGTTCATAATTTATCTCCTGCTGAAAAAAATGCGATATCAAAGTATCAGCAAAATCCAAAAGGATTTAAGATTGATGAAGGTTTTGGAAAGTCATGGGGGAAATCCGTTATCAATATGGCCGGTACGTCGGCAGTTGAAATGATACCAATGATTGTTGGCGGAATGGCTTCCGCTCCTCTTAGGTCTTTTGGAATGGCTGGAAAAACGGCTTCTACGGTAATTTCTTCGGCACCTATGTTTACCAACATATATGGTCAGGAATTTAAACAGCATTTTGCTGAAACAGGAGATTGGACAGAAAGTAGTACTTATGCTACTGCTATGGCCGGTGTTGAATCATTGGCAGAATGGGCAGGAGGTATTACGCCGGCAAGATTTACTGACGCTCTTGCCGGGCGTCCTGTAAGGGATGTGATTACTGCTGCAGGCCGCCGGGCGGCAACTGCTGCCGCAAACGCCAGGGGAATAGCAAATTTTTCTTTTGCAAAGGAATTTGTGACTCAATTGGCAAAAGATGTTGGTCAGGAAGAAGCAGAAGAACTATTTACTATGTTTGCCCAAAACACCATACAGAATGCGTATGGCAAGGATTCTGAAATAGACATGAACGAAGTCCTTAGTACGGTACTTGTTACGCCACTGGCAACGGCTCCATTTTCTCTTATCACCAATGCTCCAAATTATAGAACGCCAGGAGCATATCGGGATATGATTAATGCTGCTGCAGATAATTTCGAAAAGACAGAAGAAATTTTTGCCGAAATAGGTTCTCAAATGAGTCAGGGTAAGTCTGAATCTCAAAAGAAGAAAATTACAGAGGAATTAAAAGCTAAGATTGACCTGATTTCTCATGTGAGGAATAGAAAGGATTTTTATGCCGGAAATACGGCTTTTCAGAATATTGATTTCCAGCAAAACGAATTAGAGAATATTGAGCATTTTATTTTCGAGGAAGCACTTGCAAAAGCAAATGGTAAGGAAGTGGATCATTCTGAAAAAATAAAGCCAATAATTGCTGCTGCAAAGAAAAGAGGTTTGCTTAATGCCGCAAAGGAAGAAGATAATCCTTTGGTAGAAGATCTTGATGATCCGGAAAATAAAGGCGATATTGATTTTGAGGAAAATGATTTTGGAGATTTTGGAGATGAAGAGTGGAACGATTATGTTGACAATGGAAATGTCACACCAGAAAGACTTTCCACTATTGCGGAAAAAGTAAAAGCAAAAGATACTTTAAACGATAGAGAGAGTGCTGTTTTTGCCAATAATACTTCGCAGATAAATAACATCATCAGAGGGGTAAATGAAAATGTCGAAAATCAGTATATTAGTTCGGAAGAATTTGTGGAGCCGGAGGTTGATGTTGCTGCAGTTGAGAGAAGGAAAACCGAGAAACAGTTAAACAGACTCAAAAAGAAGGAGTATTTATTTAATGGCAAAAAAGACAAAGACGGATTTGTAACCAGGAACACGGTAGGAATTGACGGGGCTTATGAGTCTGTTTCAAATGATTTTGAGGCGAATAATTCAGACCATAGAATACTTTTTAACGTAGACCATAATTCTGCTCAAAATTTGGCGGTAGAGGCTATTGATATTGCCCGACAAACAGGAATACCATTAAGGATAGATATTGCAAAAGCAGACAATGTTACAGACGCCCCATTAAGAGTTTCTTTCAGAAGCCCGGACGATGCAAAAACATTTCATAGTTTAATGACACAAAGTAGTGTTTATGGATCTTCGGTAGGATTGAATAGTGCAAATGAAATTGGTCACCGGTTGGATGAGAAATCTCAATATTCTGACAAAAAGATCAAGAGTATTGAAAAAGCACGTCATATATTTGATAATGCCCAATTGGAGGACGGTGTTTATTACTATAACGACAATGGGGATATTGTGGGTTTTACAGAGTCAGAAATAAATGAACTGGCTGAACTTATTGATTCACCAAAAAAATCTTGGGAAAATGCAGCTAGCAGACAATTTTCAGAAACAATTGAGCCAATACAACCTCCAGCAATTGAGGGACCTCGAAACGACAACAGAGCAAACGCTATCAATGATTCGCTTAGAAATCCTCAACAAGTCGAAACCAGAGAAACGGACCAGACGGGGTTCCAAAAAATAAAAGGTAAAACAGATCTTACTATTGGAGGTGCTTTTGACTTTAAACCGGGTGAGCGAAAAGAAATCGATGTTTTCAGGAAAGGCAAAAAAGGAGTAATGTCTGTCAATGAAGGTGGGCAGGTTACTTTTGAATCCGGAAATGTTATTGAGGAACTTGGTAATATTGACGATATCAAAGAAAACACATTTGGAGAGATGGGTTTTGCTGTTCCAAACGAACTGGCCGTAAACAAAAAAGGGGAAATTTTGGTGGGCGGAAGGATTTTTATAAACCCTTATAGCCATGCAGAGGCGGCAATAAACATGAAAGAAGATGGCACTATTGAATCGGTAGATGTTGTTGAGAAAATACAGTTTACCGGCCAGCTTATCAAAAGGGAATTTACCGGACAACAGGCTATCGATATTGCAACAGCATTGGTTGTTAATGAACTGAAATATAACGGAGATTATAAAACGTTTTTTGAAAATTATACTCCTACCTGGGAGGACACCCGTTTCATTCCTTCAAACCTTACAGTTGATCGTATCGCTAAGGAATTGATGCCTCATTTTAACGGCAACGAAAAGATGGCTATGGAAACGGCAAAAATGTATTCCATGGTCGCCAGGAACATGCACATGAAAAATCCTGAAAAATATCCAAGTCCGGGACAGTATATCATTGATCGGGTTTTGAGAATAAATGATATACAGGCTGAATTCAATGGATTAATTTCTTCTTTGCAAAAAATGGCGGACAACCCTACTCTGACGCAAGAGGAAAGGGAAGATTTACTTTATGAAATCGAAAGAATAAACAGGATCAATATTGAGGAAGAGCAGAAAGTCCAGGACAGCTTGACTAAAAACAAACTTGTTGAGGAAATAGAAAAACTTCCATTGACGCATGTAAGCCTGGACCCATCCATGAAAATGGGTATGGGGCAAAATGAAATGCTTGGAACTTATTTGAGTACAGAAGTGGGCGGTAACCGTTATTTAAACTCGGTGGCAATTGAGAATGGAGCCAAACTTTTTACCGCAAAAGTGAGTGTTAAAAATCCATATGATATTGAGAAAAAAGAAGGAGATGTATATTCTTTGGTAAAAGAGCAATTACCGAAAGCAATAGGACAATATATTTATGAAAACAATCTTCCGGAAGAACTTTCAGATTTATTGAAAAACGTGGAAAGTTTGGATGATCCTATCTTAGACAATTTCCCTGACTTTCAAGATTATGTAGCCCAGGAGGTAACAAATTACTTGATGGATCAGGGATATGACTCCTTTTATTCAAGAGAGTCAAAGGACAGAGAGGGTTATTTGGTTGTTTTTGATAAGGATAGTGTTGAGATGGTTCCCATGGACATGAAATCATTGATTCCTGACGAAAATACCGAAACCTTAGAAGACCTTCAAAAAAGGAACGAGGATGAATATAATGCTCTTATCTCTGGAGAAAGTATTGAAAGGAGAAAGTCTGGCATTGCCATCCAAGACGGTATTGTTTACCGTCGCGTGGAAAGTTTACCGGGTGTTTTTGGAAATTCAGGAGAAATGACATTTTCCCGGAATCCTTTGGTATCCGTAAAATTCAAATACAAACTTGTAAACATACGAAACCTGCATCCTTCTCACATACAGGGGAAATTAAACCCAATGCACTTTATTCCGGAAGCACAACCGAAGGATAGAAGTGGTAAAGATAGTGCAGCAGCTGTAAATAGTTTCGCTATGAGGCCTGTGGTGGAGCAGATTGTAATGGATAGTGTTTCTCCATACGATGGCATCCCGGTGGTAAACAATCGAGGCGAAGTGATTCAGGGAAATAACAGGGTAGAAGGAATACAGTATGGTTATTATTCAAGAAACAAAGCTGTTCGGGATTATTTGGTAGATAATTTGGAAAGATTCGGATTCACCATGGATCAAGCTCAGGAAGTAGGTATGGACAATTTGTTTATTGTTCGTGAATTGAATGTTCCTGATGATTACGCCATTGAGTTGGGCAATTATGATGTTAAGGATATGGAAACGGGAGGTGTAAGATTTATTGATCCAATAGCCGTTTCAAGGAAAATTTCATTTGAAACAAAATCTGCCATATTTTCAAGGCTTTTTAATGAGTATGAAAATCAGACTTTAAATCAGTTGATTAGAGAAAACGCAAAATATCTTTCAAGTATTATTTTTCCATTGCTCAATACGGCAACACGGAATACAATTACCACGAATGACGTTCTTAATGAAACGGGAATTGAAGGTTTTGAACAAACCATTCAGCAGTTTTTGTTTGACGGAGCAGAAGCTAATACTGCATTACTTTTTGCTGAATTGCCGGCAGTTGTTCAAGGGGGATTGACCAGGAGCTTGCCTTATATTTTTTCGGTCGGAAAACAAAATTCCATATTGCCGGAAATTCAAAAAGCGATATTGGGTTTTTCTGAAATGAGAAATAAAGGTATGGCGTTTGATGACTGGGCTACTCAAATCGATATGTTTAACGGAGGGTTTTCAAATAGCCAGATTTATAGTCCACTGGAGTTGAAATTGATTCAGATATTCAGCAATGCAAAAAAACAGGATGACGTTTCGGGAAAACCAGATTCTAAAAACGATACTACCGGAGGTCAGGGTAGTAATTTTTTCAAGTATTCTTTACTTGCAAGGCCAAAAACAGAAGGTCTTATGTTTGATGACGGTATTGGCGGCATGAGTAGAGAAGATGCAGTAATGGAAGTTTTTAAAGTACCATATAATGATAGAACAAAAAAACAAGCCGAAAGTAGACAAGAAGGAGGTGTCGAAAATGATCAGGGAGTCAAAAGCGAGGCTGGTGGAGTCCAGGACCAAAACATGGAGCCAAGTGTCCCAGGAGAGCAAAATGTCCAAGAACAACAAATAATTCCTGAAGCTCAGGAGGAACAGCAATCTGAAAATATGCTTTCTCTTGGGCGTCGCAATGGAGAGCCTGGAGATTTTGTATTTAATGATAGTGGGGATAGATTTGAAATTGTTTCTTATGATCAGGTTCAAAGCGTATATCAGATAAAAGACGCAGAAGGGAATTTATACCCATTGAATCCTGATATGGTTAATTGGGGTTTACAGAAAAATAATCTTCAAAATACTGTAAATCATCCTGAGTTCAATGTGACTACTGTTGTAAGCAAAGATGTGGATCCCACACAAATGGAAATGGGGTACTTGTACAAAATGAATGTCACATATCCTATGAATACTTTTGATCCATATAAATCCAAAAGCTATTATTTTAAGGATATTCCGGGGGGTGAAGAAATATCCGCCACGGTAGAATCTTTTTTAGCTGAAATGGAGCAAAATATAGAAGAAAAACCGGTACAGTCTGTTGTTGATGAAAAAGTAATAAAATCATTAGATACTCTTAAAGAAAGATTGCGGAACAGAAAATCACCAAAACCTATTGGTGAGTTAGGAACAGGAGCGAAATTCTATTTTAATCAAAATGGAATTAGAGTTAATGAAACACGGGAAGGCAAAATAATTATGAATGTTGAGTCCAAAGAAAATTTTGGAGAAGCGGCATCGTGGAATATAAACTTTGAAAATATAGAAGATGCAGTTTATGTTGCAGAAAAATTGGCAGGTATATATCCGAAAGGTGTTCCGGAGGCAGTTTTGCTTGAAAGGGTGGCATCAGACATGATTAAAGAAAGAGATGGTATTGGCCAAGAAGAAGAAATAAATAATATTTTATCTTTTGTAAATGAAAATCAGGCTTTGGTAGATGAATTCTTTTTACAAAAAGGGATAGATTTAAGTGAATTGATTACTTTTACGGACGAAAATGGAAATAAGTGTTAAATGGCAGATATTTGTAAACCAACATATAAAGGAAAGCAATACGACAGTATTGATGAAATAAAAGCTATTATTATAGAGGAGGAAGGCTTTATGGGCGAAATTCAAGGTGAGCCCCAAAAGTCAGTATATGATTATAAGATGAAGGACATTGACTATATGCCTGCCGAAAAAGTAAATAATTTATTATTTCAGATTCCTGAACTTTCTGAATTGTCTCAAAGGGCAGCTCCTTTGATAGAAGAACGTAAAAGAATGATTGGCCTATTGTCTTCTGGCGCGTCTAAAAATTCAAGGAGTATTCCGGAAAGAGTAATAGAAGCAGGAATCCCAGACATATTTCCATTTCGTCTTTTTAGTCAATTTGTTACTTCTAAAAAAAGTACACCTGAAAAAAAACAGGCAGATATTGATGCGTATGAAAGTCAATTGACAGCTTTTGAGCAGTACATGAATTCAGGAGTTTCCGACGAGGACCTAACAGGTATCGCCGAAAAGTATAATAAAATTGATGAAGAGAAGAATGCTTTAGTTCAGAAAAGTATTGAGCAGGCTGCTGAAAGAAGGCAGCAAAGGCAACTTTTACTGTCTGTTGCAAAACCGTTTGTTGATTTTGTGAAAAGTCAATTTTCATATACGGACAATTTTGATTCTACGATGACAGACATGTTGGAGCAAAGTGTTTCAAAAGAGAACATATACAAAGCAGTATCTTTTTACACTAAATTTTCGCAAGCCGAAGATCAATATAAAAAAGATGCCGGTGATACTGAATTAAGGAAGATGAATTTTTCCGACATAGTTAAGGCTCTTACTAAAGTAAATTTTGACATAAATAAAATACCTTTATCCGGAAGTAAGGATATGTTTAAGTCTGCCGCGTTGTCTAAATTAAGGGAAGACATTACTTCTATTGAAAACGAAGTGATGAAGTATGATTTTAAAGAGGGCGATTTGTCAGAAGTTCCGGCATTAATAGATAATGATTTGGCTGCGGCCGAAGCTCGTTTAGAGGAGTTGAGAATTTTACGAGATCAGGGCAGGGCGCAAGGGGCTATTGACCCTGGAGTTGCTCAGGAAATATTAAGAGTAAAGGAATTTATTAACGATAAAAAAGGCATAGAGTCTCCTTGGCTTGTTAAAAAAAGAAAAAAGTTAGGAGCATTCAAAGATGCACTGAAAGACGTGAGGGATTCAAACACAAATCTGGGATTTGCTTATAACCCTAAAGATGATGCGGAAAGGAAAACCAGATTACTTTCCGCCGCAATAGAGGTGATTCAGATGTATGTCGAGGAGGGAATTACAAGGTTTTCGGATATCGTGGAAGATGCCATGAAAGAGGTGGGTGACACATCCCGGGATTTTCTCAATGCATTAAAAACAGCATACATCAATTTGGTACTTAATGGTGAGAATTTACCGGATAGTATAAAAGATGTTTCCGAATATGAGAATGGTTCTACTTTTGATGGTTTGCCAGGTAAAATAGACCAAGGGCAAAAAGAAAAGCTCGAAGAAGTTTTGGAAGAAAAGAAAACTGAACTTGATGTTGTCAAAAATAGCCAAGAGGAGGATTCAGAAGCAAAACAAATAGATGTTCAGGGTGACATTGATAAGATAAATCAAATTTTTGAAAAAGGAATTGATTTATATGAAAAATTCCGGGCGGAACTTACATTATCTCCGAGGGAAGCATTTGAGCATTTGAAAAGACATATTATTTCCGAGTATTTATACCATGGAAAATATGAGTTTAAGGAGATCGTAACCGACATGAACCGGGTTTTTCCGGTGGAAAAATATTTTGATTACATTAAGTCTGCTTATCTTATAATACAATCCAACAATACTGACGGGTATTCGAATTTAATGGAGGCCGGCATTAATTATGATTACGATTCTATTTTTAATGTTCAGGACCCGAAAAGTGAATTTGTCGAAATGGTTTCACAAGCCATTGATAATAAAGAGAAGTTTTCTATCGTAAGGCTTCGTCAGATGGCATTGGATGCCGGAATGTCTCCTGACATAAAAGACACTACTCTTCAGGAATATGCTGAACTTGCAATTGTAAAAAAAGCCAGGGAAATAAGTTTTGACCCCAAAATTAATCAAAAGGAAAAGTATGGCAAAATAGTTGAGTTGTATGAAAATCAACCAACCATTTCTATGAGATCCAACGAACGGATTGAAAACGGTCAATATTCTACTCCGGTACCCATGGGTTTTGCAATGGGTATATTTGTGAATGCTGCAAAACCAAAAAGGCTTCTGGAGCCGTCTGCAGGAAACGGAATGCTTGTTTATTCATTTCCACAAAATGTGGTTACCGTAAATGAAATTGATCCTGTCCGTAGAGAAAACTTATCTGATTTAGGATATCAGAACATTATGTCACAGGATGCGATGAATCCTATTGGTGGAAATTATGATGCAATAGTAATGAATCCTCCATTTGATTCTGCTCCTGCACAAATGGCGGACGGACATATGGTATCAGGAATGGACCCTATAATGGTGGCCAACGCTCTGGCTTCAATGGATGACAACGGGCGGGCGGCGATTATCATTGGCGGAAATAATACATACACCAAGTATGGAGTTTTATCAGGCAAAAGCGAATTTTTTCAATATCTGTATAACACATACAATGTTGTGGATGTTATAAATATGAAGGGAGATATGTACCGGAAGCAAGGTACGTCATTCCCGACGCGAATAATTTTGATAAATGGTCGACGTCCTCCGGGATCCGAAAAGAAATACCCCCCTGCATTACACCGTCTTTTGCCAGAACAGGCAAAAGTTGTTGATTCATGGCAGGAATTATTTAACCGAATAAAAAAAGTCACAGATGAACAACTTTTATCACCTAAAGGAAATGCCTCTTCTAACTCTGGTGGAGTCGGAGGAGGAACTGCAGCAAATACCGGAAGAGCTAATACTGTCCAAGGTTCTCTTTTTGATCCAGCAAATGAGACAGGATGGGATGGATCCGTCCCAGGTTCTTCAGGACGTATTAGAGCAGGCTCAAATGGTCCGGGACAACGAGGAGATACTGGAAGCAGTACGGGAGACGGACCAATTTCAACACCTGTTGAATCTTCTCAGGGAGCAGAAACCGGTGAAAGTCCCCAAGAAAGAATCGACGTTGATATTATCAGAAACCAATCTTTACAACTATCTGATGGAGTTGATGCAATAGATATATCACAAGGAAAGGTAGATTACATTCCACAAAGTCAGGCTCCTCAAATTGGAAGTAAAATTCCGGTAAATATGGCTTCGCCTCTTTATTCAATATTAAGGCAGTTTGGAGATGTAGATTCTTTTGTCATGCAGAGGTTAAATTATCCTACAAAAGCTGATTTGTATAAGGCTTTAGCTGCGGAACAAATTGATTCAGTCGCTCTTGCAATTTACCAAATTGAGCAGGGAAAAGCCCTTATTGTTGGCGATGCCACAGGGGTTGGGAAAGGCCGTGTCTCTGCGGCAATCATCAGATACGCCATCTTACAAGGCAAAAAACCGGTTTTTGTTACTTTGAATTCAAAGTTGTTTTCTGACATGTATGGAGATTTGTTGGACATAGGTTCGGAATACAAGCCTTTGATTATCAATTCAGATACAAAGGACAGTATTGTGGATGTAGATGATCCTAAAAAAGTAATCCATAAAGCGCATACTTCAGATTCAATTCAAAAAATTATGCGTATGGATAAAGTTCCTGACGAATATGATTTTGTCATGGCCACATACAGTCAGTTTTCTTTTGACGAAGAAAAGAGTCCTGAAAACCATAAAAAGAAATTCATTGAAAGGATTGCAAAGGATAATATTTTTATATTTGACGAATCACACAGTATGTCTGCCGGTGCGCCGGAAGGTCGTGGCGGTGGAGAAGGTAAGCTCGGTGGAACTGCCGGTTTTTTCCGGAAAATAATTCCTTTGTTTTCCGGAGGAACATTTCTATCTGCTACTTTCGCTAAAAAGCCACAAAACATGCCTGCTTATGCGTTAAAGACAGATATATCCCTTGCAAATATGGAAACTTCTGAGATGATAAATGCTATTTTAAGTGGAGGTATCCCTTTGCAGGAAGTAATGTCTGCAAATCTTGTTAAATCTGGCCAGATGGTTAGAAGGGAAAGAGATTTTACTGGCGTAGTTTTTGAATGGAAAGAACTCAAAGACCAAAAAGAAGTACATGAACAGATATTTGATAAGGTAATAGAACTTTTTAACGAAGTTATTGCTTTCCAGGACCAATATGTTCAACCGATAATAGATGGGATGGGTGAGGCGCTGGCAGAGGAGTCGGCCATGCTTACCCAAAAGGGAACAAAAGAATTTGGGATATCGAATACTCCATTTGCAAATAGAACTTTTAATGCGGTAAGGCAGTTATTATTTTCTCTTATTTCTGATGACGTTGCCAATGAAGCAATAGATCATCTTAAAGCAGGCAGAAAACCGGTTATTGCGGTTGCCAATACGATGGAGTCTTTCCTTAAAGACATGGGATATGTTTACGGTGACACAATCGAAAACGTTGATTTCTCTTTGGTGCTTAATAAAGGTTTAGAGTCTGTTTTTAAATATCAGGAAAACAGGGGTGAGAAAAAAAGCGATAAGAAAATATTGCCTCTTACTTCATTATCTCCAAATGGATTGGCTGAATATCAGCGTATCAGGGATAAAATAAATAGTTCTGTTTCCGGAATTACTATATCTCCAATAGATCACATAATAAATAAAATTCAAAAAGCAGGATATAAAGTAGGTGAAGTTACCGGAAGAGATAGTCAAATAAATTTTTCTACTTCAAAGCCAAAATTTATGAAAAGGACAGACAAGGATAAAAACGTACTTGTCGGCCAATTTAATAGTGGGGAATTGGATGTATTGATATTAAATCAATCCGGCTCTACTGGTCTTTCAGCGCACGCATCTGTTAAGTTTAAAGACCAAAGACAAAGAGTAATGATAATGGCTCAGGCGCAATTGGATGTCAATATTGAGATTCAAATGATGGGTCGTATTGATAGGACAGGGCAGATTGTAGTAGACGGTAAGCCGAGAAGGGGAATGTATATTTACATGATGTCTACTGTTCCTGCGCAGCAAAGGCTTCTGATGATGTTGAAAGGTAAGCTAAAGTCTGTGAATGC
>LNFM01005354.1_pt1 | contig 22334 bp, 27 predicted proteins | sample 596031 | NCBI WGS metagenome assembly LNFM01 (sample SAMN04254537, study PRJNA301005) | activated carbon metagenome | isolation source: dual media filters at the Ann Arbor, Michigan drinking water treatment plant | place: USA: Ann Arbor | reverse complement strand
GCGCTTCTCCTGGAAGGCGGTCACCGCCTCCTGGTGGTCGCGGCCGATGTTGGTCAGCGCTTCGTATGCGAGCGATGCGTCCATCATCGAATGGGCCAGCTGCCGCAGCGGCAGGTTCATGCTGGTCTTGGTCCACTTGATCGCCTTGGAGGCGCCATTGGCAAGCTTGTCCGCGAACGCGTCGACCTTCGCATCGAGCTGGTCGCGCGGCACCGCGTAGTTGATCAACCCGATGCGCTCCGCCTCCTTCGCATCCAGCATGTCCCCGGTAAGCAGGTATTCCTTGGCCTTGGCGAAGCCGATGAGCTGCGGCCAGATGACCGCACCTCCGTCGCCGGCCACGTAGCCCATCTTCACGTGCGGATCGCAGAACCGGGCGTCGTCCACCGCGATCATGATGTCGCACAGCAGCGCGAGCGTCGCACCCAGCCCGATGCAGTCGCCGTTGATCCGGGCGATCACCGGCTTCTCGAGTTCGATCAGCCCGAAGATCATCTGCTTCATCTCGAGGTTCTTCAGGTTGAACAGCTCGGGATCGTCGATGCGCTTCTGCATCATCGGGATGTCGCCGCCGGCGGAGAACACGTCGCCCGCGCCGGTGAGCACCACGACGTCGCAGTCCTGGTCGACCTGCACCTGGTACCAGAGCTTCGACAGCTCGGTATGCAGCTCGTAATGGATCGGGTTCATCGGCGGCCGGTTCAGCGTGATCGTGAGGATCCGCCCGCGCCGCTCGAACGTCATGTGCCTGTATGCCGAGTAGTCCATGCCGCCTTCGCCTGTGCTCGAAAGAAGGCGACTCTACGGGGGGCACCGGCGCGCATAAATGAATATGATTGCATGGACCATAACAGCGAGGCATGGGCCATGAACCTGCGCCAGTTGCAGTACATCGTCGAGATATCGCGGCAGGGGCTGAGCATCTCGAAGGCAGCCGCGGCGCTGCATACCTCCCAGCCCGGCATCAGCCGGCAGATCGCGCTGCTCGAGGACGAGCTCGGCTTCGCGGTCTTCGTGCGCGCGCGCAGCCGCCTGGTTGGTCGTACGGCCGAAGGCGCCAAGGTGATCGCGTTCGCGGAGCAGGCCCTGGAGCAGGTCGCGGGCATCCGGCGCACGAGCGAGGCGTACAAGCGGCCGGATGCCCAGGCGATCAGCATCGCAACCTCGCACACCCAGGCGCGTTACGTCCTCTCCCCCGTGATGAAGGCCTTCGGCGCGCGCTTTCCGGGCGTCCAGTTCAGGCTTCGTCTCGGCGATCCCGCGCAGATCGCCGCGATGGTCCTGTCGGGCGAGACCGACATCGGCATCACCACCGACCCGGCGGACCGCATCAAGGCGCTGCTGTCGCTGCCGTACCGGACGTTCGAGCGCGTCGTGCTCGTCCCGCGCGGGCATGAACTGCTGGCCGCGCGGCGCGTCACGCTGAAGCGCCTGGCGAAGTACCCGCTGATCGCCTATGAGCCCCAGTTCACCGGCTGGCAGGACGTGGCCGAGGCGTTCCGGAAGGAGGGCCTGCTGCCGAACGTACTCGTGAGCGCGATCGACGCCGACGTGATCAAGACCTGCGTGGAGCAGGGCATGGGGATCGCGGTGCTGTCGGAAGTGACGTTCGACCCGGCACGCGACGTGTCGCTGCGGGCGATCCGCACCGGAAGCATGTTCGCACCCGCGACGAGCAACGTCCTGTTGCACAGGAAGCGCTACCTTCCGAAGCATGCGCACGATTTCATCGAGACCTGCGTGCCGTCGTGGACCAAGGCGCATCTCGAACGGATCCAGAAGTCACGGCGGGCGGGCGGGCCTGCGGCGCCGCGCGCCAGGCCGGTTGACGCTGCAAGGACCGGATCGTAGTCTGCCGGCTTGCGCGATCCCTTCGTTGCAGGAGGACGTCATGGCAGCAGGGCTTGACCGGACCGGGGACGACCCGTGGCACCTGAAGACACCCCCTGGCACATCGTCGTTCACGATGCATGTGGATGACAAGGACGGGCGGATGATCCTGGTCTGCACGGTCGGCAGCACCGTACTGCACTATGACGCACGATGCGTTGACGACCTGCACCGGATGCTGAAGGATGCCGGCGACTGGGTCGAACTGGGTGGCACCGACGAGCAGAAGCCCGCGAAGGAAGGCACCGTCGAGGCGTGGGGGCGATCGACTGCCAACCCGGTCGGCGGATGGTACGGGCTGAAGAAGGGGCTGCGCGGGCGCTTCGGTGTGTATGTCCCGCCGCTGATGGAGGCGCTGGGGCTGTGCGAACTCGAGCACAATGCCCGGAACAATCGCATGCGTGCGTTGTGACGGCCAGGCTCGCCAGCGTCCTGCAGCGCGACGAGCTGCCGGCTTCGCTGCACGGGCTGACGACGCCCTTTTACCTGCATCGTGCCAGCCGCTGGAAGGTCATGGCCCTTCTGGGCCTGGCGCTGGCCGTCGCGCTCGCCAGCCTGGCATACCTGGCATGGCGATGGACCCACGGCAGGATGTCGGCCGCCGAAGTGGCGTTCGCGCTGTTCCTGCTCCTTTTCGTGGCCGTGCTCCTGCGCCCTGCCACCTGGCGCGCACCGATCGTGATGGCGGCCGACCGGCAGGGACTCATCTTCGTCGGCGGGCGCGAGGGCGTGCGCGTACCCTGGGAGGAGGCCGGACCGATCACGGTCGAACGCGCGCGGGTGATGGAGGGGGTCAGCTGGACAGTCATCGTCGCGATCTCGACGCGATCGGCCTATTGGGACACGGCGAAGCAGTCACCCCTGTACGGCCTGCTGGCGGGCGACGAGAACCCTCCCGGCTTCCTGCGGGTACCCCTGGGCACCCAGGGCATCGATCCGGCGATCACGAAGGAAAGCCTGGAAGCGCTGCGTCGCCTCTCGGGCCATCCCGATCCCGTCCCTGCAGGCGACCGGGGGACGCAGCCGCCATGAAAGGTGGCGACTATCGACACCGGATCACCGCCATGGATGCAGCGAGTTCCGATGCGCAGCGGTTGAGCGATGCCTGCACGCGGGATATGCTGCCCCGATGCGCACGCCTGCCTTCGACCACTCGCTCTGGTTCATGCACCTGGGATGCACCGGTCGGCACTACCTGCTCGGCAATCCTCATACGGTGCCCGGCCGGGTCTGGGCATGGTGCCCGGCCGAGCGCTGCACGCACTTCGTTTCCTTCGCCGACATGGGACGGATGTCGAAGGCGACCGGGTACTGGATGGCCGGATACCTGCGCGGGAGCGAGCCATCGCCGCCCGAAGGTGAGGATGGCCCGCCGGACTTCGGTTCGCCTGCCTACCGCCGCTGGCAGGGCATGGTCCGGCGCTTCCACCAATCGGGAGCGTGGCCCGATGACCGGTGAACGCGCGTCGCGTCGACGCACGATCGTGCGGATCGCGATCCCTTGCTGATCGCCATCGACAGCCAAGCCTGCGCGCCCGTCGCGCCCCGAAACCGCCACTGATCCATGCGCATGCCAGACTCCCTTCTTCCCCGCGTCGCCATCCTCGCCACCGGCGGCACCATCGCCGGCCGGGCCGGCTCCAGCCTTTCCCATGAATACAAGGCGGGCTCCGCCACCGGCGCCGAACTCGTCGACGCAGTGCCGGAACTCGCCCGCGTGGCGGACGTGCAGGTGGAGCAGGTCTGCAACATCGCCAGTTCGAACATGGTGTTCGCGGTCTGGCGCGATCTGGCAGCGCGCATCGACGCCCTGTTCACGGGCGATCCCGGCCTCGCGGGCATCGTCGTCACGCACGGCACCAACACACTGGAAGAGACCGCCTGCTTCCTGAACCTCACGGTGCGGCACGACCGGCCGGTCGTGCTTGTCGGGTCGCAGCGGCCGGCCACGGCGCTGAGCCCGGACGGGCCGCTGAACCTGGTCAATGCGGTGCGCGTGGCTGCCAGCCAGGACTCGCGGGGCCGCGGCGTGCTGGTGATGCTCAACGACGAAATCAACGCGGCGCGCGACGTCACCAAGACCAATACCTATCGCGTCGAGACGTTCAAGTCCGGCGACCTCGGCTTCCTTGGCTATGCCGACGCCGACCAGGTCGCCTTCTACCGGCGGCCGGAGAAGCGCCATACGGTGCACTCCGAGTTCGCGACCGGGCCGGTCGGCGACTTGCCGAAGGTGGAGATCGTCTACGGGTATGTCGAGTCGGATGCGCGGGTCGTGGTCGATGCGCTGCAGGCCGCCGGCACGCGCGGCTTCGTCTTCACCGGAACGGGTGCGGGGATGCTGTCGGACGTGGAGAAGCACATCGTGCAGCAGTCACGCGAGCGCGGCTCCGGCACCGTGTTCGTGCGCGCGAGCCGCCTCGGCAACGGCCGGGTGCTGCCGCACAGGGAACACGACGACCTCGGGATCGTGCCCGCCGACAACCTGAACCCGCAGAAGGCGCGCATCCTGCTGATGCTGGCGCTGTCGCGCACGGCCGACCAGGCGGAGCTGCGCCGGATCTTCGCGGAGTACTGATGCGATTCGCGACGGGGCTGCGGAGGCTGCAGATGCTTTGCGTGGCTGCGCGGGTGGCGGTCGCCGTCGACCTCGCCGGCGTGTTCCTGGCGTCGTGTGCCGGTACCGCAACCGCGAGCCGGGGCGCAGATGCAGGTGCGTGAGGCCGACGCGGCCGGCCCGTCCCTGGTCGACGTCCTGCGCGCGACGCTGCTGCCGCGCGGCTTCACCGCCGCGAAGGCCCGCGGCCGGTTCGTGCGTACCGTTGGCGGCATGCGACAGGTGGTCGGCCTGCGCAGGGGCCTGAGCGGCGGCGGCCGTGCGCTCTGGTTCCTCGTCGAAGACGGTCCGACCGGCTCGCAGGGTCCGCATGAACTGTCACCGGTCGCGCCGTTCAAGAACACCTGGTGGTGGCCGTCGCAACTGGCGTCGCACGATGCTGCGACGCTCGTGGCGTCGATCGAGAACCAGATGCTGCCGTGGTTCGATGCATGGGCTGCTGGCTTCGATCCTGGTACGGCGCTGGCGGCGCTGCATGGCCACCTGGGACAGCTGCACGATGGGCAGCCGCCGTTCGTCCGCAGTGGCGATACGTGGTGCCGGGTGCGCGGGCAGGTGGTCGACCTGGTCGACGTCGAGCCCGTCGGTGGTGGCGTGTTCGCCTTCGTCTACGTGGCGAACTGGCATGCCGCGCTGGCCGACGGGTTCGATGCCGCGGCACCCGACTCGGTGACCCGGATCGCATCGACGACACTGGGCGAAGGACGGCTCGACGGCGTACCGAACGCCACCCTGTTCCACCTGGGCGCCGACGCCGAGGACGGTCACGCCGTTCCCTCGGCGCAGCTCGCGCAGACGGCCCTGCGCGCGTTCGAGGGCGTGCTGACCGCGGACGATGTACGCGCCCGCATCCGGCCGGAGTACCGGCACCTCCATCCGTCATGACGCGCGCATCGCTGATTCCGTTCGCCTGGGTGCTGGGCGGCCTGCTGGTCGCGGTGCTCTGCGTCGCGACCGCCGTGTCGCTGCGTCTACTGCGCGCGGTCAGGCGCGACTTCCCTGACCTGCATGCAGAACTGGGCCGCCCCGGCGCGTTCTATTTCCTGATACTCGGCTGGCTCACGCCGTCCAGGTTCGGCATCTGGCTGCTGACGCGTCCGCCTTCGATGCAGGCGTTGCCGGCACCGATGCAGCACGATGCGGGGTTGCTGCGCCTGCTGCTGCTGCTGGCCTTCGGGCTCTGGGGCACAGGCGTCGTGCTGGTGGTCACGAGCTGGTTTCTCTGACCCCGCATGGAACAGCCGATACGCATCAGGATCCGGTTCATCACGGTGCTGGCCGTGTTCATGATCGTCACCGCCGGTGGCGGCATCCTGCTGTGGGGCGCACAGAACGTGCTGTTCCATTTCGTGCTCGATGCGGAACAGCTGCCCTTCACGCGCCCGGAGGTGGCGGCGAAGCTGCCGCCTTCGATCGGCTTCCTGCTCGGCCACCTGCACCTGTTCCTGGCCGCGATGCTCGGCCTGTCCATGTTCGCCTTCCTGACCGGGCTGGGCCTGTTGATCCGAAGCAACGCGGCACGGCTGGCGTTCATCCTGCTGCTGATCATCGGCATCGGCTGGAACCTGGGCATGCTCTACCTGCAGCACCTGTCGACGTCGCAGATGGTCGACCTCGCGCTCGAGTCGGGCCTGCCGGTCACCGAAGACACCGCCACCTACGCATTCGCCCTGGGCGCGGGCGTATCGGTGCTGCTCAGCCTGCTCTACCTGTGGCTGATCGGGTGGCTGATGTCCGCGCGGGTGAAGGCGGAGTTCGGCGTCTACCGCTGACCGCCTCTACTGCGCGACCAGTCCCGCTTCGCGCACCAGCCGGCCCCAGGTCTCGATCTCGCGCGCCAGATGGCGGGCGAGCAGGTCCGGCGGCCCGGCCAGCGGATCCATCCCCTGTCCGACGAGACGCTCGCGGATGGCAGGCTCGTTCATCAGTGCATTGATCTCGCCGTTGAGCCGGCCGACGGCCGGCTGCGGCGTCGCGACCGGTGCGAACACGCCGAACCAGCCCGCGGCCTGGAAGCCGGGCACACCCGCCTCGGCGATCGTCGGCAGTTCCGGCATCACCGCGGATCGGGTCGCACCGGTCACCGCGAGCGCACGCAGCGCACCGCTGCGGATGTAGGGCGCGAGGATCAGCACGTTGTCGAACGCGGCGTGCAATCTTCCGGCGAGCAGGTCCGGGACCACCTGGCCGGTGCCCTTGTACGGCACATAGAGGAGGTCGATGCCGGCCATCCGGTTCAGGTGCTCACCGGCCAGGCGCTGCAACGAGCCGGGCGTGGAACCCGCGAAGTTGAGCTTGCCCGGGTTGGCCTTCGCATGCGCGACCAGCTCCGACACCGACTTCACCGGCAACGCCGGCTGCACCACCAGCACATAGGGCGACATGCCGACCATGGCGACCGGGGCGAGATCCTTCTGCACGTTAACCGGGGCCTTCGGCATCATCGCGTTGAGCGTGCCGAGCGAGCCGGCCCCCATCAGCAGCGTGTGCCCATCGGGCAGCGAACGCACGACCATCTCGACACCGATCACGCTGCTTCCGCCGGGCCGGTTGTCGACCACCACGGGTTGTCCGACCCGCTCCCCGAGGCGGGTGCCGACGATGCGCGCGATGACGTCCGTGCTGCCGCCGGGCGCCACCGCGACCACCATCCGGATCGGACGATTCGGCCACGGTTGCGCCAATGCCTGGCCCACGTGCACGGCAAGGATGGACACCATCACGGCGATGCCGCAAGCGCTGCTGGACTGCATGGTCTGCTCCTCCTCGGATACCGGCGGCAGCCCTTGTGTTCTGGCATGCTCGCCTTCGACATTATCGGACTGCGGGTCGTCCCGCATCAAGCGAAGAAGGCAGGCGCATGTTCGAAGACATCCTCAACTACCGGAAGGTCGACGCGCGCCTGGCCGCGTCAGGACAGCCCGACGAGCAGGAACTCGCGGCGATCTCGGCCGCGGGGTACACGACGGTGATCAACATCGCGCTGCACGACGATCCACGCTATTCGCTCGCCGACGAGCGCGCGACCGTCGAGTCGCTCGGCATGTGCTACGTGCACATCCCGGTGCAGTTCGGCGCGCCGACGCGCGAGGACTTCGAGCGCTTCGCCGCAGCGATGGACGCACATCGCGACGACAGGCTGTGGGTGCACTGCGCGGCGAACAAGCGGGTATCGGTGTTCCTCGGGCTGTACTGGCACCTGCATCGCGGCATGCCGCGGGAACAGGCGTTCGCGCTGCAGCGGGACATCTGGGAACCGGACGCTGCGTGGTCTGCCTTCATCGCGCACATGGTTCCCGCTACCGGCTCATGACGCGCACCATCGCGAGCACGATCCACCCCAGCAGTGCACTGAGGATCGCGGTCATCTCCATCCCGAGCCCCGCCGCGATGCCGATCGCGGACGTGAGCCAGATGCCCGCGGCCGTGGTCAGACCCTTGATCTGATCCTCGTTCTGCAGCTTCAGGATCGCACCGGCGCCGAGGAAGCCGATGCCCGCGATCACGCCCTGGATCACCCGCGACAGGTCCTCGATCTGCATGCCGGCCTGGATCGGGACCAGCACGAACAGCGCTGAGCCCATCGACACCAGCATGTGCGTGCGCAAGCCTGCCGCAGAGCCTGCCGACTCGCGCTGGTAGCCCAGCAGCGCGCCCAGCGCGAGTGCGACGAGCAGCCGCACGCAGACGCGCGTGATGTCCGAGACATCGCCCAGGTCGGAAAACTCGCTCCGGATCGTGATCCAGACCTGCGCGCCCATGGTGTCCCTCCCTCCGTATGGTCGAGCGAGCGGACCGCAAGGCGTGTGCCTCCGGCACGGGCCCGTACGGGAACCGATCGGGGCCAGCGCTGACACCACTGTCGGTATTGAGAATTATTTGCAAATGCGAATGCTTCGCGTTAGGCTTTGTGACCGTCATTCAGCTTTCCTTCGCCCATCGATGCGCACTCCGGCCCTGATGGCCATCCAGGCCCCGCCCCGCATGGCCGCACGCCCCGCTCTGGCCACCCGCCCGGACCGGGCGCCAGGCTCCCGCGAGTCGTCCGCGTCCAGCTCGAGCAACCTGCCGTCGTCGCGCCTGGCGCTGGTCGGCGTGATCGGCGCGCACCTCGCCGTCTTCCTCGGCCTCGTGCTGCGCCCTGCGCCCGCACCGCAGGAATCGGCACCGCTGCGGGTCGAGATCATCGTGCCGCCGCCGGGTCCGGCGGCACCCTTGCCGGTGGCGAAGGCGACGCCCACGCCCGTCGCCAGGCCGGCGCCGCCGGTGCCCCAGGCACGACCACGGCCCGCCCCGCCGCGTGCGGCGCCCGTCGCGCCGACGCCGCCGGCACCGATCGCCACCGAGCGACCGGCGAACGAAGCGGCAACGGAAGTGGCGCGCGCCGCCGGGGTGCCAGCCGCACCGTCGGCAGCCGCCGCGCCCGCAGTGCCCGCAACGGCACCTGCAGCATCAGCGGCGCCAGTGGCAGTGGCGCCACCGGCCGCGCCCTCGACACCCGCCGCGCCTGCAGCCAGCGCGCCGCGGTTCGACGCGAACTACCTCGACAACCCTCGCCCGGCCTATCCACCCGTTTCGCGTCGCGCCCGCGAAGAGGGAAAGGTCTTGCTGCGCGTGCTGGTCGAACAGTCCGGCCTCGCCGCCCAGGTCGAAGTGCGTTCCAGCTCGGGCTTCGAACGCCTCGACAAGGCGGCCGTGGCAGCGGTCAGCCGCTGGAAGTTCATTCCCGCACGCCAGGGCACCGAAGCGGTCGCCGGCTGGGTGCTCGTCCCGCTCGTCTTCAGCCTCAAGGATTGAATCCATGAACGAATCGCTCGGCTTCGCACACTTCCTCGCCAGCACGGACGCGGTCGCCCGCGTCGTGCTGCTGGTCCTGCTGACCGCCTCGGTCGCCACCTGGTACCTGATCGTCACCAAGGGCCTGCACATCCTGAAGCTGAAACGCCGCAGCGAGCGTTTCCTGCAGGTGTTCTGGGACGCGCAGAACCTGGAGGCCGTGGCCAACGAGATCCGGGTATCGGGCACGCCCGAACCGTTCTCGCACCTGGTGCACCACGGCTTCGCCGCGCTGGATCGCATCACGCGGCTGCAGCCCGTGGCGAGCCTGGTCGACGCCGGGACGCCGGACGAGACCCTCACCCGCGCGCTGCGCCGTGCGATCGACGAGGACAAGTCGCGCCTCGAGGCCGGCCAGACGCTGCTGGCGACCGTGGCATCCAGCGCTCCGTTCGTCGGTCTGCTGGGCACGGTATGGGGCATCTACCATGCGCTGATGGCGATCGGCCTCGCCGGCCAGGGCACGCTCGACAAGGTGGCCGGGCCGGTCGGGGAAGCGCTCATCATGACCGGCATCGGCCTGGCGGTGGCGATCCCGGCAGCGGTGGCCTACAACGCGTTCGCCCGCAGCAACCGCAACACGCTCGCACGGTTGAATTCGTTCGCCTACGACGTGCACACCTTCCTCGCCACCGGCATCAAGCAGTCGCCGATGCGCGAGGATGCACGGTCGACCAGCGACAAGGTGATCTCGCTCGCCCGGGCGCAGGGCGCCCGCGGCGCGGGGCCCGTCCCGGGCATCCCCGGGACGGCGCTGGACGGAGCCGGATCATGAGTTTCGGCAGCCTGGAAACCGGCGCGGACGATGCACCGCTGTCCGAGATCAACATGGTGCCGCTGATCGACGTGATGCTGGTGCTGCTGGTGATCTTCCTGGTCACCGCGCCGCTGCTCACGCATTCGGTGAAGCTCGAGCTGCCGCGCGCGTCCTCGGCGCCGACGACCTCCCGCGCGGAGACGGTGCAGTTGTCGATAGATGCCGCGGGGCTCGTCTACTGGAACGGCATGGTCGGCGACCTCGCCGCCGTGGAGGGCCGAATGGCCGCTGCCGCCGCAACCACGCCGCAGCCCGACCTGCACATCAGCGCGGCGCGTACCACGCCCTACGAACAGGTCGCGCAGGTGATGTCCGCCGCCGCGCGGGCCGGCCTGACCCGGATCGCGTTCGTCACCGATCCGGCACCGCGATGAACCACCGATCGTCCCCAAGCAAGGAGAAGCACGCGATGTCCCGCAGACAGAAACACCAGCCCCTCGGCGCCTGGATGCTGGCAGGTCTTTCCACGCTCGCCGCACCAGCACTGGCGCAGCCGCAGTTCCCGCCGGCCTCTCAACAGGGGTCACCGGCAGGGTCACGACCCGGGACGCAGCCGACCACGCCCGAACTGCCGACGGTCCGGGTGGAAGCCGGCGCGGAGAAGCCGGACGGCCTGCGCGCGACGACCACCCGCGTGGGCAAGGTGCTGCAGGACCCGCATGACGTGCCGCAGGCCGTGACCACCGTCACCAACCGGCTGATGGAAGAGCAGCGGGTCGGCTCGTTCCGCGAAGCGTTGCGCAACGTGTCGGGCCTGTCGTTCAACGCTGCAGAGGGCGGCCGGTCCGGCGACAACATCAGCTTGCGCGGCTTCTACACCTTCGGCGATGTCTATCTGGACGGCATCCGCGACACCGCGCAGTACAACCGGGAGACATTCAACCTCGAGCAGATCGACGTGCTGCGCGGCGCCGGCGCGATGCTGTTCGGCCGCGGACAGGCAGGCGGCGTGATCAACCAGGTGAGCAAGGTGCCGCTGTCGCGCGAGCAGTATTCGCTCGCCGCAACCGTCGGCTCGCACGGCTTCCGCGAGCAGCGCGCCGACCTGAACAAGCCGATCAACGCCGGCACCGGTCTTCGGGTCAACCTGATGAACCGGCAGGAAGGCAGCACGCGGCGCAACCCGACGGACGGCAGCGAGGCCGAGATCGACCGCCAGGGCATCGCGATCAGCCTTGCGCTGAACCAGGACAGCGCCAGCCGGTTCTGGATCAACCACTACCAGGTGAAGACCGACGACAACCCGGACTACGGGATCTCGTTCAACGCGGCCACCCGGCGTCCCGGCACCATCCTGCCTTCGGACACGTACTTCGGGAACGCACGCACCTTCGACCGCAGCAGCACCGGCATCACCACGCTGGTGCACGAGTACCAGTTCGCGCCGCGAACCCTGCTGCGCACGCAGCTGCGGCATGCCGACTACGATCGCAGCTACTGGGCGAAGACGCCGAACCTGACCACGCCGCCCAATGCAGCCGGCGGCATCGGCGGCAACCAGGTGCGTGCCAGCCACTACACGACGACGACGCTCCAGTCCGACCTGAGCACACGCTTCGACGCCTTCGGCATGAAGCACGAGGTGGTCACCGGGGTGGAGTACCTGAACGAGGCCAGCGCGCGCAAGGGGCTGCAGAACTTCGGCTCCAACGCCGCACCGCTGTACCTGCCCTACCAGGAAGCGATCGCCGGCGCGCGGACGAAGTTCGACGGCAGGTCGTATGCGATCTATGCGCAGGACACCGTCGAGTTCATCCCGAAGTGGAAGGCCACCGCCGGCATCCGGCGCGACCAGATGGATGCGACCTACAGCAGCGCGACCTCGCCCCAGCTCAAGTACGGCGAGAACAGCTATCGGGCCGCGCTGTCCTGGCATCCCGTCGACCAGACCCACGTGTACGTCGCGTGGAGCGATTCGTTCAGCCCCACCGCAGACCTCTACCAGCTCACGGTGGTGCCGCTGCCGCCGGAACGCAGCGAGGTGCTGGAGCTCGGCACGAAGTGGCTGCTGTTCGACGGCGACCTCGCGCTGCGCGCGGCGATCTATCGGGCGAACAAGGAATTCGAACGCAATGCCGACCTCGAGGCGACCGCGGCATTGCTGACCAATCGCCGGCGGACGGACGGCATCGAGCTCGAAGCCGCCGGCCGGATCACAGACCGCTGGGAGGTATTCGCGGGGCTGGCCCTGATGGACGCCACCATCCTGGAGGTGGCGACCAACGTCAACGCGACCACGGGCGTGCTGACCAGCGGCAACCCGGGCTACGTCGGCCAGCGCGCGCGCAACACGCCCCGCTATACCTTCAACCTGTGGAGCACCTACCGGCTGGATGAAAACTGGACGGTCGGTGGCGGCGTGGAGGCGAAGGGTGACCGGCTCGCGTTCAACCCCAGCGGTGCCGGCGCGGTGCCGACGCTCAATGGCGTGTACCAGCCGAACACCGCGCCGTCGTACGCACGCTGGGATGCAATGGTCGCCTACAACGTGCAGCGCTGGACCGTGCGCCTGAACGTGCGCAACCTGTTCGACAAGGTCTACTACGACGCGGTCTACGACAGTGGCGGCTTCACCATCCCCGGGGTGCGGCGCACCGCGCTGGTCACCACCGAATACCGCTTCTAGGAAGGAAACGCCATGCTCGTCACGATCGAGAATGTACTGGAACCGGACGAGCTGGCGTCGGTGCGCGACCTGCTGGAGCAGTCGCCATGGGAAGATGGCGACGCGACCGCGGGCCCGCAGGCAGCACAGGTCAAGAACAACCGGCAGCTGCCGGAAGCGGCCGAGCATCACCCCGCGCTGCGCCGGATCGTGCTCGACGCATTGAACCGCGAGCCGCTGTTCTTTGCGGCCGCGCTGCCGTCGAAGGTCCTGCCGCCGATGTTCAACCGCTACGACGGCACGCAGAACACCTACGGCCCGCATGTCGACAACGCGATGCGGCTGGTACCCGGAAGGCCGGGCACCTACGTGCGCTCGGACATCTCGGCCACGCTGTTCCTGTCCGACCCCGCCGACTACGACGGCGGGGTGCTCACGGTCGAAGATGCCTTCGGACGCCATGAGGTGAAGCTCGCTGCCGGCAGCCTGGTCGTCTATCCGTCTTCATCGGTGCATTCGGTGACGCCGGTCACGCGCGGTGCCCGCGTCTCATGCTTCATGTTCATCCAGAGCATGGTGCGCGACGAGGGCCGGCGCCGCCTGCTCTACGAGATGGACATGGCCCTGCTGCAGTTGCGCGACGAGATCGGCGATACCGCGCCGGTGGTGCGCCTGACCGGGACCTATCACAACCTCCTGCGTGCATGGGCGGAGACATGAGCCCGTGCGACGGGGGTCCCGAGCCTTCGAAGCCTCCTGTGCCGGCCGCATCCTCGGTCGCAGACTATGCACGGCTCGCGCAGGCCAGGCTCGACGCAGCGGCATGGCGCTACCTGTGCGAAGGCGACGACGGCAGCGGTAGCGCTGCGCTGGCCGATGTCGCGCTCACGCCGCGGCCGCTGCGCGACCTGCGCGGAGGCCATACGCGCCTCACGCTGCTCGGACAATTGCTCGATCATCCGGTCGTCGCCGCGCCCATCGCGTACCAGCGGCTGTTCCACGCGGAAGGGGAAGCCGGCACCGCGATGGCCGCGGCCGCACAGGGCGGGCAGTCGGTGATCAGCAGCCTTGCGAGCCAGGCCTTCGCCGACATCGTCTCGGCTGCACGCATCGGCGGCGGCCCTGCGCCCTGGTTCCAGCTCTACTGGCAGGGCAGCCGACGGGCGACACTGCACCTGCTGGCGCGGGCACAGGCGGCAGGCTGCAGCGCCGTGGTGTTCACCGTCGACGCAGCGGTGAAGACCGCCACCCTCGACCTGCCGCCCGATGTGCATGCGGTCAACCTGGATCCGCCGGCACCGCTTCCGCAAGGCGGCAGCCAGGTGTTCGACGGCTGGATGGCGGTCGCGCCGACCTGGGACGATGTGCGCTGGCTGCGCGGCCAGACCTCGCTGCCACTGGTGCTGAAGGGCATCCTGCATGCCGACGATGCCGCGCGCGCGATGGACATCGGCTGCGACGCGGTGGTGGTTTCCAGCCACGGCGGCCGCGTGCTGCGCGGCACGGTCGACCCGCTCGACGCGCTGGACGCGGTGGTCGCTCGGGTGGACCTGCAGATGCCGGTACTGTTCGACAGCGGCATCCGGAGTGGACGGGATGTGTTCGTCGCGCTCGCCCGCGGCGCGACCGCGGTGCTCGCCGGCCGGCCTTGCATCTGGGGGCTCGCGGCCGATGGCGCGCTGGGGGTCGCGCATGTGCTCCGACTGCTGCGCGATGAACTCGAATTGACGATGGCGCAATGCGGCTGCCGCGATCTGGTCGATGTCGCGTCGAGCACGGTGCCGGTGCGCCAGGGCAGGAAACACCGTACGATGCCCTGATGAAATGGCTGCCGTCCCTGGTGTTGTCTCTTGTGTTGTCCCCGTCGTTGTCACTGCCGGCCGTCGGGCCCGGCGTGCTGCATGCGGCGAGCCTGGTCGACCGCGCAGCGAAGGACGAGGCAGTCTCCGTGCCGGCGGACGACCCGGCCATGCGCAAGGCATTCGAATCCGCGCGCGCGACGCTGGATGAATTCCTGGCGAAGCTGAAGGCGCCACCCGCCGGCACCGGTGCCTTCGCCGTGAAGGTCGGCGTGCGCGCCGGCGCCGACATCGAGTACCTGTGGATCGGCAGGCTGTCGATCGACGGCGAACGCCTGAGCGGCCGGATCGACAATGCGCCGCGCACGGTGAAGACGGTGAAGGCAGGCGACACGTTCGCGTTCGCGAGGGACGACATCGTCGACTGGCTCTACATCGACCGCCCGCGGCGGCGGATGCGCGGCAATTTCACCGGCTGTGCGCTGATGGCACGCGAGCCGCCGAAGGAAGCGGCGGCGCTGCGCAAGCAGCTGGGACTGGCCTGCAAGGGTTGACGCGGCCCCCGCCGGCTGTACCCCGCGTGCCTTCGACGCCGGGCACGTGTGCCTGCCGGCCGCCGCGGCACTGCGGCAGCCTGTAGAATCCCGGCGCGATGCTGCCCCTGCCCCCGAACCCGGCGGAACTGGCAAGACTCGCTGCGCATCTCGCCGTCCACCGTGGGGACGTGCTGAAAGCGTGGCGGGATGCCGTCTCCGCGGACCCCACGCTCACCACCGGTGCATCCTTGCCGCGCAGGCAGCTGCTCGACCATATTCCGGCGCTGCTGGTCGATTTCGAACGACAGCTGCAGGCGGACAGTCCCGGTGATCCTGCGGCCGGCACGCAGGACCTGCACCTGGGCGATGCCACCGCGCATGGCCTGCACCGCTGGCAGCAGGGCTTCGACCTGGCCGAGGTCACGCGCGAACTCGGACGGCTGAACGAGGTGCTGCTTGCCGAACTCGACCGCTTCCATGCAGCGAACGAGGGATCGGTGACGCTCGCCACGATGGCCGCCGCACGCCGCATCTGGGCGCACCAGGCGAGCGTCGCCATCTGCGCGAGCACCACGCAGTTCTTCAAGCTGCAGCAGATCGAGGCGAGCAGCCATATCGGAGACCTGGAACGCGCGCTCGATGCGGTCCGCTCGCTCGAAGCGCAGCGCGCCGAGCTGTGGCAGCAGGCGGCACATGACCTGCGCGGCAACCTGGGCGTGGTGGCGACCGCAAGCGCGGGCCTGTCTTCCGCCCGGGTCTCGGACGATGTGCGCGTGCAGTTCATCGGCCTGCTCGACCGCAACGTGCGTTCGCTGCACGACATGCTGGACGACGTCTCCAGCCTGGCCCGGCTCCAGGGCGGCCTGGAGCACCGGTCGCTGGAAGCGATCGACGTGGCGCCCATGCTGCGAGACCTTTGCGGCGCACTGCGTCCGCTGGCGGAGGCGCGCCAGCTCGACCTGCATGTCGACGGACCGTCCTCGCTCGAAGTTCAGGGTGACCTGGTCAAGATCCGGCGCATCGCGCAGAACCTGGTGCTCAATGCGCTGCGCTACACGCGCCAGGGATCGGTCGTCATCCGCTGGGGCGAGAGTGGCGTGGACGATCCGGATCGCTGGCTGCTCGAGATCTCCGACACCGGCCCGGGCTTCCAGACCGGCCCCGAGTCGCAGCTCGCCGATGCGATCGAGATCGCCACCGACCAGGCGAAGGCTGCGACAGGCTCGCACACCCCGGGCGACATGCAGCCCCTGCCGGACGCGTCGGCACCGGTCGTGCCGGCAACGCCGTCGGCGGAGTCCGGCACCGCCCGGCTGGACATGCCCGGCGAAGGGATCGGCCTGTCCATCGTCAAGCGCCTGTGCGCACTGCTCGATGCCACCGTCGAACTCGAATCCACGGTGGGCGTCGGCACCCGCTACTGCATACGGCTGCCGCGCGCGTACTGAGCGGCCGAGTGGCTCAGGTCCGACCCAGCAGCCCGTCCGCCACCCGGGGCACCAGGCTGCCGGTCGCCAGTGACGCCATCGCCGGCAGTCCGCTCGTCCGGGCACGCTCGCGAAGGGCCAGGTAGACCTGCGCCGCGGCAGTCTCGAGCCAGAACCAGGTCTGGACCGATGCCGCGGTATGCAGGCCGGGCTGCATCGATTTCGCCTCGTAGTAGAACGCCTTCAGTTCGTCGGCCGCGAGCTTGATCGCCTGCGCGTCCGGGATGTCGCCGCGATACGAGGGCTGCGGCTGCTCGCCCAGCCAGGACAGCAGGTACCCGGCGAGCGCGTCCGGCTGCAGGCCGGTCAACCCCACGGTCGATCGCCCGCGATGGCTGCGCGCGAGCGCATGCCAGGCGCACAGCTGCGCGACCTCGTCGAGGAAGCGCGTCTCGACCGAGCCTGCATCACCGGCACGCGGAAAGCTCACCGGGCAACTGAGTCCCTCTGCGGGTGCACCGATGTGCTCGTGCGGCGCATCGTCGGGAAAGTCTTCCAGCACCGGACCCGTCTCGCGCTCGAGCAGGGCCAGCGCCGCCACCAGCACGCGGCGCTGGAACGCCGGATCGTCCGGCACGCCGAACGGACGGCCGAGCATGAACGGAACCCAGAGTGCGCGCGGCGGCGCGATGGCCTCGGTGTGCTCGCGCACGAGGCTGACCTGGGTCGTCGCGATGCCCTCGTCCTCGAGGTAGTGCGAGAGTGCGCCCACGGCGCACGTGCAGTTGGGTCAGACCGGAGAGAGCACTACCGCGTCGACCTTGTCCTGGCGCAGCATCCCGGCCAGCTCGCGCGCCTTCGCTTCGTACTTCGTCACCGGCGAGATCGCGCCCATGAACGAATAGTGGAACGCCGCGATGGAACCGATGACCTTGTCGCGCGCGAGTTCCTTCAGCCGATCGAGCGGGAAGGCGACGTTCCAGTCCGCCTGCATGCCGGTGCGGTCGAAGTTGACCGACACATGGCTCACCGACAGGTCGCCCGCGTCGGTGTCCCCGGGAATGACGCGGTAGTCCATGCCCCCCGCGCCGGCCGCGAACGGCCGGTCGCCGAGGCGATGCAGGCCGGCAGTGGTGACGATCGCGACCCGGCGCTGTGCCAGCGGCAAACCCTTGACGAAGGGACGGTTCGGGAAAGACGGCAGCGTCGGCACCTTGGCGAGGAAGTGCTCGCGCTCGTAGTCGGGCAGATCGGCGAGACGGACCATCGGTTGCTCCTTGGCGGGCTGCCCTCACGTTGCCTTGCACGCGGGCGGGTGCACGCCGAGAATACCGCGAGACGAAGGTCCCATGAATGCCGCCGCCGCCGCCACCACCGCCGCGGCAGCGATCTCAGTAGCGGTACGTCCCTGCGATGCCGCTGGCCGAAGGCATCCGGTCCGCGGGCATCATCACCACGCGGCCCCCCATCGTCTCCACGAGGTCGGCGACATCGTCCAGCACGTCGTCGGTCGAGGGATCATCGAGTTCACCGGGCCTGAAGCGGCCGCTGTCGGCATCCACCGTGCCGGGGACCTGCCGGTCCGACTCGAGCAGCAGCACGGCCACACGGCCTTCGCGTGCAGCCATGATCACCGCCTGAAGGTCATCGCTTGCCTGCCCGTGCGCGGCCGCCTTCGCGAAGTCGCCCGCGAGGGTGGACAGGTTCGCTGCATGGGCCGGCGCATGAAGCTGCCAGGCGCGGTCGCGCAGTTCATCGACCGACAGGGCGCCCGGATCGATCGCGATCGACTCTGCGGACAGCAGGGGATTGGTGCTCACCGCGCGGAAGGCGGCATGATGTTCCGGCAGCGCAGCGAGGATAAGCGGCAGCCCGCTCGGCTTCGAATGCTGTTCCTGCACCCGCTGGTCGATCGCGCGGAAGAACCGCACGGAGTCGAGGTCGTCCGCGTCGGGCTTCAGGTGGGCATGTTCGGTGGCACCGGTCGTCCCGGTACCCGGTGTCTCCGTGGCTGCAGCCGCATTGGCCGGCGCGATCGCGATCTCGTCGAGCACGTCCCGGTCACCCTCGTACAGGTGGAAGCCGTCGCGTGACAGGGCCAGCAACTGATAGCGATCGAGCGTCTGCTGCAGGCGCCGCAGCGGCTTGGTATGGAAGGTGTCGGCGACGACCGCGAGTTCGGGCAGGCCACGCTGCGTGATGAACACTTCGAAGCGCCCGCGGTCGCGGAACACGGCCACGCCACCGAGGGTATGGCTCCAGAAGGACTCGTCCAGCGCCAGGGCGCGCAACGGCTCGAGCAGCGCCTGCGCCTCCTTCGAGGCGACGGCAGAGGTCACCGTCGCTTCGATCGACTTGAGCAGATTGCCGAAGCGGATCGGATCCTGGAGGTTGTCGGGGTGGTGCCGGTGCGTCGCCTGGAACAGCGAAATGCAAGGCGGCACGGCCTCGGCAAGGCGTCCGGCAAAATCGTGCGGAACCAGGGAGGCGGGCGTGGTGGAGGTGTTCGAGGCAGCAGAGGCGGCAGCAGCAGTGGTCATCGGACGGAGGCCGGCGCGTGCCGGGCACGCGCTGGCTGGAATGGAAACCGTCATCCACGCACGGGCCGCTCCCGCGGCGTTGCGCCGCGCCCTCAGTCGACCGTCACGTTCGCGAGGCGCACGATCTCGCCCCAGCGCTTGTTGTAGTTCTGGATGAACGCGACATACTCCTTCGGGCCGATCGGCATCGGGATGCCGCCCACCGTCTGGAATCGTTCGACCACGTCGGGACTGGTGATCGTGCGCGCGGTGAGCTTCGCCAGGATGGCGACGATCGGCGCCGGCACCCCGGCCGGTGCAGACATGCCGTACCAGACGCCGTCCTCCAGGCCGGGGAAGCCGGCTTCCGCGATCGTCGGCACATCGGGAAACACCGAGAAGCGCTTGTCGGCCAGCGCCGCGAGCGGGCGCAGCCGTCCGGTCTTGATCTGGTTGATCAGCGACGGCAGGCCGTCCATCATCATGTGTACCTGGCCGGTCGCCAGGTCGACGACCGCCGGACCGCTGCCCTTGTACGGCACGTGGGTCAGGTTGGCACCGGTCTTGATCTTGAAGTTCTCGCCGAACAGCTGCGGTGCGCTGCCGTTGCCGGACGAGCTGAACATGTACTTGCCCGGGGTGGCGCGCGTGACCGCGACGAACTCCTTCACCGTCTTCGCCGGCACGTCGGCATTGATCGCCATCATCGCCGGCAGCAGCGACACGCCCGAGATGTGGGTGAAGCCCTTGATCGCGTCGTACGGCAGCTTCTTGTAGAGCACCGGCGCGGCGCCATGGGTGGTGCTCGAGCTGAGCATCAGCGTATGCCCGTCGGGCGTGGCCTTGGTCACGTATTCGGAGGCGACGATGCCGCCCGCGCCGGGACGGCTCTCGACCACCACGTTCTGGCCGGCCAGCTCGCCCATCTTGGCGGCGACCACGCGGCCGGTGAAGTCGGCGGCACCGCCCGGCGGCACCGACAGGATCAGCCGCATGGTGCGCTGGGGAAACGTGCCTGCAGCAGGGGACTGGGCCTGCGCGAACATCGGCAGGGTTGCGAACGCTGCGGCGAGGGCTGCGGAAAGCGTCTTCATGCCTGGGTCTCCTGGGGATACTGTTTTCGAAGTTCTTCGACCGAGGCGTTCACGGTGTAGACATCGAGGATCTCGGTCTCCTCGCCGAGGATCTCGAACATGTGCACCGCGTTGCCGGGGATGTGCACGATCGACCCGGCCATCGCCAGCTGCTCGCGGCCATGCATGTACACCTTGACGCCGCCGCGCAGGATCATCGACACCTGCTCGGACGGATGGAAGTGCGGCTTGCCCTTCGAGTTGGGCTTGACCACCACGCGGGTCATCATCACCTTGTCGCCGACCCAGGTCTGGCGCACGGTGCCGGAATGGGTGGTGAGGTTGGGGTCGGACACGTCCTCGGCGGGTATGTCCTTCCAGTCGATCACCGAAGGCGCCTTGCCCAGTTGCCCCGCGACCCAGTCGTAGTAGTCCATCGCTTCGTTCTCCTTGCGGTTCAGTCGAGTGCCTTCACCCGCGATGCATCCACCAGATGATGCGCCGGCTCGTCGAAGCGGGCACGCATCCGGGGCAGCCTGCGCACCATCGCTTCGAACGCGGGGTAGGACACGCACAGTTCTTCCATCAATGCCGGCGGCAGGTCGAGGCCGGCCTGTTTCGCCATCCGCACGATGTCCTCGCGCGAGGACGGCGGCAGCGGTTCGAGCGTCTTCGCGTCCGGTTCGGGAAGCACGAATGAACGGGTCACTGGATCATCCCTTCCGTCGGATGGTGCTGGTGCCAGTCGGTCAGCTGCTGGTAGGCGTGGCCGACGCGGAACATCATCGGTTCGTTGAAGTGGTCGGCGGCAATCTGCAGGCTGAGCGGCAATCCCTCGCTGCTGAAGCCGCACGGGATGTTCATCGCCGGGCCGCCGCCGATGTTGAACGGCGTGGTGATGTTCGGCGGGCGCAGGAACTTGTCGAGCTTGTCGGGACGCGCCTTGTCCGCCGGCGTCATCCAGCCCGCGGTGGCGATCACGTCGTACTCGCGGAACGCCCGCGCCAGTTCGCGTGCCAGCCAGAGCCGCTGGCGCAAGGCCTGGAAGTAGTCTTCTGCGCGGATCAGCGAACCGGACAGCACCTTGTTGCGGAACATCAGGCCGAAGTCCTGCGGCCGGGTGCGGAACTCGTGTTCGTATGCGCTGAACATCTCGGTGATCGAGATCGTGGTCTTGCAGTCCTGGTACACGAGCAGGTCGGACAGCCGGATCTCCTCGACGATCGCGCCCGCATCGGCCAGCACCTTCAGCGCCTGCTCGATCGCCGGTGCGACGTCCGGGTGGCAGTTCGCATCGCCGTCGTACCAGTGGCGTACCCAGCCGATGCGCACGCCACGCACGCCACGGGACAGGTCGGCCATGTAGTCGCCGGGCGCACGGTCGGCGCTGGCGACGTCTTCGTCGTCGTAGCCGGCGAGTGCACCGAGCATCAGTGCGGCATCCTCGACCGTGCGCGCCATCGGGCCACAGGTGTCGAAGGTGAACGTGTTCGGCAGCACGCCCTGCCGGCTGACCAGCCCGTAGGTCGGCTTCACGCCGACGATGCCGCACACGGCAGCCGGCATGCGGATGGAACCACCGGTGTCGGTGCCGATCGCGGCGGGCAGCAGCCCGGCGGCGATCGCGGCGCCGGCGCCACTGCTGGTGCTGCCCGGCAGGTAGCCGGGCTTCCAGGGATTCATCGCCGGCGGCCAGGGCAGGTCCCAGGACGGGCCGCCGTGCGCGAACTCGTAGGTGGTGAGCTTGCCCATCAGCACCGCGCCAGCGAGCTTCATCCGCGTCTCGACCGCGGCATCCTTCGAGGGCACGTTGTGCTGCAGGATCTTCGACTGTCCGGTGGTGAGGATGCCGGCGGTCGAGATCACGTCCTTCAGGCCATACGGGATGCCGGCCAGGCTCGGTGCGAAGGCATGCGCCTCGCTGCGCATCCACACCCGCTCCGCCTCGTGCGCGCGCGCCAGCGCGAATTCGGGGGTCTGGGTGACGAAGCAGTGCAGGCTGGAATCGAAGCGGGCGACGCGTTCGAACTGGTGCCGCAATACCTCGACCGGCGACACCTCGCGCCGCCGGTACAAGGCCAGCAGTCCGGCTACCGTCATGTAGTCGAGCGGATGCGCGGCGGGCGCCGCCGACGGACCGGGAACCTCCGATGTCACTTCTTCACTCCGTCGAACACCAGCTTGCGATGCGCGAACTTCCATTCGCCATCGACGC
>LNFM01009786.1_pt1 | contig 22341 bp, 18 predicted proteins | sample 596031 | NCBI WGS metagenome assembly LNFM01 (sample SAMN04254537, study PRJNA301005) | activated carbon metagenome | isolation source: dual media filters at the Ann Arbor, Michigan drinking water treatment plant | place: USA: Ann Arbor | reverse complement strand
TCACGCAGTACAAGTCGCACAGCCTGCTGCGCCACGTGCAGCGCGGCTGGGGCTTCATGAAGGCGGAGATGAACGAGTTCATCGATCTGCTGCCCGCCCAGCAACGCGTCGACGAGGAGCACTGGTACCGCGGCACCGCCGACGCCGTGTTCCAGAACCTCGACATCATCCAGGCGCACGGGCCGAAGTACGTGGTGATCCTCGCCGGTGATCACGTCTACAAGATGGACTACGGCAAGATGCTCGCCTTCCACGTCGCCAAGGGTGCCGAGGTGACGGTCGGCTGCATCGAGGTGCCGATCCAGGAGGCCACCGCGTTCGGCGTGATGGCGGTCGACGCCTCCGGCCAGATCACCGACTTCGTCGAGAAGCCCGCCAACCCGCCGCCGATGGCCGGCCAGCCGGACAAGGCGCTGGCCAGCATGGGCCTGTACGTCTTCAACGCCAACTACCTGTACGAGGAACTGCGGCGCGATATCGCGGACACCACCTCGAGCCATGACTTCGGCCGCGACATCATCCCAGCGGCGGTGCGCAACGGCGTGGCCTGCGCACAGTCCTTCACCGCCAGCTGCGTGATGAGCGAGGGCGACGAGGAGGCGTACTGGCGCGACGTCGGCACCATCGATGCGTACTGGGAAGCGAACATCGATCTGACGGCCACCAAGCCGCTGCTGAACCTGTATGACAGCGAGTGGCCGATCTGGACCTGGCAGGAGCAATTGCCTTCCGCCAAGTTCGTGCACAACCAGCCCGACCGGCGCGGCCAGGCGATCGAGTCGATGGTCTCGGGTGGCTGCATCATCTCAGGTGCGTTGCACCGGTCCCTGCTGTTTTCGCGCTGCCGCGTGCACTCGTACTCGACCGTCAACTGGTCGGTGCTGCTGCCGCAGGTCGAGGTCGGGCGTCGCGTGCGATTGAATCGCGTGGTCGTCGATCGCGGCTGTCATCTGCCCGACGGGCTCGTGGTCGGCGAAGATCCGGTCGAGGACGCCCGCCGCTTCCGCCGCACCGAAAGCGGCATCACGCTGATCACGCCGGCGATGCTGGCCAAGCTCGCGCTGGAGAAGGCGTGACAGGCGCGGCCCGCGTCCTGCAGGTCGGCGCCGAGATCTTCCCGCTGGTCAAGACCGGCGGGCTGGGTGACGTGCTCGGCGCGCTACCGCAGGCGCTGGTGCGGCAGGGCTTCGATGTACGCCTGCTGCTGCCCGGCTATCCGGCGCTGCGCCAGCCGCTGGCTGACGCGCAGCGGGTCTGCACGCTCGGCCCGGCCTTTGGCGCTGCCAGCATCGAGATCCTGCTCGGCCGCCTGCCCGGCATCGACCTGCCCGCCTACGTGATCGATGCGCCGTCGCTGTACGAGCGGCCCGGCAATCCCTACGTCGACGCGGAAGGCAAGGCGTGGACCGACAACGCGCTGCGCTTCGGGCTGCTCGGCTGGGTCGCCGCGCATCTCGGGCTGGGCGACATCGACCGCAGCTGGCGACCGACGATCGTGCACGGCCACGACTGGCATGCCGGCCTCGCTGCCACCTACCTTGCGCTGCATCCGCAGCCGCGCTGCCGCAGCGTGTTCACCGTCCACAACCTCGCCTTTGCCGGTCTCTTCGAGCGCGAGATGCTGCCGACGCTGCTGCTGCCGCAAGACAGCTTCGGCCTGGACGGCGTCGAGTTTCACGGCGAAGGCTCGATGCTGAAGGCCGGCTTGCACTATGCCGATGCGATCACCACCGTCAGCCCCACGTATGCACGCGAGATCCGCACGCCAGAGTTCGGCTGCGGCCTGGAAGGCGTGATCGCCCACCGCGCCGCGCAGCTGCACGGCATCCTCAACGGCGTCGACTACGAGATCTGGAACCCCGCCACCGACCGCCTGCTCGAGGTGCGCTTCGATCACAAGCGCATCGCGCTGAAGGCGGCCGCCAAGGCGGCGCTGCAGAAGCAACTCGGCCTCGCGGTCGATCCGGCTGCCATGCTAATTGGCGTGGTCAGCCGCCTGACGCAACAGAAAGGCATCGACCTGCTGCTGCAGGCACTGCCCGCCCTGCTCGCCGACGGCGCGCAGCTGGCATTGCTGGGCAGTGGAGACGCAACTCTGGAGAACGGGTGCCGCGCGCTGTCAGCGGCCGCGCCGTCGCAGGTGGCGGTGCGCTTCGCCTACGACGAACCGCTCGCGCACCGGATCATCGGCGGCAGCGACGTCATCGCCGTACCGTCGCGCTTCGAGCCCTGCGGCCTGACGCAGCTCTACGGCCTGCGCTACGGCACGCTGCCACTGGTACGGCGCGTGGGCGGGCTGGCCGACACGGTGACCGATGCCGATGACGCGTCCCTCAGCGCCGGCACCGCGACCGGCTTCGTATTCGACGCCGCCACCCCGGCCGCGCTGCTGCTTGCGGCGCGACGCGCAATCGCCCTGTATCAGCAGCCCACCGAGTGGCAGAAAGTGATGAGGCGCGCGATGACGCAGGACTTCTCGTGGGACGGCGCCGCCGCGCACTACGCCGCGCTGTACCGCGCGCTGCTCGCGCCAAGCACTTGATCGGACAGGCAATCGCGCACGACGATGCGCTCGCGACTTTCCGCGTGGGGGTATAGCTCAGCTGGGAGAGCGCTTGCATGGCATGCAAGAGGTCAGCGGTTCGATCCCGCTTACCTCCACCAACGAATCCAGAGATACGCGCAGTAGCAGTAGCAGTACGCGGTAAGCAAGGTTCAAGTCCCCTTCGTCTAGAGGCCTAGGACACGACCCTTTCACGGTTGTAACAGGGGTTCGAATCCCCTAGGGGACGCCAGCTTGACCGTCTTGTCGAAGACGGACAGAAGTAGACCCGGCAGCTTGCGCTGACCGGGTCTATTTTTTTGCCTGCACCGTCGCAGGCGATGAAGCGGGACCCCGTCCCGCCTCGGGTCGATCAGCTTCCGCCTAGTTCGTCCGAAGGAACCAGACGTTGTCGCCGTAGCCGGGCACGTAGATCGCACCCTTCAAGGCTGGCACGAAAAGGAACCGTCTCCATACTCCGTTGGCGGCCGCAGGAATGGCCGTCGCACCGGATGTCGTGAGGGCCTCCGTATAGAACGTTCCTGCATTGATGCGATAGACAGTGCCGCCCGAAGCAGCCTTGCGCACATAGAACGCATCTTGCTGCGGGTCGTAGATCATGCCGTTTCCGTCTCCCATCACGGAGCCAGCGGCAGGCCCGGAGAGCGACACGGCCTGCATCGAATTGCCTGTCACATCGTAGATCGCGGCAACGCTGCTACCTCCGCCAAGCAGAAGGACTCGATTGCGACGCGAATCGAAGGCGCTCGCGGCATATTGACCGTTGAACGCGGTGGACGACATTGGCGTCGACCATCGATTGGTCGAACTCGTCCACTTCATGACGGCAAAGTACGGGAAGCCGTAGATGTCGCCCGTCGCCGGGTTCACCGTCATCGCTGCGCCAGCGACTCGCGACAGTCCTGCCTCGGCACTCGGGAACGTGTTCGCCGCGTCCCAGTCGCTCACGCCAAGGTTGAACCCGTCCAAGTTGGCGAGCAGTGAGCCATTGCCGAAGCGAGAGCCGCCCAGCACCATCGCCCGATTGCGCGCTTCATTGAACATCGTGCCGTAGTAACTGTGCCGCGACGTTGGACGTCCATCCGCATAGTGCGTTGCGCTGTCGATGACTTGAGATGCCGGCGTCGACGCGCGCTGCTCGGTCCACCTGGGCGCGCTGTCCAGCAACCGGAGTCGGTTCACCTCGTTGCCCGCGTAGTCCCAGTGTCCTCCGTTGGCAACGGAGTACACGGATGAGTCGCGCGTATCGATCGCCAGACCATTCCACGCCGTGATCTTCGCCTCGGGCCCGGTATTGCCCTTGCCCGGCCACGTCTTCACCGCCATCGGCGCGGTCGACAGCGCCGTCCCCGAGATCTGACGCCACTCGCCAACGACCTGGCCTTGGCGCCAGCTCGGCATTGCAGACTCGGACAGCACCGTGGCCGGCGGCAGCGCAGGTGCCGGCGCGGGCGCTGGTGTTGGCGTTGGTGTTGGCGTTGGTGTTGGCGTTGGTGTTGGTGTTGGCGTTGGCGTTGGCGTTGGTGTCGGCGTCGGCGTTGGCGCGGGCGTTGGTACTGGCGCCGGGGTTGGCGTCGGCGTCGGCGTTGGAGAAGGTGTAGGCGATGGCGACGGCGCGGGTGCCGTGACGGAGCCGGACACGGGATCGGCGATCTTCGTCCGCGAGACGATGAGTTCGTCAAACCACATGTAGGCAGTCGCGTGCGCTTGCGCCGAGCTCTTGCCGGTGTGATAAGGCAGCAGCCAAATCTTGCCGTAGCGCTGGTTCTCGGTGGCGCTTCCAGCGGACAGGTTGTACGGTCCCCACTCGATCAGCAGTTCGGACGGCTTGCCTTCGCGTGCAGCCCACAGCGTGACGTAGCTTCCGACCCACTCGTCGCCCACACGCTGACCGGTCTTCACTCGGACCTGGAACGTAATCCACTCATTGGCCACGTACCCGAAGCAGTTGCCCACCGGCGGGAAGTGCGACGCGCCCGACTGCGTGTAGAGGCAGTACGGCGCAGCACGCGCATTCTGTAGCTTGAAGTCGTAGCTGTTGAAGGACTGGTAGAAGCCGTCGTAGGGCGGATGCGAAGCGGAACCCGTGCACGAGTTGTACATGATCGGGAAACCGTTCTGGTAATAGCTTTGCACCACGGTCTCAAGCGTGGTGCACGATGAATAGGTCTTGCCCGGCACGTCGCCGGTACCGATGATGACCTGCTTCCAGCCGCCACCACCCGTGTAGTTGGTCGAGAGCAGTTCCGGACTGAAACGCTGGCGCCACTGGATGTAGAACTCCGCGTTCGCGCCGAACTGCACCGAGTTATCGGACGAGAAGTTGGTGAACCAGGTGCCCGACGTATCGGACCCCGAGTTGGACGGAATCGTGAACTTCAACGAACCTGTTCCGGACGCCTTGATCGCGGTGTCCATCGTGGCCCGCGTGTAGTCGGACGTCCCCGACGGCGGAATGATCCCGTAGTTGTAGCCGTAGGCGCCGTTCGCTCCGCCGCTGCCCCGGCTGAAATCGTCCGCGGAGTCGAATCCGACGCACTTGATCACGCCCGATTGGGCGCAGCGCTCGGCAAACGTCATCGTGCCGATGGGCGATGTGGGTACCGGAGACGGAGTCGGTGTCGGCGTTGGGGTCGGCGTTGGGGTCGGAGCAGGGGTCGGCGCGGGTGTTGGCGCCGGCGTTGGCGAGGGAGTTGGTGTCGGGGTCGGCGAGGGTAGCGGCGCCGGTGTCGGCGAGGGGACCGGCGCCGGTGTGGGTGTCGGCGTCGGTGTGGGTGTCGGTGTGGGACTCGATTTGCGCGGCTTGCGCCAGAACCAATCGCCGGAACGCCGGTCCCGGTACAGCGCGTCCTGTTGTTCGTCAGTTGTCGCCGCCTGTTGCTGATCAGGGCCGGTGACATCCTGCTCACCGCCGCACGCACTGAGCGTCATTGCGCTCACGGATGCGGATGCCGCCAACAGAAACAGACGGCTCCTTGCAGGATTCCACTGCGCCCGCACTACACGATCCTTTTCCACGGCTTCCTCACCCAAAGTACTCGACAGCGATCCGCGATTCGGAACGCTTAGGAAAATTCTCGGTCACGAAAGCAGGACGCTTGTCCCCGCAGCAAGCTAGTCCGCGCTGCTCTTTCGGCCGTCCCGCCGTGTCGTCCATCAGGCTGTGTACGCGCTAGTCCGCCCAGAACTCAGGCGTGAACTTCGATCAGCCTCGTCTCGATCCGCCTAGTGAGCGTCGCGGACCTGGCGCGACAAACGACAGGTCAACCGCGTGGAGGAGTCAGTTCAGGCTGGGGGCAGTTCTAATTCAAAGTCGCGGGCAGGCGCAGCGGTCCATCGCACCCGTTTCGCAGAGAAGATGCCGATCGACGAGTCGGCTCATCGCCGCTCGTCCGTCCTTGCGCTGGACTCGATGCAGTCGCGCGCCACGGCCGGCACCCTCGTTGATGCAAAGCGAATTGATAAAGCGCAAAGATTCAACGGACTGTCCGCCGGCGGTGGCTCTCGTCTTCGGCAACGTCAAAGCCGGCGCCATAAATCAGCAGCTCGTCAAGCGACTCGAACAGATAGACCTCCACCACCAGGCCGCCGCGCGCAGTGCTCACCCGCAGCGGGCGACCTGCCAGGGCGCTAACTCGGCCATGTCGGTGATGGCGCGCGTGGCAAGGGCTACACGCTGATCCTGCTCAATTCCCCCATGGACCTGGCCAAGATCCGCAGCTTCGTCGACCGGCTTTTCGCCATGCATGTCGCCAGCCCGCCGAACGTTCACGCCGCGCGCTCGACACGGCCGCGCGCGCGTCGACACGGACGCAGCCTCGCATCCGACCCGCCCGCAGGCACGGGCATGGGAACCGGCCTTGTCGGCGCACTGTCTACGCTGCCCCGTCTGCCCGCTCGAGCACCCCTGCCGATGCATGCCGTTCCTGCCGAGATCGCCCGCTTCAATCGCCTCGCCGCCACCTGGTGGGACGCCCGTGGTCCGATGCGGCCGCTGCATGTGATCAACGAGTTGCGCCTGCAGTACTTGCACCAGCTTCTGGCCACGCACTTCGGCGCAGCCCGCACGCCGGCCGGGCTGCGGGTGCTCGATGTGGGCTGCGGTGCGGGTCTGCTGGCGGAGCCGCTGGCACTGCGCGGCGCGCAGGTCACCGCGATCGATGCCGCGGAGAAGAACATTGCCGCGGCCCGCCTGCACGCTGCCGCCAGCGGCGCCAGCGTCGACTATCGGGTGGGCGAACTCACCGATACGCTCGCTGCCGACGCCCGCTTCGATCTCGTGACGCTGCTCGAAGTGGTCGAGCATGTTGAGGACGTGCCGGCGACGATCGATGCCGCCGCGCGCCGCGTGGCGCCGGGCGGGCTGCTGGTGGCATCCACCATCGACCGCACCGCCAAGAGCTGGCTGTTCGCGATCGTCGGTGCCGAGTATCTGTTCCGCGTGCTGCCTGTCGGCACGCACCAATGGCGCCGCTTCGTGCGGCCGGACGAGATGCAGGCTGCCGCACAGACCGCTGGGCTGCGCCGCATCGACCTGCGCGGTATGCGCTATCTGCCGGTGCTGCATCGAGCAGGCTGGATACGCGACACCTCCGTCAACTATCTCGCCGCCTTTGCGCGGTGAACCGAGCCTCGACGCAGCGTGCTCTGGCCCGGCACGTTCGGCGATGTGCGCTACCGTTGGCATCCACCCTCTGATGTTGATCACGCCATGCGCCGTCCGTTGATCCTCGCCTTCCTCCTGTGCGCCCTGAGCGGCCCTGCGCTCGCCAGCGCGGACGATGAGGAGATCCTCAGCCTCAAGGGCTATCAACCCGCCGGACTGCAACTGGGCGAGCTCGGCGCTGCCGGTGCGAAGTGCGGCCTCGATGCAGCCAGCCTCCAGGGCGCCGTGGTGCGTGCGATGAACGAAGGCGGCGTCAAGGGCTGGGAAGGCGGGCGCGATGGCCTGTACGTCGACATCCTGGTCGAGCCCATCGCCGGCGGCCGCTGCGTGGCGGCAGTGACCATCAAGGCCAACGGCTTCCTGCTCAACCCGGCGTCCGATGCGCTGATCCAGACCACGCGCTGGAGCGACACCATGCTGGTCATCTGGCCTGGCGGCGGCGGGGCACCGGTCCAGGCGGCACTCGCGCAGATCATCGAGCGCTTCTCCGCCGTCTGGCGCCAGGCCAACGCCGCGCCGGCGTCGCCCAAGGCGCGTTAGTCGCCGCGCATTGCCCCGCCTGCTTTCGCGGGCGTTGCCGCGGAACTTCACGCAGCAGATCGAAACATGACTCGCCCGCCTCACCTACGGCACCGCGTGGTCGACGTTCCGCAGGGGCGCGCGCGACGCCTGCTGCATCTGGGGCGGGCGGTCGGCGAGATGGCCGCCGGGGCAGCCGCGGAAGGCGTGGCACGACTGGCGCGTGGCGAAAGCGCCGCGTTCACGCAGCTGATGCTGACGCCGGGCAATGCGCGCCGCCTGGCCGAGCGGCTCGCCACGATGCGCGGCGCGGTGATGAAGGTGGGCCAGCTGATGTCGATGGACGGCCATGGCGTGCTGCCGCCGGCGTTCGCCGACCTGCTGGGCAGTCTGCGCGATCACGCGCACAGCATGCCGGCCACGCAACTGGCCGACCTGCTGGAGCGCGAGTACGGCGCCACCTGGAGCAAGCGCTTTCGCCGCTTCAGTTTCGAGCCGATCGCGGCGGCCTCGATTGGCCAGGTGCACCGGGCCGAGACGCACGACGGCCGCGTGCTGGCCTTGAAGATCCAGTATCCGGGGGTGCGCCGGAGCATCGACAGCGACGTGGCCAATCTTGCGCTGCTGGCGCGCACGCCAGGGCTGATCCCGGCATCGATCGACCCCGCCCCGCTGCTGGAGCGGGTGCGCGCGCAGCTGCATCACGAGACCGACTACGCGGCCGAAGCGCGCGCCACCACCGAGTACCGCACGCGTCTAGGCGACGATTCGGTGCTGATCGTGCCGGCGGTTCATGAAGAGCACTGCACTGCGCACATCCTCGAGCCGATCGACCGGCTCGCCGGGTCCGACCACTCGCAAGGCCAGCGCGATCACGTCGCCTTTGCGCTGAGCCGCCTGGCGGTGCGCGAGTTCTTCGAGATGCGGCTGGTGCAGACCGATCCGAACTTCGGCAATTACCTGTTCGATGCGGCGACCGGCCGCATCGCGCTGCTCGACTTCGGTGCCACCGAGACAGTGACCATCGAACGGGTGGAGCAGTTGCGCCGCCTGGGGCGGGCGCTGCGGGATCTGGATGCGGCACGAGTTACCGCCGCAGCTGTCGAGGCCGGCTTCGTCGCGGTGGAAGACCCGACGTCGCAGACCCAGGCGGTGATCGACATGATGCTGACCGCGGGTGAGCCGCTCGCTCATCAAGGCCCTTACGACTTCGGCGCCTCCGATCTCTTCGGCCGCGTGTTCGACCTGGGTCGCGCGCAGGCGATGGGCGAAGGCTATGCGCGCACGCCGCCGGCCGACCTGCTGTTTTTGCAGCGCAAGTTCGTCGGTACCTTCATGCTGTGCACGCGCCTGAAGGCGCGCGTGAATCTTGCCGAGGTATTCGGCCACCACCTGTAGCGCCGGCTCGCTCCGTCTGCGTCGCGGTGACGTCCAGCCGTGGGCTTGTGCGTAGGTGTCGTTTCGGCGCGAGCGCCTGCTGCGTCACGATGCAAGCTGGCCCGACAATCGACCAGCATGGTGGCAGCTGCATTTATTCGAGGAGCGCTCATGGCCAGCTTGAAGATCCAGTTTCCCGGTGGCCAAGGCGTCGCCCTCGCGGCACGTCTGGACCTGCCGGATACGCCGCCGCGCGCATTCGCGCTATTTGCCCATTGCTTCACCTGTTCGAAGGACAGCCGCGCGCCCACCTATATCGCGCGCGCGCTGGTCGAGCAGGGCATTGCGCTGCTGCGCTTCGACTTCACCGGCCTGGGCGGCAGCGAAGGCGAGTTTGCCAACACCGACTTCAGCTCCAACCTGACCGATCTCGTCGCCGCCGCCGACTGGCTGCGCCGCGAGCACGTGGCACCGGCGCTGCTGATCGGCCACTCGCTCGGCGGCGCTGCGGTGCTGGCGATGGCGCGCAGCATCCCGGAAGTGCGCGCCGTCGTCACGCTGAACGCGCCGTTTGCCCCGGACCATGTGCTGGCCCAGCTCGGCGAGAACGTTGCCCATATTGAGCGGGACGGCCAGGCCACCGTCGACATCGCCGGCCGGCCGTTCACCGTCCGCCGCGAGTTCCTGCAGGATGTCACCGCGCAGCGCCAGGACGAGCGCATTCGCGACCTGCGACTGCCGTTGCTGGTGATGCACGCGCCGACCGACCACATCGTCGGCATCGACAATGCCAGCGGCATCTACACCGCCGCCCGCCACCCCAAGAGCTTCATCGCGCTCGATGGCGCCGACCATCTACTCACGCGCGCCGAGGACGCGCGCTATGCGGCGCAGGTGATCGCCGCCTGGGTCGACCGCTATCTGCCCGGCCTGCCGGCGCTGCCTGCGGTGCCGGCCGGCGTCCTGCGCGTGAGCGAGCGGCGGGTCGGCAAATTCACCGCCCGGATACAGACCGCCAGCCATGTGCTGTACGCCGACGAGCCGCTTGCCGCCGGCGGCAACGACACCGGGCTGTCGCCGTACGAGCTGCTGTCGGCCGCCCTGGGCACCTGCACCGTGATGACGCTGCGCATGTATGCCGATCTCAAGCAACTGCCGCTGACCCGCGCCAGCGTGGAGATCGAGCACGGCAAGATCCATGCGGCCGACTGCACCGACTGCGAAACGCGCGAAGGTCGCATCGATCAACTGCAGCGTCGTCTGACACTGGAGGGGGACCTGACCGCCGAGCAGCGCCAGCGCCTGCTCGAGATCGCCGACCGCTGTCCGGTGCATCGCACGCTCACGAGCGAGATCCGGATCAGTACGCAGCTTGTCGATTGAACTGCCGGGCGCGGCGTGTGTCAGTTGCCGTACCAGCAAGCAAGGATCGACACATGACGTGGTTGAAGAGACTCCCCGGCTTCCAGCGCGCTCCTGCCGGGCTCGAATGGATCGTGCTGAAGCGGCTGCCTTGGATCGCGCTGGTCGGCACCGCACTGCCGTTGCTGGCGATGCTGGCGGCACCGGTGCTCCTCGGCAGCAGCGCCGACGATGCCAAATACGCCGCGACCCTGCAGATCGTGCTCGTCAGCGTCCTCGTATTGCACTGGACCGCGATCTTCACCGTGGCACTGGTGTGCATGATCGTGTGGATCGCGAAAGGGCCGGCATTCGTGGCCGACGCCTACGAACTGCCTGATGCCGATCGACCTGGCGTGCCACGCGCCACCGGTGACGCGAGGCATCCGCTGTAACCTCGCTGAGCCGTTGTTGGGCAACGGGCATCGCGCTAGATCCTCGTTCGCGGGTTGCCCTGGTGTCGCTCAAGGGTTGGCACTTCGCTCGACCCTCGCTCAATCCCAAGACAGCCAATCATCGAACGCGCGCTGTCAATGCGCCGCTTTTCCAGCGATTTTCCCGCCTTTTCAGGCCGTGACCGGCGCCTAGGATCGTCCCAGATCCCTTGCACGGCGTCATCTTTCGACAAAGCTGGCGTCGAGTGGCTGCGGGCCAGCCGATGTCGTTGCCTGATGAAAGGAACTGCGATGTCCCTACTTGCTTGGAGTCCCATGTTCTCCGTGGGCGTGAAGGAAATCGATGACCAGCACAAGCAGCTGATCGTTCTTGCCAATCAGCTCAATGACGCCATGGGCACCGGCAAGGGCAAAGCCGTGCTCGACAAAGTGTTCGCTGAACTGGTGGCCTACACGCAGTCCCACTTTCTCACCGAAGAGAAACTGATGGGGCAGATCGGCTACAGCGCCAGCGTGGCGCACAAGGCCGAACACAAGTCGCTGGTGACCACGGTGGCCGACCTCAAACACAAGCACGACAAGGGTGACGTTGTGCTGACCTCCCAGGTGATGTCGTTCCTGCGTGACTGGCTGACCAAGCACATTCTCAACTCCGACAAGGCGCTCGGGCGAGAACTGAACGCCAAGGGCATCAAGTAGCGGCGTGAGCCGTACGCTTCATGAAGGCGACGCCTGCGCGCATCAGCACCTCCGGTACGACCGGCATCGCAACCGGTATTGCGGTCGGCGCAGCGCTCGCCGGATCCGTGACCTGGGGTGCCGGCGGCCATCCCTGGCTGGTCGCCGCGTTGGTTGGCGTGGCGGTGCCGGCGTACGGGCTGTGGCTGATGCGAGGCACGGCAGCCCATGACAATGCCGCCGCGACGCGTGCCGAGACCGAGCAGTGGGCGGCACGATTGACCGCCTGCACGGCAAGGCTGCACGCACTCGAAGAAGAACTGACCAGGGCGCAGTCGGCGCAACAGGCATCCAGCGGCGCACTGCAAGCCTGCGTGTCGGGGACCGCGTCGGCGGCAGAGGAGGCGCGCTCGGCGATGAGCAGCGAAGGCCCGGTATCGGCTCTGATGATGTCGGTGCAGGTGCTGCTGTCCGGTCTGGGCTGCGTACTCGACGACTCGCTGCGCGACAAACAAGAGCTGACGCAGCGGATGGAGAAGCTGCTCGGTTTCACGGCCGCACTGCGCGAGCGGATCGACGAGGTCTCCGCGATCGCCATGCAGACGAACCTGCTGGCATTGAATGCGGCGATCGAGGCTGCGCGCGCCGGGCCGAGCGGCCGCGGGTTCAGCGTCGTCGCCCACGAGGTTCGCACGCTGTCTACCCGCGCCAAGGAGGCGGGCGAGCACATGACGTCGACCATCGGCGAGGTGGTCGACGCCATCGAGGACGCAGTCACCCTGGCGCGCAACGCCATCGAGCAGCAAAACGCCAGTGCGGCGGTCAGTAACCAGACCGCAGAACAGATCAATCACGACTTCCAGCAGGCCGCTGACTCGCTCGATGCGCTTGGCCAACAACTTAACGCGCAGACTGTCGCGTTGCGCAGCCAGGCGGATGAACTGACAGCATCGAGCGCGCTGATCGTGCCGGCGACCGAGCCGATCGCCGCGGTCGGGCGCGAACTCGATCAGCTCACCGAGCAGTTGCGGCGCGCCGACGCCATGGCCTGAACCTCGACGGCGCGAGAGGCCTGCACGAGCGAGCCGGTAGCCAGCCGCGCGCCAAGCCCACCAATGCAAAAGGCCCGCATCGCGGGCCTTTGCTTGGAGCAAGCGTCACTATGACGGCAGGAAGTCCACCGGCCAGGTCACCGTCATCGCATCCACGTCCTTCGCCCCGAAGTCGAATTGACGGATGCGTGCCAGCAGCTTGCGTTCGAGGTCGGGGGACTTCAGTTCGCTGGACAGGATGCGCAGGTCGACCACCTGTCCCGCCGGCGCGATCTTCAGCTCCAGCACGACCTTGCCCTGCAACGATGGCTCCTCGCGCAGCGCACGGTTGTAGATCGCGTAGATCGCCCCCTTGTTGCGCTCGAACACGAGCTTGATCTCCTCGATCGAGCGCGAGGCCTTGCCGCTGGCACCGCGCTGGAGCGTGCCACCCTTGCCGGCGCCAGTCCCCGTGCCTGTACCGCTGCCACCTGCGGTGCCACCAAGACCACCGCCGCCACGCCCACCGGCTACGCCTTCGACCAGCGTGGTTGACCGCCCCGCCAGTCCGCCGCCGCCGGTATCCCGGCTGTAGCCTGCGGTGTTGATGCCACCGCTGCCGCCGGTGGCGTTGGACGTGATCAGCGATCGCGTCGGTACCCCCGGTCCTTCACCCGCGCCGACACCCGGGCCGGTGCCGGCACCGACGCCCGGACCCGGCTTGATGTCCTTGTTCATCTGCACCGCGGCCGGCGCGGCGTGCAGTGCCGCCAGTTCATCCTTCATCGCCAGCAGGCCGACGCCGGAGGCACGGCGGCGCGCGTTCTCCAGCCGCTCGCCGGGCGCCTTGTTCGGCTCGGGGCGGCGCGCCTCGACCACCGGCGCCTTCGGTTGCTCCTTGGTGACCTCGGGGGCGGCGCTCTTGGCTTCGTCCTTGGGCTTGACCGCCTCGCCCTTGGGCACCGGCGGGGGCGGCACCGGCTCGCGGTCGAGCAGCAGCTTGGTCATGCGCGGCGGCAGCAGTTGCGGATTCTGGCGGTCAAGCTGCTTGACCGGCAGCCATGGCATCACCAGCATGAAGCCGAGACACAGGATCAGGATGTTGCGCAGGATCCGGCGGAAGCGTGCGTCGTCCTCGGCCGAGCCGGACCAGGCCAGCACCGCAGGCGGAAAGTGGCGGGCAGCGACGGCACTCATGATTCACCGGCCTTCATCTGCACCGCGAACGAGATGTCGGTGAAATTGGCGCGCGCGCAGGTCACCATCACCTTGCGCAGCAGGCGATACGGAATATCGCGGTCGCCCATGATCGTGATCGCCTTGTTCTTGGCGGCGGTCTCGGCGCGGATGGTCTGGCGGTTGGCCTGAATGTCCAGTTCCTCCTTCAGCGCGGCGATCAGGTCGGCCTCCTGATCGATCACGTCGGCCACCGCAACGATGCGGCGACCCTCGACCACGATCTCGTTCTGGTTGATCAGCACCACCACGGTGTCGGCTGGCGCCTTCTGCGCGGTGGACTCGGGCAGCTTCACGGTCTTGCTGGTCGGCAGCGTCTCGACCCCGCTGTTGCTCAGCAGGAAGAAGATCAGGATCGTGAAGATGTCGATCAGCGCGACCAGGTTCAGGTCGATCGAGGATCGGTTGCGGTTGCTGCGCTCGGCGCGCTTTTGCAGCGGCGTCTGCTTCATCGTGGCCTTTCTACCGCTTGCGGATCGGCGCATCGCCGATCGAAATGTCCGGGAACAGATCGACCGGCACCACGGCGGCGCCCTGCACCTGGCGTCCGGCGCGCACCGCGTCCATCACCTTGATCAGGGTGTCGTACGGGATGCCAGGCTCGGGCAGCACAGTGGCGTCCATCTTCTCCGGGAAGCGCAGCTTGATCACTTTCATCGTCTCGCCCAGCGCGTTGATGTCGTGGCCGGTGGGCGTCTTCGGGATGCTCTGGATCAGGCCGCCGATGCGGTCGCCCACCTCGATCGCCTCGTCGCGCACCACCACCTCGAGCTGCAGTTTCTCGGCCGACAACTGCTCCAGCGCGCCGCTGGACTGGGCCGGCAGCGACAACTCCATCACCGCGATCCGCGTGAACACCGTGGTGGACAGCAGGAACGGCACCAGCACGACGATCAGGTTGATGAACGCCGTGACATCCAACCCGGCGGCCTCCCTGCGCAATCGACGTATACGCATGTCTCAACTCTCCCTCTGGGGGACGGGCCGCGCCTGGCGCGACCGATGACCTCGCATCACTCAGCCGCGCGGCGCGCCGATTCGGCGTTGCCGATGCGCTGAGTCAGGTTGAGGAAGCTGATCTTGGCCGCCTCCAGGCTGTCGATGATCTCGGTGGCACGTGCCTGCAGGAATGCGTGGATCAGCAGGAACGGGATCGCCACCATCAGGGCGAAGGCGGTGTTGTTCATTGCGATCGAGATACTGGCCGCGAGCAGTTCGGCCTTCTCGCCGGCATTGACGCCCGCCACCGCGGTGAACGCCTTGATCAGGCCGATGATGGTGCCGAGCAGGCCGACCAGCGTGATCACGTTGGCGAAGGTGGCGATGTAATGGGTGCGCTTCTCCAGGCGCGGCACGATTTCCATCATGCCCTCCTCCATCGCGGCGTCCACGTCTTCGCGCCGGTGCGGCGTCTTCAGGCGCTCCAGGCCGTAGGAGACGATCTTGCCGATGGCCACCTCGGAGCTGGCGACGGCAGCCTGCAGCCGGTCGAGCTTGCCGGCCTGCAGCAGCGGCAGCATGTTGTCCCACAGCTGGCGGTTCTCGTTGCGGGCGCGGCGCAGGAAGATGAAGCGCTCGATCGCGATCGCCAGGCCGACCGACATGATCGCCAGGCTCGCGTAGATGAACATGCCGCTGTCCTGGAAGAACTTGATGACGGTGTCTAGTGCACTCATGGATGAACTCCGAAGACCACTTGAAGAAGAGAAGGAGGAACCAGGCTGGAATGTGGGCGACTAAGGGGTTGGGTCACTTGCCGGGTTTTGCCGCAGCGCCCGCTGCGGCCGCCGAGGCCGCCGCGGTGCGCGACTGGATCACGCTGTCGTAGCGCATCTGCCGGCGGAACACGTCGCGATCGACCGGTGCCATCACCTCGTCGAGCACGCTTTCGAGCGGCCGGTTCGACAGGTCGCCGGCGAGCGGCTTCTTCCAAGGCACGATGTACAGCACCTTGGGCAGTTCGCGATTGCCGATGATCTGGGTGCGGTCGATGTCGGCGCGATCCTGCGCCAGGGCGGGAGCGGCCAGCGTTGCCATGACGACGGCGGCTGCGATCGCGGACGCGCACCGGCAGCGCAATATGACGGGCGTTCTCATCCCTGCTCCTTCGCCACGGTGGCCGCCTTGCGGCTGCGGTTCTTCAGATCGCTCAGCCAACGCTTGACGTCGGCATCGTCGCCCGCCAGCTGCAGGTAACGATCGTAGAGTTCGGCGGCGCGCTCGCCATCCCACAGATACAAGTCATGCAAGATGCCGAGGTTGAGCACGGCCGGCGCGTAACGGTCGTCGAGCGCGATGGCCCGCTCGTACGCCGCGCGCGCCTTGCCAAAGTCGCCGGCAAAGCGATAGGTGATGCCGAGCTGGTTATGCAGGTCGGCGCGCTCCGGGCTCAATTGCACCGCCCGTTCAAGCTGCGCCGCGGCCTCCTGATGCTTGCCCGCCCGGCGCAGCACGATGGCGAGGTTGGCGAACGGCCCGGCCAGCTCGGGGTTGGACTTGGTCAGCGCCACGAAACCACGCTCGGCCTCGGCGAAGCGGCCAGCCTTGAGCGCCTCGCGCGCGGCGTCGTACGCGCGCTGCACGTTGGGTGCGATCGGCGGCAGCGCGGGCTTCGGTGGGGGCGCCGGTTCAGCCGCGCGCTCAGCCGGCTTGGCGTAGGCGCCTGCCGCTTGTGCGGGCTTGGCCTGAGCTGGCTGAGCCGCCGGTGCCGTCGCCGCGGCGGGCGCCTTGGCGGTGGCCGTCACTGACGCCTTGCCCATGCCGGCGGCCGACGGCTTCGACGAATCCGGCCCCTCGCCGAACAGCGCACAGCCGGCGAGCGCGGACATTGCCGTCACCGAGATCAGCCACCCGAGTACGCGCTGCGGCAGCATGTCAGCGGATCGCATCGACCACGCCCTCCGCACGTTCCACCTTGCCATAGCGCGCCGGGCGCAACTGCCCCAGCGCCGCAAAGCTGTCGCGCACCCAGTTGTCGTAGATGCCGCCCACGGTGCGACGCGCGTTGATCTCATGCAGTTCGATCGCCTTCTCCTCGAACGGGAAGGCCTGCTCCTCCAGCAGCACGTTGTACTGCTCAAGCTCGTCCTTCTTCAGCCCCTTGGGCCGCTGCGAGGTCATCAGCGCCTTGCCGAAGTCGCGGTACAACTCGGCGGTCTGGAACGTCGCGGCGGTGGACACCTCGGCCACGCCGTAGTCGGCGGCCGCCGCGTACGCCTTGAGCGCCGTCTCCAGCCGATCCTTCTTCAACTTCAACTGACGTTTGAGCGGCTCCACCAGCGCCACGCTGCGATAAGCGTCGACCAGCGGCCGCGCCAGCGCGATGGTGGCCATGCCGCCCAGGTAACGCGTGCGGTTGCTGCGCGCCGCCCCGGCCGACAGGTCCGCCTTCTGGACCTCACGCAGCAACGCCAGCTCGCGCGTGGTGTTGCGATCCTCGCGCGCCACCATCGCCAACCGATAGCGGGCTTCCAGCGCGGGCTCGACCGGTACCGGGTACTGCTTGATGTAACGCTCGTAGGCGCGCGTGGCCGGCGCGCGGGCACCGGCTTTCTCGTACATCTCGGCCGCCTGCCACAGGCCGGCACGCGCCAGCTGCGGGTCCTTGCTGCTGCCGGCGATGCGTTCGAACTCGGCCGCCGCCTGACCCCAGCTGCCCTTTTCAACGTACGCCGCCGCGAGCTTGCCCGGCACCTCAGCCTGCAGCGGATGACGCGGAAAGCGGCTGCGAAAGTCCTCCAGCGTGCGCGTGGCGGCGTCCCAGTCCTTCAACGTGATCAAAGCGGCGGCGGCGTCGTACTGCGCAGTGGCGCGCACCTCGGACAGCGGCGCGACGGTCGCCACGCGGTTGAAGTGACCGACCGCGTCCTGCAGTTGCCCCTGCTTCATCGCCAGTTCGCCCTGCTTGTAGATGGCGGCCGCCTGGCGCTCGGTCAGCGCATTTCGGTTGGCTTCCTTCTCCGGCGTCAGCGTCAGCACTTCGCCGTAGGCGCGCTCGGCGTCGGCGAACGCCCCTTTGTCGAACGACGTATGCGCGATCACCGTCCAGGCCACCTTGCGCTGCGCGGCGGCGGCCGGCGGCTGCAGCGCGATCACCTGCTGCGCGATGGCCGCTGCCTGTGCGGTGTCGTTCAGCGCGAAGAGCTTTTCGGCCGCGTTGGTGAGCACCGGGCCGCCGCGCGCGTCCGTCGGGAACGACTTGGCGAAGCGCAGCGCACTGTCGACCGCGCTCGCCTGGATTGCCTTGACCTCGCCCGGCTGCGCACGCTTCTCCTGCTGCCCATAGGCGAGCAGCGCGGCATAGCCGGCATCGGCCGCCTTCTCGTGGCGCGGATACTGATAGGCAGTCTTCTCGTACTCGAACGCCGCCTCCGAGAAACGCGCATCCTCGTACAGCAGTTCGGCGAGCAGGAAGTTGTTCTGCGCTGCCTGCGCATCGGCCGGGAACGACGTCAGGTAGCTGCGGTACCAGCGCACCGCCTCCTGGTAGTCCTCGGTCTTCTTGCTCTTCTGCGCGGTGGCGTGATAGTGGCGCGCGAGGTCCTCGAGGTTGGCCTTGACGAGCGGCTCGGCGCGCGCCCAGCTCGCCGCATCGCTGCGCTGGAACGCGCTGCCGACGCCATAGTTGGCGACGTACTGCTTCTTCGCCTCCAGCGCCAGGTTGGCAAAGCCGCCGGCCGCGTAGATGTCGATCACGCGCGACTGCATCACCGGCGCCTCGGGGTGCAGCGGCTGCCGCTGCGCAAAGCCGCTGAAGGTGTCGGCCGCGTCCTTCACGCGCTCCTGCTTGATGTAGAGCTCGGCGAGTTGCTGGTAGACGCGGAACTCGTACTGGCGCCGCACCGGGGAATCGATGTATTTCGGGATCGACTCGGCACCCTGCAGATTGGCCAGCGCGATGCTGGTGACGCGGAACGTGTCTTCCACCAGTTCGCGATCGCCCCGCGTCAGACCCGGCAGCTTCTCCAGGTCGCTCTCGGTGCTGCGCCCGCCAAGCTTGCGGTCGAGCACGCCAAAGAACGACAGCAGCGCGTTTTCCAGCTGGCCTTGCTTGAACAGCGACCAGCCGTGCATGTACAGCGAGCGCTCGTAAAACGGCGTATGGGTGCCGCTTTGCATCGTGGTGGCGTACGCGACTTCGGCCTTGAGATAGTCGCGCAGCGTGAACAGCAGCTCGCCCCGGCGGAACTGCGCCTCGTCCTTGAAGCGCGTATCCGGAAAGTCGCTCACCAGGCGATCGAGCGTCTTGAGCGACGTTTCGAGGTCGCCGCCCTGTTCATGCGCACGCGCCAGCTGGTAGAGCACGCGATCGTTGCGGCCGTCGTTGGGGTAGGTCTTGAGGTACTCCTCGTAGCGGGCAACGGCGTCCCGGTAGTCGGCTGCGTTGCCGGTGGCGTCGCCTGAGGCGAGGCGCTCGTCGACACGGTCCATTTCCAGGTCGCCGAGGCGTCGCAGCGCCTCCTGCCGATGCGGATCGCGCGGCGCGGCGGCGAGGAAGTCGCGGTAAGCGCGCGAGGCGGCTGCCTGGTCGACGCTCACACCTGCATCGGGCTTGACCACGATCTGGCGGCCGACCAGGCTCTTGAGCGTAGGCGGCTCGGGCGCAGCGACCTTCGACGGCCCGCTCGCGCAGGCGGCAAGCAGGGCCGTTGCCAGCAGGGGCAGGCTACTGCGCGGGCGCACGGGCAGGGTCCTTCGCGGCATTGGCACGGTCGTAGATCTGCGCCACGGCAAACCGCGCCTGCGTGCCATACGTGGCCAGGCGCTCCTTCTGGCGCAGCAGTTCGGCGACCGCCATTTCCTGCACCTCGGTCTGCTGGGCGCGGGTCAGTTCGGCAACGCGCGGGATCATCGCCTGTACGCGTGCCGCCAACGCCTCGATGCGGGCGGCGAAGGCATCCAGCCGCGCCGGCTCGTCGCGCTGCGCGTTGGACAGGGCGACATTGCGCAGCTGTGCCTGCGCCAGGTTGTTCTGCAGCGTGATCAGTGCCTTGCGCGCACCCCACAGCCGCACAGGAAACTGCTCGCTCTGCTCCCACAGCAATGCGCCGGCGACACGCCGATACCGATCGCGCGCGGCGGCCAACTCGGGGTCGTTGCCGTTGCGTTCGAGCACGTCGCGCACGCGATCGAGCCGTTGCAGCAGTTCGCGCTCGCGCGCGCTGGCAAAAGCGGCGACGTCGACCTCGCGCTCGGCGCGATCCAGTTCCACCATCAGCGCGTCGTGGCGCTGCTCGGCCGCCGTGAGGTCGAGCGCACGCTCCTTTTCACGTACCTGCGGCAGGCGCTGCTCGAAGGCCTGACGACGATTGGCGAGCATGTCGCGCAGAACACCGAGGTTCTCGTCCCACTGGCGCAGATTGCGCGCCAGGAACAGCAGATCGCGGTAGTTCTTGAACGCCTCCTGGAATTCGTGCCGCGCCAGCACCGGCGCCAGGTGCGCGCCGTTGGGCAGGTCCGGCAGCTCGCCGATGTTCCAGAACCAGCCCATCTCGTCACCCGGATTGCGCTCGATCAGACCGTCGAGCAGCTTGCCGGCGCGGATCGACGCGACCGTCTCGTCCAGACGCGCATCCTCGCGGTCGAAGCTGCCGATCGCCTCCTTGTACAGCTCGAGCGCTTGCGCCAATGCGCCCAGCTCGGCGTACGCATAGGGGACCGCGAGCTTGGCTTCGAGCACCGCGCTGTCGCCCGGGTCGCGCTGCGCCAGCTCGGTCCACGGGACCAGCGCATCGCTGTACTTGCGCTGCTCGGCGGCCGCCCAGCCGAATCCGAGCAACGCCTTGTTCGACAACATGCCATTGAGGCGCACGCGCTCCAGATACTGGCGGGCCAGCACGGTGTCGCCAGTTTGCAGCGCGGAGAAACCGAGGGCGAGGTTGGCCTTGTCGCGCAGCCCGCGCAGCTCTTCGTTGGCCGTCGCCTGCGTGCCCACCGTCACCAGATAGGGCGCGCCCTTGAGGGCTTCGCCCTGGCGCACCAGCGCCACGCCCAGGTTGTAACGGGCATACAGGCTGGCGTCGCGCTGCTCACGGCCGCCCTTGGCCAGGCCGTCGAGCACCGTGGCCGCGGCGGTGAAGTCGCCGCGCGCCATCAGCACGTTGGCCTGCAAGAGCACGCGATCTTCCTGCAGGTCGGCCGGCAGCGTGCCCTCGATGCGGCGCAGGGCGTCATCGGCTTCGGCCAGCAGCCCACGTTGATAACGAATCTTGGCGAGATAGAACCAGGCGCGATCGCGCACCGTTGGCGGCGCGCCGCGCTCGATCAGCTGTGCGAACACCTCGCCCGCTTCGCGATGCAGGCCGTAGGACAGGAACAGGCCGCCGCGCAGGATCTCGGCCTCTTCGGCATGCACCGGCAAGCGGCCGAAGTGCTGCGACACCATCAGCGTGGTGACGGCGCTGAAGTAACGCTCCTGGTAGAAGTGGAACAGGCTGTCGCCGTAGTGGGGATCCTGCACGCCGCGCACTTCGGCGACGTTGGTGATGATTTTGATGCGCGGCGTCGGCACCATCGGCCGGTCGGCCGCGAGCGCGGGCAGCATGGCGCCGGCCAGCAGTGCGGCCACGGCGGTCAGCCGTTGCCAGCACCCTGCCCTGCGCGACGACCCGCCGCCCATCTGTCTCGGTGACTGCATCGACGCCTACTGCCAGAGTTTCACTTCGAATTCCGGCTGCAGCTTGCCGGTGGAATCTTTGATCTGCAGCTCGATGTAGCGCGGCTCCACGCCCTTGTCGAATTTGACAGTGGCGCCACGCTTGTACTCGCGATCGTGCGGGCCTTTGCCGGTGAAAAAGGCCACCAGCTCGTGCGAGCCCGCACGCAGGTTGCCGACATACAGCCGCTGCACGCCACCCCGATGCAGCGCCTGCACCTCGGCTGGCGTGTACAGGTAGTTGGAGACATCCTTGTCGTTGAGCTTGATCTTGACGGAGTCGAGCGAGAACAGACGGCCGACGTCCATCGAAACGAAGATCGCCACCTGGGTGTTGGCCGGGAACAGCAGTTCCTCCTCGAGCACCAGCAGATCGCGGTTGAGACGGATGACGTCGGCCTTGGCGTCCTGCACCCGATCGTCCAGGCTGCCCGTGGGCGCGGGTGCCGTCGGCGCAGGCGTTGCCACAGGCGCAGCAGGCGGCGGCGTGGCCGGCGCCGCCGGTGCGGTCTGCGCCGAGGCGACCGGCGCCAGCAGCGCGATGGCAAGGCAGGTGGCCCCAAGCAGGTGGAAGCAGTGCTTCAACATACTGCGATCTCTTTCAGAAGGTGGCGGACACGAACACTTGCAGCACGGTGGCGTCGTACGAGTACGGCGAGCCGGTGCGCAGGTCGGTGAAGTCCTTGAAGTCGAACCGCGAACGCTCCGCCGCCGCGTTCAGGCGCAGCTCGTAGCGTCCCGGCACCTGCCGCCAGGTGTAAGCAACCTTGGCGCCCAGTCCGACGCTGGTGTAGGTGCCCAACTGCCGGTTGCGCGACACG
>LNFM01012282.1_pt1 | contig 22347 bp, 12 predicted proteins | sample 596031 | NCBI WGS metagenome assembly LNFM01 (sample SAMN04254537, study PRJNA301005) | activated carbon metagenome | isolation source: dual media filters at the Ann Arbor, Michigan drinking water treatment plant | place: USA: Ann Arbor | reverse complement strand
TTCACCAGCACCGGCCGCGTGTTCTGGCTCAAGGTCTACCAGCTGCCCGACGCCGGCCCGAACTCGCGCGGCCGCCCGATCATCAACTGGATCCCGCTGCAGGAAGGCGAGAAGGTGCAGGCGGTGCTGCCGGTGCGTGAGTTCGACGAGTCGCACTTCGTGTTCTTCGCCACCCGCGACGGCACGGTCAAGAAGACCCCGCTCAGCGACTATTCCCGCCCGCGCTCCACCGGCATCTGGGCCATCAACCTCGACGAGGGCGATGGCCTGGTGGACGTGCAGCTGACCAACGGCGAGCGCAACGTGATGCTGTTCGCCAGCAACGGCAAGGCCGTGCGCTTCGACGAGTCCGAGGTGCGCCCGATGGGCCGCACCGCCACCGGCGTGCGCGGCATGCGCCTGAAGGAAGACGAGGAAGGGCAGGGCGCCAAGGTCGTGTCCATGATCGTGGTGGACGGCGACGGCGACATCCTCACCGCCAGCGAGAATGGCTTCGGCAAGCGCACCGCCGTGTCCGAGTTCCCGCGCAAGGGCCGCGGCACCCAGGGCGTCATCGCCATGCAGACCAGCGACCGCAACGGCGAGCTGGTCGGCGCGATCCAGCTCACCGAGCAGCACGAGATCCTGCTGATCTCCGACCAGGGCACCCTGGTGCGCACGCGCGCCTCGGAGGTCAGCCAGGTCGGCCGCAACACCCAGGGCGTCACCCTGATGCGCGTGGCCGAGGACGAGAAGCTGATCGCGGTCGAGCGCGTGGACGTGCTCGAGGTCGACGACGAGGAAGGCGCCCCCGGCGCCACCCTCACGGAGCCCTCGCAGCCCCAGCCCGAGGCTTGACGGCGCGGGGTCAGGTTCCCAACCTGGCCCCGGGCTTGAACTGGGAGAGTCGAATGCGTGTTTTCCATTGCGTCGTGGCCGGCTTGGCCACGGCCTGGCTGTTGGTCTCAATGCCGGTTCCGGCGCAGGAGGCGGTGCCCCGAGTCCGCGCCAGCGATGCCGACCGCATCGGCGCGGCCCGTGACCGCGTGCTGCCGGTGGTGGTGAGCATCCTCACCGTCCGCGAGGACCACCAGCAGGGCGAGCCCGTGCTCAGCGTGTCCAGCGGCAGCGGCACGGTGGTGACGCCGCAGGGCCACATCGCCACCAACGCCCACGTCACCCAGAACGGCAAGAGTTTCCGCGTCGTATTCGCCGACGGCCGCGAGCTGCCGGCGCGGCTGGTCGGCACCGACACGCTGTCCGACCTGGCCGTGCTGCAGGCGCTGCCGCCGAAGCCCGAAACCTTCGCCCATGCCGAGTTCGCCGACGTGCTTGACCTGCAGCCGGGCGACACCGTGCTGGCGATGGGTGCGCCCTGGGGCCTGTCGAACTCGATGAGCGCGGGCGTGGTGAACAACCCGCGCCGCCTGCTGGTGTCGCTGTTCGACGACGAGGCCGACTACGAGGACCGCCTCGGCGTGGACGAACCCACCGGCCGCTACTACGCCTGGATCCAGCACGACGCCGCCATCGCCCCGGGCAACTCCGGCGGCCCGCTGGTCGATCTGTCGGGCCGCATCGTCGGCGTGAACACCCGCGGCATGATCTTCGGCGGCGACCTTGCCTTCGCCATTCCCGGGCCCGATGCCCGCGACGTGGTGCGTGCGCTGGTGGCCGACGGCCGCATCCGCCGCGCCCAGTTCGGCTTCCGCCTGCGCTCGCTCAAGGGCACGGGCCTGGACCGCGGCGTGCTGGTGAACGCGGTCGAGCGCGGCTCGGTCGCCGAGAAGGCCGGCCTGCGCGCCGGCGACCGCATCCTGACCCTGCAGGGCGAGGCCGTGGACGCGCGCCAGCCGGTGGACGTGCCCGCGCTGCAGCGCCGGATCGCCGAGCTGCCGGCCGGCGAGGCGCTGCGCCTGGGCGTCGATCGCGACGGCCGCCGCAGCGAGCTGCGCCTGATGGCCGATGCGCAGGCCGAGGATCCCGGCGAGGAGCGTGCCTTCGCACCTTTCGGCGTGTCGCTGAAGCCGCTGACGCCGGCCATGGGCCGTCGGCGGAACCTGGATGACGCCGAGGGCCTGCTGGTCACCGGCGTCCGCCCCGGCGGCCCGGCGGCGATCGCCAGGCCCGGCCTGGCACCGGGCGACGTGATCCGGCGGGTCGGCGGCCGGCCGGTGCGCACCCTGGACGACCTCGAGGCCGTGGCCGGCGCGCCGTCGCCGACCGGCGGCCCGCTGGTGGTCGACTTCCAGCGCGCCGCCGAGCAGCGGCTGGCGGTGCTGGTGCCCATCCACGGCGATCGCCTGCGCACGCCGCTGCCTGAACTGGCCAAGGCCTGGTCCGGCGTCGAAGTGCAGCCGGTCACCTCTTCGCTGGCCCGCGACCTGGGCCTCGGCGCCGCGGGCTACCGCATCATCCGGGTCTACCCGGGAAGCCCGCTGGCGGCCGCCGGCGCCCGCATTGGCGACCTGCTGACCGGCATCAACGGCACCCCGTTGCGCGCCGCGAATGAATCCGCCGCCGACGGCTACCACCAGCGCGTGCGCGACCTGCCGATCGGCAGCGAGGCGGAGTTCCAGGCACTGCGCGACGGCAAGCCGCGCACCTTCGAAGTCACGCTGGGCGAGTCGCCGGTGAACACCTCCGGCCTGCGCACCCTCGCCCTGGCCACGCTGCGGGCGCAGCTGCGCGAGCTGGGCTTCTACGACCGCGCCGCGCGCCGCCTGCCGGCCTCGCGCCAGGGCGTGGTGGTCGACGGCGTCGAGCCGGGCGGCCCCGCCGGCCTGGCCCACCTGCAGGGTGGCGACATCATCATCAGCCTCGCCGGCGAGGACGTGCGCGACCCGCCCGGCCTGGCCGCGGCGCTGGACGCGGCGCTGGCGAAGGGAAATGGCAGCGTGATCCCGCTGCAGGTGATCCGCGGCGGCGAGACCCGGATCCTCTACCTCGAACGCTACTGGCTCACGGAGACGCCATGACCCCGATGCTTCGACTGTTCGTGGCCGCCGGCCTGCTGGCATTCGCCGCCGCGCTGCCGGCCGCGGCGCCGGATGATTCCTTCGACGATTACCGCGCCATCTACCGCGACCTGGTCGATCGCCACGCCGGCGCGGTGGTGACGGTGAAGTTCGTGATGTCGGTGACCAGCTCCGGCAACGAGCAGAGCATCGAGGACCGCACCCAGGCCATCGTGGTCAGCGCCGACGGCCTGCTGCTGGTGCCCGAACGCGCGGTCAGCGTTGATTTCGCCGCGCTCGGCAACGCCACGCCCGGGCAGGCCTCGCCAGTCGCCACCTCCAGCGATTTCCGCGTGCGGCTGGCCGACAGCGAAGACTGGCTGCCGGCCGACCTGGTCACCCGCGACGGCGAGCTGGGCCTGGCCTGGCTGCGCCTGCGCCAGCCGCCGGGGGTGCTGCCGTTCGTGGATCTCGCCAAGGGCGTCGGCCCGGAGCCGGGCATGGTCTTCTTCTCGCTGCTGCGCACCTCGGACGAGTGGGGCGCGGTGCCGGTGTTCCGGCCGGGCCTGGTGCTGGGCGAAACCCGCAACCCGACCTTCCGCCTGCTGGTGGACGGCGTGCCGGGCCTGGCGTTCTCGCACGACGGCCGGCCGATGGGTTACGTGGACATCGACCTGGCCGCGGTCACCCGCCAGCGCGGCACCGGCCTGGGCCTGGACTTCGCCGACATGGCGCTGCGGATGACGCCGATCGACAAGGTCGCCGCCGCCACCACGCAGGCCGCGAAGCTGCCGGTCGCGGGGCGCTGACCGCTTCACTCCGCCGATTCCGTGGCGCCAATCCGGCGCGGGCGGCGACCTATACTGGCCGCCACCCCCCGGGAGCCGGCCCATGCCTTCGATGTCCGCCCTCCGCCGCGCGTTCGCGCTGCTGATCCTCGCCACCGCGATGCTGGCCTTCGCCGGCTGCAAGCGCGACGCCAACCAGGTTCCCGAGCTGCAGGGCGGCGACGCCGTGGATGCGCGGCCTGCGGTCGAAGGCTTCGGGCTGCTGGCCGCGGGGCGCGGCGAACACCAGGGCCAGCTGGCGATCGAGCTGCAGTTCTCGCAGCCGCTCGCCGCCAGCCAGGCCTTCGATGACCTGCTGGTGGTGACTGACCCGGACGGTGCCGTCGTGAAGGGCAGCTGGGTGCTGGACCGCGAAGCGGCCGTGCTGCGTTTCCCCTACGTCGAGGCCAGCAAGGACTACGAAGTGCTGCTGCGCGCCGGCCTGGTGGCGGCCGATGGCAAGGCGCTGGGGCGCGAGGAGCGCCGCAAGGTCAACACCGGCCCGGTCGCGCCTGCGGTCGGCTTCGCCTCGCAGGGCAGCGTGCTGCCGGCGCGCGACACCCGAGGCCTGCCGGTGGTGTCGGTGAACGTGCCCGAGGTGGACGTCGAGTTCCTGCGCGTGCGCGACAGCGAGGTCGCCAACTTCTTCGTCAGCTACCAGCGCGGCGGCCGCCGCGGCGGCTGGGAGCTGGGCGAGAGCCAGTGGGAAGAGCGCCCCGCGATCACCCGCGTCGCCGACCCCGTCTACCTCAACCGCTTCGTGCTTGGCGGCGCCGACAACGAGCGCCGGCTGAGCTACCTGCCGGTCCAGAACATCGCCGAGCTGCAGCGGCCCGGCGTCTACTTCGCGCTGATGCGGCGCGTGGGCGATTACGACGAAGCCTACGAGACCGCCATCTTCTTCATCAGCGACATCGGCCTGCACCTTCGCGCCTACGGCGACCAGGTGCTGGTGCACACGGCCTCGCTGAAGTCGGGCAGCCCCACCGGCGACGTCGCGCTGCAGGTGATCGACCGCAAGGGCGACGTGGTCGCGCGCGCCACCACCGATGGTGCCGGCAACGCGCGCATCGCCTACGCGCTCGACGCCAACCACGTGCTGGTGGCCAGCAGCGGCAACGACGTATCCATGCTGCCGCTCAACCAGCCGGCGCTGGACCTGTCGGAGTTCTCGGTGGCGGGCCGGCCGCAGGCCTGGTTCGATGTGTTCGCGTGGTCGGGGCGTGACCTTTACCGCCCCGGCGAGACGCTGCGGGTGTCGGCCCTGATGCGCGACCACGATGGCCGTGCGGTGAAGGCGCAGCCGCTGTTCCTGAGCCTGAAGCAGCCCGATGGCAAGGTTTTCCTGGAAACCCAGCTCGCCGCCGAGGAAGGCGGCTACTACCGCTGGAGCCACGCGCTGCCGGTGGACGTGCCGACCGGCCGCTGGCAGGTCGAGTTCCGCACCGCGCCGGGCGCGAAGGACGTCGTGCAGGGCATGTCGCTGCGGGTGGAGGAATTCCTGCCCGAGCGCATGAAGCTCGAACTGGCGAGCGCGGCCGAGGTGCTGGCGCCCGGCCAGCCGCTGGCGCTGGACGTCACCGCGGCCTATCTCTACGGTGCGCCGGCGGCCGGCAATCGCTTCACCGCGCGGCTGTCGGTGAGCGCCGAGCAGCACCCGCTGGAAGCCTTCCCGGACCACTTCTTCGGCGACCCGACGCTGGCGCTGCCGCGCGAGGCCAAGGACGCGGTGGACGAGGCGCTGGACGCGCAGGGCAAGCTCAGCGCATCGATCGCGCTGCCCGAGGAAGTCGCCCAGCCAGGCGCGCCGGTGGCCGTGGTCGCCAGCGGCAGCGTCTACGAAAGCGGCGGCCGCCCGGTCAGCCGCAGCCTCAAGCGGGTGCTGTGGCCGGCGCCCGAACTGGTCGGCGTGCGGCCGATGTTCGATGCGAAGGAGGGCGCGCCCGCCAACGGCGTCGCCGGCTTCTCGCTGCTGCGCGCGCGGGCCGACGGCCAACGCGTGGCGGGCGAGGGCCTGCAGGTGAGCCTGGTGCGCGAGCGACGCGACTACCATTGGCGCCAGGATCCCGGCGGCGGCTGGGGCTTCGACTACACCTCGCGCTTCGAGACGGTGGAAACCCGCGAGCTCGCCGTGCGCGCCGACGGCGACGTGCGCGTGGACTTCCCGGTGGAGTGGGGCGAGTACCGGCTCGAGGTGCGCGACCCGGCCACCGGCCTGCTCACGCGCCTGCCTTTCGTGGCCGGCTGGAGCTGGGACAACCAGAACCGCGGCCTGGATGCGCGCCCCGACAAGGTCAAGCTGGCCCTGGACAAGACCGCCTACCGCGCCGGCGACACGCTGCGGGTCACGGTCACGCCGCCGCAGCCGGGCCAGGGGCTGCTGCTGGTCGAGACCGACAGGCTGCTGCACGTGCAGCCGCTGCTGGCCAAGCCCGGCGAGACCTACGAGATCAAGGTCACCGAGGACTGGGAGCGGCACGACGTCTACATCACCGCGCTGGTCCTGCGCGGCGGCTCCGCGGTCGAGAAGGTGACGCCGGCCCGTGCCGTGGGCGTGGCGCACGTTCCGATGGACCGCGCCGACCGCCGCGTGCCGGTGACCGTGCAGGCGCCCGCGCAGGCGCGCCCCGAGCAGCCGCTGCCGGTGGTGGTCAGCGCGCCGGCGCTGGCCGGCAAGACCGCCTGGGCGACGATCTCCGCGGTCGACCTGGGCATCCTCAACATCACCCGCTTCCCGGTACCCGACGCCGCGGCGCATTTCTTCGCCCAGCGCCGCCTCGGCGTCGAGGCGCACGACCTGTACGGCCGCGTGATCGAAAGCTTCGACGGCGAAGTGGCGCGCCTGCGCTTCGGCGGCGACATGGCGCTGCCGGCGCTGCCGCAGGCGCGGCGCCCGACTGCGCGCGTGCAGACCGTGGACCTGTTCGCCGGCCCGGTGGCACTCGATGCGCAGGGCCGCGCGACGGTGGACGTGGCGGTGCCCGACTTCAACGGCACGCTGCGCGTGTCGGCCCTCGTGTTCAGCGACGAGGTGTACGGGCAGGGCAGCAGCGAATCGGTGCTGCGTGCGCCGGTGCTGGCCGAAGTCAGCGCGCCGCGCGTGCTGGCGCCCGGCGACCGCAGCCTGGTGACGCTGGACCTGCAGAATTTCACCGGTGCCGAGGGCGCCTTCCAGGTGGACCTGCAGACCCGCGGCCCGATCGCCGTGGCCAGCGGCCGCCGCGAGGTGAAGCTGGCGGCCGAAGCCAAGCAGACGCTCGAGTTTGCGCTCAGCGGCACCGAGGGCTTTGGCACCGGCACCCTGGTGCTGCGGGTCGAGGGCGGCGGGCACGTGGTGAACCGCGAGTTCGACGTACCGGTGCGCGCGGCCTGGGGCGACATCGCCCGCTCGCAGGCGCGCACGGTGGCGCCGGGCAGCACGCTCACGCTCGACCGTGCGCTGGCCGAGGGCCTGATGCCTGGCACCGTGTCGGCGCGCATGACGCTGACCACGCAGCCGCCCATTCCCTTCGCACGCGCGCTGCAGGACCTGCTGGCCTATCCCTACGGCTGCGTCGAGCAAACCACCACCCGTGGCTACGCGGCCCTGCTGCTCGATGCGGACAGCGCCCGGCGCATGGGCTTCACTGGCCTGGATGAAGCCGCGCGACGCCAGCAGCTCGAGGGCGCGTTCAGCCGCCTGGCGGCCCTGCAGGCGCCGAACGGCCACTTCTCGATGTGGGGCGGCAGCGACACCATGCCCATCCTCACGCCCTACGTGGCCGAGTTCCTGCTGGCCGCGCGCGAGGCCGGCTTCGCGGTGCCGGAGACGCTGCTGCAGAAGACGCTCGAGCGCCTGGGCGAAGACCTGCTCACCGGCGGCGTGCCCTTCTACCAGTACGACGATGCCGACCACCTGCGCTTCGCCTACCAGGCGCAGGCCGGCTACGTGCTGGCCAAGGTCAACCGTGCGCCGCTGGGTACGCTGCGCGCGCTGCACGACAACCAGCGCGGCAAGTCGCTCACCGGCCTGCCGCTGATGCACCTGGGCCTGGCGCTGGCGCTGCAGGGCGACGAGGCCCGCGCCGCGGTGGCGGTGCGCGAGGCGCTCGCCAAGCCCGACGGCCGGCCGCGCTGGCTGGGCGACTATGGCTCGCCGCTGCGCGACCAGGCGCTGATGCTGGCCCTGCTCGGGGAGAACAAGCGCACCGACGGCAGCCGCGACGCCCGCCTGTTGGCGCTGTCGCGCGACCTGCAGGCACGGCTGGGCGAGAGCCGCTACTGGCTCAGCACCCAAGAGAAGATCGCGCTCGCGCGCCTGGGTCGCGGCCTGGCCCTGGACAGCCAGGCGACGTTCTCCGGCGTGCTGGCCGTGGGTGCGCAAGAGCAGGCGATCGACGCCGATCGCGTGCTCAGCCGCGACTACGGCTTTGGTGACCTCTCGGCCGGCGTGCGCTTCGTGCCGCAGGCCGAGGCGCCGGTGTTCGCCAGCATCGACGTCGCCGGCGTGCCGCGCACGGCGCCGGCGCCCGACGACAGCGCGATCACCGTGCAACGCACCTGGTTCAACCCCGACGGCACCCGCTGGAAGCCGGGCCCGCTGCGCGAGGGCCAGGTGCTGGTGGCGGCGCTGCGGGTCGAGGCGCGCGAGGCGATGCCCGACGCGCTGCTGGTGGACCTGCTGCCGGCCGGGCTGGAGATCGAGAACCTCAACCTCACCGACCCGGCGCAGTGGGCCGACGTGGTGATCGAGGGCGTGACGCTCAGCGACCGTGGCGACTTCGCCGAGAAGCTGCACGAGGAGTACCGCGACGACCGCTACGTGGCCGCGCTCAAGCTCTATGCCGGCCAACCTGCCCAGCTGTTCTACCTGGTGCGGGCGGTGACGCCCGGGACCTACGTGGTGCCGCCGCCGCAGGTCGAGGACATGTACCGGGCCGAGCTGCGCGGCGTCGGCAGGGCGGTGCCGGCGACGGTGACCGTCGTGCAGCCCTGAACGCGGCGACACCCGGCCCGCGCCGCCGCGGCAGGCGACGCGGGCGGTGGCTGGCGGCGTTGCTCGCGCTGCTGGTGCTGGCGTTCGCGCTCGACCGCCTGTTCCCCCCGCCGTTGCCCGCCGCCGATGGCGCCGGTGCGGTGGTGCTGGCCGCGGACGGCTCGCCGCTGCGCGCGTTCGCCGGGCGCGACGGCGTGTGGCGCTACCCGGTCGCGGTGCACGAGGTGTCGCCGCATTACATCGAGGCGCTCCTGACCTACGAGGACCGCTGGTTCCGGCACCATCCGGGCGTCAATCCGCTCGCCCTGGTCCGCCGCGAACGGGCGCGTGGTGTCGGGCGGTTCGACCCTCACCATGCAGGTCGCGCGCATCCTCGAGCCGCACCGGCGCACGCCGGCCGGGAAACTGCGGCAGGCGCTGCGCGCGCTGCAGCTCGAATGGCGCCTGGACAAGGACGAGATCCTGGCGCTCTACCTCAACCACGCGCCCTTCGGCGGACCGATCGAAGGCGTGGAAGCGGCGAGCTGGGCCTACCTCGGCAAGTCCGCGCGCGAACTCTCGCGGGCCGAGGCCGCGCTGCTGGCGGTGCTGCCGCAGGCACCGAGCCGGCTCCGTCCCGACCGCCACCCGGCGGCCGCGCAGGCGGCGCGCGACAAGGTGCTGGCGCGGATGGCCGCCCGCGGCGCGTGGTCGCCGGCCGAGGTCGCCGATGCGCGCCTGGAGACGGTGGTCGCGCGCCAACTGCAGCCGCCGATGTCGGCCGCCCTGCTGGCGCGGCGGCTGCGCGTCGCCGATCCCGGCGCCACGCGCATCCGCAGCACGCTCGACGCGGGGCTGCAGCGCGTGCTCGAGGAGCGCGTGGCGGCGTACTTCGCGCGCCTGCCGGAACGTACCTCGGCGGCGCTGCTGGTGGTCGAGAACGACACGCTGGAGGCGCGCGCGTACGTCGGCTCGCTGGCCTTCGGCGACGCGCGCCGGCTCGGCCACGTGGACATGGTGCGGGCCACGCGCTCGCCGGGTTCCACGCTCAAGCCCTTCCTGTACGGGCTGGCGATCGACGACGGGCTGGTGCACTCGGCCAGCCTGCTGGTGGACGCGCCGCAGAGTTTCGGCGACTACCGGCCGGCGAACTTCGACCCGACCTTCAATGGCCCGGTGACGGTCGCCGAGGCGCTGCGGTTGTCGCTGAACGTGCCGGCCGTGGACCTGCTCGACCGCGTCGGGCCGGAGCGGTTCGCCGCCCGGCTGGCGCACGCGGGCCTGGTGCTGCAGCTGCCGCGCGGCGCGCAGCCGAACCTGTCGATGGTGCTGGGCGGCACCGGCACGCGGCTCGAGGATCTGGTCGGGGCCTACCGCGCGCTCAACCACGAAGGCCTCGCCGGCACGGTGCGCTACCGGCCGGACGCGCCGCGCCAGGAGCGCCGGCTGCTGTCGCCGGAGGCGGCCTGGATCATCCGCGAGATCCTCGAGCAGCACGGCCGCCCAGGCCAGCGCGACGACGCCTTCGACACCGGGGGCCGCCCGCGCGTGGCCTGGAAGACCGGCACCAGCTACGGCTTCCGCGACGCCTGGGCGCTGGGTGGCACGGCGCGCTACACGGTCGGCGTGTGGGTCGGCCGCCCCGATGGCACGCCGCTGCCGGGGCAGTACGGCGCGATCACTGCGCTGCCGCTGCTGTTCGAAGTGGTGGACAGCCTGCCCCGGCGCGGCGCCGACGTCGCGCGGCGCGGCATGCCCGCCAACGTGCGAATGATCGACATCTGCTGGCCGCTGGGTCTGCCGCCGGATCCGGCCGCGCCGTCGCTATGCCATGAAACGCATGAGGCCTTCACGCTGGCCGGCACCCTGCCGCCCACCCTGCCCGAGCGCGACGCGCGCCTGTGGGGCGCCGGGCGCGTGCCACTGGACGTGGATCCGCGCACCGGGCAGCGCCTCTCCGCGGGCTGCAGCGGCGCACACGCCCGCCAACGCATCGAGGTGGCGCGTTGGCCCGTGCTGGCCTATCCGTGGCTTTCTGCGTCCACCCGGCGCGCCAGCGCGATTCCGCCGCTGGCGCGGGACTGCACGCCGGATGCCCTCGAGGCGATGGAGTCGCTGCGGATCGACGGCCCGGGGCAGGGCGCGCGCCTGGCGCGTGCGCCCGGCAGCACCCAGCCGGCCACCTTGCGACTGCGCGCGTTCGGCACGCAGGCGCGCGTGCGCTGGCTGGTCAATGGTCGCCTGGCCGGCGAAACCCTGGGCCCGCGCCCATGGACACACGCCTTCGACACGACGGGCACGCAGCGCATCACCGCACTGGCGGATACCGGTGCCTTCGACGAGCTCACCGTTCACGTCGTGCGCTGAGCCGGATGGTGCATGCGCGAAGTGGTTGCCGGGCCGCCAGCGGCCGTTCCCGGCGGGCTTTGGCTTTGGTTTTTCGTCGTAAGATGGGACCTTCGAGGGGTAGGGCCGATCACCATGTCCAGCGATGACGCAGGCAGCGCGGGGACGCCGCCACCGACCGTTTTCCTGAGTTACGCCCGCGCCGACCAGGCCCAGGCCAGGCAGTTGGCTCAGGCGCTGGAGCAGGCGGGACTGCGGGTCTGGTGGGACACGCTGATCGAGGCCGGCGCCGCCTTCGCCAAGACCATCGAGACGGCGCTGGCCGCCAGCGATGCGGTGATCGTCCTGTGGTCCCGGCAATCGGTTGACTCGGACTGGGTGCTGGACGAGGCCGCCCGCGGCCGCGACCTCAAGAAGCTCGTGCCGCTGTCGATCGATGGGACCGAGCCGCCCCTGGGCTTCCGCCAATACCAGTCGATCAGGCTGGACCACGGCCAGGGGGCCGTCGCTCCGGCGTCCCTGCAGGCGGTGCTCCGTGCGGTGTCCCTGGTTGCCGGGCGCGAGCCCTTGCCGCGGCCGCCGGCGGCAGGGGGCGCCCCCTTGCCGGTGGATGCCTCGCGCCGCGGCTTGCTGATCGGTGGCGGTGCCGCTGCGATCGCCGTGGCCGTGGTCGGCGTGGTGGGCTGGTCGCGCGGCTGGTTCGCCGCGCCGGGCGGCGCGGAGGGCCTGCGCCGCATCGCGGTGCTGCCCTTCGAGAATCTCAGCGGTGATCCCGAGCAGCGCTACTTCTCCGATGGCCTGACCTCGGAAATCCGGGTGCGGTTGTCGCGCAATGCGCTGCTGCAGATCGCCGGGCAGACGTCTTCGGAACTGGTGGCCAACGGGCAGCTGGATAGCCGCGCGATCGCGCGCGCACTCGGCGTTGATTTCCTGCTGGGCGGCAACGTCCAGAAGGCGGGTGGCCGGGTCAAGGTCGCTGCCGAGCTCGTGGACGGCAGCACCGGCCTGAGTCGCTGGGCCGACAGCTGGGAGCGCCCGCTGGCCGATGTCTTCGCCGTGCAGTCGGAGATCGGCGCCGCCGTCGCCGGCGCGCTGTCGGCGGCGGTCGAGGGTCCCGACGCCGGCGGCGCGAAGATGCCCGGTGGCACCGACGACGTCGCGGCGTTCGACGCCTACCTCCACGGGCGCGCGCTGTACGAAGCCGGTATCGACGAGGCCAGCGATCGCCGCGCCCTGCGGTACTTCGAACGTGCGATCGAGATCGACGAGCGATACGCGGGTGCACATGCGGCACGGGCCCGTGCGCTGGTGGTGATCGGCAACCTCTACGCGGCCCACGACGAACGCGTGCAGGCCTACGATGCCGCGGAAGTCGCCGCGCGCGCCGCGGCGACCCTGGCGCCGGACTTCGCGGAAGCCTTTTCCGCGCTGGGCTTCGCCCTGGCCAGCGGCAAGCTCGACATGCGGGGCGCCCGCGAGCCGTTCGATCGGTCCTACGCACTGGCGCCCGGCAACGCGGACATCCTGGCCCGCTACGCGACCTTCCGCTCCAACCTGCGCGACCACGCCCGCGCGGCCGAGGTGATCCAGCGCGCGGCCACGCTCGATCCCCTGAACGCGCGCGCGTTCCGATCGCAGGGCGACATCCGCCACAACGCGGGCGACCCTGCCGGTGCGATCACGGCCTATCGCCGGGCCATTGAACTCAACCCGACCCTGGCCGGCGTGCACGCCTCGATGGGTTTCGCGCAGCTGATGGCCGGCGCCGACGACGATGCCCGCGCCTCTTTCTCGAAGGAGCGGGGCGCCGTGCGCCGGCTTCCCGGGCTCGCCATCCTGGCCCACCGCGCCGGCGACCGCGCGGCGGCGGAGGCCGCACTGGCGGAGTTGGTCGCCGAGCAGGGCGACAAGAGCCACTACCAGTACGCGCAGGTTTACGCCCAATGGGGTGACGCGGCGAAGGCGCTGGCGTCGCTGCAGGCGGCGTGGGACCTTCGCGACGGCGGCATCATGTTGATGTACGCTGACCCGCTGTTGGCAGGGCTTCACGGTACCGACGGGTACCTCGCGCTTGCGAAATCCGTCGGCTTCGCATGATCCACGGGGGAACAGAGGAGAAGCACCATGCGTAACGTTTTCGCCACCTGCCTGGTGGTTGGTCTTGGCCTGGGCCTGGCGGCCTGCAAGCGGCCGGCGGAGCCGGCGGCGGACGTCGCGCCCGACCCGCAAACCGGCACGGTCGAGCGCAGCGCGCCCGAAGAGCAGACCGGTACCGTCGAACGCACGACGCCCGAAGAACAGACCGGTACGGTCGAGCGCACCGCGCCCGAGGAGCAGACCGGCACGGTCGAACGCACCGCGCCGGAAGAGCAGACCGGCACGGTCGAGCGCACCACGCCCGACGAACAGTAACCGCGCGTCGGTCCGCGCAGCCCGGGTCGCGTCAGCGCGATCCGGGCGCTGCGGCCGGGACCGGTACGCGCACCACCTCGCCGGACTTGGCCGCGGCCTTCGCCTCGGCCACCCAGGCTTCGTAGTGCGACACGCGGGTGTACACCGCCGGCTTGCCCGCACCGCAGCCCTTGCCGCCCGAGACGATGCCCACCAGGCTGCGCCGGCCTCCGTCTTCCTCGCGGGTCAGCGGCCCGCCGCTGTCGCCCTGGCAGCTGTCCTTGCCGACTTCGATGCTGCCGTCCGCCGCCAGGCTACCGGCGCAAAGCGCGCCCGGGCCGTAGAAGGCCCCGTATTCGGCCTCGCACAGCGCATCGGGCAGGTAGTGCAGGGTCAGCTGCTGCAGCTCCGCCGGATTGCGCTGCAGTCGCTGCGCGCTGTCCAGGCGCGTCACCACCGCGCGCGCACTGCGCTTCCCCATCCAGCCCCATCCGGTGACGCGCAAGGCCTCGCCCGCGTCGAAGTCGCGGTCGGCGGCACCCATCAAGGGCACCGCGGCCAGCCGCCCGCTGGCCTCGAATTCGGCAATGCGCGGATCGGTGGCCACCCGGACCAGGGCGATGTCGTCGAGCTTCGTCGCCTTGGAATAGCCGCCGTGGATGACCACGGCATCAATCGCGAACAGACCATCATCCACGCTGATGTTCTGGGTCCCCAGGCGCAGCCGGCGGTCGGTGAGCACATTGCCCTCGCGTCCGTCGAAGCCGGGGATATTGTCCACGCAGTGCGCTGCGGTCGCGATCCAGCCGTCACCGATCCAGGAGCCGCCGCACTTGTGCGCCAGCTCCCAGGGCGCGCGCTCGGCCAGGTGGATCTTGCACGGATCCTGGTGGTCCAGGGTCGCATCGTAGGCGCGGTCGGCGTCGTCGTAGGCGGGCGTGGACAGGATCTCGACCTGCCATGGCGCGGAGCCCGGGCGCGCCGGTTGGCCACCGACGATTCGTGTGCCGGCGTCGTCGTGGCGTGCGCGCCGGATTCCGCAGTCTTCGGCGGTGACCAGGGGCTGCGCCGGCAAGGGCGCCGCGACCGGAGCGGCGGCCTGCGGCGCCTGGCCGCGATCGCCGCACGCCGCCAGCAGCACGGTAACCAGAAGGCCGGTGAACAGGGTGGGGCAGGTGGCATGGCTCATGGCAGTTCCTCGGGGGTGGCGAGTACGGTGGACACCTGGGCAGACCAGTCGCCGACCGCGGCGACCCCCAGGTCGCGCCGGCCCTCGCTGCTCGCGCACAGCAGGCGCTCGAGTGGCGAGGTGCAGGCGGCGAGGTCGCGCGTGCCGGTCCCGGCTTGCTGGAAGGCATCGGCGCGGATCGGGCGGGCGCTGGCAAGCACGACGAATCGATAAGCCCCCGGGGTGTCGAAGGACATCGCCGAGCGCCGGTACGGCTGGTTGGGCGGCAGCGGCTGGTCGAACTCGCCCGGCTTGGGCAGCACCAGGTCGACGGCGTTGAACGGGTCGATCGCGAGCACGTAGACATAGGCGGGGCGCGTCCCGCGATTGATCACGGTCGCGGTGATCCGCTCGCCGACGCCGATCCGGCGCACGCCGCCGGCCTCCAGCGCCGGGCAGGCGGTGGGGCGATAGCCGTCGGCCGCGATGCAGGCCGCGACCGGGAACGGATCGGCGTCGGTGCCGCCGGCGCTGGTGCGCAGCGAGAGCAGCTGCTGCACGCGCGCGATCTTGCGCAGGGCATCGGCCAGGCGGTCCGCGAATCCGGGGTCGTCGGCGCGCCCCAGCGTGGCCGCCAGCAGCGTGCCGTCATCGGCGCGCAGCGCGATCGCATCCGCATCGCCTTCGGCCGGGAGAAGGCGGGTCGCGCCGTTCGCCGCCACTTCGGCGAAGCCGGTCGCGCGCAGCGCGGCCTCCGCGGCGTCCCGGGCCGGGCCTGCGGGCAGGTCGATGGCCACCGCGAGGGTGTCCGCCGGGAGGAAGTGGGCGACCTGTTCCGCGACCAGACGGTCCGGGAGCGGACCCTGCGGCGGGGTGTCGAGCGCCAGCGTGGCGGTGGTGGCGTCGACGGCAGCGACCGTCGCGGTGGAAACGCTGGCCCGCCGCGCCACGGCATCGGCCTGGCTGGCGTAGAGAGCGAAGCGCGAACCCCGTGTGATGCCGCCGGTCACGCCCGCCTGGAGCGTCGCCTTGCCGCCGGCCTGCGTGACGTCGTAGAGCACCGCGGTGCGCGAGCGCGCGCCGAACACGGCCGTCAGCGCACCTTCGGCCGACGGGGTCTGCGCGACGTGGCCGCGGGCGGCGACGCGCAGGCGCACTTCGTGGATCAGGTCGCCGAACGTCGCGTCGCGCATGCCGGGCATGCGCAGGGTGTCGAGCAGCGCGGTGGTGAACACGCCGGCGCGCGCACCAACCGCACCGCCGCCGGTTTCCTGGGCCTCCTCGCCGTCCTGTGCGGCGGCCAGGTGCACCCAGTAGCCGCCGCCGCTGGCGGCGCCGCGCGGCATGGCCTCCGGCACCGGCGGCGTGGCCCCGGCGAGTGCGGGTGCGCTGCGGGACAGGCCCGCGGCGCCGGCCCGCGTGGCGGTGGCCGAGTTGCAGGAGTCGAACACGCTGACGAAATAAAGGCCGGCCACGGTCACGCGGTCCTTGAGGACCTTGAGCTCGACGTCGAAGATATCGCCCGGTGCCCCGTCCGGACTGCGGGCGTCGGCCGGCAGCAGGGTGCCGTTGTAGCCGGTGTCCTGGTCGCGGGCCTCGTCGTCGCTGTAGCGCGAACCGTGGCCTGCGAAATAGAACAGCAGCGTGTCGCCGGGGCGAAGCGTGTCGATCCGCTGCCCCAGCGCCTCCAGGATCCGGGCCCGGGTCGCGCAGTCGTTGGTCAGCGTGGTGGTGAATGCGTTGGAGGAATCACAGGCGCCGGCCGCGGGCACGTCCACGTCGACGCCGTACAGCTCGGCCAGCGCCTGCTTGAAGCGCAAGGCGTCGCCAACCGCGCCGCGCAGGTCGGAAAACACGGCGCCCGGGACCCGCGCATCCGAATAGCGGTAGCGGTCGATGCCGACGATCAGGGCATGGATTCGGCGGGTGTCCTGCGCGGGGGGCGCGGCCGGCGACTCCGCGCCGCCCTCCGGTGCCCCGCTGCAGCCGCACAGCAACACCGCGAGAAGACCGGTGACCAAGGCAAGGCGCGTCATCTTGCCTCCTTGCGCAGCACCAGCGTGCTGGGACGCGGGTTGAAGTCGAACAGGGCAGGCTGCTGGACGCGTCGCGCCGGGGCATCGGCCGGCAGGTCGTGGAAGGTGATCGCGCGCGCACCTTCGCCGGTCGGGGCCAGGCGTCCGACCCGGGCATCGTTGGCCAGGCCCGGCATGCGCCGGATCGAATACGCCAGCCATTCGTCGACGCGGATCTCGCGATCCCCATCCAGGTCGGCCTGGCCGGCGCCCAGCCCGTCGACCGCCAGTGCATAGGTCAGCAGGCCCTGCCCCAGGCGCGCGTCCTCCAGCGCGACGTCGTCGGCCTGGGTCGCGGCGAGGATGCGGATGCCTTTGTCGTAGGCCAGCTGGCCCAGCCCGCTGTCGCCCATCGGCCCCGGCTTGAAGCGGCCATCGGACACGCTGGCCGCCGAATGGCAGGCGTCGATCACCAGCGCGATCTCGCCCGCCTGCATCCGCTGGAACGGCGCCACGAGGTCCGCCGTGGAGAACACCGTGGACAGGTCCGGGGTCGCCGAGCCCTCCGGCCAGCGGCCGTCGCCGGGGATCAGGTAGAAGTCGCCGCGCGGACTGGCCCAGCCGTGGCCGGAGAAGCTGACGATCACCGCGTCGTCGGGCGTCGCCGGCTGCAGCATCCCCGCCTCGATGCCTTCCGCGCGCAGGGCGGCGAGCGTGGCGTCCCGGCCCTCATCGCCGGCCAGCAGCGAAAGCACGCGGCCCAACGTCGCCCTATCCACGCGCGCACGCGCGCCATTGGCCTGGCGCTCGGCGGTGAGCACCAGCGAGTGGGTTTCGTAGCCGGGAATGGCGGCCAGCTGCGAGGCCATCAGCCGCGCATCGGCCGCGGCGAAGTTCAGCCGGAAGCGCGGGGTGTCGTAGTCATCGATGCCGATGGCCAGCACGTAGGCGCGACGCGGGCGCGGCACGACGGCCGGGCGAGTCCAGGCCAGGGTGGTGGTTTCACCCTTGATGCGGTCCTCGTTGAAGGCATAGGCCGAGAACACCTGGGCCGCATCGGCCTGCGTCGGCAAAGGCACGGTGAACTCAAGCGTGTGCATGCCATCGGCCGAGGGCACGACGTTGCGCGCGCGCCAGTCGGTGATGTCGGCGCCTGCGGCGTCCTGCTGGCGAGGCTCCATCGCGACCAGCCGGCCGTTGCGGAACAGCCGGGGGTTGTAGAGGCCCGAGCGGGTCTTGCCATTGGCCGCGTCGGTATCCACGCCTTCGCTCAGCTCGACGGTCACCACCGCCTCGCTGGCGTCCTGGCCCGGCCGCACGCCGGTGATGCGCGCCTGCGGCAGCACGCGGTTGAGGCTGGCGATCGACGGTAGTGGCTTGAACGCGTCCGCGCAGGTGCTGGCGGCACGGCAGTCCAGCAGCCGGCGGTACAAGCCAGGTTCGTAGTAGTCGCGCATGAACGTCTGCGATGCCAGGCTCTGCCACGGCGCATCCGGGACGAGCCAGCGCACCAGCCGGGTGTCGGCCTCCAGGTTGGTGTCGTAGCGGCCATCGGGTGCCACCGCGAAGTAGCGCCCATCCGGGAAGACGAAAAGCGTGAGCTGTAGGCTGCCGTCCTCGTTGTCGTGGAAGCGGATGGCGCCGTCCACATTGGCGGCCCAGAGCAACCGGCTGTCCTCGATGAAGCCTGCCCGGATGATGTTGCCGTCGTTCATGTCCCGGCGGACGATCCGGCCGTCCTCGATGGCGATCAGTTCCTGGCGCTCGAGGCCGAACACCCGGGTGTTGCTGGCCGCGACGTTGTTGGCGCCGAATCCCGCGAACTTGCGGATGTCTCCCGTCGGGTCGACGTCGACGACGTAAAGCTCCGAGTCGTCCCCGCCGCGCAGATAACTGTGGGTGAACAGGAGCCTCTCGCCATCGGGCGTGAAGTCCAGCGCAGTGATTGGGTTGGACATGCCGAGGCGGTTCGCAGGTTGGTCATCCGCAATGCGCACCCGCTCCTGCTGGCCCCGGACCAGCGACTCACCGACGACATCCAGCAGCCAGACGCGAAGGATCGCCATGGCCGGCGCGTCATCCCTGGCGACCCATTCCTGCGTCGCGACCGCCAGGCGGCTCCGGTCTGGCGACAGCCTGAGCGCGGTGATCTCCTGGCCACCCCAGTCGGGCTGCTCCATCGGCTGCCAACCGCCGCCGGAAGCGCCCCCTCCGGCGCGATAGAGGGATATGGCCGCCCCTTCGTCCGCCGCGGACTCGTCGTCGACGGACATCATGGAAGGATTGACGGCGAACTCGGGCCGGGGTCCGGTGCCCAGGAAACTGCCCTGTCCGTCGAGCGACACCATCTGCTGGTAGCTTTCGAGTCCGCTGCAATTTTCCGCGCGGGCACAGTCGGGATCCACGACCAGCACCGGGGCGCTTCCCAGCACACCGTGCGTGGGGCTGCTGCCCGGCATGTCCCAGTCGCTCAAGATCGCGAAGCGGTCGTCGTCGAGCATCAGCACTTCGATGTAATGCCGGTCAAGGACCATGGGGGGGGCCGCCGAGTTTCCGGCGATGTCGATCATTTCGACCCGGGTGCCGTTGAAGGCATTGGTTGCCTCGAGCTTGACCAGCCGGCGACCATCGGCGCTCAGGCCGAGGTCATAGAGCATGCTGCGAAGGTTTCCCTGCAATGTCCGCGGCGCCGCCGAGCCGTCGACCGCCTCGAGTTGGATGAGGTAATTGCACTGCTCGGTGCGGTCGCAATCGTAGTCCGGTGTGCTGGCCACGATGAGCGTCATGTCCAGCGATCCCGGGCGGTACGCCACCGGGCGCAGGCGGCCGTCGGGCGACAGCGGGAAGTTCAAGGCCGCGTCCGTGCGGCCGTACGTGACCGGACTGTCGGCTCCCGGCAAGGTGCCGTCGGGCGTCACCGCCCGGGTGGCCAGGTTGAGCGAGTAGCTGCATCGCCGTCCTTCACCCAGCGCGGCCTTCGGGCAAATCTCACCCTCATTCTGCGGGTTGACGGTGTACAGGAACGACAGGCGTTCGCCGTCCTCCTCGGCCCGGATGTCCTGGAACCAAAGGAACTTCGCTTCCGACGGGTCACCCTGGACGGGAATCCGCGCCTGGTCGACGATCGCGCCGGTAGCAACGTCCCAGATCACGATCCCGCCATCTTCCCCGAGCGACAGCAGATGGCTTGAACCGTTGAGCCATTTCACCGCGACCACGGGCTGTGCGTGGCCGAACTGAAGAACGATCCTGGGTTCGAGCGCTGAATCCGCAGATGCGGTCGCCTCGGGAGCCAACGGTCCGGCCGGCTCCTGCCCGGAACACGCCGCGAGCAGCAGTGCGGCGCCGCAGCAAAGAAGCAGGCTGGCAATACGCATGTTGTTGCTCCGAATCGTGCTGGCCATGCAACCGCCGGGTGCCGCCGGCCGAGGATAGCACTCCGTGCCGTGGGCCCCTGCGGCGGATGGCCTGGGCCGGCGGTCCTGTCAGCGAGGGAGACGGTAGGCCGAGGGAGCGAGGTTGGAGCGGGCCAAAGAAAAAGGCGGCCGAAGCCGCCTTTCCGATCGTCCGGCGGTGGCCCGATCAGGCAAGGTGCTCGAGCACGACCTTGAACTCGCCGGGGGCTTCGACGTGGAGCTGCTTGACGATGCCGTCCTCGGCGTAGAGGGCGAAGCGCTTGGCGCGCAGGCCCATGCCGAACGCGGTGGCGTCGAGCTGCAGGCCCATGGCCTGGGTGAAGGCGCCATTGCCGTCGGCCAGCATGTGCACGCCGGCGGGCACGTCCTGGCTCTTCGCCCAGGCGTCCATCACGAAGGCGTCGTTGACCGACAGGCAGGCGACCTCGATGCCGCGCCGGGTGAACTCGTCGAAATGCTCGACGTAGCCCGGCAGGTGCTTGGCCGAGCAGGTCGGGGTGAACGCGCCCGGCACCGCGAACAGCACCACCTTCTTGCCGCCGAACAGTTCGGCGGTGTCCACGGCCTGCACGCCGTCCTTGAGCATGTTGAGGGTGGCCTGGGGAATCTTGTCGCCGATCTGGATGGTCATGGCAGCTCCGAGGGATGGGGAGGGAAACGGAACGCGAGTTTAACCATCCGGCGTGACGCCCGGGTGGGGGCTTGAAGCCGCCCGGCCGGACCCTATGTTCCGGGCATGGCGGCCGGGCTGGCCGCCGCTGACACGGAGAGACGAACATGAGCCTGACCCGCTACCCGACCACCGCCCCGCGCCACCTGCAGGACGAGATCAAGCAGGTGTTCGACAAGTTCTTCAACGGCGACGACACCGACGCCTCCAGCGTCGTCACCAGCCAGTGGGTGCCGCGCGTGGACATCAAGGAGGAGGCCGAGCGCTTCCTGATCCTGGCCGACCTGCCGGGCGTGGACCCGAATGCGATCGAGGTGCAGATGGACAAGGGCATCCTCTCGATCAAGGGCGAGCGCCAGACCGAGTCGGTCACCGAAGGCGACCGCTACTCGCGCATCGAGCGCGCGCATGGCGTGTTCTACCGCCGCTTCGCGCTGCCCGACAGCGCCAACCCCGAGGGCATCACCGCCACCGGCAAGCACGGCGTGCTCGAAATCAGCATCCCCAAGCGCCCGGAGACCACGCCGCGCCGCATCCAGGTGATGTAACCCCTGTGGGAGGGGCGTCAGCCCCGAACGCCCCGAAGGCATAAACTGGACCCGCGGGCTCGGCCTGCGGGTCCTCTTCTTTCGCAAGGCCAGACGATGCAGTTCAAGGATTACTACGACACCCTCGGCGTGGAAGCCACCGCCGGCGAGGCCGAGATCAAGACCGCCTACCGCCGGCTGGCGCGCAAGTACCACCCCGACGTGAGCAAGGAAGCCGGCGCCGAGGAGCGCTTCAAGGCCGTCAACGAGGCCTACGAGGTGCTGCGCGACAAGGACAAGCGCGCCGAGTACGACCAGCTCAAGGCACAGGGCTATCGCCCCGGCGAGGATTTCCGTCCGCCGCCCGGCTTCGGCGGCGGTGGTTTTGGCGGTGGCGGCTTCCGCTACGAGCAGGACATGGGCGGCAGCGGCGGCTTCAGTGATTTCTTCGAGTCACTGTTCGGCGGCGGACGCGGGCCCGCCCGGCAGCAGGCGCCGCAGGGCGACGTGCGGGCCAAGCTGGCGATCGGGCTCGAGCTGGCCTACACCGGCGGCAAGCAGCGCATCAGCGTCGACGGCCGCACGCTGGAAGTGAACGTGCCGGCCGGCATCGCGCCGGGCCAGGTGATCCGGCTGGCGGGGCAGGGCCGTCGCGGCGGTCCGCGCCCGTCCGACCTGCTGCTGGAGGTCGACTACCGCCCGCACGCGCAGTTCGAAGTGGATGGCCGCAACGTGCTCTACACGCTGCCGCTGGCGCCGTGGCAGGCGGCGCTGGGCGCGACGCTGAGCGTGCCGACCCTGGGCGGCGCGGTGGAGCTGCGGATCCCGCCCGATTCCGACACCGGCCGCAAGCTCCGCCTGCGCGGCCGCGGCCTGCCGGGCAAGCCCGCCCCCGGCGACCAGATCGTCGAACTCGAGGTCCGCGCCCCGAAGGCCACCACCGACGCCCAGAAGGCCCTGTACGAACAAATGGCCGACGCGTTCGACTTCGATCCGCGCAAGGCCTGAGCAGCAGGGTTTGAACGCGGGTCAGGTGGGATCAAATCGGATAAGGGCGGCAGAAGCAATTGATTCAAAGTGCAAGAAAAAGAAGGGCC
>LNFM01014109.1_pt1 | contig 22374 bp, 28 predicted proteins | sample 596031 | NCBI WGS metagenome assembly LNFM01 (sample SAMN04254537, study PRJNA301005) | activated carbon metagenome | isolation source: dual media filters at the Ann Arbor, Michigan drinking water treatment plant | place: USA: Ann Arbor | reverse complement strand
GCGAGATCGATGCCAACGAATACGATGCACATGGACTTCCCCTTCCGGACGAGTTGATGAGAGTTCGCACTTCCCATCGTGGCACTTCGTTGCCCACTGCCGCTTCGCGGCATCGCCGGGGCGGGGAAGTCCCTTTCATTCGTTAGGCACCCGAAGACCGGCCTGCCCAAGAACAGGCTGCGGTTCGAAGTCAAAGAAGAACGCCATGTCACCCACGCTGCTTGCCCTACTCGGCTTCCTTTCATGGACCCTCGCACTCTTGGTGCTGATGGAGGTCATTCGTTCAAAGCTTGTGCTTGCGCGCGAGGTCGCGGCGAATGGATTCACCCCCGACAACGCAGGACTCTCGCCCTTCATGCAGCGGCTGGCTCGGGCTCACGCCAACTGTCTCGAGGGTCTGGCATTGTTCGGCGGCTTCATGCTGCTTGCCGTGGTTGCAGGAAGGTCCAGCGTCACCGACCCCTTGGCGTTCGTGCTGCTGGGTGCTCGCTTGCTCCAGTCGGTCATTCATCTCGTGTCAACCTCGCCGTTCGCGGTCTCAGCCCGGTTCACTGCGTTTGCAGTCCAGGTGGTCATCGCCGTCTACTGGGCCATCAAGCTCCATGCCGCGTGAACGCACGGATGCCTGACACTTCGCTCAACCGGACGCGCTACGGCATGCCGCCCTGGCCATGCAGCGCGGCTGTTCATCTTGCGCCGCACGGCCAGGGCACCACGACTGCGCGCGCCGGCTGGCCCCACGTTTGGCAGCAACTACCGCACCCAGGTCCCAACCACCATGCCATCCTTCGACGACGTTGCGCCGACCGACTTCGACTTCATGATCGGCAGTTGGGCTGTGGCTCACCGCCGCTTGAACAGCCGGCTCACAGGCTGCACCGAGTGGACCGAGTTCACTGGCACTTCGACGACTCGCAAGATCCTCCGAGGATTCGGGAACGTCGAAGACAACTTGCTCAATCTGCCCGGTGGCTCCATCCAGGCCGCCGCATTCAGGTCCTTCGACCCCAAGACAAAGACCTGGGCAATCTGGTGGCTCGACGGCCGGAGCCCACATCATCTGGATGTACCGGTCGTTGGGCAGTTCTCCGAGGGGATTGGCTCGTTCTATGCCGACGACGTCCTGGATGGAAGACCCATCCGGGTTCGGTTTCTCTGGCACCCGAATCGCGGTTCGCGGCCACGCTGGGAGCAAGCTTTCTCCGTTGACGGAGGGGCAACCTGGGAGGTCAACTGGGTCATGGACTTTGAGCGCATTGCAGTCTGACCCTGCGTTCAACTGGACGCGCTACGCCCTGCTGCCCTGGCGCCGTTCATCTTGCGCCGCACGGGCAGGGCAGCACGCCTGTGCGCGCCGGTTGGTTCCACGTTAGGCCGCAGTGATGCAGATCATCGGACCACAGCTCGACCGTGCCTCCGAGTGCGAGGCGGTGCTTCGAACACTGCCTGGCTGGTTCGGCATCGAGCATGCATTGCTCATGTACAAGAACGACTCGGCCAAGTTCCCCACATTCGCCGTCGAGCGAGACGAGACCATCGTGGCGTTCTTGACGCTACGCGAGCACTTCGCTGCGTCTTGGGAAATTCACTGCATGGCGGTCCACGCAAGCTGCAGGGGTTCGGGCCTTGGATCGAGCCTCATCGAGCACTCGCAAACTTGGCTTCGTCAACGCGGAGCCAGGTTCCTGCAAGTCAAGACCGTGGCGTCGACAAGCGCCAGCGCCGAGTACGCCGAGACTCGCAAGTTCTACGAGGCCATGGGGTTCACGCCCCTGGAGGTCTTCCCCGAGCTTTGGGATCCTTGGAACCCTGCGCTTCAGATGGTCAAGTCGCTGGATGCGGTCTGACAGGGTGCTTCACCGGCCAAACGCCGGCCGCACTCCGGCCGTCGCTTCGTGCACGACGCCGTCGCCTCACGTTGTGTTCACCACCGAACAGATGATGGCCTCGCGGAGGAGGAGGATCGTCGCGGCACCATCTGCGCCACCGGCGCTCAACGAGCCATCAATGCACACCCCTCTGGCACCGCATCCGAACTCGAGCCCCCAGGCACTCGTGTCACCGCCAAAGCTCGTTCCCATCGACAAGCTTCTCCCGCCCGGCTTCATGCAGCGTCACAGTCGGTTCCGCGACGTGAATCACATGCTCGGGGCCAGCGGCCTGAGCAGTGACCTGCTCATGGAGACCGACTCGACCAGTCGCCAACCGTGGGACAGCTTCATCCGCCTCAGCACGAACTTTTCCGATTGGGCGGCCATGCTCAGTGAAGCAAGGGGGGAATGGATCATGCGACGCATCGGGGTCTTCATCGACGCCTGACCCCTCCCCGAAGCTGACCCGCCACGGCAGCTCAGCCCGAACGTCGATGTGGTTTCTTTCTGTCGGCAGCGCGCTCCCATCCCCACGGCGCTGCCCGCGGCGTCGGTCTCGGTGCCCTGGCATTGCGCCTGTCAGCACCTCAAGACCCTGCGCGTGGAACTGGTGGGCTCCACATCAGGTTGCAGCACCCGCGCTGTCCTGCAGGTCACCGTAGTCGTGCGTGTACTCGCCCGGAGCGAAAGCGCCAATCCTCTGCGTCCAGCACTTCCCTGGCCAAAGGTAGTCGACTCGCAGCTCTGCGGGTCGATACACAGCGGAGTACACGGTCGGAGACTTCGTCCCACGGCGATAAACAGGCGCGCGAAGAAACGTGTTCGTTAATTCCGCCAGGCTCATCCGAGGATCTTGCAAGGCCTTCAACGCGGCCAGCTGCCGCTCCACGGAGCCATTGCTCGACGCAGATGCCAACGATGCCTCTGTGTCCTGGTGGTTGGTGCACACGGGAACCCTCGAAATGCCTGGAGCGCGATCCGGGCCGAGAAACACGGTCGCATACGCTCCGGTGCCATCGAGCAGAGTCACGTTCTGCGACATCGAGATCGGGATCCGCACCAGGGCGGCGATACCCGCTTCCACGCTGTCGCAGGTCTCGAGGACATAGCGCACCATCAGAATGACCGAGAACCCGAGCCCTTTCGCGTTGCTGCCACCGAACGTGGCGCTGGCGACCAGACCCCGCGAGTTGATGCCATCCAGGCAGCCGCCCCATGACCTCTGGCTCTTGGCGATCACCTCACGCCCGAACCACGAAGAGGACTCGAACCCGTCGGACACGATCTCCGGCGGGAAGTCGTAGTTGCGCACCAGAGCCGGGCCGTCCTGTCCCAACCACACTGCTTGACTGCAACCGAACACAGCAGGCGGGGGCCTGTAGTGGCTGAGGATCCGATGGGCGAAGTCATCATCCCCGACGAGTGCGCACACCCGGTCATATTCCGGCATCAGTTCCGGCATGTGTCTGCGCAAAGCTGCCCTGCATTCACCAGCGGTTGCAGGCGGCGCCAAACCTTCCCCGCGATACCAGCGTTCGGTCTCTTCGCGGCCCGCGTTGAACCGACCCAGCCATGCGGCCCCCGGGCGATCTTCGCGCGAAGCTACGAAGCGTTTCAGCATGGCCGTATGCTACTGAGGCCAGGCCCAGCTCAGGGCCGTGACCGACCTCTACATCGGCTCGAGAGCCGCCTGGGATGCAACCGAGCACAAACCGCCGCCGAAGCGCCCTGTCGCTGGCCCTAGAAGGAACTACTCCGCATGTTCAGTGCTGCCTTCATCTGGGAACCCGGAACGTACGACGCCGAGTTCAATGAACTCAACGCCCTGATCGAAGCCGCCGCAGTCGCCTCCCCGGGGTACATCGGCGTCGAAGAGTGGAAGACGGAAGACGGGAAGCGAAGGAACGCCACGTACTACTGGGAAGGCATGGAAGGTCTGCAGGCTCTGGCCTCGCATCCGAAGCACATCGAAGCGAAGAGCAAGTACGCCAAGTGGTACAACGGCTATCACGTCGTCATCTCCGAGGTGGTGAAGTCCTACGGAGACTCTGCCTTCAGCCACTTCACGCCAAGCACACGCAGCGCGGCCTGACACCTCGCTCAAGCTGACCCGCTGCGGCAGCCGCCGCTTGCCTTCACGCGCCGCTCAGCTCCACGGTAGTCTGAACCAGGCACTGCGATGCACTTCGAAGCGGACATGGAGGCCGTGCCGCTGACCCCCGAGCAGTCTGTCGACTTGCTGGCGACCGCGCTCGATCGCGCTGCTGCTGCAGTTGCCGAAGCACGGTCTGCCACGGACGCAGCGGACCTGTTCTGCGCCTTGCCAGACGCAGCCATCGGCGCCTTTCGGCTGGGGCTGTACGCCGAGGCGAACGACTTTGCCGGCAAGTGCCTCGCGCTCGCTTCGGAGTACCGGACCACCTGGAACTTCGGCAACGCGATCCACTTGGCGCACACGACGCTGGGTCTGCTGGCTCTGGAGAGTGGAAACGTCGAGGCTGCTGCAGAACAGCTCCAGCTCGCGGGCGAAACGCCAGGCTCGCCGCAACTCAACTCGTTCGGTCCGACGATGCAGCTTGCACAGGCCTTGCTGGAACGAGGGCTCGTAGCGCCGGTGCTGGCGTATCTGACCCAGTGCCGCAAGTTCTGGAAGATGGGCGGCGTCTGGCTGGACCTCTGGGAACAGAAGATTCAAGCCGGGGCAGTTCCGAACTTCACGATGAACCTCTATCGTTAGGGCGCTGCCGTGCATCCCAACCCGGCGCTCATCCGGCGCGCCAGGGCAGCGCCACCTTGGCCCGTTCGCAGGTACTCTGTACATTGCCTGCGTCAGGGCCACGGCGTCCCGCCTGCGCGCGCAGGGCAGCTCCATGGCAGGCTGCACAAACACCATCCGTCTTGCCTTCTCCGTATGGCGTACTTCACTCATCGGTTCGAAGCAGCTGTATCGCTGCATCCGGTCGGCTCGTACAACTACACGGTCGTGTACCTGGACCCGGAGCTGCATGACTCGCTGCCATTGAAGGAGACGCCACGCCTTCGTATCGAAGCCGACATCTCCGGTGTCCCCGTCAAGGGGGCATGGCAACCCTCAGGGGGTCGCTGGTACCTCATGCTCCCCAAGAGTCCGATCAAGAAGGCGGGAATCTCGATCGGGACCGTTGTCGAGGTGGCATTCAAGCTTGTTCCGCAAGATGATGTCGATGTCCCGCCGGAGCTGTCGGCCGCCCTGCAAGCCCAGCCCGAGGCACGACGGGCTTGGTCGGCGCTCAGCGCCGGAAAGCAGCGAGGTCTCGCGTACATGGTTGCCTCCGCCAAGCGCGCAGAAACCAAGCAAGCACGGGTAGGGCAGGTCATTGCCGTGCTGCTGGGCGAAGCGCCGCTACCGTGGGTCAGGAAGTAGAGCCGCGTCCCGATCTTCAGCGCACAACGGAAAGGTCACCATGAACTGGGTCGATGCCGTGGCAATGGTCGCCATTCTTCAATATCTCATGTTCGGCTCCCTGGTGGGCCAGGCACGGGGCAAGTTCGGTGTCAAGGCGCCAGCGGTGAGCGGCAATGAACACTTCGAACGCATCTACCGGGTGCAGATGAACACGCTGGAACTGCTGGTCGTGTTCCTGCCGGCCCTGTATGCCTCGGCCCGGTACTGGCCCGCCGCCTACGTCGCTGGGGCCGGGCTCGTCTACATCATCGGTCGCTTCGTGTACTGGAGGGCGTATGTCGTCGCGCCCGCTTCCAGGGGCCTGGGGTTCCTCCTCAGCATCGGGCCGGTCTTCGGCCTGGCCATCACGGCTCTGGTGCCGGCTCTGCTGGGCAAGGCCCCGGTTTGACCCTGGGCTCGATCGGATGCGCCACGGCACGCCGACCTGGCCGTGCGCCGCCTCTGTCGATCTTGCTGGCGCAGTCGATTCGACCCCGAACCGCGCCGCGCTCTCAGCCTTCCTCGACGCCGAACACCTCGTCGATCCGGGCGTTCAGCGTGCGGGCGATGAGGAACGCCACTTCCAGCGATGGCGAGTACTTGTTGCTTTCGATGGCGTTGACGGTCTGGCGGGTCACGCCCACGAGGTCGGCCAGCTGCTGCTGGGTCATGCCGCCGGCATCCGCGCGGCACTCCTTGACGCGGTTCGTCAGCCGCACCTTGCGCTTGCCCACCCGTCAGCTTCCGCGGCGGTGCAGGATCAGCTGGCAGGCGATGTCGACGCCCTCCGCCAGCACCCAGAAGCCCAGCAGCACGTGCGCCATGATGGCGTTGCCTTCCGTCACCACGGCCGCGCACAGCGCGAGGAAGACGCCGGTGCCCAGCACGAAGGAACCGTATTCGCCGGCCCGCAGTTCGATCGATCGGTCCCGTTCGTCGGGCTCGGCCCGGCGATCCAGCACGGCCAGCGCGATGTGCCCGGCGACGAGAATGACCACCAGCGCCACCGTCGCGACCATGAACAGGCCGGCGTGGTGCGGCAGCAAGTCCTTCCATGCGGGCACGCCCTGGCTCACGGCGTAGACCGAATGGAAGTAGCCGCCGAACGTCAGCACCAGCCCCACCAGCGTGAGCCACAGGCTCTTCTCCCGGAACGTCATGGACATGGCTGGCATCCTCTGGCTGCGGTGTTGGTGATGTACGAATTACCCGACACGCGCAGGGTATCGCGCGGGCGCTCTTGATGTCAACTATTTCGTACATCGGACCTGCCTGCGAACCTTCCGGCTCCTGGGGTTCGTCCGCCGCGCTGCACTTGTCGATCCGATGAGGCCTCGTCCGTCGCCAGAAGCAGCGGCACGACCGGCGCGACCGTACGCTGCACGCCCGAGCCCGCAGGCTCGGGCGGGCCTTCTTCCCGGTCGCCCTCCATGGAGTGTTCACATGGCCAACGCTGACAAGGTCCAGGGTCCTGCCTCGTACTTCCCTTCCATCGAAAGCAAGTACGGCAAGCCGGTGTCTCACTGGTTCGGTGTGCTGAAGGAGGCCGGGGACCTGAAGCACATGGAACTGGTGGCGTTGCTCAAGTCAGAGCACGGCCTCGGTCATGGCCATGCCAACGCCTTGGTGGCCTACCACCTGGCCGGGCGCTGAAGAGGCCGCCGGCGACTTCGGTCGCGGTCGGAGCCTGGTGCCCAGGCTGCCGAATTCAGGGCTGCTGCTTCTCGCCGGTCGGCACCGGGGCGGCCTCGTCGGGCACCTTGGGCGTGTCCGACGCGTGATGCTCCTGGTGCGTCTTCTTGCCCAATTGCGGCGTCTTGTCGGCGCCGGGTGCGAGGTCTTCGCCGCGCTTCTTCTTTTCCTGGCGGACCTTCTTGTCGTGGGCAATGTCGCGGGGGTCGGTCATCGGGGGCTTTCGCTGCTGTGGGGCATCCATGCTGGTGGGGCGGCTTGCAGGTCGGGGTAGGACAATGGGCCGGGCCCGCAAGGACAAGGCCGGAAGGCTCCACGAAGGGGCATGGCGCCGCCGATACCGGGCGTCTGCTCACGCTCACGAAACGACCCGAGGCTTCGACCATGCCCCATGAACCGCTGTCCGCTCTGCAGTCCCGCCTGGTCGCGCAGGGTGCCGCCGCCTCGCACCTGCCGCGGCTGGCCGGCCTGCGTGAACTGTGCGAGCGCTCGCCGCACTGCCTGGGTCTGGCGCTCGTCGGCTCGTTCGCGCAAGGCCGCGGCGACAGGATCTCCGACCTGGACCTGGCCGCGTTCGTGGCCGACGACCGCGAGACCGAGTTCCTGACGCAGGCCGACGCGGTGCTCGGCGGCCCCGAGGTGCTGAACGTCTACGGCCAGCTGCGGCCGGGGCAGGTGGCTTTTCGCAAGTACGTCTACCTGGACTTCTCGAGCTGCGAGTTCCACGCCTTCCACCACCGCACGCCCTTCAGGCTGCGCCGCCCCTTCGTGCCGGTGTGGGACCCGAACGATTTCCTGGCCCGCCTGGTGGTCGACGAAGCGCCGCCAGGGCACGAGACCTTCGAGCCCTATCCCCACGGCGACGACGGCCTGGTCTGGGAACTGGTCGACTGCATCAAGTGGCTGCAGCGTGGGCGCACGCCCTTGGCGAAGAGCTACCTCGCGCGCCTGGGCCAGGCGCTGGACACCGTGGGCGGCGCGTCCCTCGACGCCGCGGTGGTCCCCGAATGCCGCCCGGCCCGGCCCGAGGACTTCCCCGCGCTGCAGCGCATGCTGGAGCTGTACCAGCACGACATCTCCGACATGTACGACCAGGACCTCGACGAGCGGGGCGAGTACGGCTACGACCTGCACCGCCACCTCGAAGGCCGGACCTCGTTCGCCCATGTCGCGATCGTCGGGGGGCACTACGCCGGCCTTGCGCTCGTCGGGCCCGCCTTCGTCACGCAGACCGAAGGCTGGTGGATGGAGCAGTTCTTCGTCCTCAGGAAGTACCGCCGGGGCCACGTGGGGGCGGCCCTGGCGCGCCATGTCTTCGAGAGCCATCCGGGCGCCTGGGAAGTCGGCCAGATGCCGAGCAACCTGGCCGCCCAGGCGTTCTGGCGCAAGGTCATCGCGCGCATCAGCCAGGGGCACTACACCGAAAGCCGGCTGACCGAGGGCCGCTGGAAGGGCGTGGTGCAGCGCTTCCGCCTCGAGCCCTCGGATTGATCACCCGATGAAGAAGGGGCCCGAAGGCCCCTGCTGCTTCACATCCCCGCGTAGTTCGGCCCGCCTGACCCACACGATGTTCTGCGTCGGGTCCTTGATGTCGCAGGTCTTGCAGTGCACGCAGTTCTGCGCGTTGATCTGCAGGCGCTGGCCGCCGCCCTCGGCGGGCACGTACTCGTACACCGCGGCGGGGCAGTAGCGGCTCTCGGGGCCGGCGTAGCGTTCCACGTTCACGGCCACCGGCACCGACGCATCCTTCAGCGTCAGGTGCGCCGGCTGGTTCTCTTCGTGGTTGGTGTTGCTGATGAAGACCGAGGACAGGCGGTCGAAGGTCAGCACGCCGTCGGGCTTGGGGTAGCGGATGGGCTCCACCTGTGACGCCGCATGCAGCCGCAGGTGGTCGGCCGTACGGCGGTGCACGGTCCACGGCGGGCTGGTCATGCCCAGCTTGGGCAGCAGCCACTGTTCGATGCCCGTCATCAGCGCACCGATGGTGTTGCCCTGCTTGAACCACTGCTTGAAGTTCCGGCTGCCCTGCAGCTCGGCGTGCAGCCAGCTCTTCTCGAAAGCCTCGGGGTAGGCCGTGAGTTCGTCGTGGCTGCGGCCGGCCTTCAGCGCGGGCACGATGGCCTCGGCCACCAGCATGCCGGTCTTGATGGCGGCGTGGCTGCCCTTGATGCGCGCGGCGTTCAGCGTGCCGGCCTCGCAGCCGATGAGCGCGCCGCCGGGGAACACCAGCTTGGGCAGGCTCAGGATGCCGCCGGCCGTGATGGCGCGCGCGCCGTAGCCGATGCGCTTGCCGCCTTCGATGTGCGCGCGGATGGACGGGTGGGTCTTCCAGCGCTGCATTTCCTCGAAGGGGCTGATCCAGGGGTTCTGGTAGTCCAGGCCGGTGACGAAACCCAGCGTGACCTTGTTGCCTTCCAGGTGGTAGAGAAAGCCCCCGCCGTAGGTGTGCTCGTCCATCGGCCAGCCGGCGGTGTGCACCACCAGGCCCGGCTTGGCCTTGGCGGGGTCGATCTCCCAGAGTTCCTTCACGCCCAGCGCGTAGCTCTGCGGGTCGCGGCCTTCGTCGAGCTTGTACTTCGCGATGAGCTGGCGGCCCAGGTGGCCGCGCGCGCCTTCGGCGAACACGGTGTACTTGCCCACCAGTTCCATGCCCAGCTGGAAGCCGTCGTGCGGCTGGCCGTCCTTGCCGATGCCGACGTTGCCCGTGGCCACGCCGCGCACCTGGCCGTCGTCGCCGTACAGCACCTCGGCGCCGGTGAAGCCGGGGAAGATCTCCACGCCCAGCGCTTCGGCCTGCTCGCCCAGCCACTTCGTGACCGCGCCCAGGCTGATGACGTAGTTGCCTTCGTTGTGGAAGCAGCCGGGCACCAGCCAGTCGGGTGTGCGCGTGGCGTGGTGTTCGCCCAGGAACAGCACCTCGTCGCCGGTGACGGGCTGGTTCAGCGGCGCGCCGCGGTCCTTCCAGTCGGGCAGCAGTTCGTTCAGCGCGCGCGGGTCCATCACGGCCCCGCTCAGCGTGTGGGCGCCGGGCTCGGAGCCTTTCTCGAGCCAGCTGCTTCAGCCGGATGGCCGCCGCCAGGCCGCCGGGGCCGCCGCCGACGATCACCACGTCGTACTCCATGGCTTCGCGGGGGCCGTGGGTGTCCAGGATCTCTTGCGGGGTCATCGGTGTGCCTCAGGGCAGGGGTGGGGTACGGGTCATTCTAAGAGTGCGTGCTATCGTCATCCGGTGTGGTTTTATGTGTGTTCTAGAGGAGCTGCTCCATGTCCTACAACATCGACCTGTCGGGCCGTGTGGCGATGATCACCGGGGCCTCCAGCGGGCTCGGTGAACAGTTCGCGCGCACCCTCAGCCGCGCCGGCGCCGGCGTGGTGCTGGCCGCCCGCCGCGTCGAACGACTGAAGACGCTGCGTGCCGAACTCGAGGCCGAAGGCGGCGACGCCCACGTCGTGGGCCTGGACGTCACCGACCCCGACAGCATCCGTGCCGCCGTGGCGCATGCCGAGACCGAGATGGGCGCCATCGACATCCTGGTCAACAACTCCGGCGTGAGCACCACGCAGAAGCTGATCGACGTCACGCCCGACGACTACGACTACATGATGGACACCAACACGCGCGGTGCCTTCTTCGTGGCGCAGGAGGTGGGCAAGCGCATGATCGCGCGCAGCAAGGGCACGGCGCCCGGCACCTTCACCGGCGGGCGCATCGTCAACGTGGCCTCGATGGCCGGCCTGCGCGTGCTGGGCCAGATCGGCGTGTACTGCATGAGCAAACATGACCAAGGCCATGGCGCTGGAGTGGGGCCGCTTCGGCATCAACGTCAACGCGCTGTGCCCGGGCTACATCGACACCGAGATCAACCACCATCACTGGCAGACCGACGCCGGCCAGAAGCTGGTGCAGATGCTGCCGCGCAAGCGCGTGGGCAAGCCGCAGGACCTGGACGCCGTGCTGATGATGCTGTGTGCCAACGAGAGCCACTTCGTCAACGGCGCCATCATCGCCGCCGACGACGGCTTCGGAGTGTGATGCCGCGATGCGCATCCTGAGTCCCTTGGAAGCGCGCGTTCTCGGCGTGCTCATCGAGAAGCAGCACACCGTTCCGGACACCTACCCGCTGTCGCTGAACGCGCTGACGATGGGCTGCAACCAGAAGACGGCGCGGTCTCCGGTGATGGAGGCCAGCGAAGGCGATGTGCTGACCGCCGTCGATTCGCTGAAGGCGTCGAGCCTGGTCTTCGAAGGCAGCGGCAGCCGCGTGGTGCGCTACGAGCACAACCTGGGCCGCGTGCTGGCGGTGCCGGGGCAGAGCGTGGCGCTGCTGGCGGTGCTGATGCTGCGCGGCCCGCAGACGGCGGCCGAGCTGCGGCTGAATTGCGAGCGGCTGCACCGCTTCGCCGACATCTCGTCGGTGGAAGGCTTCCTCGACGAGATGGCCGGCAAGACGCCGGCGCTGGTCGTCAAGCTGCCGCGCGCCCCGGGGGCCCGCGAGGCGCGCTGGGCGCACCAGCTGAGCGGCGAGATCGACCTCAGCGCCCTGCCGGTGGGCACCGCGGCCGACCTGCCCGCCGCCCGCGTGGCCGACGTGACGCAGGGCGAGATCGCGGCGCTGAAGGCCGAGCAGCAGCGGCTGCGCGACGAGGTGGCGCAGTTGCGCGAGCTGGTGCAGCGCGTGACGCGCGAACTGGGCATCGGCGACAGCTGAGCGACACCTGAGCCAGAGGACCGACACGATGCGATTCACCGTGCCTGCCGAGAAGAAGCTCACCCATCAGATGGTGATCCCCATCCGCTGGGGCGACATGGACATGATGGGCCACGTCAACAACACCGTGTACTTCCGCTACCTGGAGATCGCGCGGCTGGAGTGGCTGTTCAAGGTGGGCGGACCGCCCGACCTGTCGGCCACCGGGCCGGTGATCATCAATGCCTTCTGCAACTTCATCAAGCAGCTGGAATTCCCCGGCGACATCCTGGCCAGGCACTACGTGGCCAACCTGGGCCGCACCAGCTTCGACACCTACGTCACGCTGGAGCGCACCGACGACCCCGGCGTGATCTACGCCGAAGGCGGCTCCAAGACGGTGTGGACCGACTTCAAGGCGCAGAAGTCCACCCCGGTGCCCGACTGGATGCGCAGGCTGGTGGAGTGAGCGCCGCGTGAGCACCCTGCAGGCCGCCGACACCCGCCGCGCCTGGCTGCGCGAGGCCATCCGCCGCATCGAGGCCGACTTCCAGCGGTCCAGCGACACGCACCTGATCCCCGTGGCGCTGCCGGGATTCCCGGGCATCGACCTCTACCTGAAGGACGAGTCCAGCCACCCCACGGGCAGCCTCAAGCACCGGCTGGCGCGCAGCCTGTTCCTGCACGCGCTGTGCAACGGCTGGCTGCGCGAAGGCGGCACGGGCAGCACGGCCATCAGCGAGGCCTACTTCGCGCGGCTGCTGGGCCTGCCCTTCATCGCGGTGATGCCGCGCAGCACCAGCGCGCAGAAGATCGCGGCCATCGAGTTCCAGGGCGGCCAGTGCCACCTGGTGGACGACCCGCGCGCGCTGTACGCCGAGAGCCAGCGCCTGGCCGACGAGCGCGGCGGCCACTACATGGACCAGTTCACCTTCGCCGAGCGGGCCACCGACTGGCGCGCCAACAACAACATCGCCGAGAGCATCTTCACGCAGATGCGCCGCGAGACGCACCCCTGCCCCGCGTGGGTGGTGGCCAGTGCCGGCACCGGCGGCACGCTGGCCACCATCGGCCGCTACGTGCACTACTGCCGGCACGCGACGCGCGTGTGCGGGGTGGACGCCGAGCGTTCGGTGTTCTTCGACTTCTTCCGCACGCGCGACGCCTCGCTGACGCTGGACCACGGTTCGCGCATCGAAGGCATCGGGCGGCCGCGCGTGGAGGCCTCGTTCGTGCCCGGCGTGCTCGATGCGATGGTGCAGGTGCCCGACCTGTGGAGCCTGGCGGCCATGCGCGCGCTCAGCCATCAGCTGGGTCGCCGCGTGGGCGGCTCCACCGGCACCAACCTCGTCGCCGCGCTGGCCTGCGCCCAGTGGATGAAGGACCGCGGCGAAACCGGCTCTATCGTCACGCTGCTGTGCGACGACGGCGAGCGCTACCGCACCACCTACTTCGACGATGCCTGGCTGCAGGCCCAGGGCCTGGCCTGCGGCGCCGAGGAAGATGCCGTGGCGGCGCTGCTGGCCGCAGGCCGCTGGCCACCGGCGCTGCGCGTGGCGCTGCGCACGGCCGGCGCGCTGGCGCAGCCGGGCCAGCCGCCGAACCTGCAGTGACGGCCGAACGCCCGCACGGCGAGGGGGCCCCGGGCGGCCCGCGCGACGAGCGCTCCCGGGCTCTGCACGCGGCCATCGCCGCGCTGGAGAGCCAGCGCGCCACGCTCGGCGATGCGCTGGTCGACCGCGCCGCAGCGCCGCTGCGTGCCGAGCTGGCGCACATCGCGCCCCTGGACGCACAGCCCCCGCCCGCCGCGTCGGCACGCCGGCTGCGCCAGGTGAGCGTGCTGTTCTGCGACATCGTGGGGTCGACGCGGCTCAGCGAGCGGCTGGACCCGGAGGACCTGCAGGCGGCGGTGGACGGTGCCCTCGCCGCCTTCGCCGCCATCGTGGCGCGGCACGGGGGCGAGGTGCTGCGCTATACCGGCGACAACCTGAAGGCCGCGTTCGGCGCCCGCGGCGCCAGCGACGACGACGCCGAACGCGCGGTGACCTGTGGCCTGGCCCTGCTGCACGAAGCAGCGCGGCGCGGCGAGGCCCTGCGCCGGACGCACGGACACGAGGGCTTCGCCGCCCGCGCCGGCCTGCACACGGGGCCGGTCGTGCGCGGCGGGGGTGTCGAGCAGGACAACAGCCTGACCGGGCTGGCCGTGAACATCGCGGCGCGCCTGGAGCAGACGGCCGACCCCGGCACGCTGCGCATCAGCGTCGACACCTACCGTCTGGTGCAGGGCCTCTTCGACGTGCAGGTGCAGCCCGCGATGCAGGTCAAGGGACTGCAGGAGCCCCTGCGCAGCTTCGTGGTGCTGGGCGTGCGCGAGCGGCGCCTGCGCGGGCTTCGGCAGGGTGCCGAGGGGCTGCGCAGCCCGATGGTGGGCCGAGCCGACGAACTGGGCCGCCTGCTGCGCCTGGCCGCTGCCGTGTGCGCCCCGGGTGCCGGGCTGAAGGCGGCCACCGTGCTGGGCGAGGCCGGGCTGGGCAAGAGCCGCCTGCTGGCGGAATGGCAGGCCGCCCTGCCGGCGGCCGGGCCGGTGTGCGACGTGTGGCGGGTGGCCAGCCACCCGCAGCTGCGGGACCAGCCCTATGGCCTGCTGCGCGACCTGCTGTTCTGGCGCCTGGGCGTGAGCGACGGCGACTCGCAGGCGCAGGCGCAGGCCCGCCTGGCCGACGGGCTGGCGCCGGTGTTCGGCGACGCGGCGGACGAGCAGACGGCGCTGCTCGGGCAGCTCGTCGGCCTGGACTACACGGCCAGCCCCCACATCGCCCACATCCTGCGCGACGTCAGGCAGCTGCGCACCCGCGGCCTGAACGCCTGGGTGCGCCTGATCCGACAGCAGGCGGCGGTGCAGCCGCTGGCGCTGGTGCTGGACGACCTGCAGTGGGCCGACGACGCGTCGCTGGCCGCGCTGGACCATCTCGTCTCGGCGGCGCCCGGGCTGCCGGTGCTGCTGCTGTGCGCGGCGCGCCCGGAGTTGCTGCAACGCCGGCCCGGGTGGGGCGCGCAGTGGCCGGGCCACGAGCGGCTCGACCTGGCGCCGCTGGATGCCGCGGGCAAGGACGCGCTGGCCGCCGCGCTGACGTCGCGCTTTGCCGACCCGGTGCCGGCCCTGCAGGCGCTGCTGCGCGAGCAGGCGGCCGGCAACCCGTTCTACATGGAAGCCCTGCTGCAGATGCTGGTGGACACCCGCGTCGTCGAGACCGAGGGCCCGCACTGGCGCCTGCGGCACGACGGGCTCGCCGACCTGAAGGTGCCGCCCACGCTGGTCGGGGTGCTGCAGGCGACGCTGGACGCGCTGGAGGCCGGCCCCCGGCGCAGCCTGCAGCAGGCCAGCGTGGTGGGCGCGCAGTTCTGGGACGAGGCGCTGGCCGCCATCGACGCGAGTTCCCCCGACGAGCTGCCGGTGCTCAGCCGGCGTGGGCTGGCGCTGCCGCAGGCCCAGAGCAGCTTCGACGGCGCGACGGAGTACGGCTTCCGCCACCACCTGCTGCACCAGGTGACCTACGGCACGGTGCTGAAGGACGAGAAGCGCGCCGCACATGGCCAGGTGGCCCGATGGCTGCAGGAGCGCGGACGCGGCCGCGAGAGCGAGCTCGCAAGCCAGATCGCGGAGCACTTCGAGCGCGCCGGCGACCGGCCGCAGGCGCTGCGCTACTGGACCCGCGCTGCCGAGGAGGCGGCGCGCCGCGAGGCCGACGTGCTGGCCCTGGCGCACGCCGACCGCGCGCTGGCGCTCGACGACGGCAGCGACCCGCGCCGCCGTGTCACGCTGCACCAGGTGCGCGCCGCGGTCTTCCTGCGCGCGTCGAAGTCCGTCGAGCACCGGCAGGAGGTGGCGACGCTGGAGGCGCTGGCCGAGCAGCTGGACGACGGCATGCTGCGGCTGACGACCGCCTACGGCCGCGCCTGGCTGCTGGTCCGCGAGGCCCGCTACGAGGACGCCATCCGCCTGTGCGAGGGCCACGTCGCGCGTGGCGAGGTGCCCGCCGAGACGGCCCGCCTGCTCGATACACAGGCGGTCTGCCTGGCCCGGCTGGGCCGCGTCGACGAGGCGCTGGCCCATGTGCAGCTGGGCCTGGCGCAGGCCCGTGCCGCAGGCGAGAGCGGGGTCGAGGGCAACATCCTCAACAACGCAGGCGTGCACCACATGGAGGCCGACCGCCTCGGCCAGGCGCTGGACTGCTACCACCAGGCGATCGCCGCCTACCGGTTGTGCGGCAACCGCCACGGGGCGTTGGCCGTGTCGTTGAACCTGGCCGTCATCGAGGAGTCGGTCGGTCGCTACGAGGCCTCCCGCGATCGGTACTTCCAGGTGCTGCGCGAGTGCGACGAGACGGGCGCCCTCGGATTGAAGGGCCTGGCCTGTGCCAACCTGGCGGGCGTGCTGGCCGAGCTGGGCGACGGCCGCGGCGGCCGCGACACCGCGATGGAAGGCCTGCGCCTGGCGCGCGTCAGCGCCGACCGCCGGACCGAGGCCTTCGCCTTGCGCGGTGCGCGCATGGCCGCTGCGGTGCTGGGCCAGTGGCACGAGGCGCTGGTGCATGGCCGCGAGGCCGCCACCGCCTTGGTGGAGTGCGGCTACCCGGCCCAGGCCTGGACCGAGGCCGCCCGGGTGGCGCGCACGCTCAGCGAACAGGGCGACACTGCCGCGGCCCTCGACGCAGTGCAGCGGCTGCTGGCCGAGGTGGACGCCGCCGGAGGCTGGGGCGACGGGCCCGACGCGCCGTTCCACGTGCACCGGGTGTTGCAGGCGGTGGGCGACGCCCGGGCCGCGGGCCTGCTGGCGGCGGCCCACCAGGCTCTTTCGGCGCAGGCCGAACGCTATGCCGACGTGGTGCTGCCCGCCAGCTTCCTGAAGGCCTCGCAGACCGCGCGCGAGATCTGCGCGGCCTGGGCGCGGGCCCAGGGCCTCGGGGCCACGGGGCCGGGCTGAAGGGCGCGCGAGCGCGCCCTTCGTCCTGGGTCGCTGCGCGCCACCCCTTGTGGCCGCCCGGCCTCAGACCGTGAACGACAGGCGGCGCACCAGCCCGCGGAACTGGGTCGACGCGCAGTTGCGCTGCACCGACGCGATGCCGGTCTCCACGCCCGAGGTGCGCGCGTAGACCTCGCTGCGGCCGACGATGCGGCCATCGGGCATCTGCAGCACGAAGTAGCGGCCGCCGCCTGCGGTGCGGCGCGGCTCGAAGTACTGGCGGTCGTGCGCGTGGGTGCGGATCCACTCGATGGTGTCCAGTGCCGCGTCACGCGAGTGGTGCACGGTGCCCGAGAGGATGACCTCGTGGTTGCCGGCGCGCAGGTGGAAACTCACCGTGCCGTCGCCTGCTTCGATCATCTGGTAATAGCCTGCCATGGGAATCTCCTGGGGTCCGCAGTGCGGGGAAAGGGAAGGGAAGGGGGGTCAACGCGACGCGCCGTCGCGGCAGCGGGTGGCGAGCACGAGCTCGTGGTCCTCGCCGAGCCAGTCGCGCAGCGCCCTCACGCGCTGGCGTCGCAGCTGCTCGACCGAGTCGGCGAGGGCGTCGGCGCGCTGCGCTGCTCTCGGCCTCGGTGGCACGGGCGTGTCCGGCAGGGTGGGCTGCGCCGCGCGGCGCAGGGCATGGACGGCGAGGAAGAACAGGCGGTGCATCGGTGTCACGAAGTCTCTAAGAGTCCTGGGAAGCCGTTCTCGTCGAACACGGCATGGACTCGATCTTCGTGACACCCGTCCGACGGCGAACCCGCCCGGGGGATGGCCGGAACCCCGACCTGGGTCGGGGTCGGACCTCAGGGGAACCCGCAGCCGGCCGGGGCGCGGCGGGGGTGGCCTACAGCGGCGGCACCAGGCGGTGCTTCAGCGCCTTGAGCACGGCTTCGGTGCGGTTCTCGACCTGCAGCTTGGCCAGGATGTTGGTGATGTGGAACTTCACGGTGGGCACCGCGATGGAGACCTCGGTGGCGATCTCCTGGTTGTTCAGGCCGCGCGTCATCAGGCGCAGCAGTTCCAGCTCGCGCGGCGTGAGGTCGGCCCCCAGCGGCTCCTGGCGGGAGGCGGCGATCAGTGCGTCGGTGACCTCGGGCGCGAACAGGCGCGTGCCGGCGCGCGCCGTGCGGATCACGGTGATGAGCTCCTGCGCCGACGCGTTCTTCAGCAGGTAGCCGCTGGCCCCGGCGTCGATGGCGCGCTTGACCTGCACCGTGTCGAGCATGCTGGTCAGCACGATGAAGCGCGTGTCGGGCAGCTGCGGGCGCAGCGCCTCGATGGCGGCGATGCCGTCCAGCCGCGGCATCACCAGGTCCATCAGCACCACGTCGGGGGCGGCAGCCGGAATGGCGCGCAGCGCCTCGGCGCCGTCGGCGGCTTCGCCGACGAAGGCCAGTTCGCGGTCGCTGGCGATGGTGGCCGCCAGGCCCTGGCGGATCATCGGGTGGTCGTCGACCACGAAGACGCGGATGGCAGCCATGGGCTTCACTCTCTCTGCAGTTCGATGACCAGCTCGGTGCCTTCGCCCGGCGCGCTGCGCATGGTCAGCGCAGTGCCCAGCTCGGCGGCGCGGCTGTTCATGTTGACCAGGCCGAAGTGGCCCGGGTGTTCTTCGGCGGTGTCGAAGCCGTGGCCGTTGTCGGCGATGCGCAGCCGCACGTGGCCCGGCGCCAGCACGGTCCATTCGATCCAGGCCTGCGTGGCGCCGCTGTGGCGGCCGATGTTGGACAGCGCCTCCTGCGCGATGCGGTAGAGCTGGATGCGCTGGGCCGAGCTGAGGCCGTCGTCGTCGCGAGAGAGCGTCTGCGTGATGTCCACGCCGCCGCGGCCGGCCAGCGCTTCGATGGCCTGCTGCAGCAGGTCGTGCAGCCGCACGCCTTCCAGCGAGTCGGGCTTCAGTTCGAACATCAGCATGCGCATCTCGGCCAGCGCGCTGCGGTTCAGGCGTTCCAGCGCCTCGGCCTGCACCTGCGCGGCGCCTTCGGTGGTGCGCGCCACGGCGCTGGCGATGAGGTTGGCGGCGAACAGCGTCTGCGAGACGGCGTCGTGCAGTTCGCGCGCGATGCGGTTGCGCTCGGTGATGACGGCCACGTCACGTTCGCGTGCCAGCAGGTGGGCGTGGCGCATGGCCAGCGCGGCCTGGCTGCCCACGGCGTTGAGCAGCCGCGTGCGCTCTTCGTCGAAGTAGTCCGGCTCCTGGTGGTCCACGCGCAGCACGCCCAGCACCTCGTCGCGCACCTTCAGCGGCACCGCCATCCAGGCCTTGGTGGCGCGGTACAGCGCCGAGGTGCGCGCGTCATCGGTCACCAGCTCCCACAGCCACGAGAACAGGCTGGTGCGCGGGCGGTTCTCGACGATGGGTTTCGCATCGCGCTCGATCTGCTCGTAGCGCTGCAGGTTGCTGCGCGACAGGCGCCCGCCCAGCAGCCCCTGCAGCACCTGCGGGTCCTCGTCGGCGCTGCGGCAGCCCATCAGCACCACGGGGTTGCTCGGCTGCAGGTCGGCGCGCGCCCACACCGAGGCACTGGAGTAGTTCAGCGTGTGCTCCAGCGCGCCCAGGGCGTCGCCGATGAGCTTCTCGATGTCGCCGCCCTTGGCGAGGTCGATCGACAGGTCCTGCAAGGTGGACAGTTCCTGGCGCCGGTGTTCGAGCTGCACGCCCAGCGCGACGGCCTTGGCGATCAAGGCCTGCTCGCGCTGGCGCGCCGCCTCGAAGGCGCGGCGCAGGGCCACGGTGGCCTGCTGCATCTCGCCGGTGACGGTGGACAGCGGCACCGTGTCCTCGGGCATTGATTCGGCGCGCGCGAGTTCGCGTGCCGCCCGGGCGGCGTTGAGCAGGCCGGCCGCCGTGCGCTGTGCCAGCACCGCGCACAGCCCGGTGGCCAGCGCGCCCGCCGCAGCCAGGCCCAGCACCGCAGCCGGGCCCAGGTGCAGTGCGCCTGCGCCCGCCACCAGCAGCAGCGTGGCGCCGAGTCCCGCCACCGCCTGCTGGGCTGGCAGCGACAGGCGCTCGTAGCCGTGCTGCAGCCGGCGCAGCACGGGCTCCGGCGCGGACGTTCGCGAGGCAGTTGAAGTCGGCGGTGTGGCGGCCATGGACTCAAGCCTGCGGCGGCGTGTCGCGGCCGGGCAGGCCCTGCGGCGGCGTGGGGGCGACGGCGGGCCCGCCGCCGAACGAGGCCTCCATCCGCTCGAGCACGCGCCCGGCCACATGGCGGCCGCCGACGCCAATGGCCACCGCCAGGCCGATGGCGATGCCGCCCACCACCGCGCCGAAGGCGATCGTGATGATCTCCGGCGGCAGCCCGGCCTGGTGCAGCGCCAGCGCCGCGGCGAAGAACAGGATGGCGCCTCGCGCCATCAGCGCGGCCAGCGACGCGTTGGCCATGCTGGAGCTTTCGATGGCACGTGCGGCCAGTGTGGCCAGCAAGGCGCCCACCGCGAACAGCACCAGCGCGATGCCGATCTTCACCAGCGCACTGCCCAGCGTGCCCACCATGGCGGTGAGCACCGGCAGGCCCAGCACCTCGCAGGCCTGCGTGATGGCCACCATCAGGCAGGCCACCAGCACGGCGATGCCGGCCAGCTCCGAAGGGTCGCGTCCGGCCACGCGCAGCGGCGCGCCGAGCTTGAGCGTCTCGTGCAGGCGGTTGAGGCCCATGCCGCCGAGCATCGCGGACACCAGCGAGGCCAGCGCGCGCCCGATCAGCGCCGCCAGCCCCACCAGCACGGCCGCCGAGAGCAGCTTGGGGATCAGGTTGATGACGGTCTCCAGCAGCTTGGACAGCGGCTGCGTCACGGCGTCCAGGCCCAGCGGCTGCAGGGCGGCCACGGCGGTGGGCAGCATCAGCAGCGCGAAGACGATGTTGCCCGCCACGCCGGCCAGGCCGTCCTTGCCCAGCGACGAGGCCACGCCGATGCGCTCGGCGAGCTTCTCCGAGCCCGCCGCCGACAGCAGCCCGGTGACCAGCTGCCGCACGATGCGCGCCACCAGCAGGCCGATGGCCAGCACGACGAGGGCGCCCACCAGGTTGGGCACGAAGCCCATCAGGCGCGACATCATCGCGTTGACGGGGTTCAGCAGGCCCTGCAGCTCCAGCGTGCCCAGCAGGGCCGGCAAGGCCAGCAGCCAGACCAGGCCGAAGCCGATCTGCGCCAGCGTGGCCGACAGCCCCGGGCTGTGCAGGCGTTCGTCCACGCCGGCGGCCGCAGCGGCGCGCAGCAGGGCGGCGCGCACCAGGCGCGCGGCGACGAAGGCCACGACGAAGATGGCCAGGGCGCCCAGCACGCGCGGCATGAACGGTACGAAAGGCCCAAGCAGGCCGGCCACGGGGGCGAGCCAGGTTTGCATCGGTTCCATGAATGTTCCCTCCAACGATCACTCGACACGAGGCCGTGGTTCGGGCCGTCCGATGCTAGGCACCGGCGACCCGTCACGGCCCCGACCTGGGTCGGGGTTTGCTACCCGCCCAGCAGCTTGTTCACCAGTTCCGCCGTCGTCACGGCGCCCAGCTTGCGCATCAGGCGGCCGCGGTAGACGTCCACCGTGCGCGGGCTGATGGCCAGGCGCTTGCCGATCAGCTTGCTCGTCAGGCCCTCCACCAGCAGCGCGGCGATCTCGCGTTCGCGGCCCGTGAACTCGACTTCCAGCACGCGCTTGGACGACAGGTCCTCGAAGGCCCAGATGCCGGCGGCGTGCGGCTGCTTCGGGTCGAGCGTGCGGCCCGAGACATGGCACCAGAACAGGCCGCCCGAGACGCGCCGCATGACGCGGTCGTCGGCATAGCGCCCGGTGCCGTCCAGGCTGGCCACGATGCGCTCGCCGGTGCGCAGGTACTCGGCGGCCGTGGGGTACAGCACCTCGAACGACAGCCCGACCAGCTGCTCGCGGCGCGCACCGAACATCGCCAGCATCTGCTGGTTGCAGTCGATCATCAGCCGGTTGCGCGACAGCACCAGGCCGATGGGCGCGAGGTCGAACGCGGTGCGGTAGTCCAGCGCCAGCGGCTCGGCGGCCGCCATCACAGCAGCGCGTAGGTGGTGGTGGCGTGCGCGGCCAGCGTGCCGCGAGGGTCGAGCATCTCGATCTCGCCGAACACGAGCTGCCGCCCCAGCCGCAGCACGCGCGCCACCACGCGCACGCTGCCCGCGTCGCCGGGCACCGGGCGCAGGAAGCTGGTCTGCAGCTGCACGGTGGTCATGGGGCGGAAGCTGCCCAGCTGGCTGATGACGGCCAGCACCATGGCGCTGTCGGCCGCGGCCATCAGCGTCTGTCCGCACAGCACGCCGCCGCCGTGCACGTGTAGCGGGGCCACGGGCAGGGCGAGCACCACTTCGCCGGGCCGGGCCTCGACGATCTGCAGCCCCAGCTGCCGCACCCACGGCGCAAAGACCTCGTCGAGCGCGGCCTGCATCGCCTGCAGCACGGCTTCCTCGACCGGGCCGTTCGTTGTCTCTTTCGTTGTCTCGCCACCCATTCCCGTTCCCGTCACCTCACAAATGCTTAGTCAATTCTACGTACTGACTACTTAATGCGTTACGTAGTACGCTCCTCGGCTGTCGCGAAAGCCGCTTCAGTCCTGCCACGGAGACCCTGCATGAAGAAGATCTATCCCAGTGCCGCCGCCGCGCTCAGCGGCATCGTGAGGGACGGGCAGCTGCTCGCCGTGGGCGGCTTCGGCCTGTGCGGCA
>LNFM01006369.1_pt1 | contig 22374 bp, 17 predicted proteins | sample 596031 | NCBI WGS metagenome assembly LNFM01 (sample SAMN04254537, study PRJNA301005) | activated carbon metagenome | isolation source: dual media filters at the Ann Arbor, Michigan drinking water treatment plant | place: USA: Ann Arbor | reverse complement strand
GCCAAAAAATGGGGCATCAGCAAGGGCTACATGACGTTCTTGGTTGTGGACATGTTGAACGATCAACGGCCCCGCATTCGCAGCCAATGGGTTATCGATGCGTTGAGAACCAGGCGTATACCCGGCAACAAAGCTAACAAAGCCTCGATGAACTCAACCTTCAGCAAGATGAAATCTGCCGGGATCGTTGAGGAGCACAAAACCAAGCACCGCCTGACTGAAGCCTTCTTGGTCGACTGGAACACCGGCCAGTAGCGACTTCAGGCTAAGCAAAAAGCCCCTGCGGACTCGCGTCAGCAGGGGCTTTTACTTTCAAGCTACTGGCAAATTACTTTGGCCGAACCGCTTAACTTTGGCCGAAAGGGCAAATAACTTTGCCCACCTCCAGCTGGGTGGCTGGGTGGCTGGGTGGCTGGGTGGCTGGGTGGCTGGGTGGCTCAGCATGCGGTTCGTTTTGATGAAGCCGCAAGCGTGTCGCACGGGACTACCCATCACCATTTTTGAAGGCTGATGGGCGATGCTGTTTTGATCGGCTTAAATTGCCACGCGTCACTAGCTCAAAAAATCTCTCAGATTTTGCACACTCGAAAACGAGATTTTCCGAGTTTCCCTGTAGCTTCACTACATAAGCCGTTTACAGGTCACTACTAGGCTGCATCTAAGGCACTGATCCATAATGAAAAACCCCGGCTCTAGGCCGGGGTAGTGACAGATTTTGTCATGACAATAACTCGCACAATCATGACAATTAACCTGCCCGTCGACAGTTGTTTAGAAGTCCAGGTTGGATACCGCCAGTGCGTTGGTCTCGATAAAGTCCCTACGCGGCTCTACAGCATCGCCCATCAACGTGTTGAATATCTGGTCGGCAGCGATGGCATCTTCAATACGCACCTTAAGCATGCGGCGCACTTCGGGGTCCATGGTGGTTTCCCAGAGTTGGTCTGGGTTCATCTCACCCAACCCTTTATAGCGCTGAATGCTGTGACGCTTGGTACTTTCCGCCATCAGCCAGGCCAGTGCATCCTTGAAGGTCGTTACGGCCTTCTTACGCTCGCCACGCTGCACGTACGCCCCTTCTTCCAGCAGGCTGTTGAGCTGATCACCAAGGGTGGTAACGGTCTTGTAATCGTTACTGGCGAAGAAGTCGCGGTTGAAGATGATGTAGCTGGATACGCCATGGGAGACCAGTTCAACCTGCGGTACCCAGAGGTGACGTTCTTGGTCTTCGTGCAGACTGGTTTTGTAAACCAGACCCGACTTCTCCATGCCTTTAAGGCGCGCATCGAGCAAGCCCAACCACTGCTCCATCGCGGCTTTATCGGCCAGTTGCTCTGTTTCAACCCGTGGGATGTAAACAAAGTGCTCGGTCAGTTCGATCGGGTACAAGCGCGAAAGGCGATTAAGAGTTTTCATCACCAAGCGGTAGTCGTTCACCAGGCGCTCCAACGATGCACCCGAGAGGCCTGGTGCGCTTTCGTTGACGTGCAGGCTGGCGTCTTCCAGAGCCGATTGAGTCATGTATTCATCCATGGCCTCATCGTCTTTGATGTACTGCTCTTGCTTGCCCTTCTTGACCTTGTACAGCGGCGGTTGGGCGATGTAGATGTAACCACGCTCAACCAGCTCTGGCAGTTGGCGGAAGAAGAAGGTCAGCAGCAGGGTACGGATGTGCGAACCGTCGACGTCGGCGTCGGTCATGATGATGATGTTGTGGTAACGCAGCTTGTCGATGTTGTACTCATCGCGGCCGATACCACAGCCCAACGCGGTGATCAGGGTGCCGACTTCCTGAGAGGAAATCATCTTGTCGAAACGGGCTTTCTCAACGTTGAGGATCTTGCCCTTGAGGGGCAGGATTGCCTGAGTCTTGCGGTTACGCCCCTGCTTAGCAGAGCCGCCCGCGGAGTCCCCTTCCACGATGTAGAGTTCAGAAAGGGCAGGGTCTTTCTCTTGGCAGTCAGCCAGTTTGCCCGGCAGGCCTGCGATATCCAGCGCACCTTTACGGCGAGTCATTTCACGCGCTTTACGTGCGGCTTCACGGGCGCGCGCAGCGTCGATCATCTTGCCGACCACGGCCTTGGCTTCGTTGGGGTTTTCCAACAGGAAGTCGGAGAAGTACTTGCCCATTTCCTGTTCAACAGCGGTTTTAACTTCGCTGGAAACCAGTTTGTCTTTGGTCTGCGAGCTGAATTTTGGGTCCGGTACTTTTACCGAAATAATCGCCGTCAAACCTTCCCGCGCATCATCACCAGTGGTGGCGATCTTGTGTTTCTTGGCCAGACCTTCCTGTTCGATGTAGGCGTTCAGGTTGCGTGTCAGGGCAGAGCGGAAGCCCGCGAGGTGAGTACCACCATCGCGCTGGGGAATGTTGTTGGTGAAGCACAGCAGGTTCTCGTTGAAGCTGTCGTTCCACTGCAGGGCAACTTCGACACCCACGCCATCATCACGCTGTACGGTGAAGTGGAACACCTGATTGACCGCTGTTTTATTCAGGTTGAGGTATTCCACGAACGCGCGCAGACCACCTTCATATTTGAATAACTCTTCCTTACCGCTGCGTTCATCCTTGAGCAGAATGCCGACACCGGAGTTCAGGAAGGACAGCTCGCGCAAACGCTTGGCCAGGATGTCCCAACTGAAATGAATGTTGGCGAAGGTGTCCGCGGAGGGTTTGAAATGAATCTGCGTACCAGTGACATCGCTGTCGCCGACTGCCGCGATAGGAGCCTGCGGCACACCGTGAATGTATGTCTGTTCCCAGATCTTGCCGCTACGGCGGATAGTCAGGACCAGCTCCTTTGAGAGGGCGTTCACCACTGAAACACCCACACCATGCAGGCCGCCGGAAACCTTGTAGCTGTTGTCGTCGAACTTACCGCCTGCGTGCAGCACAGTCATGATTACTTCAGCTGCGGAAACACCTTCTTCCTTGTGCATATCGACCGGAATACCACGGCCGTTATCGCGCACGCTGATCGATTCATCCGGGTGGATGGTGATGGTGATCTCGCTGCAATGGCCAGCCAATGCTTCGTCAATCGAGTTATCGACTACCTCGAACACCATGTGGTGCAGGCCGCTGCCATCATCGGTATCACCGATGTACATACCCGGCCGCTTGCGTACGGCATCCAGGCCCTTGAGGACCTTAATGTTATTGGAGTCGTACGTTTGGTTGTCGCTCATGCCTTCACTCCCGGTGGTCGTGGGTCTGGGTGATGCCACCATGTTCCACGTGGAACATGGCAACTGGCGTATCCGTGCGCCAGCCTTCCCTCAACAATTCATGGTCTACACAGGTGATAAATACCTGGCAGTGCAAGTCTTCCAACAATCGGCACAGTGCACGTCGGTGCTGTTCATCCAGTTCTGACGGCAAGTCATCCACCAGATAAATGCATTGGCCGTGCTTGGCCTGATTAACTAAATGTCCCTGCGCAATACGCAGGGCACATACAACTAATTTCTGCTGACCGCGCGATAGGATTTCTGCAGCGTTATGCGCCCCCAAGCGTAAGCGTAAATCAGCGCGTTGTGGGCCAGCTTGAGTATGTCCGAGTTGTTGATCACGGAGCAGAGTAGAGGCAAGCACTGTATTCAGTTCACGCTCTTTATCCCAACCGCGGTAATAACTCAGCGTCAGACCGTCTAACTCAACAAGCTCATTCAGGGTGCGTTCAAAGACCGGTTTAAGCGCTTGAATGTAAGCCCTTCGATACCCATCTATCTCATCGCCAGCCAGGCACAATTCGCGGTCCCAGGCCGCCTGCGAAGCGGCGTCAAGTGTACCATGCCGCAGCCATGAGTTCCGCTGACGCAGGGCCTTCTGCAAGCGTTGCCATGCCGGTAGAAAGCGAGGTTCCACGTGGAACACACCCCAATCAAGAAACTGTCTTCTGATCTTTGGTGCACCTTCAAGCAGACGAAAACTGTCAGGGTTAATAAGTTGTAGCGGCAATGTCTCGGCAAGTTGCGCAGCACTGCGCGCATTTTGACCATCGATACGGATCTGAAACTCACCCTGCCGATCACGGGAAATACCCAGGTTACTTTGCCGACCGTCCGCCAACTGAACATGGCCAAAGACCGTACACGCCAATTGCTCGTATTGAATAACCGGCAACAAACGGGTGCTGCGAAACGAACGCGCAAGACCAAGTAAGTGGATAGCCTCCAGCACACTGGTTTTGCCGCTGCCATTAGCGCCGGAAAGGATATTGATACGCGGGGAGGGGGAGAGGGTCACCGGGTGCAGGTTACGCACCGCGGTGACAGTAAAGCGAGTAAGGGACATTTAGCTAACAGACCGTTGTAGAACGTAGCGAGCAAAGGTCAGGCAAGGCGGGATCAGTTGAGGATGCGGAGTGTACGGGTAGTACATGAGCAATCCGAAACTGACCCCAACGCGGCATGGCCGAGCGTAGTAGTTATTCAACGGTCTGTCGGTTACAGACGCATCGGCATAACCACATAGGAGGAATCGTCGTTATCGGCTTCCTGCACCAAGGCGCTGCTGTTGGCATCAGAAAGAATCAAACGAACTTGCTCAGTGGTCATCACGCTCAGTACGTCGAGCAGGTAGCTGACGTTAAAGCCGATCTCCAGTGAACTGCCGTTGTAATCGACGGCGATTTCTTCTTCAGCCTCTTCCTGCTCAGGGTTGTTGGCCTGAATTTTCAGCAAGCCGGATTCAAGTTGCAGGCGAATGCCACGGTACTTCTCGTTGGACAAAATCGCAGTGCGGCTAAACGCTTCACGCAACCCCTGACGATCAGCCACCACTAATTTGTCACCGCCCCGTGGCAATACGCGCTCGTAGTCTGGGAATTTGCCATCTACCAATTTAGAGGTGAAGGTGAACTCGCCAGTGGTCGCACGAATATGATGTTGACCGAGCACGATGCTGACGCTGCCATCTTGCTCTGTGAGCAAGCGAGCCAGTTCCAGAATACCTTTGCGCGGCACGATCACCTGATGGCGTTCTACCTGCTCAATAGCCGCTTGCATCGAGCACATGGCCAAACGGTGTCCATCCGTAGCGACAGCGCGAAGTACGCCGGTTTGAACTTCGATGAGCATGCCATTGAGGTAGTAACGGACATCCTGCTGAGCCATGGCAAAACTGGTGCGCTCGATCAAACGACGCAACTTGCTTTGCACCAGGCTGAAGGTCAGTGAGCCTGGGCCTTCTTCAACAGTCGGGAAATCATTAGCAGGCAGAGTAGAGAGGGTGAAACGGCTACGGCCCGCTTTGACCAATAATTTCTGCTCATCAATGCGAATATCGATCAAGGCATCTGCAGGCAAGCTTTTGCAGATGTCCATTAACTTACGCGCCGGAACAGTGATCTCACCCGGCTGAGCGGGCTCTTCAAGGGTAACGCGACCAATCAGTTCAACTTCAAGATCAGTGCCGGTCAAAGACAACTGCTGACCTTCAACAACCAGCAATACGTTGGAGAGAACCGGCAAGGTCTGACGGCGTTCCACGACGCCGGCGACCAGTTGCAGAGGTTTCAACAGGGCTTCGCGTTGAATAGTGAAATGCATGGTCTAGTCCCTTGCCTAGTGAAGTTGCGAAATTAGGTGGTCAGCGTTCGCAGCAGATTTTTGTAATCCTCGCGGATGTCCGCGTCGGTTTCTTTAAGTTCAGCAATCTTACGGCATGCATGCAATACCGTGGTGTGATCGCGCCCGCCGAAGGCATCGCCAATTTCCGGCAAGCTGTGGTTGGTCAGTTCTTTGGACAAGGCCATAGCAACTTGACGCGGACGCGCGACCGAGCGTGAGCGACGCTTGGAGAGCAGATCAGAAATTTTGATCTTGTAGTACTCAGCAACCGTACGCTGAATATTGTCGATGCTAACCAGCTTGTCTTGCAGAGCAAGCAGGTCCTTCAATGACTCACGTATGAGCTCAATGGTGATGTCGCGCCCCATAAAGTGTGAGTGAGCAATCACGCGCTTGAGCGCACCTTCCAACTCACGCACGTTAGAGCGGATGCGCTGCGCAATAAAGAAGGCGGCATCATGGGGCAAATCCACTTTGGCCTGATCGGCCTTCTTCATCAAAATGGCTACGCGGGTTTCCAGCTCGGGCGGTTCAACCGCAACCGTCAGCCCCCAACCAAAGCGTGACTTAAGGCGCTCTTCAAGACCTTCGATTTCTTTAGGGTAACGGTCACTGGTCAGAATCACCTGCTGACCACCTTCAAGCAACGCGTTGAAGGTATGGAAGAACTCTTCCTGGGAACGTTCTTTCTTGGCAAAAAACTGAATGTCATCAATCAGCAACGCATCGACCGAGCGGTAGAAGCGCTTGAACTCGTTGATTGCATTGAGCTGCAGGGCTTTAACCATGTCAGCCACAAAACGCTCAGAGTGAAGGTAGACAACCTTGGCGTTCGGATTCTTGGCCAACAAATGGTTTCCCACCGCATGCATCAGGTGAGTTTTACCCAAACCAACGCCGCCATAAAGAAACAGCGGGTTGTAACCATGCTTAGGGTTATCCGCCACCTGCCAGGCCGCTGCGCGGGCCAACTGGTTGGACTTACCCTCGACAAAGTTATCGAAGGTAAATGTGCGGTTGAGGTAACTGGTGTGTTTTAGACCGCCTTCAACCTGCACTGTACGTTCGGTGCGCGCAGGCGCCTGCTGACTGGCAGCGCCGGCCATAGGGTCAAAACTGGCGCGCGACGGTTCAGTTGAAACTGCGTTAGACGTAGGACTAGCAACAGAAGGTGTTGCAGCAACAGGGACGGCAGCAGGCGTGCTCACAATAGAAGGAGAGCGGGAAGCTGCGCTGCGCTTACTACCTATTAACAGAGAGATGTCCGGGATTAATCCGTTTGTGCGCTCAGTAAGCAACTCAAGCAGGCGGCTGAGGTATTTATCGTTAACCCAGTCGAGGACGAAACGGTTCGGCGCATAGACGCGAAGCTGGTCACCTTCAGCCTCGACCTGCAGCGGACGAATCCAAGTGTTGAATTGCTGAGCAGGCAGTTCATCGCGCAAAAGCTCGACACACTGCTGCCAAAGTTCCACAGACACGGACATCCCCTAAATCTAAAAGCACGAGGCAAAAATCAGCCGCCATTGTAGCGCCAGGGCCTTGAGTTATCCACATGTACTCAGCCCTAAGAGCAAGGAGCATCAAGGCATTGTTGGAGGTAGCAAAGAAAAAATGTACTTAAACAAAGGCTGTGGATAACAGCGCCTCAGGGCATGGGATAAACCAGGGGGGAAACCGGTGGAAGAACTGTCTGTGGATAAAATCCACTTTCATCCTCAGCTTATGCGCCGCTTCCACACAGTTGCGGCACGTCTTTCTGACAGAGTTACTAAACGCTGAAAGCCTCGCCAGTACAGGGCTATAAAGCCTTATCCACAGATAGCAGAGCCACCAATAGCTACTAACGCTATAAAACATCTTTAAATATTCTCTTCTTTATATTTCTTTATGTACGAAAAGCCTGCTTAGAAATTGACCTGACCCTTCGGTTTCTCTAGAATTGCCGGTCTCTTAAAACGGGGGCCATTCCGGCCCGTAGTCGACCACCCAGGTACCGCACCATGAAACGTACTTTCCAACCCAGCACTATCAAACGCGCTCGCACCCACGGTTTCCGTGCTCGTATGGCCACCAAGAACGGCCGTGCTGTCCTGTCGCGTCGCCGCGCCAAGGGCCGTAAGCGTCTCGCCGTTTAATATTTCGGTCTTGTGGTGAGTCGAGACTTCAGTCGGGAAAAGCGTCTGCTAACCCCCCGGCAATTCAAGGCAGTCTTCGACTCCCCCAGCGGCAAAGCTCCGGGCAAAAATGTCCTGCTGCTAGCGCGCAACAATGAGCTTGATCACCCCCGGCTAGGGCTGGTGATTGGCAAAAAGAGCGTAAAGCTCTCCGTTGAGCGCAATCGCCTTAAGCGCCAGATCCGCGAATCATTCCGCTTGAACCAAGACAACTTGGTCGGGTGGGACATCGTGGTGGTGGCGCGTAAAGGCCTTGGCGATCTGGAAAATGTTGAACTGGCACGTCAGTTTGGCAAACTCTGGAAACGCCTCGAACGTAGCAAGCCAAGCCCGGAAACCGCGACAATACCCGGGGCGAACGACAGTCCCCATGCGTAAACTGGTTTTGCTACCCATCCAGTTTTATCGTTACGCCATCAGCCCCTTGATGGCCAGCCACTGTCGTTTCTATCCAAGTTGTTCCTGCTACTCGCTTGAAGCCATTGATCAACATGGCGTCTTGCATGGTGGCTGGCTGACTTTGCGTCGGCTAGGTCGTTGTCATCCATGGAATCCTGGTGGCTTCGATCCTGTTCCCCCCGCGAAAAACTCCCGTTCCTCTTCGATGGCCGAATAATCATGGATATTCAACGTTCGATCCTGATCGTCGCGCTGGCAATCGTGTCCTATATGATGGTTCTTCAGTGGAACCAGGACTACGGCCAAGCCGCCTTGCCGACAGAAATTGCCGCAACAACCAGCACTGTTCCTGCATTGCCGGATACCTCTGCAGCTTCTGTTTCAGCCAGTAATGATGATATTCCAAGCAACACCCCCGTTGCTGAGGCCAGCAGCATTAGCGCTGCACCGGTCGCTAATGACGAATTGATTCGGGTAAAAACTGATGTGCTGGATCTGGCCATCGATCCGCGCGGTGGTGATGTTGTGCAACTGCGTTTAACGCAGTATCCGCGTCGTCAGGACCGTCCAGATGTTCCTTTTCAGCTTTTCGACAACGGCAACGAGCGTACTTATCTGGCCCAGAGTGGTTTGATCGGCACCAACGCACCGGATAAATCCAGCGGTCGGGCACTGTGGAGCAGTGCGCAAAAGAGTTACGAACTGGCCGACGGTCAGAACGAACTGCACGTTGACCTCACGCTGAGCGAAAACGGTGTCAATTACACCAAGCGTTTCACCTTGAAGCGTGGTCTGAGTTCAGAGTGTTCTGCCAAAGAGCAACAGCAGAAGAAAACCGGCTGTGTTGACCCGTCCTCGTATCAGGTTGCCGTCACCTATCTGATCGACAACCAGAGTGCTGAAGCTTGGAGCGGCAACATGTTCGCCCAGCTCAAACGCGACAGCAGTGGTGATCCTTCGTCGACAACAGCAACCGGTACGGCTACCTACCTGGGTGCTGCACTGTGGACTAGCGAAGAACCGTACAAAAAAGTATCGATGGGTGACATCGATAAACAAGCCTTTAAAGAAACTGTTCAAGGAGGCTGGGTTGCCTGGCTACAGCATTACTTCGTCACTGCCTGGATTCCAAGCAAAGACAGCACTAACCAGGTTCAAACCCGCAAAGACAGCCAAGGTAACTACATTGTCGGCTTTACCGGCCCGGCCGTTCAGGTTGCTGCCGGCGCTCAAGGTGAAACCAGTGCAATTCTGTATGCCGGCCCGAAGCTACAGGGCTATCTAGAGACACTTTCGCCAGGTCTTGAGCTGACTGTTGACTATGGTTTCTTGTGGTTCCTGGCTCAGCCAATTTTCTGGTTACTCGAAGTTATCCACAGCATCTTGGGTAACTGGGGTTGGTCGATTATTGTCCTGACCATCATCATCAAGCTGATCTTCTTCCCACTTTCTGCCGCCAGTTACAAATCCATGGCGCGCATGCGTGCCGTAGCACCGAAACTCGCTCAGTTGAAAGAGCAGCACGGTGAAGATCGCCAGAAGATGTCGCAGGCGATGATGGAGCTGTACAAGAAAGAGAAGATCAACCCACTGGGCGGCTGCTTGCCGATCCTGGTGCAAATGCCAGTATTCCTTGCGCTCTACTGGGTGCTGCTGGAATCGGTGGAAATGCGTCAGGCTCCTTGGCTGTTGTGGATCACTGACTTGGCGATCAAAGACCCATACTTCATTCTGCCGATCATCATGGGCGCCACCATGTTTATTCAGCAGCAGCTCAACCCAACGCCGCCGGATCCGATGCAGGCCAAAGTACTGAAAATGATGCCTATCATCTTCACGTTCTTCTTCCTGTGGTTCCCAGCGGGTCTGGTGCTGTACTGGGTCGTCAACAACGTCTTGTCCATCGCCCAGCAGTGGTACATTACGCGCAAGATTGAAGCCGCCGCCAAGGCTGCTGACGCCTAGTCTGCAAGCTTCTAAGCTGTAACAAACGCCCCTTTTTAGGGGCGTTTTGCTATGCCTAAATCAGGAGATCCGCATGCCACCCGTTACTGAAACCATTGCTGCCGTCGCCACCGCCCAGGGTCGTGGTGGTGTGGGTATCGTGCGCGTCTCCGGGCCGTTGGCCAGCACGTTGGCGCAGGCAATCTGCCAGCGTGAGCTAAAACCGCGTTACGCCCACTACGGGCCATTCTTCGCTGATGTAGAGCAAGTACTGGATGAAGGCTTGGCCTTGTATTTCCCAGGCCCACATTCCTTTACCGGCGAAGACGTGCTGGAACTGCAAGGCCATGGTGGGCCAGTGGTGCTTGATCTGCTCTTGCGCCGCTGTGTACAACTCGGCGCACGCCTGGCGCGCCCCGGTGAATTCAGCGAACGTGCCTTTCTCAATGACAAACTCGATCTGGCACAGGCCGAAGCGATTGCCGACCTGATCGAAGCCAGTTCCGAGCAGGCCGCGCGCAATGCTTTGCGTTCGTTGCAGGGGGAGTTCTCCCGTCGTGTACACGGTCTGACTGAGCGGTTAATCAGCCTGCGTATCTACGTCGAAGCCGCCATCGACTTCCCCGAAGAGGAAATAGACTTTCTCGCCGACGGCCATGTACTCAACCTACTCGATGGCGTACGCACCGACTTATCGGGTGTGTTGCGTGAAGCCGGACAAGGCGCACTGCTGCGTGATGGCATGACCGTGGTGATTGCCGGTCGGCCAAATGCTGGCAAATCCAGTCTGCTCAACGCCCTAGCAGGACGCGAGGCTGCCATCGTCACCGAAATTGCCGGCACCACGCGCGATGTACTGCGCGAACATATCCACATCGATGGCATGCCGTTACATGTAGTGGACACAGCGGGCTTACGTGACACCGAGGATCAAGTCGAGCGCATCGGTGTAGAGCGGGCACTCAAAGCGATTGGCGAGGCGGATCGTATTTTGTTGGTGGTGGATGCCACTGCGCCTGAAGCTGACGATCCCTTTGCCCTATGGCCGGAGTTTCTCGATCAGCGTCCTGATCCGGCTAAGGTCACCTTGATTCGCAATAAGGCGGATCTGTCAGGAGAGTCGGTGGTGCTGGAAGTCTGCAATGACGGCCACGTCACCATCAGCCTGTCGGCCAAGTCTGCTGAAGGCCTGGATCTACTGCGCGAACACCTCAAGGCCTGTATGGGGTACGAACAGACCTCAGAGAGCAGCTTCAGCGCACGCAGGCGACACATTGAGGCACTGCAACAGGCCTCTACACACCTTGAACACGGTTATGCACAGCTGACTCTGGCCGGTGCCGGTGAACTACTGGCAGAAGACCTGCGCATGGCTCAGCAAGCGCTGGGCGAAATCACTGGCGCATTCAGTTCCGACGATCTGCTGGGGCGGATCTTCTCCAGCTTTTGTATAGGAAAATGAGTTCCAAGCTGTAATCCACAAGCTACAAAAAAGCGCCTGTGAGCGTGAAATAAGCTTTTGTAGATCGATGTTTATTCGCAAGAGTGCAGCCTCGTTGGGTGGATAACGCTTTATCCATCCACAAGCTACGAGTGGTGGATAAAAAGGCTTCATCCACCCTGCACAACCTTAGATCGCAGATTGCAGCGGGCTACAGACTGCTGATCCCACGAGCCGCGTAATCCATAATCTACACCCTATTCTTGATGGGTTGTGGCGCATCGACCCTCTAGCCGCGTTCAATTTTTCCTGCCTGCGCTTACCCATCCTAAGCAGCGTCCTCCTCTAAGAAGCTCATTAATGCCACCTAGGCAGGCTTTCGCCTGTGCGCAGTAGGCATATCCAGCCAATTATTTATCCACCTAAGACCTGTGGAAAACCCGACCTAAGCCCTGGCAATAACCCGGTGATAAAACGGAGGATAACCATGCCTGTGGATAACCATGCTTTTCATCCACACGTTACGTACGGCAACTGAACAGGCAAGAAGCAGGATTAGCACAGACTTTTAAATCGCTGTACACATTGATTTTATTGGTCTGTAGCAATCTATCCACAGAAAATCCGTTGCTAAGTAATAAACATAAAAATAAGGCTTTATAAAAATTCTCTTTTTTATTCTTTATTAACCGGCCCACCTAAAACGACACAGGGAGATCTGGCTATTTTTTGTGCAAAAGACTTCTTTCACACCGGCTTAATCCCTATACTTGCCGCCTTTCCCGCTTTTCAATCCCAAAAGCCCCCCAAACTCAACAGGCACGAGGTGCGTGGTGGATTTCCCTTCCCGTTTTCAGGTGATCGTCATCGGCGGCGGTCATGCCGGTACCGAGGCTGCACTCGCAGCCGCACGCATGGGTGTTAAAACCCTGCTGCTAACCCACAACGTGGAAACGCTCGGCCAGATGAGCTGCAATCCAGCAATTGGCGGGATCGGTAAGAGCCATCTGGTCAAGGAAATCGACGCCCTTGGCGGCGCCATGGCTGAAGCAACCGACAAAGGTGGTATCCAGTTCCGTGTGCTGAACAGCCGCAAGGGCCCAGCGGTTCGTGCCACACGCGCTCAGGCTGATCGCGTGCTGTACAAAGCCGCGATTCGCGAAACACTGGAAAACCAGGCCAACCTGTGGATATTTCAGCAAGCTGCTGATGATCTGATCGTCGAAAACGACGAAGTCAAAGGCGTAGTCACCCAAATGGGCCTGCGTTTCCTCGCTGATTCCGTAGTGTTGACCACGGGTACATTCCTCGGCGGACTTATCCACATCGGTCTGCAGAACTACTCCGGCGGCCGTGCTGGCGATCCACCTTCGATTGCTCTGGCTCACCGTTTGCGTGAATTGCCGCTGCGTGTAGGTCGCCTAAAAACCGGTACGCCACCACGCATCGATGGTCGTTCGGTGGATTTCTCGCTGATGACCGAGCAGCCCGGCGATACGCCAACGCCGCTGATGTCTTTCCTTGGTCGTGCGGAACAACAACCAAGACAAATCAGTTGCTGGATTACTCACACCAACGCTCGCACCCACGAAATCATCGCCGCCAACCTAGACCGTTCGCCGATGTATTCCGGTGTGATCGAGGGTGTCGGCCCGCGTTATTGCCCGTCCATCGAAGACAAGATTCATCGCTTCGCCGACAAGGACAGCCATCAGGTATTCATCGAGCCCGAAGGCCTGAATACCCATGAGCTGTATCCCAATGGCATCTCGACTTCGCTGCCGTTCGATGTGCAACTGCAGATAGTGCGCAGCATCCGTGGCATGGAAAACGCGCACATCGTGCGCCCCGGTTACGCCATCGAGTACGACTACTTCGACCCGCGTGATCTCAAGTACAGCCTGGAAACCAAAGTAATCGCTGGGCTGTTCTTCGCAGGGCAGATCAATGGCACCACTGGCTACGAAGAAGCCGGTGCACAAGGTTTGTTGGCGGGCTGCAACGCGGCATTGCGCGCTCAAGGCAAGGACAGTTGGTGCCCGCGCCGCGACGAGGCTTACATCGGTGTACTGGTCGATGACCTGATCACTCTTGGAACCCAAGAGCCATACCGCATGTTCACCTCGCGCGCCGAATACCGTTTGATTCTGCGTGAAGACAACGCGGATCTGCGCCTGACCGAAAAAGGTCGCGAGCTGGGTTTGGTCGATGATGTGCGTTGGGCGGCGTTTTCAGCCAAGCGCGAAGGCATCGTGCAAGAAGAACAGCGCCTGAAAAGCACCTGGGTGCGACCAGGTACGCCACAAGGCGATGCGATTGCCCAGCAGTTCGGCACGCCCCTGACCCACGAATACAACCTGCTGAATTTGCTCTCGCGTCCAGAAATCGATTACGCCGGCTTGATGAACATCACCGGTGGTGGTGCGCAAGATCCGCAGGTAGCGGAACAGATTGAGATCAAAACCAAATACGCCGGCTATATCGATCGTCAGCAAGATGAAATTGCCCGTCTACGCGCCAGTGAAAACACCAAGCTGCCGCACGACATCGACTATGCCGGTATTTCCGGTCTGTCCAAAGAAATCCAGCACAAACTCGGCATTAGCCGTCCGGAAACCCTGGGCCAGGCATCGCGGATTCCCGGTGTAACCCCAGCAGCGATTTCCCTGTTGCTTATCCACCTGAAAAAACGCACTGCCGGTCAGCAGTTGGAGCGCAGCGCCTGATGTCGTTGGTCACCGCACGTCACGCCGAAGAACTGAGCCAAGGCGCACTTGAACTGGGTGTTGAACTCAGCGCGCAGCAGCACGAGCAGTTGCTGGCCTACCTGGCTCTGCTGATCAAGTGGAACAAGGCCTACAACCTGACCGCGGTGCGCGACCCGAATGAAATGGTCTCGCGCCACCTGCTCGACAGTTTGTCCGTGGTGCCTTTCGTCAGTGAGGCTGGGGATAACTGGCTGGACGTCGGCAGCGGTGGCGGCATGCCGGGTATTCCATTGGCCATTCTGTTTCCTGAGCGGCAATTCACCTTGCTCGACTCCAACGGCAAGAAAACCCGTTTTCTCACGCAGGTGAAGCTCGAGCTAAAATTGGCCAACCTGCAAGTTATCCACAGCCGGGTTGAAGCGTTCACCCCAGCGGTGCCGTTCAACGGTATCTGTTCACGGGCATTCAGCTCGCTGGAGGATTTCAGCAACTGGACGCGCCACCTGGGTGATGGCAACACCCAGTGGTTAGCCATGAAAGGCGTACACCCGGATGACGAGCTGCAAGCACTGCCGGCGGACTTTCGTCTCACCGCCACCCATGTGCTCAAGGTTCCCGGTTGCCAAGGTCAGCGCCATCTGCTGATACTGCGTCGCTCGGTCTAGGGGGAACGCAGCATGGCTAAGGTATTCGCAATCGCTAACCAGAAAGGCGGCGTGGGCAAAACCACCACCTGCATCAATCTGGCCGCTTCGCTGGTCGCGACCAAGCGCCGCGTGTTGCTGATCGACCTCGACCCTCAGGGCAATGCCACCATGGGCAGTGGTGTGGATAAGCATGCTCTGGAACATTCGATCTACGACGTACTGATAGGCGAATGCAACCTGATCGATGCCATGCAATTTTCCGAGCACGGTGGTTACCAACTGCTACCGGCCAACCGCGATCTGACCGCGGCTGAAGTGTCCCTGCTGGAAATGAAAATGAAGGAAAGCCGCCTGCGATATGCATTGGCGCCAATCCGCGAGAACTACGATTACATCCTCATCGACTGCCCGCCGGCGCTGTCGATGCTGACGGTCAACGCCCTGGTGGCCGCTGATGGTGTGATCATCCCCATGCAGTGCGAGTACTACGCGCTCGAAGGTCTGTCTGATCTGGTCAACAGCATCCAGCGCATTGCCGAGCTGCTGAACCCCAATCTGAAAATCGAAGGCCTGCTGCGTACCATGTACGACCCACGCATCAGCCTGACCAACGATGTAAGCGCACAACTCAAGCAGCACTTTGGCGACAAGCTTTACGACGTGGTCATCCCGCGTAACGTCCGCTTAGCCGAAGCGCCGAGTTTCGGTATGCCGGCACTCGTATACGACAAACAATCACGAGGTGCCATTGCTTACCTGGCACTGGCTGGTGAATTGGTCCGTCGTCAGCGTGCTAGCGCTCACACTGCAACCGCATAAGGAAATACCCATGGCTGTGAAAAAAAGAGGACTGGGACGCGGTCTCGACGCTCTACTGGGCGGTACCAGTGTGAGTACGTTGCAGGAAGAGGCAGCGCAAGCTGATAACCGTGAATTGCAGTACGTGCCGGTTGACCTGATCCAGCGCGGCAAATACCAGCCGCGCCGTGACATGGACGCCACAGCCCTCGAAGAACTCGCTCAGTCGATTAAATCCCACGGCGTGATGCAGCCCATCGTCATTCGCCCGATTGGCGAGGGACGGTTTGAGATTGTTGCAGGTGAGCGACGCTGGCGTGCCACCCAGCAAGCCGGTTTGGACACTATTCCAGCCATGGTCCGTGAACTGCCCGATGAAGCGGCCATTGCCATGGCGCTGATCGAAAACATTCAGCGCGAAGACCTCAACCCGATCGAAGAAGCGATGGCTTTGCAGCGCCTGCAGCAAGAGTTCCAACTGACCCAGCAGCAGGTCGCCGATGCGGTGGGTAAATCGCGCGTCACCATCAGCAACCTGATGCGCCTGATCGCCCTGCCCGAAGAGATTAAAACCCTGTTGTCGCATGGTGATCTGGAAATGGGCCATGCGCGTGCCTTGCTTGGCTTACCTGCCGAACAGCAGACCGAAGGTGCGCGACATGTTGTCGCACGAGGTTTGACCGTGCGTCAGACAGAGGCACTGGTACGCCAGTGGTTAAGCAGCAAAGAAAAGCCAACTGCAGTGGTAAAGACCGATCCGGACATCAGTCGCCTCGAACAGCGTCTGGCTGAGCGTTTGGGCTCTCCCGTACAAATCAAGCACGGGCAAAAAGGCAAAGGTCAGTTAGTCATCAGCTACAGCTCGCTGGATGAATTGCAGGGTGTACTTGCCCACATTCGCTGAAACAATTGGCTATGTAGTATTGGCCACACTGGCACTACAGTACGGTTGATCGGTAACAGACCTACACCTATACTCGCCGCGCTGTTTTTATGCTTCAAGTTGGTATTTTCTGCAGCTTGAACCGGAGTTCGCTGGATTGGCTATTCGCAACAAAACGCCGTTCACCCAACAACCCGGATTTCTAGTTCTGCGTGTGCAGGCAATATTTAGCCTGCTAGTTGCCTTGGGTTTTTTCCTAGGTAACGACCTAACGGCTGGTTACTCGGCCCTGTTAGGTGGGTTAACAGCCCTGCTGCCGAACGCTTTTTTTGCGTATAAAGCCTTCCGTTTTTTTGGCGCGCGTTCGGCGAAAGACATTGTTCTGTCCATCTGGTCTGGAGCAATGGGCAAATGGATTCTCACAGCAGTGCTTTTTGCGCTGCTGTTTGTGGGCATCAAGCAGTTGGATATCACGGCGTTGTTTGTCGGGTACTTACTGACTGTGGCGATAGGCGCCACTGCTCCACTACTGATAAAAAATTTCTGAAGCATTACAGCGTTTGAGGCGTTTATGGCAAACACCCCGTCAGAGTACATCCAGCACCACTTGCAAAACCTGGTCTATGGCGAACACCCGGAAAAAGGCTGGATTCTGGCCCAAACCCCGGAAGACGTCGCACAAATGGGTTTCTGGGCCGTTCACGTGGATACCATGGGCTGGTCGGTATTCATGGGTCTGATCTTCTTGGGTCTCTTCCGACTGGCTGCGAAAAAAGCCACCACCGGTATTCCGGGTGGTCTGCAAAACATGGCCGAGATGGCCATTGAGTTTGTTCAGGGCATCGTTAAAGACACCTTCCACGGCCGCAACTCGTTGGTTGCACCATTGGCACTGACCATCTTTGTATGGGTGCTGCTGATGAACAGCTTGAAGTGGATTCCGGTCGACTACATCCCTGGTCTGGCTTCGCTGCTTGGTCTGCCGTACTTCAAGATCGTGCCAACAGCCGATCCGAACGGCACCTTCGGTATTGCGCTGGGCGTGTTCATTCTGATTATTTTCTACAGCATTAAAGTTAAAGGTCTGGGGGGCTTCACTAAGGAGCTTTCGTTCACGCCGTTCAATCACTGGGCGCTGATCCCCTTCAACCTTTTCCTCGAAATCATTGGCCTGCTGACCAAGCCTCTGAGTCTGGCCCTGCGACTGTTCGGTAACATGTACGCTGGCGAGGTGGTGTTCATCCTGATCGCATTGCTGCCCTTCTATCTGCAGTTTGGGCTCAATGTGCCATGGGCGATCTTCCACATCCTGGTGATCCCGCTGCAGGCCTTTATTTTCATGGTGCTGACAGTGGTGTATCTGAGTGCGGCGCACGAAGATCATCATTGATAGCAACGTGACATCTGTAACCCATTAACAAAAACCTTAACTTCTGAAACTCTGGAGCTTTATTTATGGAACTCGTCTATATCGCTGCTGCCCTCATGATCGGTCTGGGCGCCCTGGGCACTGGTATCGGTTTCGCCCTGCTGGGTGGCAAGCTGCTGGAATCCACTGCTCGTCAACCTGAGCTGGCTCCAATGCTGCAAACCAAGACCTTCCTGATGGCCGGTCTGCTCGACGCCGTTCCGATGATCGGTGTTGGTATCGCGATGTACCTGATCTTCGTTGTTGCTCCGGCTGCTGGTGCTTAATCGCTTTCCAGATTGATGCGGGGTTCGCCTAGGCGAATCCCCATAGCTGCGAAACTGATCCGCACATACGAGATAGCACGAGGTAAATCGCTGTGAACATAAATCTGACCCTGATCGGTCAAACGATTTCCTTCGCTATTTTCGTCTGGTTTTGCATGAAGTTCGTATGGCCGCCGCTGACCAGCGCCATGCAAGAACGCCAGAAGAAAATTGCAGAAGGTCTGGATGCAGCAGGGCGCGCTGAGCGTGATCTGCAACTTGCCCAGGAACGCGCTGCTCAATTACTGCGTGAAAGTAAAGAGCAGGCCAGCGCAATCATCGACCGTGCGAATAAAACCGCAAATTCGATCGTTGAAGAAGCCAAGACCCAAGCTCGCACCGAAGGTGAGAAGCTGATTGCGGGTGCTAAAGCCGAAATTGATCTGGAAGTGAATCGTGCCAAGGATCAACTGCGTGCCCAGGTAGCAGTACTGGCCGTTGTGGGTGCCGAGAAGATTCTCGAATCTTCGATTGATGGTGCCGCTCACAATGAATTGGTCGCAAAACTGGCCTCCCAACTCTAAGCGAGGCAAGCGATGATCAATACCATTACGCTTGGTCGGCCTTACGCCAAAGCCGCTTTTGAGTACGCCAGCACTGCCGGCCAGGCCGATGCCTGGTTGGCGATGTTGTGTTTCTCCGCTGCCGCCGTGCAGACACCGGAAGTAGCGCAACAATTGGCTAATCCAGCGTTGACCAGCGAGCAGAAAGTCAAAGTCCTCGCCCAGGTGTGCAGTGGCCATGTTGATGACGCGTTCATCAGCTTCCTCTCCACCCTGAGCAGCAATGATCGTCTGTCGCTGCTTCCGGTCGTGCTTGAGCAATTCACCGTATTGAAAGCTGAAGCTGAAAGCACCCTCGACGTTGAGGTGCAAACAGCCTTTGAGCTCAGCGCGGAACAACTACAAACCCTGGCTGCCGCGCTTTCCAAGCGGCTTGCTCGGACTGTCCAACCCAAGCCGGTTGTCAATGCTGCCCTTATTGGCGGTTTGTTGATCCGCGCAGGTGACCTGGTCATCGACAGTTCGGTACGCGGCAAATTGAACAAGTTGAGGGAACTGGCATGCAGCAACTGAATCCTTCCGAAATTAGCGAAATCATCAAGCAGCGCATTGGCGCGCTGGATGTGACCGCTCAAGCCCGTAATGAAGGCACCATCGTTAGCATTTCTGACGGTATCGTGCGCATTTACGGCCTCGCCGACGTGATGTACGGCGAGATGATTGAATTCCCTGGTGGCGTTTTCGGTATGGCCCTGAACCTGGAGCAAGACTCCGTAGGTGCAGTGGTACTGGGCGCGTACACCACGCTCGCCGAAGGCATGAGCGCCAAGTGCACCGGTCGCATCCTCGAAGTTCCGGTTGGTCCGGAACTGCTGGGTCGTGTGGTTGATGCTCTGGGTAACCCGATTGATGGCAAAGGCCCGATCAACGCACAAGCAACTGACGCAGTCGAGAAAGTTGCTCCAGGCGTGATCTGGCGTAAGTCGGTCGACCAGCCGGTGCAAACCGGTTACAAGTCGGTCGATGCCATGATCCCGGTTGGCCGTGGCCAGCGCGAGCTGATCATCGGTGACCGTCAGATCGGTAAAACCGCTCTGGCCATCGACGCCATCATCAACCAGAAAAACAGCGGCATTAAGTGCGTTTACGTAGCCATCGGTCAGAAGCAATCGACCATCGCCAACGTGGTACGCAAGCTGGAAGAAAACGGCGCGCTGGCTAACACCATCGTGGTCGCGGCTTCCGCTTCCGAATCCGCTGCACTGCAGTTCATCGCACCGTACGCCGGTTGCACCATGGGCGAATACTTCCGCGACCGCGGTGAAGACGCGCTGATCGTTTATGACGATCTGTCCAAGCAAGCAGTGGCTTACCGCCAGATCTCTCTGCTGCTGCGCCGTCCGCCAGGCCGTGAAGCTTACCCAGGCGACGTGTTCTATCTCCACAGCCGTCTGCTGGAGCGCGCATCGCGCGTATCCGAAGAGTATGTTGAGAAGTTCACCAACGGCGCTGTTAAAGGTAAAACCGGTTCCCTGACCGCTCTGCCGATCATCGAAACTCAAGGTGGCGACGTTTCCGCGTTCGTTCCGACCAACGTGATTTCCATCACCGACGGTCAGATCTTCCTGGAATCGTCCATGTTCAACTCGGGCATCCGTCCTGCAGTGAACGCCGGTATTTCGGTATCCCGCGTAGGTGGTGCTGCTCAGACCAAGATCATCAAGAAGCTTTCCGGTGGTATCCGTACCGCTCTGGCTCAGTACCGTGAACTGGCAGCATTCGCCCAGTTCGCTTCTGACCTAGACGAAGCCACCCGTAAGCAGCTTGAACACGGTCAGCGCGTTACCGAGCTGATGAAGCAGAAGCAATATGCGCCGATGTCCATTGCCGACATGTCCGTGTCCCTGTATGCCGCCGAGCGTGGCTTCCTGCAGGACGTGGAAGTGAAGAAAGTGGGTGCCTTTGAAGCAGCGGTGCTTGCCTACTTCAACCGTGATCACGCCGATCTGATGGCGAAGATCAACGAGAAGGGTGACTTCAACGACGAGATCGATTCGGGCCTCAAAGCCGGTATCGAGAAGTTCAAAGCCACCCAAACCTGGTAACCGCAGCGGGAAATGGCAGGCGCAAAAGAGATTCGCAGTAAGATCGCGAGCATCAAAAGCACGCAGAAGATCACCAGCGCCATGGAAAAAGTGGCGGTCAGCAAGATGCGCAGAGCTCAGGCGCGCATGGCTTCTGGTCGTCCCTATGCCGAGCGTATCCGTCAGGTAATTGGCCATTTGGCCAATGCCAACCCGGAATACCGCCACCCATTTATGGTGGAGCGCGCTGTTAAGCGTGTCGGCTATATCCTGGTATCGAGTGACCGTGGTCTGTGTGGTGGCTTGAACACCAACCTGTTCAAGGCACTGCTGAAAAATATGGCCGAATGGCGTGAAGCCAAGGTCGAAGTGGACTTCTGTGTTGTGGGCGGTAAGGGCGCAAGCTTCTTCCGCAGCTACGGCGGTAATGTGGTTGCAGCGATCAGCAAGCTGGGTGAAGAGCCTTCACTCAACGACCTGATTGGCAGTGTCAAAGTGATGCTTGACGCGTATAGCGATGGCCGAATTGATCGCCTGTTTCTGGTGTCGAACAAGTTCGTCAACACCATGACGCAGAAACCAGAAGTGCAGCAATTGCTGCCGCTGGCCGCGACCGAAGAAGAAGGCGTGCAAAAAGGGCTGTGGGATTACCTCTACGAGCCTGATGCACAGTCGCTGCTCGATAGCCTGATGATTCGTTTCGTTGAATCGCAGGTGTATCAGGCCGTGTTGGAAAACAACGCGTGCGAACAAGCAGCCCGGATGATCGCCATGAAGAACGCCACCGATAACGCCGGTGACCTGATCAGTGGTTTGCAACTGGTCTATAACAAGGCACGTCAGGCAGCGATCACCCAGGAAATTTCGGAAATCGTCGGCGGCGCTGCCGCGGTTTAAGAACGGTTCAAATATTCGAGGAACCAAAGATGAGTAGCGGACGTATCGTTCAAATCATCGGCGCCGTTATCGACGTGGAATTCCCGCGTGATCAAGTGCCGAATATTTATGAAGCGCTGAAAGTAGTTGGCGCTGAAACCACCCTTGAAGTTCAGCAGCAGCTGGGCGACGGCGTGGTGCGTACCATTGCGATGGGTTCGACCGAAGGCCTCAAGCGTGGCCTGAACGTCGACAGCACTGGCGCAGGCATCCAGGTACCGGTTGGGGTGAAAACCCTTGGCCGTATCATGGACGTACTGGGCAACCCAATCGATGAAGCCGGCCCGATTGGCGAAGAAGAGCGTTGGGGCATTCACCGCCCAGCACCTTCCTACGCTGAGCAGTCGAGCTCCAACGAACTGCTGGAAACTGGCATTAAGGTTATCGACCTGGTTTGCCCGTTCGCCAAGGGTGGTAAAGTCGGTCTGTTCGGTGGTGCCGGTGTAGGCAAAACCGTAAACATGATGGAACTGATCCGTAACATCGCCATCGAGCACAGCGGTTATTCCGTGTTCGCCGGTGTGGGTGAGCGTACTCGTGAGGGTA
>LNFM01005349.1_pt1 | contig 22374 bp, 19 predicted proteins | sample 596031 | NCBI WGS metagenome assembly LNFM01 (sample SAMN04254537, study PRJNA301005) | activated carbon metagenome | isolation source: dual media filters at the Ann Arbor, Michigan drinking water treatment plant | place: USA: Ann Arbor | reverse complement strand
TCGAGAAGGCCCGGGAAATCCTGGGCTGGGAGCCCAAGGTCCAGCTGCGCGACGGCCTGACCAAGACCATCGCCTATTTCGACGGCATGCTTTCGGAGATGCAACGCGCCCAGGCAGGCCCGGGCCGGTCTGGTCCCTGAGCGTGACCGATATCGGACTCAACTTATTCCAGGATGATCCGGACCGGTGTTCCCGGAAGCCGCCGCGCATGCCTAGGCGGGCAACGATTGTCGATGTGGCCTATGAAGCAGGGGTATCCTTCAAGACAGTCAGCCGCGTCCTGAACGGCGGGCCCCATGTCCGGGCCGCAACCCACGAACGCGTGATGACCGCCATCCGGGCACTGAACTTTCAGGCCAATCCATCCGCCCGCAACCTTCGGATAACCCATAACCGGCAGATCGCTGTCTTTTACTCAAATGCGTCGAGCAGCTATAGAAGCGAGGTGCAGATCGGGGTCTTGCAACGGTGCAATACAGATTGCTTCAGCGCCACCTTCGAAGACGTTGGACAAGGGCTTGCAAGGCTGGCCACTCGAAGCTCTGCACACGGACTGGCTGGCGCAATCGTTGTTCCGCCCCTCACGGAAGACAGCGCTCTCCTTCGGCGCCTTGCCGAACTTGGAATTCCATTTGTTCGCCTAGCGCCCGGCGCTGCTGGCGAGGAGGCCGGCCATGTCAGCATGGATGACTTTTCTGCCGCAGCGGAGATGACGGAATACCTTTGTTCGCTGGGCCACAGGCGCATCGGCTTCATATCTGGTCCTGACGACCATCCCCAGGCCCGCCTGCGCCGCTCTGGATATGAGGCTGCACTGGCGCGCCACGGGCTCGAGGTCGACTCCCACCTGGTCTCTAAAGGCAGCTTTCATTTTGACTCTGGCATCGCATCCGCCGAAACTCTGCTATCTGCGCCGGAGCCTCCGACGGCGATCTTTGCGAGTAACGATGACATGGCCGCAGCTGTACTGGTCGTTGCGTACCGCAGGGGCCTTCGCGTGTCGGAGAGCCTGTCTGTTGCAGGCTTTGACGATACACCGCTCGCCTCTGTCCTCGTCCCATCCCTGACGACCATCTGCCAGCCGATCCGTCAGATGGCGGCCGAGGCCGCAGGCATGCTGACCGCCGGCCCCGATATCCCGGGGAGGCGAGCTATGGTGCTTCCCCACCGGCTGGTTTTGCGAAACTCTACCGGACCTGCCCCGATGACTGTGCCCTGAAAGTGCAAGAACGCCCGTCCAGCCCTGCCGCCGCGGGCCAGCTCTTGCCGCGTCTTTTCCTGTGGACGGGCCTGGCAGGTCTGGCTGCAATAAATGTTGCACTCTGGAAAGAGCAGTATTCCGATCTTCCCCGAGGATTGTCGGTCCTGGTGCCCTATCATTTCATAGCTTCGGTTGTCGTTTTTGTTCTGCTAGCGATACCCAGCCCGCGCACTTTCAGATTTCTGGGGCAGGCGAGCTTCTGGTTTGCGGCGATAAACGCCGCTGCAGCAATTGTCCTCTTCCTGCCGGTCTGGCTAAGGTCCAATCCACCTACTCCGGAGACGAGGCACGACGCAGCCGTCCGGGTCATGACCGCGAATCTCTGGACGAATTACCGGGCAATTCCAGACTTTATCACGCTCGTTGAAACTGAACGGCCCGACTTCATTTTTATACAGGAAGGGTATGAACCGTGGAGAAGCGTCCTCGCGCGCGAGCTGGCCGGATACACGCGGGTGGCAGGTTGCGATTACCGTCACACCTGCAATTCGGTCGTATTCTCGCGTTGGAGCGATCATGAGCTGATCGAGGGCGATGGAAAGGGCTTTGCGGCCGCTAAAGTCTGGCGCAGCGAAGTCGGCAGGCTTGATTCGGTCACACTGGTAGGCGTGCATATCAGCAGGTCTGATCCGGCTCGGGCGCGCGCAGAACTATTGGATCTCGGCGATACGGTACCTGCAGGAAACAGTGATCTCATTATCGCCGGGGACTTCAATATGTCTCCCTGGGATCCACGCCTTGGCCAGCTTCAAGAGACTTATGATCTGCATCTCTTTTCCGGCCTGGGCAAAACCTGGCCGACCCATTCGCGTCTCGATATTCAGCGAAAGTGGATTCCAATACCTGGCGTATCAATCGACCATGTTCTCGCAGGCCAGTCTTTCGCGCGGATAGGGGCACCGCGCCGGATTGATTTTGGATCGGATCATTTTGCGGTGATCGTTGATCTTGCAATTTCATCTGACCGGAACGGACAACCGTCTTTGCCCTAGTGTTTTTGAAAACTGGCTCTGCTTGGGCGCGGTAGGGTCGCAATTCATCACGCTTGAAGCCTCGCTGCACGGGCGAGCGCATGCCAGCAGATCAAATCTCAATATGCTTGTGGCTCATACCCGACGAGTTGCGCTTTGGGCGAAGCGCTTCGCTCGCCGTCGGGGAGGAAGCGAGAATGCCAAGGCAGAATGCAAACAGGCAGGCAATTGCCTCGGTCCGGATCGGCGAATCCGTAAGGCTATGGAATACGACGACCAACGCTGCAATTCCGGCAGCCCTGCGCAAACGGGCGCCCTCGGACTGTTGGGCCCGCCAGGCTGCGATGTTGGCCCAGGCAATCCAGAAAAGGCCGGCCAAAGTAAGGGCTGCCCCAGCTGCTCCAAGTTCAAGCAGGACTTCGAGGTAATCATTATGAGCATTGATTATGAAGTTCTCGTTGACCAGATCCGGGTCTTCGTAGGACGGATAAAGGGATGCAAATGTTCCGAGCCCAGACCCGGTCGGCATGTGTTCCCGGGCTGCCTCGAGCGTCAGCCTGAAAGATTCACGCCGGCTGAGCGGGCCATCAGAGAGATCTGTCAGTCCAATTCCGGAAAGGTTTGGACTTGTGCCGATCAGCAAGACTATGCTGGCAAGGACGACGACCAGTCCACACAGCGCGCCGACGAAAATTATCCCGCTGCCTCGTTCTAGAAGTATCAGTGCGCTGAATATCAGAACGGGGATAGCGAGCACGTAACCCGCAACCGAGCCTGTGGCGACAAGACCGGCAATCAGTATCACGAGAAGCGTAACTGCCAGTAACGCGGACCCGAGATCAGGGTCGCCCATTTCATAGCGTGTCATCAGTCGTCCGATAGCGACGGCAACGAATGGGACCGCCATCAGCAAAAGCGTCGCATTGTGATTGACGAGTTGCATGATCCCGGCGGCATGACCTCTTTCGAGCATGCCATGAGGATGGATGTAGGGCGTTCCGGGAAAAAGGACCTGGGCGAAGCCGAGAACTGCACTGACGCAGGCAAGCGCCGGGATGGCCCAGTCGAAGGTCCGCGATTTTACGCGCCAGCGTGATTTTGCAGTGAGCAGGAAAATCGCTGCCGGCGGAAGGAAGCATAAAATTCCTTTCAGCGTTTCCTGAGGTGCGAGAGAGATTGGCATGGAGGCCGGCTCTGCCCCCGTCAGGCGGAAAGCCTCAGCAATCGGCTCGCGCCCCGATAGCGACGCCCAAATGTCCGCCGGCAGCGGCACAAGCTGCACCGCACAGACAATAACAAAGGCGCAGACTATACCAGCGATCCAGACAGCCGGGCGCTTAAGGCGGACAAGTTTGCTGTCGTTGATCACCCAGATGATTACCAGGCAAGACAGCGCCTGAATGATTCCGGAGGCAAGGTGATCCCCGATAAGTCCGCCTCCGAACGCGATCGTGAGGAGAAGCAGCACGGGTAGCGCCACGCGGCGCAGGTGGTCACCAAGAGAGGGAAGCGTATCGGTCTCTTCTGTCATTGCGGTGTTTCCGCAGGACGGATCTTGACCTGCCGGACGATGGTGCGTGCACGGACAGGAAAGATGCCCGGCTTGCCGCTAAGCAGGATTTCCTGGGCGGAACAGCCAGCGGGAACCTCGAAAGTGGTGGCCTTTGTCTGGATCGTCGGCGCGAGCGTCTCGACCACAAGAAGGGCAATCTGCAGCTGCGACTCAAGGCAGGAGATCGACCATTCAAAGTGGGCGCCTTCATCGCTTGTTTCTCCCTCCATCTCGGCCTGCAGCGTGTAAACGCCTTGTCCGATGAGCATCGTCTGCCTGGCAAAGACGGGCTTCTGCGCGGTCGTGCCGGCATAAGAGACATAAAGTCCGCCTGCCTCCTGCAGTTCCGCTTCGCGGGAAATGGACCAGGAAAACGGGGGCGGCGCGCTCATGCCGACAAATGCTCCGTCATAGGGCCATTGAAGGCTGCGCGCTTCGGTCGGCGGCAACATCGATAGCCAGGCGATGAAAGCAGTCTCGGCGCCGCGGGCCTTCAGTAGCCGGTCAATCACGACACCTGCGCCGGCCGGATTGTAGGCATTGAGATCGAGCAAGAGCCCGAAGTCTTCCGATCCCTGATTGAGTTCTTTCAATGCCCGGAGCGCGAGCGAATTCTTTGACTTGACCGCTTCTCTGAACGCGTCCCTGCCGCCCGGTGTTTCCGCAATCGATGCAGACGTGCTGACGTAAACGTCCTCGGCCCCCGGATTGAGGCGTTTGAGCGTCTCGAGGTTTCGGAGCGCCAGGTCAAAATCCTCATTCCTGATGTCATCGGCCGTAATCCAGGTCAGGGCTGGAATATTGCGGGGCTGCCGGCTACGTGCGGCCTTGAATATCTCAACCGCATCCGTGGACCTGGCTTCAGCCGCGGCCGCGGCGCCTGCCAAAACGAGCGGAGTTTCAGAGAGCGGGAAGGCAATCAGCAGTTTGTGGCTAAGTGCGAGCATCTCGCGGGGTTGAGGGGAAGGCGACCTGTACAGTTCGTCTGCCTTCTTGGTCACCGCCTGAGCGTTATTAGGCCAGATTTCGAGAACAGCCGACGGACTTTCCGGAACAACAATACGGGCCCAAGTCAAAAGCCCTGCAGCAGCAGCGGCAGCCAGAAACATCAAGCTGAGAAGCAGCCTCAGGAAAGCCAAACTGTCTACTCGAACAGGTCAGGAGGATTCGGTGCGTCATCGCCGCGGCTGCTTTCCCTGCTGCTTTCCCTGAAGTAGCTGATTTGCCTGCGCGAACTGGCTGCAGTGGCGCCGACACGCTTGCGGTTCGCGCGCTCGTATTCCTTGTAGCCGTATCCGTAGGAGTTGCCGTACCCATAACGCTTGTTGTCGAATTTTGTCAGTATACAGCCGAGCATGACGGCGTTGGCCGAGCGCAGGCGGTCGACAGTCCTGCGGGCTGTCTGGCGGTGAACAGACCCAGACTGCAGGACAAGAACGGTTGCATCGCAGACCGCGCTGAGCGCAAGCGCATCTGCGAATCCTTCCGCAGGCGGCGAGTCCACTATGACCACATCATAGGTTTCCATGGCCTGCTGGATTATGTGCACGATCCTTGTGCTTCCAAGCAGCTCGGCCGGGTTCGGCGGCTCCTTGCCTGCAGGTAGGAGGAACAGGTTCTCTGCTGGGCCGGCGAGGACTTCGCCGGCAAGGACCGTGTTCTCAGAAAGTATACCGGAGAGCCCGATAGATGCGCTCTTGTCATAGGAAAACGACGGGCGACGCATGTCTGCATCGATAATCAGGACACGGTGGCCGACAGCCGCAAAAGATGTCGCCAGGGCGAGGGTCGTGCTTGATTTGCCCTCCGCGGCGCGTCCGGCGGTCACGAGGATGCTTTTCACGCTGTTTGCAGTCATGGCGAACTGGACCGCTGTACGAGCCGATGCAAAAGCCTCCGAAAGGGGAGATCGGGGGTCCTTCAGCAATTCGGGTACTGTCTTGCGGCCCCTGAACTTTGGAATGACACCGAGAATCCTGAGACCCAGCTTGCGGCTGATATCGTCCGGTGTCTTGATCGTGTCATCCACGAATTCGACCAGCATCGCGAGCGCGACTGCAAAGAAGATACTGAAGATCAGCGCCCGTGAAAGTTCACCGCCGACATCGGGCGAGAAGGGGAAGGTCGGCGCCTGGGCAAGGTCGAGTACCGAGACCTGGCTTGAGCCGACCCCGCTGACGATGCTGATCTCCTTGTAGCGTTGCAGCAGCGCGTCATACTGGGCCCTGAGTGTGTCTGCTTCACGTCGCAGGATGTTGTAGTCGATACTGCGACCCCGCAGGTCGAGCACATCGGTCTTGAGCTCTGAAACGCGTTTGGCGAGTGCCTGTTCGCGGGCCACAGAAGACCGGTAGGTTGCTTCAAGCGCGCCGATGAAGTTTGAACGCTCGCGTTCGATTTCGGCTTCGACCGTATCGATGCGCGCAGCCAGTTGCTGCATTTCCGGGAAGTCCGGCTTGTAAGTATTCAGCCGCTGCTGGTAGTCCGACAAGAGTTCGGCGCGCTGGCGGCGCAGTGCCTGGATGACTTCGTTCTCTTCGATTTCCAGCGTGCTTGGATTGTTGGCTGCCTCCCGGTACCTTTGCTCGGCGAGGATGCGGGTGTTCTGGGCTTCTGTGAGCGATGCATTGATCGAGACGAGTGAGGAGGCATCAAGCGAACTCCCGATATCGGAGCCTCCAACACTGGAAAGATCGAGAATTTCCTGTTCCTTGGAGTAGGCGACAAGGCTGCGTTCTGTCTCTTCGAGGGCCGTTTTCGTCGTGGCAAGGCGCTCTTCTATGAACTGGCGCGCATAAGCCGTTGCATTGTACCGGCGCTCAAGGTTCATTTGGATAAAGTCTTCAGCGACAGCGTTGGCGACCCGGCTCGTTTCTGCAGGCCTGGTGCTGACGAAGCTGATCTCGATAATCCGAGCGCCCCGAACATTGGAAACGCTCAGGCCGGCGAGCACGGCATTTGCCGCTTGTGAGAGACGGGTTTCCCTTGATGCTGCCGGGTTGACGTAATTCGGGTCAGACACAAGGTCGATTGATTCGGCGACCCGTTCGGCAAGCGCGCGCGACTCAAGCAGGGCCAGCTGCGTCCCCATGAACTCGGCGTCAGCGACGCCGCCGCCGTCAAGACCTGATCCCTGAATGATCTGTGTCTCACGCGCCTGAACCTCAAGGGTCGTCTTGGCGCGGTAAACCGGGGTCTCCCTGAGCGTCAGGAAGACGCTAGCCGACAATCCTATGACCAGAACTGCAAGGATGACCATCCGCCGGCGCCAGAGCGCCCCAAGGAGTGCTACGAAGTCGATCGAGGATTGTTCCTGCTCGCTTCTCTGGGGCTCAGCATCCTCCAGCCGTTCCACGTAAGGCACTTCGCGGAACGGGAGCACGTCTGAAGTGTCGGGCGGACCCGGCCTGCCGCGTTTCGAAGGGGGAGAATAGTTCATGGAATTCTTCTCTTCATTGTCCCAAGTTCACCCCGGTTGCGGTACCGCGTTCTGCTGCCGGAACCTGACCTCACATCTTGATTTGCACCGTGCTGGCCTTCTCGCCGAAGCGGCGAGCAAGGACGTGCCGCATTCTTTTCCTGACAAAGCTCTGAACCCCGTCGCCGTGCCCCGAAACCCGTTCGACTTAATACTTCGGTAATGTTCATCGCTAGCAAGAACGAGGCCTTCCAGCAACGCAATCGTGCACCTCAGGCAAGAAAGGTAACGGGTTTTTCTGCTATTTCCTTGTCCTCTTTGCCTTGTGCGCCAAAAGGCGCCCTAGACTGGCAGTATACAGCCCATTAACAGTTTGCTTAAACTGAAAGGTACGGGGGTCCGGATTTTCGGTCCCTCTGGGTGGGAATGGGTCAGCTAAATGAGACTATTGTTTATCTTTGGTGCTCTGCTTGCCTGCGCAGCATGCGCCTCAACCGCGACGAGCCGCATACCTGAGGCATCTGAACCGATGGCGGCGCCGGATATTGCGGATTTAAACCTACCGGCGGATGCAGATATCACGCCGCTCGATATTCTCGACATCAAAGTTTACAATGTCGACCAGCTCGACGGCGCCTACCAGGTGGAGCCGAATGGCGAGTTGAAGATGCCGCTGATTGGTGCCGTAAAGGCCGAAGGATACACAGTCTTCGAACTTGCAGACCAGATCGAAGCAAAGCTTCAGGAAAACTTCCTGCAAAACCCCCTCGTCACGATCAAGATCCTCGAAGCGGCAGGTGGCACGTTCTCGACCGAGGGCTCAGTCCGCTCACCGGGTGTCCATCCTGTCCGGGGCAAGCTGACGCTCATGGAGGCCATGTCCCTCAGCGGCGGCCTAGGGCCGGACGCCGATCCGAAGGCCATTGTGATTTTCAGGAATATAGAAGGCCAGCGAAAGGCTGCCCGCTTCGACATGAACAAGATCCGGACTGGAGAAGCGACTGATCCGCTCGTCTATGACGGCGACATCATCCTGGTAGACAGTCGCCAGCCAAACCCTGCTTATCAGGAAATGCTGCGGGCGATCCCGATACTAGGATTGTTTGTGGGCATTTTCTGATCGTCAGGTCTTCGCCCACTAAACACTTATCGCCTGACTATTGGATTCGGGGCTTTGCCGCGATCGGGGCTTTATGAAACGGGACGGGTTTCCTGCCCAGATGGTCCATTGTGGGACATTTGAAACTGTCACGCTGGCCGCGCCAAGAATCGCATAGGCACCGATATCCACGCCGGGACCCACGAAGGCGCCGGCGCACACCCAGGCGCCTTCTCCGATGTCGATTGACGATTTCACCAGAGGAAAGCTCGCTTGCCTGTAGTCGTGTGTCCCTGCGCACAGATGCGCATACTGTGAGATCGTGGCATTTCGCCCGATCCTGATCCTGCCCAGGCTGTAGAGGATCGCGCCGTCGCCAACCGCGGCGAAATCTCCGATCTCAAGATGCCAGGGAACCGCAATCCGAGCATTGGGAAAGATCCGTACGCCCCGGCCGATAGACGCGCCGAACAGGCGGAGCAGAAAGCATCTCCAGCCCCAGAACTGGCGCGGACTTAATGCAAACATCCAGTTGGTCATATCCCACGCCAGACGGCCGGCCATTTCCCGGGGCGACCATTTACGCGCTGCGCGGTTTGCTTTGATATCGAGTGGCTCAACCATGTATGAGGCTCTCCGTCCGTTTTGTTTTTACTTGTCTGCGACAAGCTCCGGTACTCCAGGACCTGGCCGTCCACCAGTTTGGCTGCCGGGCGGCAATGCCGGCAAGTCCCGCGCCTTTATAAGCCTGCCTCCCGAGGCGTTCCCCTCGTCGCATCAGTCAAGCCGGACGAAACCTGGCAGATCATCCTTTGCGATCGCCCAGTGATATACCTTGCTCATATCTTCTGCGATCCGGCGCCAACCGAAATCGCGCTCTGCCCAGGCCCGGCCGTTTTCGCCCATGGCCTCCCGGGCGGCATCGGTAAGGGTCAGGGCATCGCTGATTGCGCCCTGCAGCGCTGGCGCGCTACCTTCGACCCACCATCCGCACTTGTGATCAATCAGGCCCTTCCATGGGGCGCCGTGAGTCACGATGGCGGGAATGCCCATCCCGAGGGCTTCTGCAACGGAAACCCCGAAATTCTCGTTCCGTGTCGGGAGGATGAAGACGTCAGCGGCGCGGTACTCTGACCATTTAGCTTCGCCGTAGACCGGGCCAGCGAATTCTACCCTTGGAACAGAGTTCTGCGACACGAGCGATTTCAGTTCGGCTTCATGCCCATTCTCATCTGGCCCCACCAGCCGAAGCGTCCAGTGCGGATGCGCGCCGGCAACCGCAGACCAGGCTTGAAGCAGATTTGGAATGCCTTTCTTTGGATGCAGTCGGGAAAGGAACAGGAGCCTTCTGGGCGCGTCTGGCGCGCGGCTCTTTCGATTGAGGTCCTCCCGGAAGCCCCGGTCTGCAATAGGGATATCCACCCCGTTTGGGATAACTGCAATTGGCGCGCGGACGCCGAACGCCCTTAGATCTGCAGCTTCTGCGTCACTGGTAGCATGCCAGGCAAAGGCTGAACGGTAGGCAGCCTCCTGGAGAAGGCTCCAGAAGAAGCGCTTCTTGACGCGGGAAAAGGCGAGCGCTTCTGGCGACAGCATGCCCCTGGGGGACACGATCAGGGGTCGACGCAGGGCCCTTGCGACATTGCCGGCATAAATGTTGGGCATCAGCCAGAGTCCGTGCGCGTGAACAATACTGGCGTGTCCCGCCAACGTGTTCAGTGAACGGCGCATTTCAGATGACAGGCGAAGGCCCCTGAGGATCGGTGCTCCCGTCCAGTCCTGCCGGGCAAGGTACAGGTGTTCATTGGCGGCAGGAGGGTCCTCCGGGTCACGCACCGCCACGATATCAGTTTCCCAGCCGGTCGACTGTAATTCTGCGCAGAGCCGGGGCACCGTATAGGAGGGCCCACCCTGGGATCGGCCGAGGCCGGCAATAGCGTGCACGGCTCTAGGCATCGCGCGCAAGCGATCGGCGGGTCAGGTAAGGCGCGACCATCGGGACAATGATCCGGATTGCCAGGAGTGTTGCGATAACACTTGCGACCAGGCCGCCCGTTGCCTTCGTAATGCTGGTTTCAAGGAACATGACGTTGATAAGTATCGCGGCTGCCGCGGCGGATCCCAGCAGCCCCCGCGAGTATCTCCAGAGTGTCAGCAGCCTGTGTATGGATCCATAGAACAGGCCGACACAGAACGCCGCCAGCATCATCCCCCAACGACCGAAGTCTATGTAGACTTCTGCGATCCATCCGAGGCTGATGGAAGTGCCAACGTCGACGCCGGATATCATCCAGCCGGTGTATATCCCCGTCCGCGCACTATCGTCGATCACTGTTTTTTCGGGAAAAAAGAAGCGGGGCGTAAAAGGTCTGGATGCCGCATCAAGGAGGATGGCTCCCTGCTCATGAGGCACGACGGAGGGTACGTGCGCCAGTGCGCCACCGAAAAACTCAATGTAGCCGATCCTTGCAATGAAATCGTCGACGCCGTCACTGAACTCAACCTTGTCTACCGCTGTCGAAAGCTCGAGCAGCTTCTGCATCCGGTCGTCAAACGGGACGGTCACCACCTGCTGCCGGACGCCGCCTGAAATAAAGGAGCGATATTCGGGTTTGATCACCGTCCAGATCACGACCATGTAGGCCAAGACGACGGCCATGAGCCCCGCCAGCGCTAGCCAGCGAGCAGAGAATTTCGCGCCGGAGATCATCAGGCCGAGAAAGGAGACAATGAACACGGTCTTGAAGTCCGAGAAAAATCCGCTGAACCCGAGTATAAGCTCGACGGTAAAAGCTACGACGAAAAAAGGGTTCGCTCCGCCTTTGGCAAAACTTGCGGCCGCAAGCATCAGGAAGAATGCCCAGCGCAAGTCATTCAGCCCAAGGAATATCTGCGACAGGCCAGGCGCAACAGTCGATGCAAAACTCGCGGCATTGCCAATTGCGAAGAAAATCAGGTAAAGGCCAAACCAATAGCTTGAGGGTTTTTCGAGGAGCGTTTTTTCGGTCCGGGACCTACCGCCGCGCGTCAACGCAGGAAGCGCAAAACGAATTCCGAGAGCGAAACAGATAAGCGCGATATGAGTGAGGAAAACCGCTTCGGAATAGAGGCCGGACCTTCGGTACAACTCGTCAACTCCGACGCCTTGCATGGATGCCTGGAATAGCGGCATCGAGCCCTGTAGCCATTGAAAGAGATAGACTGCCAGGAGGACCTGCGTATCTCCGGGCCGCCAAAGCAGTATAACGCCTGTCGCAAAGGTGAGCGCTGCAAGGGCAGTCAGCTCGAAATTATTGCCCGCTGCTCCCAATGCAAGAATGAGAAGCGCAGCAAGGATTGCGGCGCTGGTGATCCCGCTGGAAGATCGCCGCGGAAAATCAGCGCTGGCACCGACAGGCTGCATGTTCACTGATCCCAAGTTCCTGCAACCAAGTTAAGTCGGGCTCCGTCCGGTGCATCCAACACCTCGCGGAGCTCGCCGCGGGTGCCTGAGGGTTAGGGAATCACGTTTTGCTCGGCGCCTCCTCCGGTGCCTGCGGCAGCAGCGGCCGCTGCAGCGGAAGCGCCGGCAGCCGTCGCCAGAAGCGGGGTAAGGCCGATTGCAGCGCCGGTTTCTGCCAGCGGTGCAGCAGCCGCAAGAACAGGAATGCCGCCAAATGCAGCGCCTGTGTCGAGTTGGGTTATTTGAACCGTGCAGGTCTGGTCAGTGACCTCTATGAAGGAGGCAGGCTCAAGCATAATTTCGCAATTGTCCATCGTTAACCGGGCGGTTCCGCTCGTGCGCGTGAACACCCTGTCGCCGGCAAAGAGCTTGTCTTCCGGATAGAGCGCGTAGGCGTCGGTTCCGCGCAGCACAACAACAGAATCTTCCGGGCCCGTGATCTCGGTGACGGTGCCTTTCCATACCGGCTCATCTTGAGCAAATGCCGCAGGTGTAAGCGCAAAGCACCCCGCAGCGACAACAAGAACCCAACGCGCCTTACGCAAACCTGACCTGTCCATCGGGCACCTCCGTTTCTGGCTATTTGCACGATCTCAGGGCAAGGGGCAACCAAAAGTCAACAAAGGTGCAATTTCCGGATTCGACCTGCTGCCGGGTCAACGACCCTCGGTTTGCAGAAACCCGCGTTCATCGTCCTCGATCCAGATCGCAGTCAGGATTCCAGTCTCGTAGGCGCCGGTGTCGATCCCGATCCGGTTGGACCGCTCTTCGATCTCGAGGGTTGCCGAGTGCCCGTGCACGACCACGAAGCCATGATCGGCACTACTCTCGAGGAACGGTCCGCGTATCCACCGAAGGTCTCTCGGGCTCTGGCGTGAAAGCTCAATACCCGGGCGAAGCCCCGCATGGACGAGAAGGTAGTCGCCGAACCTTATGCTGTCGGCAAATGACTTGATCAGCGTCAGATGAGCAGGTGGCACAGCCTTGATAAGTTCGCCGAGGGTTCCCTCGGGAGGCAGCCCATCCAGATGAGCTTCGGTAAGCCCGTAACTTGCTGCAGTCTCCCGTCCGCCGTTACGTAACCAAGTTTGGAACGAGCCGAGGTCGCCGGCGAGCGCATTCAGCATCAGTTCCTCGTGATTGCCCATGAGGGCGTAAAAACGAAAATCGCTCGGCCGTACGTTCCGAACAAACTCTATAACTTTCGCTGAATTCGGCCCTCTGTCGATCAGATCTCCCAACAGGACGATACTCGTCTCCCGCTGGGCGCGCGCGGAGCTGTGATCCGAAATGCGTGTGAGGAGGTCCATCAGAAGATCGTAGCGGCCATGGACGTCGCCGATCGCATAGAGGCGCTTGTTCTTTGTTCCGCGTGGTCGGTTCGAATGTGCCATGAAGCCTTTCTGAGGTAGTCCTGTGATCAGGCAAGCCCTTTCAGTGAGAGCAAAGAGCCCGAAGGTTCTTGCCAAGATCCGTGAGGTGGGCTGCGTTCGGAGTGATCGACAGCCCGGAGCGGTGGGGCGCCTTCTCTAGAATCTTCAGAAGGAAGCTCATCCGGGAGAAGGCCCGGTAGATCGCTTCAGGGCCGGCCGGCTCCCGCCTGATCTCGATCAGGCCCAGCCGGACAAGATTGTCGATGTATTGAGGAATGTTTTCCTTGTGCTCGATTTGCTGCGACAAGGTTTCCGCGATGACATGGCGGTAGACAATGATCGCATCTGCATTGGGCGCGGTAATGCTGGCGGTTCCCACAGGCGTGCCGCGCGCCGACATCAGCATACTGCTGATCAGCAGAAACTCGTCCGGCGTGAGCTGCCTCAGGATTTCGACATGGGAAGGCAGAACCCGGTGAAACCTGCCTTTCTCAAGGCTTGAGGCCAGCAGAAAGATGAGTTCCTTGCGCAGTTGGCAATGACGCAGGGCATCGAGCGCCTGGTTGAACACAGGCGGAGGATGATCGACGAGTTCCAGACCGCTGACGGACCGCCGGGAAAGGGCCCAATCGACTGCGTCCCGAATGGAGTTGGCAGCTTCCGGGCGAAGTAGATCTCGGCCGAACACCTCGTTTATGGCATGCTGAACCTGAGTGCTGAGCGCCTGGTTTTCCGCCAAGGCTGCGGAAGGCGACCGCCATGTGGGGGCTCCCTGCGGACTGGTCTGGCTGCCGGGAAGGCCTTGAGGCCCGCGTTGATCCATGACTGTTCAGCCCCAGAATTCGGGCATTACCTCTCTGCGGTGAGAAGTAATGTCTGATCTATACAGCACGAATTGGCAATAGAGAGGTCGGTTGCCGCTGGCCTGTTAGCTCAGTCGAAGTGCGAGGCGCTCTGGGCATTGGCCGCAAAACTCAACGCTTCCGGGCTTGCGCTCGCCTTTGCCAGCCTCAGGCCTGCCTTGGACGCCGGGTGGTTCGAAGGCCAGCCGTTTACATGACCAATCTCATGGCAGAGGGTGCGCTCATACCAAGAAGGCGCATTTGCAGTGCAGGGATTGCTGGCAACAAGCCTGTCGCCCACTCGGCAGACGAGAGGCCCTTCCGCAATAGGTGAATTTCCATCTGCGGAACGGCATTGAAAAGCGATTTCATCAGCGGAGACGAAGTCGATGCGGATGCTTGGGGAAGGCATTGACTGCGCAGCGCTCTGAAGGGTTTGTGCAGCAGAAATGACAGTATCATCCGTGTACGATACGGCGCCTAGGTTCGCGCCAGGCATCGCGCGGAGGTCGCCATACGCGGTCATCAGTTGGCAGAGCTCGGCGGCGTAACGGCCAGCTGTGAAGGTCTTGCAGGGGTCAATCATCGTGATGAGGTTTCGGTCGGCACAACCACCTGCGCTAAGCGCGGGCATGCCCAGGAATTCAGCGCCGCGCTCAGAGCAGCGCAGGCCTATTTGGGTGGGGTGCATGAATTCGATCCGGGTCAGGACATCGTCCTGAAAGGATACCGGAGGCGCCTGAACCGGTTCAATTGCCTGAACCGTGATGCATCCGGACTGCACGGTCAGAGCAATCGCGGATAGTCCGAAAAGCAGTCGATTTCCCACAGTCGTCTCGCCAGCTGTTAACAGCGGCAAGTTTGAGCGTGAAATGTAAATTATCTGGCCACTGACAGGTCATGCTGGCGTTTTCTAGTGCACAGTGGGTTAACGCCGCACGTTTGGCTCATTAAGGTTTGGCATGTTCTTCTCTAATCGAGGTCAGGATTTGCGCCTAAATTGGATGATCTGCCAATTGATCCGTCAGGCTCGCCGAATTTAATGTGGTCAGCACTGAAAAAACATCGGCATTCCGGGGCCTCGTGAGATGGAGGCCTACCCCAAATGACGAAAGCCTTACAATTTCTGACCTGAGCCTGCCTAGCTCAAACAATTGATGTATCATCCGTCTCGGGTAGACTGCGTTCATGAGGAGCTCAAATTTCTTGGACCCCGACATTCTTGAAATCGTGGTCTCCTCAGTCCAAGACAGTTTTATGACCGACGATATTTCGCTTATACTTATCGATGGCTCGCTATCGATAGCGAAATGCAGCTTTTGAGTGCGGAAATAATCCTGCCTAACTGCGCTATCAGCTTGCTTCAGCATGCCAGCGGCGTCTTTCCATAGTTTGATCCTGTTCACGCCAAAATGTAGGCGCCCATCCGTATGCTGAGCAGACGCGGTGAGGCTTGGGCTGAAAACGGCCATGTCATCAGTGAGCACTGTGTGACCGCAGGAACGCAATGCCGCTACGATAGTTGATTTTCCGGCGCCAGAGTCCCCGGCGAACACTTGAATTCCATCGGCCACCCGAACCGCAGCAAGATGTAACGGTATTTTCCCTACCTGGAGCGCAGCAATCGGCAGCGCCGTCGCCGGGATAAACAAGGATACCATTTCAAGGTCTGCAGGTGTCTTGGCCTCTATCGAGATGCGGCGCCCGTCAGAAATGCAAATCCACCCTGCATTTTCAATTCGGACCACAACGCGGTTGTCTAGTATTCCAATCCAAGTTTCCTCCGTGAGGGCTTCCTTGATTTTGGATCCGACGTCTTCTTGGACTATTTCTAGTGATGAATCAGAATACCCATCGTCCAGCGTTGAAAGCTCATGAATCTGAAAATCAGATGTGATGGCGAAACCGAGAGCAAAGTATGTGTGCAGTTTGTAGTTTCCTTCCAGAGCTGAGAAAGACCGCGGGTCCGAACTTCAACATAGCGCCAATTCACAAGCTTCTGCTTCAGCCAGAAAATAGTTTTCTACGAGGGCGAACCCCGTTTTTCAATCAGGATCCCAGTCTGTATCGAACTAGAATTTTTCGACTATGGCGAATTCTGCGGCGCTTTCATGCCCTACCACCCCAACAGCAGACTCCATCCAGGCGTGCGCGTGCAGTCCCGGTTTTGTTTTGTCTCGCCGCACACCGAAAAAGATAGTCCCCGGTATCCTCCGCCGATTGAGCATCCAGCGAGCAACAAGAACCAGCATCAGGCACGTTGCGCGGTCCCCGGTGGCCCACTTCATCTGTTTAAGGACATGTTGCAGGTCGAGCAGGAAGTCCAACTCTGATGCTGCAAGATCCTCCAGCTGCTTTGCCTTGGGGCTTGGCTTCAACATTGGCCGCCATTGCGTGAAGGGTAGGCCCCTCACCAGTCCCCAAGCGCCGATCAAGTTGGTCATGGCTTCAATGTAAACCCACTTCCGCGGCCCGGGGAGCCCGGCGAAATGCGCCACCATCAATCTTGTCCGTTTCAGCATGAATTGTTCAAACATCTGGAATCCCTTACGCGGCCCAGCTTGACGAGGTAGCGTGAACCTCCCAACACAAAGGGATCTGATAAAGGTGGATTGGTCATTCTGTGGATGTTTGGGTTGCTGATACAAAACGCTTGGGTGCAGGGATTACGTCACCTTCAGCGGGCTTTGCAAGTATAAGCCGACACGCGTTTTCTCAAGAAGAATGCCCTGAGCATCAGGCCGTATCCATCATTCTGGATGGCTCGCGGTGGGGTGAGCCGGTCCAACTCGTCACACGGGGAGACCCGGCACTCGGACGTTGGCAGCTAATTGTAGATGCTCCATTGAATGTCGGCGGCATGCTGGCAACAAGCCTCCACAATGTTCCCGCAGCTATCAAGAAGTGGAGTGGAGAGCGTTTCTCAACGTTGGTTTCTGCTCTGAGTGAATTGCTGGGGCCGGAGTTTGCATTTGCGCTGAACGACAGTGAACGGCGCCGACTGGTGTTGGTGCGCGATGCCATAGGTAGCCGGCCTTTGTATTGGCGAATGGAGGGGGGGGCAGTTGCTTTCTCGTCTTCCCGCGAACGTCTGCTGTCTTTTGGGCAACGCCCTGGGATAAATCCTGCTGCCGTTGCGGTTTTTCTCGGCACCGGCGGGAGCGACTGGACTTCGGGGGAATTCCTGAACGGTTTTCATCGCGTTGCCCACGGAGGGTTCGCAGCGTTCTCGCCGGAAAGTGTGAAAACCGGCAATTGGTGGGAGCCCGCCCTCACTCCAGATGCTAAGCGCAGAAGTGACAGGTCAGAGGTTGCGCTTGAAGTTCGTGCGCTCCTAGATCAGGCTGTTATCAAACGTCTTAGACCTAACAAGTTGATCGCCGCGCATGTTAGCGGCGGTATCGATTCGACTGGCGTGGCAGCGATCGCTGTCCGTCAATTGGCCAGAGCGAGGCGCGACCTATCATGCGCTTATGCCTGGTCCCCACCTTTAAATGAATCCAACCCCGATATCGGTCGCTGGGACGAACGTCACCGGATAGAAGCCTTTGCAGCAAGCGAAGGTGTGAAGGTCCGCTTCGGCGGGGCGTCCGCCACGGATTTTGTTGCTATGTTAAATCGACCGGTCGAGTTGGAGGGAACGGCAGACCTCGCCGACGAACTGCCCATTCTGAAAATGGCTCAATCAGATGGCATTCAAATCATGTTCTCCGGCTGGGGAGGCGACGAAGTTTTCTCCAGCCATGGCTTTAGCTACCTGTCCTATCTTTTATCCACGGCTCAGTGGGGCAGGGCTGCGCGCTGGGTGCGGGCGCACCTGAGATCCCTGCGCCGAATCGGACCAACGGCCACAATGCTTTGGTGGCAGGGAATATACCCCATGTTACCAGACTTCCTTCATCGCATGTTTGATCCGTTTGGTTTGGGCGGTCCAGAAAGATCGCTTTTGGCCCCGAGCTTGTTGCAAGATCACCGGGATCAGATCAACGAGGTCAACCATCGGTTCAGGTTAACTTCGAAAGCAACCGAAACCGTCTTCAGACATTTTATGGCGGGTCATATCACAGAGCGGATAGAGTCCTGGGATGTCTGGTCCCGTCAGCACGGTTTCAGCTATACTTATCCGCTAACGGACAAATCCCTTGTCGAGCACATATTCAGACTATCGCCAGAGGATCTTTTTCCCAACGAAACCCCGCGAGGGCTGGCACTTGCATCACTGGCTGATGTCCTTCCGGCGGGGATAAACAAGTATGACGCTGCCAACGAAGCTTTGAGGCAGGCAACTCGACAAGGTGCTTGGAACATCCTGGCAGCAATGCAGCGTGATGGTGACTTCGAAACAGATTGCCCTTGGATCGACATGAAGCGATTTCGGGAACAACTTGGCAGCCCGATTAGTCAGTCTTCAACAGCAGGCGTAAATGCCTTCCTGCATGTGTTCACTGCTGTGCGCGTTTGGTATCTTTGGTGCCGGCAAGTTTAGATTTGATACTGCTTCAAAAATCGAAAATTGATCCGTATGGTTACAGCCGATTAGGAAAACTAGGAAGGCGTTCAATGATCGTTGGCGGACCAATTTCCAAACCTGTGTTAGTTGCAAATGCTGCAAAACGAATAGCCTCGCATGATCCGAAGCGGGCGCTCAAGTGGATTTCGAGCGCGCTCTCGGAGTTTCCTGATCATCCTGCGCTCACTGCGCTTCAGCTCAGCGTGTCAGGCAAGCCAGTGCCCTCCTGGCACTTCCCTATGATGAATGACACTTTGCGCAACGCTGCTTATCGTACAGCGCTTATCCAGTTGATCCGCCCTGGCATGCGAGTATTTGAAATTGGTACTGGTGCCGGCTTACTCGCAATGATGGCCGCGCGAGCAGGAGCTTCTCATGTGGTAACTTGCGAAGCCAATGAACAGGTCGCGCGGGTCGCACAGCAGGTAATTGAAGACAACGGCCTTTCTGAAAAGATCACAGTCATTCCAAGAAAGTCGACGGATATCAATGTCGAGGAAATTGGCGGACATTGTGATTTGCTCATAACAGAGACTTTTGACGCGACGCTGATAGGTGAAGGCGCTCTGCCTTCCATCAAGCACGCGCGGCAGATGCTCATAAAGAAAGATGGTTTGATCTGCCCGTTGCGCGGCTTTATCAACGCCCAGCTTGTTCGTCGGGCCGGAACAAAATTTGACGTAAGCCAGCCGATTGAAGGTTTCGACCTTTCAGCTTTTGCGCAGTTCGAACCCAAAGGATATTTGCTCAAATCAGACGATCCAAGCATTCTGCCAATTGGCGCTCCCGTTACGGTCGCGTCGTATGACTTCTCTCGAGAGTTAGACTTGTCGCCTCGTGAATATACGCTGACCTTGGATTGCAATGGCGCTTCATTCGACGGCCTGGCGATTTGGATGGGTTTGGAATTGGCAGACGGAGTGGAATTTGAATGCCCGCCCGGCTCGGGATCAGCCTCGCATTGGGGCACCTCTCTTCTTTTGAAGCCCGCAAGCATGCAAAAACGTTCACTTGGAACTGTCACGGTCAAGCTGGTCTTGGACGTTGACATCTTTCAAGCGTGGTTCGTTGTTTAAAGTATTTCGCAAGCGGTCGTCCGGAAATTCTCTCTCAACCGAGCCAACTCTAAAACAGAAAACCCTCCGGCGATGATTTTCGCCAGCTCCGTCTGCCTGTCAGAAAGACCGTGGTCGGAAGACTTCAGAAAAGGTCAAAGCGCCGACAAGGGCGGGAGATCGGACGGTAACACTAAATCCCAATGCGCAAACGGTGCGGAGATCTGATTTTCCAGATCAGGGTGGTCCAAGGTTGGCGAACATTTCTCGAGTCACAGCGCCAGCGCGAACATAAAAAAAGCGCCTGAAGCACTAACCTCAGGCGCCTTTCTATGGGTGCTGCGCACCGTTAGTTCGGGAGCGAACCCTGACCCGGCGGTCCGAAAACACCCGGTCCACGCTGGACACGTTCGAACAGGGCGTTCGGAGGACCACCAAGGGTTTGCTCGACGCTGAGTTCTTCCACGATGGGTGATACCCACGTTTTCTTGTCAACCATTTCCACCTCCTAGAGAGTTAAGTGCAGTTTAACAAAATCAGAAGCCGCGCGGGCAGTCAAGGATAAAGTCATCAAAGGTCAACTGACCTGCTGGAGCAGAGCGCTTCATGATCTTCCTCAAGTCGCTCGCAGCCAAAGCTTCCTGGCTGCAAATCCGCTACTTTTGTGACAGCTTTAGTATCAGGCCAATATCGGTCATCTGCTTAATGAAATCAGCTGACTGGGCCCGGCAGGTGGCTTCCTCAACTGCATAAAGCCCGAGTAGATGTGATATGATCTCCTCGTAGGAGGCCGGCGTCTCCAGCAAATTCCAGATATCCGCGCCGACCGGCCCTGTAGCAAAGTATTTACCCACCCGACTGTCGAAGAAAACAATCTCGTCTCCCAAAGAGTTACCTTCGATGTCGGCTCGCTTGTACCGAATCGTCTCAGTCTCATTGCTCATCTTTACATCTCCTCGAAGGGCTTATCTTGTGAGTGCTTGTGCAAAGCGCCTGCACCCAAAATTGTGATTGTGCGGTTTGTGAGAATTCTGCGCGCCGGAAACCTCGGATAGCCGATTCCGGGAGAAACGGAGGCGGGGCCTAGTTCATTTGTAGTTGCGGGCTTGGCGATTGAACAACGTCGCATACGGACCATTGCGGGTGACTAGTTCGTCATGCGTCCCATGTTCCAGTATCCGGCCCCCATCGAGTACATAGGTATAGTCCGCTTGGCGAACGGTCGACAGACGATGGCTTATGATCAGGGCAGCCCGATTGCCGAGCCGGTTTCGGAAGTCGTCAAATAGATCAGCTTCGGCAATCGGATCTACAGCACTGGTAGGTTCGTCCATGATCACGAAACGCGAGTGGGGGAAAAACGCGCGTGACAAAGCAACCCGCTGCCATTGGCCAATACTTAGATCATGTCCGTCATCGAACAGTTTGGTCAACGGGGTATCATAGCCGCGCGGAAGGGCATCAATAAATCGGTCAGCGCCGCCTCGCCGTGCAGCATCCAAAATTCTTGCACGGCTGTCTGCTTCCTCGGGTGCGCCAAATCGGATGTTTTCCGCAATAGTTTCAGGATACATCGCGAACTCCTGCAGGATTACACTAAAAAGCCTGCGATAGGCTACGGGATCCACGCTTCGGATATCCGTTCCGTCAATAAGGACACGGCCATCGCTTGGGTCGTAGAGCCTTGTGAGCAGCTTGATCAGGGTCGTTTTCCCTGATCCGTTGGCTCCAACGAGCGCCGTAATGCGCCCGGCAGCCAGTGTAATGTTCACATCCTGAAGAGCGGGAGTAGAACTGCCTTCGTATGTGAAAGACACATGTTCAAACACTAAACCTTCATTGAGCGTGGGCAAACGGGTTATCGAGGAATTAGCCGCCGCAGACTTCTCGATCGAAGGCTCGATATCAAGGAATGTAAACAAGCGTTCGAGAAACAGGTGGTCATCAACCAAGCGTGAAATGCTCGATACCACTTCATTGCCAGCCCCTTCAGCCCTTCGTAAGAGCAAGACGAACAAAACCACTTCGCCAAAACTGAGGGCGCCATCAAGAGCTTGAGTTACGAGGTAGGCCCCGGCGGCGATGAACACGCCGACTCCGATGGCCCCGACAACCAACTCGGCAAGTAACCTAGCGCGTTCGATAGAGAGTTGTTCAGTTCGTATGGTCTGACGCAGGCGGCTGTAGGTATTGATGAACACCGGCCCGAGACGATTGAGTCGTAACTCTGTGGCGTGAATGTTGGAGGTAAGCATCCAGTCGAGGTAGCCAGCTTTGCGTTCCATTTGCGCACGCCGCATCCGCCAGGCAAACAGCTTACGGGTAAAGAAAAGCCGCACGGCAAGTGCGAGGCCAACGGTGATCAACAATACGGGCAAAAGCCGCCATTCGATGGCGCCGAGCATCACCAGAATGCCCGCCAAAATTAAGCCGCTGCGGCCAATCGCAACTACATTGCCAACGACCTGCGCCGGCCGCTGAGCTCCAGCGTCCCGAGCACGTTGAAGCGTATCGTGATAAAGAGGGCTTTCAAAAAACGACAGGTCGAGCGCTACCGATTTGGCATGCAGCTTGCGATCGACAACATCGGACACCAGCATGCCTTGCTTTGTACGTGCAAGATTTGCTGCTGACTGAACGATGCTCGCGCCGAGGATAGTCCCGCCCGCGAGCGCCAGCATCTGGTAGATTGATTCACGATCGCCAGAATCCGCGAGGTTTGCGCTTATCTCATCGACGAGAAGTTTGATTGCATAGAGCGAGAAAATCGATAGTGCCGCATCCAGGAGGGTCAGCACTACAACCAGCAGTGCAAGGGTGCTGCTTGCTTCCCTCAAGATGCCGATCACCC
>LNFM01007726.1_pt1 | contig 22377 bp, 18 predicted proteins | sample 596031 | NCBI WGS metagenome assembly LNFM01 (sample SAMN04254537, study PRJNA301005) | activated carbon metagenome | isolation source: dual media filters at the Ann Arbor, Michigan drinking water treatment plant | place: USA: Ann Arbor | reverse complement strand
ACCACCCTGGCCACCCGCTCGCGCGCCAGCTCGGCGGTGCGCGCCATCACCATGCCGCCGGTGCTGGTGCCGACCAGCACGACGTCCCTCAGATCGTCGTAGAACAGCAGGCCGGCGACCTCGTCGGCATGCGTCTCGGTGGTGATGCCGGCCCGGATCTGGCCCTTGCGCTCGGCGCAGCCGTCGAGGCTCGGCGCCAGGACATGATGGCCTTGGGCGCGCAGGCGCTCGACAACCGGTTTCCAGATCCAGCCGCCCTGGTAGGCGCCGTGGAGCAATACGAAAGTCGTCATCACTTGTTCCCTTCCCTGACCGAGATTCCGGCGAGGTGCTCGTAGATCTTCACCACGGCCGAGCCGTCTTCCTTGTTGAGACCCTGGGCCCGCGCCATCTGGTAAACCTGCTGGGTGAGGTTCGCCAGCAGCACCGGCACACCGAGGCGCTTGGCAAAGGCCGTCTCGAGCTCCTGGTCCTTGTAGGAGATGTCGACCGTGCCGCCCGGCGCATAGTCGCCGGCGAGGATGCGCGGCACGCGCATCTCCCACGCCGCGCTCGCGCCGGTCGAGACGCGCACGACGTCGTAGATCATCTGCGGATCGAGCCCGGCCTTCACGCCCAGCACCAGCGCTTCCGCCACCGCCACGGTGTTGACCTGCACCAGCATGTTGTTGACCAGCTTCATGGCGAGCCCGCTGCCGAGCGGCCCGACATGGAACGAGCGACTGCCCATCGCCGAGAACAGGTCCTGGCACTTGTCGAACACCGCGCGGTCGCCACCGACGATCACAGACAGCTCGCCCGACTGGGCGCGCGCCGTGCCGCCGCTCACCGGGGCGTCGAGCATGGCCATGCCACGCGCCGCCAGCCGGTCGGCGATGTCGCGGGCGGCGAACGGATCGATGGTCGCCATGCAAAGCACGATGTGGCCGGCGCGGGCGCCGTCGACGATGCCCTGCTTCCCGAGGATCACCGCCTCGGCCTGCGCCGTGGTCTCGACGATGACGACGGTGCGCTCGGTAGCGGCGGCCACCGCCTGGGCCGAGTCGGCCACCGTCGCACCCGTAGCCTTCAGGGGCCTCGTCTTCGCCTCGATGATGTCGTTGACCACCAGCGAGAAGCCCGCCTTGGCGAGATTGAGCGCCATCGGCCCGCCCATGGCGCCGAGCCCGATGAATCCGACCTTTCCAGCCATGCTCCCCTCCCCTGCTACACGCCGCCGGTGACGTCGATGGTGAGGCCGGTGACGAAGTCCGCGTCGGCCGAGGCGAGGAAGCAGATCACGCGCGCCTGGTCGGCCGCCTCGGCGACGCGGCGCAGCGGTGTCCTCTCGATCTCCTCGGCTTGCGAGGCCTGCGTGCGCTTGTCCCAATGCGGCCGGATGCGCTCTGTCAGGGTGATGCTCGGGGCGATGGCGTTGACGTTGATGCCGTCCGGCCCGAGCTCGTAGGCGAGCTTGCGGGTGAAGGCGATGATGCCGCCCTTCGCCGCGGCGTAGGCGCTCGAGCTGTTGAAGCTGAGGCCACGTCCGGCGATCGACGCCAGGTTGACGATCTTGCCGCTGCGCTGGCGCTTCATGACCGGAATCACCGCATGCGTGCACAGGAAGGTGGCGTCGAGGTTGAAGGCGATCAGCTTCTGCCATTCGGCCAAGGTGAGCTGCTCGGTGGTCGCGGTCGGCCGATCGATCACCGTGCTGCCGCCCACCGCGTTGACCAGGATGTCGATCGAGCCGTGCGTGCGCGCCACCTCGTCGATCAGCGTGTCGACCGCCGTGGCATCGAGGGCGTCGGCCAGCGTGCCGAGCACCTTGCCGCCCGACGTGCCGGCGGCGGCGCGCAGCGACGGCACCGCCTCGTCGAGCCGGCCCTGGTTGTTGTCGACGGCGATCACCGTCGCGCCCTCCCCGACCATGATGCCGGCCGTGGCACGGCCGATGCCGTTCGCCGCGGCCGTGATCAGGGCCACCTTGTTCTTGAAGCGCATCGTTCCCTCGCTGTCGGCTTGAGGTCGTTCGGCGACGATTGAGCGTCGCCGTCCCCGAGTCAATTCGCGGCGCGGCGATCGACCTCGCAGCGGAATTGACCGGGCCCCGGCATGGCGGTCCGGCCCGCCGATTGGCATCATCGCCCAAACCATCGGGAGGAGAGATCATGGAACCGGGCAAGAGACTGATCGGCAAGGTCGCCATTGTTACCGGCGGCGCCTCCGGCATCGGTGCGGAGACGGCTCGGCTGTTCGCCCGCCATGGCGCCTCGGTGCTGCTGACCGACAGCAATGCCGCTTTGGGCAAGCGCATCGAGGAGGAGATCATCGCCGCCGACGGAACGGCGCTGTTCGCCAGCCAGGACGTGCGCGACGAGGCGAGATGGGCGGAGATCGTCGGCCTCGCCGGGAAGACCTACGGGCGGGTCGACATCCTGTGCAACATCGCGGGCATCTCGGGGCGCGATCCCAAGCTCAACATCCAGACCACCATGACGGCCGGGCCGCGGCTGGCGGACCAGACGCTGGCGCACTGGAACCAGGTGATGGAGATCAACGCCACCGGCGTGTTCCTGGGAACCAAGGCGGCAATCCCCGCCATGCAGCGCGCCGGCGGCGGCTCGATCGTCAACATCTCCTCGATCTGCGGCATCGTCGGCTCGCACGCCAACGCCGCCTACCATGCCTCGAAAGGCGCCGTGCGCCTCTTCTCCAAGGCGGCCGCCATCCAGTACGCGCCCGACCGAATCCGCGTGAACTCGGTCCATCCCGGGTTCGTCGACACGCCGATGACCCAGCCGGGCCATGCGAATCCCGAGGTCGCCGCCCAGCGCATCGCCGCGACGCCGCTCGGCCGCTTCGGCACGCCCCACGACATCGCCGCCGGCTGCCTCTACCTGGCGTCGGACGACGCGTCCTGGGTCACCGGCAGCGAGCTGGTCATCGACGGCGGCATGACGGCGAACTGACGATCGCCCCGCCGATCGGATGGCGAGCCGGCTGTGCGCGGGCGATCGCGCCGTCTATCGTGCCGGCGCACGATAGAGGATTGCGCATGGACCCGACCCTGCTGGCGAAGCTGAAAGCGTGGCGGCATCACCTGCACGCCCATCCGGAATTGTCCCAGCAGGAGAGCAGGACGTCGGCCTTCGTGGCCGCCTGTCTCGCTGAGCTCGGCGTGCCGTTCACCTCGGGCGTCGGCGGCAGCGGGATCGTGGCGACGCTGCAGCGCGGCGCAGGCGCGCGCTCGGTCGGCCTGCGCGCCGACATGGACGCCCTGCCGATCACCGAGCAGAACGACGTCGCCCATGCCTCGACATCGCCCGGCGTCATGCACGCGTGCGGCCACGATGGGCATACGGTGTCGCTGCTCGGGGCGGCGGCCGTGCTGTCGCGCGATCCGACCTGGCAGGGCACGGTGCAGCTGATTTTCCAGCCCGCCGAGGAGAACGGCGCGGGGGCGAAGGCGATGATCGCCGACGGCCTGTTCGAGCGCTTTCCCATGGAGCGCATCTTCGCCTTCCACAATTGGCCCGGCCTGGAGCCCGGCGTGGTCGCCGTGCACGACGGCCCGGTCATGGCCGCCGGCGGGCGCTGGATGGTGACGCTGCACGGGTTGGCCGGCCACGCGGCCCAGCCGCATCTGACGCGCGATCCGATCACCGCCGCCGGCCACCTGATCGTCGCCCTGCAGACCGTGGTTTCCCGCAGCGTCGACCCGATCGATTCGGTGGTCCTGTCCATCGGCTCGATCCAGGGCGGCAGCGTCAGCAACCAGATCCCCGAGCAGGTGACGCTGATGGGCACGCTGCGCACCTACCGTCCCGAGGTGCGCGCCATGGTGGTCGAGCGGATGAAGAGCATTATCGACGGCGTGGCGTCGAGCTTCGGCCTGCGCGCCGAGTCCGAGATCCTGTCGACCGGTCGGGCCACGGTAAACTCGCCCGCCGAGGCCGAGCTGGCGGTCGCCGCGGCACGCGCCGCCGGCCTGGCCGTACGACGCGACGTCAAGCCGAGCGCGGCGGGCGACGACTTCTCGTTCCTGATCCAGGACAAGCCGGGCGCCTACGTGTGGATCGGCAACGGCCTCGTCGGCAAGGACGGCGACCTGCACAACGCCCGCTACGACTTCAACGACGCCATCCTGCCGGCCTCCGTGAGCTGGATGTCGTCCGTGGCCAGGCTGGCGCTGGCGGAGTGAGCAACTTTCACTGCTGGAGCGCGCCAATCCTGTGGCGCTCTTCCCGTTGATCACACGTTCCATAAGCGCCACAGGATTGGCGCGCTCATGGGCGCTTACCTACAAGGGAACCTCACCCTGAGGAGCCGCGCGTAGCGCGGCGTCTCACGGCACCACAGCGGGCGCTGCGACATCGCTGTTTCGGCGATGTCATGTGCCGCCCATCCTTCGAGACGGCCGCGGAGTTTATCCCGAGGAACTCGAGGGGCGACCTCCTCAGGACGAGGATTTGTTGGGTCTTCGACCAAAGTTGGCGCCTATGAGTGGCGCGCTCCCAGCAATGACCCTAATCCTGGTTCATCGACGTCACTGCGCCCGGGGTCGCGGTGCGGCCGCCGTCGATCACGTAGTGCGCGCCGGTGATGTTGCCGGCGAGATCGGAGCAGAGGAAAAGCACCGTGTTGGCGACTTCCTCGGCCGTCCCGTAGCGGCCGAGCGGGATCGACGACTGGTAGCGCGCCGTGACCTTCCCCGGATTGCCCGGGTTGAGCTGCGCCTCCAGCGCGTGAATCATGCGCGTGTCGATCGGGCCGGGGCAGACCGCATTGACGCGAATGCCCTGCCGCGCCACCTCGCCGGACGCCGTCTTGGTGAGGCCGAGCACGGCGTGCTTGGACGCGACGTAGGCCGGCATGCCGGGCGAGCCCATCAGCCCCGCCGTCGACGCCGTGTTGACGACCGCGCCGCTCTTCTGGGCGATCATCTGCTTCAGCACGTACTTCATGCCCAGGTAGACGCCGCGCACGTTCACCGCCATGACTTGGTCGAACATCGCGTCGTCGTAGTCGACGATCGGGGACACCTTGCCCTCGATGCCGGCATTGTTGTGGAAGCAGTCGATGCGGCCGAAGGTGGCCACCGCCTTGTCGACATAGGCCTTCACCGAGTCGGCCTGCGTCACGTCGGCCTGCACGAAGAGCGCTTCGCCGCCCTGCTGGCGAACGATGCCGGCCGTGGCCTCTCCGGCGGTCGAATCGCGGTCGACGACCACGACCTTGGCGCCGCGCGAGGCGAAACCGAGTGCCGTGGCGCGGCCAATGCCGTTGCCGCCGCCGGTGATCAAGGCGACCTTGTTCCTGAAATCCATGGTCCGGTGCTCCCTCTCCTTGCTGCGTCATCATCCCCAAGCCGGGCGCCGGCGGCAATCCTCGCTTGCCGCATCGCAGACCAACCGAAAGAATTGGACCTCCCCGTCAGCAGGTTGAGGAGGAGATCATGCCGGACATCACCGTTGCCAAGTTCCGCGACGTCGCCAATGGGCTGCAGGAAGGCCAGTTCGCCATCGGCGAGCGCACGAAGATCAAGGGCCTGTCCGATCTCGACCCGATCTACAAGGCCCTGCTCGACCGGCCGATCACCGTGACGCTCGGCCTGATCGGGCCGGACGGGCGCATCGGGCTCACCCCCATGTGGTTCGACTACGAAGGCGACAAGGTGCTGGTGAACACCGCCTCGCACCGGCCCAAGTGCGGCTGGATCCGCAAGAATCCCAAATTCACCATCCTCATCGTCAACCCCGACAACGCCTATCACTGGGTCCAGCTCAAATGCACCGTCGAGCGCGAGGAGCGCGAATGGGAGCCCGGCGGCGAGCGCATCACCCGCCAGCTCGACAAGATCTGGACCAAGTACACCGGCAACCCGCCGCCCTATGGGCTGCGCGATCCGGCGATCGACGAGAAGCGCGTAATGTTCATCTGCACCGTCGATCGCATCGCGACCTTCGGCAAGCCCTAGCCTAGATCACCTTGCGCACGATGTGGCGGCGGTTGGACGTGTAGGGACGCACCTCGCCCGGCCAGCGGCCCTTCTCGGCCGCTTCCGCCCATTCCTTGCTGAGCAGCACGTCGGGGCTGTCGATCTCGTAGATCGCGACGTAGGTCGGCTCGCTGCCGCCGTCGAGCATCTTGCGCTCGCCGGCGAGATTGAAGGCGGCAGGTTCCGTCTTCAGCCGCGTCACCGCGCCGACGCCGGGCACCTTCTGGAGCAGCGGAACGTGCTCGGTGTCGTAGACCTCGTTGAACAGCGCTTCCTTTTCCTTTGCAACGTCCATGCTGACGATGAACAGGTACTTGCTGCCGATTGCCATTGTGTCCTCCTCCAACATCGAACGGTTCAGAATTCCTGACATAGGCGGCTATGTCAGGAGTTCTGAAGTTACCAGCTTTCGAATCGATCACGACATCCTCATCCTGAGGAGCTGCGCGCTAGCGCAGCGTCTCGAAGGATGGACCCCGACGACAGCGTCTGTTGCCATGCTTCGAATCGCGCCAAAGCATTACCCCGCGCGACGTGCGCGGGCGCTCCTCAGCATGAGGTGATCGGGGAGCGCTCGTCACGAGATAACACTCACCTGCACGTCACCCGCTATTGCGCAAGCCGGCGGCGATGCCGTTGATGCTGAGATGGATGCCGTCGACCACGCCGGGATCGGCATCGCCGGCACGATGGCGCTTCAGCAGCTCGATCTGGATGTGGTTCAGGGGATCGATATAGGGGAAGCGATTGCGGATCGACCGCGCGAGCAGCGGGTTGGCTTCCAGCAACGTCGCTTGGCCGCTGATCGCCAGGACGGCGTCGATCGAGGCCTGCCACTCCTGCCGCACGCGGCCGAACACCTCTTCGCGCAACGCCTCGTCGCCAACCAGCTCGGCGTAGCGCGAGGCGATGGCGAGGTCGCTCTTGGCCAGCACCATGTCCATGTTGGAGAGCGTCGTGCGGAAGAACGGCCAGTCGCGGTACATGGTCTGCAGGGTCGCCAGCCCGTCCGGCCGCGCCGCCGTCAGGGCCGACACCGCCTCGCCGAAGCCGTACCAGCCGGGCAGCATGAGGCGGCACTGCGCCCAGCTGAACACCCATGGGATCGCCCGCAGATCCTCGATGCGGCGCCGGCTCGAACGCGACGCCGGGCGGCTGCCGATGTTGAGGGTGGCGATCTCCTCCAGCACCGTCGATTCGCGGAAGTAGCGGTCGAAGCCCTCGGTCTCGTAGACCAGGCTGCGATAGGCCCGGAAGGCGCGCGCCGACAGCTCCTCCATGATGGCGAGCCAGTCCGCCGGCGGTGGCGCATGACCGGCCTCGAGCAGGCTCGCCTCGAGGGTGGCCGCCGCCAGGGTCTCGAGATTGCGGCGGCCGACCTCGGCGTTGGAATACTTGCCTCCGATCACCTCGCCCTGCTCGGTGATGCGGATGGCGCCCTGCAGGGCTCCGGGCGGCTGGGCCAGGATCGCGTCGTAGCTCGGGCCGCCGCCGCGGCCGACCGAGCCGCCGCGGCCATGGAACAGGCGCAGGCCGACCTTGTGCCGGGCGAACACCTCGATCAGCGACAGCTCGGCCTTGTAGAGTTCCCAGGTCGAGGTCAGGTAGCCGCCGTCCTTGTTGCTGTCGGAATAGCCCAGCATGACCTCCTGGACGTCGCCGCGCGAGGCGACCAGGCGGCGGTAGGCAGGCAGGCCGAGCAGCTCGTCCATGATGCGGCCGCAGTGCTGCAGGTCGGCGATGGTCTCGAACAGCGGCACGATGTCGACATCGAGCCGTTCCTCGCGCGGCCGCAGCAGGCCGACCTCCTTGAGCAGCACCGCCACCTCCAGGATATCGGAGACGCTGTCGTTCTTGGAGATCACGTAGTGGGGCATCGACGCCGGGCCATATCGCCGGTGGGCGTCGGCGGCGACGTTCAGCATGGCGAGCTCGCCCGCCGTCTCCTCGCCGTAGCTGTGGTTCGGCGCCGCCAACGGACGCGGATTGGCCATCTCCGCCGTCAGGAGCGCGACGCGGGCCGGCTCGTCGAGCGCGCGATAGTCGAGCGGATGGCCGGTCGAGGCCGCCTCGAGCAGCTCGCCCAGCACGCGCTCGTGCACGTCGGCGTTCTGCCGCAGGTCGAGCGCAGCGAGATGGAAGCCGAACACGTCGACCGCGCGGCGCAGCCCGCGCAGGCGGCCGCGCGCCAGCGGGAGCGAGCCGTTGTGCGCCAGCGAGTCGGAAACCGTCGCGAGGTCGGCCTGCAACGCCGCGACCGAGTCGTAGGCCGGCGCCTCGCCCACCGCCGGATAGGGCGGCTCCAGCCGGTCGAGCTTCCAGGCGGTGGCGGCGAGCCGGGCGTAGATGCCGATCAGGGCGCGCCGATAGGGCTCGTCCTGACGCTCGGTCGAGCGGTCCGGCGAGAGTCTCGCCAGCTCGGCGAGCCGGTCGGATACCGGCACCGAACGGCCATCGAGCGAAAGCTCGCTGCCCAGCCGATGCAGCTCCTCGAGATAGAAGCGCATCGCGCGCTCGCTTTGCATGCCCAGCGTCTGGCGCGTCACCTCGGCCGTCACGAACGGGTTGCCGTCGCGATCGCCGCCGATCCAGCTGCCCATGCGCAGGAAGGACGGCACCTCGATGCCCTGCCATCCCGGCTCGACGACGCCCAGGTGATCCTCGAGATCGGCATAGAAGGTCGGCAGGGCGCGCAGGAACGTATGGTCGTAGTAGGCCAGCCCGTTGTTGACCTCGTCGATCACCCTGAGCCGGGTGCCACGCAGGATGCTGGTCTGCCACAAGGTGAGGACGGCGCGCCGCAGCGCCCGTCGGTTGGCCGAGAGCTCCTCCGGCGTGTACTCGACCCTGTCCCGGTCGTCGAGCAGATGGGCGATCTCCATCTCGCGGTCGATCGAGCTGCGCCGTCGAACCTCGGTCGGATGGGCCGTCAGCACGGCGCTGCAGAGCGCGCGCTCGAAGAAGGCCTCGAGCTCGGCGCGCGTGACGCCGGCCTCGCGGGCGCGCACCAGGGCGTACGCCATGGTGCCCTGCCGCGCCGGCGCCCTCGCCTTGGCATAGGCGCGCGTGCGACGGATGTGATGCTGGTCCTCCGCCAGGTTGGCGAGGTGGGAGAAATAGCCGAAGGCGCGGATGATCTTGATCGCCCGGCCGATCGGCAGGCCGCCCATGATCGCCTGCAGCTCGTGCCGCGCCGCCTCGTCGGCATTGCGATGGAACTGCACGCCGGTCCGGCGGATGTGCTCGACGAGGTCGAACACTGCTTCGCCTTCCTGCTCGCGCACCGTGTCGCCCAGGATGCGCCCGAGCAGGCGCGTGTCGTAGCGCAGGGAAGCATCCTTCCCGGCGCTGTCGGCGGGGGGTTCGGGTCGCAGGTCCATGGCCCGACTATAGCCAATGATTGGCGGGACGCCCGGTCTCGGGTTCCCTCCTACGAAAATATGCTGGAGGCGCGCCACTCCCGTGGCGCGATCATCGCGGATCAGACAGAAGACGCGCCACTGGAGTGGCGCGCCCCCAGCTATGGTCTTCTTCTGAGCAACGGCGCCTATTTTCACGGCATCGCAGTGCACGCCGGCGTGCTGGGGGTCTCCCGTGACACGTGCCCGGAGCGCGCCGGGTGGGATCGACCGGTTCGCTTGCCGACAAAGCAAAACGACCCCCCCGATTCTTGCGGTCCGTGCGGTCGGTGCGGTCGCAGCCTTTTGAATCAAGGGGTTGGACCGACCGCAAGCGACCGCCGGCAGCGTTTCTTGCGGTCGCACCGGCGGTCTTGCGGTCGCACCGGCGGTCTTGCGGTCGCACCGGCGGCTCCTCGTTCCCATGCCGCTCGCTTGCGAGCGCCCCTGAAGAATCCGCCTGAAATCTTGCGTCATTTGCGTCACAGCGTCATTGGCCATTGAAATCAAAGCCTTGGCCGTGACGCCACGGAGAGAGGTTGCGTCGGCAGGGTGTTGGTTTGCGTCGATGCCGGCGATCACGGTCGTGTCCTTCAGTTCGCACCCAGTCTCTCCGTGCATCCTGTCACGACATCTCGTGGGCGAGCAGGCCGGCTGGCCGAGCTGGATCGCGTTTGCGGCCACAAGCCCGCGCAATCAACGTCGTCGAAGCGGATCACCAGGAGAGAGCGACGCGAGAGGCGGGCAGTCATGGATGCCACGCTAGCGCGATCGCGACGAGTGTCTCCCTGCGCGAACCGCATGGCTGCAATCCGCAAGCGAGAGGCACCTGAATCACCTTGGTTGCTTGCCTCGTGGCTCACACAGCCTTCGGGGTCGTCAGCTGTCAGCCCAGGGTCAGCCCGACGGCCAGCGTCTGTGCAAGCGACATCGGTGCCACCAGCGTGCGGAACGCTGGCTCGGGCATGTCATGCAACTCGAAAACGACCTCCGCTCCCCGGGCAATGGGACTTAGCAGGTTGTCGGTGATGGAGACGGCGCGAATGCCACGCGCCACCAGCTCGGGGAACAGGCGCACCGTATCGGGATTGTATTGCTTGAAGCTGACGGTGAGCAGCGCATCCATGCGGTTTGCAGACACCGCCTGCTCGCGCAGGCCGCCGCCGATGGCGTCGAGCAGCACCGTGCGGCGCCCGAGCTTGCGCAGCACGTAGGCGAGATGGGCGGCGACGGGGTACGAGCCGCCCAGGCCCAGCAGGTAGATCGTCTCGGCCGAGCGCAGGATATCGATGGCGCGCTCGAGGTCGGCCTCGCGCGCCACCGTGTTCAGCGTTTCGAGCGAGGCGATGCCCTCGGTGACGAAGCGGCTCAGCACATCGCGCGGCGTGTCCCCACCGCGCCACGGTCCATCGCGCCGCAGCCGTTCGATGCGGTCCTTGTAGGACGGTGCGAGGCTCGCCACGAGCCGCTGCCGGAACACCTGCTGCATCTCGGTGAAGCCTTCGAAGCCGAGCGTATGGGCGAAGCGCACGATGGCCGAAGGTTGCGCACCGGCCCGCGCGGCGACCTCGGCCACCGTGCCGAGCGCCATGTCGGTGGGATGCTCCAGGGCAAATTCCGCGATAGTGCGCAACCGGTCCGACAATCGGTCGTGCCTGGCGGCGATCTCGCTGCGCAGGCGTTCGTAGGCCTCGGGTTCGGCCCCATTGGTCTTGCCATTGCCCCTGGACGCGGCTGCCTTCTTTGCTTTCCTCACTGAATCATCCATTCCACTTCACAGATCTAAATAGAATGTTCATTCTATTCTCCGGTGACAATGAAAATGCTGTTCTCGATAAATGGTGGAGGGGACCCATGACGAAGTCACGCGTTACGCGGCGCCGCGTGTTCAAGGCCAGCCTGATGAGCGCGGCACTGGCCGGAACGGCGAGTTTCCTTGGTCCGTGGCGCCACAACCGGGTGTGGGCGCAGGGCAAGAAGCCGATCAAGCTCGGCCTTACTTGCGACGCCAGCGGCCAGTACGGCAACAGCGGCCAGGACGACATGCTCGGCATGCGGCTGGCGATCGACGAGTTCAACGCCAAGGGCGGCGTGCTCGGGCGCAAAGTCGAGTGGATCACCGCCGACACCGAGACCAACCCGGCCACCGGCACGCGCGTCGCCGAGCGCTTCATCGCCCAGGAACAGTGCGGCTTCCTGCTCGGCGCCATCCATTCGGGCGTCGCCAACGCCATCACGCAGGTCGCCAACAAGTACGGCACGATCTACATGAACACCAACTCCTCGGCACCGAGCGAGGCCGGCGTCAACTGCAGCCGCGTGAAGTTCGTATGGGACGGCAACGGCACCAACTTCTCCAAGGCCGCCGTTGCCAACGCGGTGGAGAAGCTCGGCAAGAAGTGGCTGCTGCTGACCAACGACTATGTGTGGGGCCACACCACGTCGGCCGCCACCAAGGCCGAGGTCGAAAAGGCCGGCGGCCAGGTCGTCGACAACTTGCTGGTGCCGCAGAACACGCGCGACTTCACCGCCTATCTGCTCAAGGTCCAGCAGATCAAGCCCGACGTCATCGCCATGGCGATCGGCGGCGACGACATCAAGGCGCTGCGCCAGCAGATCGCCGAGCTGAAGCTCGAGGACAAGGCCGCCTGGATCAACAACCAGCAGGACTGGCCCGACATCTGGGGCGTGCCCGAGACGCTGTTCGGCGTGTTCGGCACCAACTGGTACCACAAGCTTGCCTTGCCGGGCGTACCGGAGTTCGTCAGGCGCTGGCAGACGAGCTATCCCAAGGCGCCGATCCCGGTGCCCGGCAATGTCTCGTACAATGGCTACATGGCGACCCGCGAGCTGCTGCGTGCCATCGAGCAGACCGGCACGACCAACAACATCGCCATCATCAAGGCCCTGGAGGGCCGCAAGATGACGGCCCTCGACCGCATGCAGACCTACGACGCCTACATCGATGCGACGACACACCAGGTCCAGCAGACGATCTACCTCGCCAAGCGCAATCCCAAGCCGGCCGACAAGACCGACCTGTTCGAGATCATCAGCGCGGCGACGCCCCAGCAGGCCATGGACACGGCCTCGCTGACGGCCTGCAAGCTGAGGCCCTACGCCGACATCCCGACCTACGAACAGTAAAGTCCGGCACAGCGTAGCGTAGCGTGTCGATCATCGGGCTTCTGCCCCATCTGGTGAACGGCGTCGCGCTCGGCCTGCTGTTCGCCCTACTGGCTCTGGGATTCATGCTGATCCTGGGGCTGATGGAGCAGATCAACCTCGCGCACGGCTCACTGTTCGCGCTGGGCGCCTATTTCGCCTATGCGATCGCCACGCCCCGCCTGCCCCTGCCGCCGGACCTGCTGCAGGCGTGGGCGGCGGCGCCGCTCGGTTGGCGCTTCGCCGCCGCGGTCTTCGTCGCGCCGGTGCTGGTGGCGCCGTTCGGCGTGGTGCTCGAACGGCTGATGCGCCGCACCTATGGCCGCGATCCGCTCTACGGGCTGCTGCTCACCTTCGGCGCCGCCATGGTCATCGAGGAGCTGATCCGCATCGTCTGGGGCACGCGCGACTACATGCTGCCGGTGCCGCGCGGCATCTCGGGCGGCTTCCTTATGCTCGACCTCGTCTGGTCTACCTACCGCTTCTGGGCCGCGGGTTTCGCGGTGATCGCCATGGCCGTCGTCTGGCTGGTGATCGAACGCACGCGCTTCGGCGCCCTGGTCAAGGCCGGCGCGCACGACAGCGAGATCGTTCAGGCGCTGGGCCACGACCTCGAGAAGCTGCGCGTCGGCGTTTTCGTGCTGGGCACGATGATGGCCGCCGTCGCCGGCGTGATCCTGGCCCCGGTCTGGGGCATCCGCCCGCACATGGGTGTCGATGCCGTGATCCCGGCCTTCGTCATCATCGTGCTGGGCGGCGTCGGCAGCTTCTGGGGCGCCGTGCTGGGCGGGCTCCTGGTCGGCATGGTGGTCGGTCTCGCCGGCGCCTATGCCTCGGAATGGTCGATGCTGTCGATGTACCTGCTGCTGATCCTGGTGGTGACGTTCCGCTCGCGCGGCCTGTTCGGCAAGAAGAGCGTCCTGGAGGCGTGATGCGTAGCGGCCACACGGTTCCAACGCTGACGCCGGTGATGATCGCTGTCTGGGCAGCCTTCGCCACCGTGCCGCTGTGGATCGAGCATGTCGGCCTCTACCAGTATCTCGGGGTCGAGGTCCTGATCTTTGCGACCTATGCGCTGGCCTACAATCTCGTGCTGGGCCACAGCGGCCTGCCGTCGTTCGGGCACGGCGCCTTCTTCGGCCTCGGTGCCTACGGCTTCGGCCTCGCCCAACTCAACCTCGTGCCCGACCTGTGGTTCTGCCTGGGCGCCGCCGTGGCGACGGCATCGGCGGGCGGCACCCTCGTGGCGGCCTTCATCTCGCACCGGCGCGGCATCTACTATTCGCTGCTCACCATCGCCTTCGGCCAGGTGTTCTGGTTCATCGCCATCAAGTGGCACACCGTCACCGGTGGCGAGGACGGGTTGCTCAAGATCGAGCGGCTGCCGGTGCAGCTCGGTGTCGCGACAGTCGACCTCTCGCACAACGTCTCCCTGTTCTATTTCGTGCTGGCGATCTTCGTCGTGGTCTCGCTGCTGCTGTGGCGCCTCGTCCACTCGCCCTTCGGCCGCATCCTGAGGGCGATCAAGCAGAACGAGACTCGCGCCCGGTTCGTGGGCTACGACGTGTGGCGCTACAAGGCCGCGGTGCTGATCCTGTCGGCCGGCCTGTCGGGCCTGGCGGGCGGGCTGTTCGCCATGGCGCAGGCTTCGGCCTTTCCCGACGTCATGAGCCTGCACTATTCGGGATACATCGTCATGATGACCCTGGTCGGCGGCGGCCTCGTCACCTTCTGGGGGCCGGTGCTGGGCGCCATCGTCTTCCTGCTGGCCCGCGACGTGATCGGTGCGTTCACCACCGGTTGGATGCTGTGGTTCGGCATGCTGTTCGTGGCCCTGGTCATCTACAAGCCCGAAGGGCTGGGCGGCATGTTCCTGCGCCCCGCCCGGACGAAGCGACCGGAGGCGACGTAGCCATGGCGCTGTTCGAAGCCCATGAGCTGCACTTGCGGTTCGGCGACAGGGTGGTGCTGGAGGATATCTCGCTGTCCTTCGAGGTGGGCCGCCTCTCCGGCATCATGGGCCCCAACGGCGCCGGCAAGACGACCTGCTTCAACGTGCTGACCGGTCGCTACAGGCCCGACCGCGGCCGGGTGGTGTTCGATGGCGCCGACATCACCGGCCGGTCGCCGCAGGCAATCTCGCGGCTCGGCATCGCGCGTTCGTTCCAGCTCATGAATCTGTTCGACGAGTTCACGGCCTTCGAGAACGTGGCCATCGCCCTGCCCGAAACGCGCCGGCGCGGCGCCGATCCGATCGGACAGGCCTATCGCGATTCCGCGCTGGTCGGCGAAGCGCACGAAATTCTGGTCAACGTCGGCCTCGGCGACCGGGCCGGCCAGATCGCGAAATCCCTGCCCTATGGCGAACGCCGGGCGCTGGAGATCGCGGTGGCGCTGGCCTCGCGACCGAAGCTGCTGTTCCTCGACGAGCCGACGGCCGGGCTGGGCAGCGACGGGCGCGCCCGTCTGGCCGACCTCGTGCGCAAGCTGAAGGGCGCAGTCACGCTGGTCGTGATCGAGCACGACATGGAATTCCTGTTCTCACTGGCCGACGTGATTTCGGTGATCCACTGGGGCCAGGTGATCGCACAGGGCAGCCCCGCCGACCTCCGCGCCAATCCCTGGGTGAGGAATTCCAACCTCGGGAAGCTCGCCTGATGCTCGAGGTCCGCGCCATCGACACCTACTACGGCGAGACGCAGGCCCTGTTCGGCGTTTCGCTGTCGGTCGCCTCCGGCGAGGTGCTGGCGCTGCTCGGCGCCAACGGCGCAGGCAAGACCACCGTGCTGCGCTCGATCCTCGGCCTGACACGGCCGCGCAAGGGCGAGATCGCGCTCGACGGCCAGTCGCTCGGCCGGCGCACGACGCACCAGATCGCTCGCGCCGGGATCGGCTGGGTGCCCGACGACCGGCGCCTCTGCCCGACCCTGACCGTCGCCAAGAACCTGGCGCTCGGCATCAAGACCACGCGCTTCCGCGCCTGGTCGATGTCGGAGGTGACCGACATCTTCTCGGCGCTGAAATACCTTATGGCGCGGGAGGCCGAGACGCTGTCGGGCGGCGAGATGCAGATGGTGGCGATCGGCCGGGCGCTGCTGGGCTCGCCCGGCCTCGTGCTGTTCGACGAGCCGAGCCAGGGCCTCGCACCCAAGATCGTCGACGACGTCATGGCGGTGGTCCGCCGCCTCAAGGGCGAGGGCATCGCCTCGATCGTGGTCGAGCAGAACGCCGACATCGCGCTTTCCGTCGCCGACAAGGTGGTCGTCCTGTCGTCCGGCATGGTCGCCTGGGCGGGCGACGCCGCGGCGCTCACCGCCGATCCGGCGCTGAAGCGGCGCCTGCTGGGAGGCGCGCAATGAGCGGTCTCCCGTTGCTGGCGCTGGAGCGCGTCAGCAAAATCTACCGCCGCGGCCTGTTCGACCGCACCCTGGCCTTCCGGCTCGACGTCGACTTCCGAATCGACGAGCCCGCCATCGTGGGCGTGATGGGACCGAATGGCGCGGGCAAGACGACCTTGTTCGAAATGATCGCCGGTTCCAACGCCCCGACCGGAGGCCGGGTCGTGGTCGCAGGGCACGACATGCAGCGCGTGCGCTATCGCGAGCGCGACCGTCTGGCCATCCACTACCACCAGAGCTACCAGGTCCGCCGCTTCTCGCGGACGCGGCCCGACTTCATGATGGAGCCCGCCGGCAGCAGCTATCCCGTCGTGCATCTTTTCGACGAGCCGCAGTTCAACGCCCAGGACGGCTATATCGGCTTCATGCTCGATTTCTTCCACCGCCTGCGTGGCGAGGGGCGGCTCGTTTTCATTTGCTTGCATCCGACGGCGGCGCTCCATCTCGAGCTGCTGCGCCAGACCTGCGAGCGCTACCTTTTCGTGGCTAACGGCCAAGCCCGGCCCTTCGCCGACTTTGGCCGCATCATCTCCGATCCCGACGTTCGTCGCTATCTCGGTGCATTCGACCAACCCCGCCTTGCGAAAGCCCGAGATCAGATGCTCGCGGTCCTCGGGCCGAAGTTCCCGGAGCTCGTTCAACGGGAGCGACAGGTAGGTAAGGAAGGCCTCGTTGAATCGCGCCATTGCGTCATCGAACACGATGCGCGCCTCGTCGACCTGCCCGGTCTGGCCGAGCGCAGCCAGCAATGTGTTGTAAGGCGGCCGGAAGCGCGGAAACGAGTGGCGCAACTGCTGTGCCACCCGGATCGAGGCATCGTAGTCCCGGGTCAGGTAGTGCGCACGGGCGACATAGTGCAACCATAGAGGGATGAGAGGATCGAACGGGCTGAGGCGCATTGCCGCCTGCAGGGGCTTTATTGCGTCCCCAGGGCGCCCTCCCCAGAGCCGGGCGCCCCCCTGGGCGCCGTGGGCCAGCGCAGAACCAGGCTCGAGGCTGACCGCGAGATCGGCCTCGGCGAGACTCTCCGCATGCGATCCCGACATCCAGAGAGCACGCGCCAGCACGGCATGTGCTGCAGCGTCCGTCGCATCCTTCCTGACCGCGTTCCGCGCGTGCTCGAGTGCCTGGGCGACATTCACGTTGCGAAGATCGGGGCGGAAAAGGGTGACCTCGTCGAGATAGCTTTGGGCGAGGGCGGCATCCACCCGCGCGAATTGCGGATCGAGCTGCATCGCGCGCGCGAAAAAGCCGCGGGCCATGGTGTTCTCTGCAGCCTCGGTATTCGCGAGATGCCACATTCCGCGGTGGTAGCATTCCCAGGCGTCCAGACGTTCCGGCGCCTTGAGCGCCGCGCGCTCGCGCTCGCTGCGCTCGACCCGCGGCTGGATCGCCTCGCAAACGCTCGCGGCGATCTCGTCTTGCACCAGGAAAACGTCGGCCACGTCGCGGTCGTAGTGCTCGGCCCAGATCTGTCGATCCGTTATCGCGTCGACGAGCCGTGTCGTCACCCGGATGCGGTTGCCGGCCTTTCGGATACTGCCTTCGAGCACATAGCGCACGCCGAGCTCGCGACCGACATCCTTGATGGCGATCACCTTGCCCTTGTAGGTGAAGGTGGAGTTGCGGGCGATCACGAACAACGCCCGCGACTTGGCCAGGGTCGTCAGGATGTCTTCGGCGACGCCGTCCGAGAAATACTCCTGCTCCGGATCGCCGGACGAGTTGGCAAAGGGGAGCACGGCGATGCCCGGTCGCTCGGCGAGCCGCGGCGCCGCCTGCAAGGACGCGCGAGCTTCATCCGGCTGCCGCCGATCCGGCGCATTTGCCGGTTCGGGGCGATCCAGCTCGACGCGCACGTCGCCGACAAAGCGCAGGCCCTTGCGCGCAATCGTACGGATCAGCTTCTGGTGCTGGCCATCGTCGCCGACCGCCTTGCGCGCAGCGAACACGCGGCTGGTCAGGGTCGACTCCGAAACGATCCGGCCGCCCCAGACCGAGGCGACGAGATCGTCCCTCGTGACGACACGGTTGCGATTCTCCAGCAGGAAAATCAGCAGATCCAGAACCTGCGGCTCGATGGCAACGGCGTCCGCGCCCCGGTGAAGCTCACGCCGGTCGGTATCGAGCACATGATCGGCAAACAAAAATCGCACGCTGCTGCCCCAACGTTTCGCCCAACCATCTTTTCGAGAACGTGACCCTGTCGTGGCAACGCGCGATCGCTGCGCAGCCCGAGCCTGCCTGTACCGTCTGTGTCTGGGCGGTTAGCAGAACTCGGCTCACGCAGCACGTGAAAAGTTCGAGTTATCCTTGAAGATCGATTCCACGCGACGCGACCCGCCCTGGCGGGGGCAGACGGGCATTCTCCCGCTCTCCGCCCCAGCTTCGCTGGGGAGACCCCCAGCACGCCGAGCACAGGGGGGTTGCTCGTGACCCCTCCGCTCCCGACTACGGGGGCACCTCCCATAGGCGTTAAAATGCAAACGGACCTCACCCTGAGGAGCGGCCTGGAGGGCCGCGTCTCGAAGGGTCGGCCACAGTGAAGAGCGCCGCGACACGACTTTTTTCAACGATCTCTATGTGGCCCATCCTTCGAGACGCGCCCTGCGGGCGCTCCTCAGGATGAGGTTTCCTTCCATTTTAGCGCCTATGGGGGCGCCTCCCCAGCTTCGCTGAAGCGAAGCTGGGAAGGAGAACGGCGCCCGGTACGCCAGCGCGCACGACCCGTACGAGAAGTACGCCGTCTCACCCGATCTCGATCACGCCCTCACCGCCGGCGTAGAGCCTGTCGACCAGCGCCTTGCGGCGCTCGAGGGTGGCGCGCTGGTTGATGTAGCCCTTGTCGGTGATCTCGTGGCCGTCGACCGAGGGCGGCTCGGCCATCAGCAGTGCGCGCTTTATGCGCATCGACGAGCCCCGGCCCTCCCGGTTCATCCGGCCCAACCCCTCGCGCAGGGCGTCGACCACGGCGGGATGGGCGAGCAACTCGGCCATCGCAAGCCTGGTACCGTCGTCGCCGGCGAGCTGGCGGCAGGCGGCGACATTGGGGAAGCCCAGGAGGCCGGCATAGTCGCGGTCCTGGCCGCAGATCACGGCATCCTGCAGCACCGGGCTCGCGGCCGCGATGGCCGTCGTGCGCAAGGTGCCGACCAGCACGAAGGTGCCGCTCGACAGCTTGAAATCCTCGACCACGCGGCCGTCGAAGATCAGGCCCCAGCTCGGATCCTCGGGATCGACGAAGCGGCCGGCATCGCCGATCTTGTAGAACCCCTCCTCGTCGAACATCTGCGCCGTCAGCTCGGGCTGGCGGTAGTAGCCCGGCGTCACGATCACGCTCTTGAGTCTCAGCTCGTAGCGGCCGTCCTCGCCGGTCGGCACGAGCTTCAGCTGCACGCCGGGGAACGGCAGGCCGATCAGGCCGACCCTCTCCGAGGCCCAGTGCACGGTCGTCGCCGTCGGCGCGGTCTCGGTCGAGCCCCAGCCGGTGACGAATGGCAGCCGGAAGCCGGTGTATTTTACCGCCAGCGTCTCCATGCGCTCGTAGAGGTCGGACGGCAGGGTGGCACCGCCGTAGGCCAGCGAGTTCAGGTTCTTGAAGAAGCGCCGGGCGAGCGCCTCGTCGTTCTCCAGCGCCGTCGCCAGCATGGCGTAGCCGGCCGGCACGTTGGCGAAGTAGGTCGGCGAGATCTCGCGCAGATTGCGCAGGGTCTCCTCGAACAGGCCGGGCAGCGGCTTGCCGTCGTCGATGTAGGTCGTGCCGCCGTCGGCGAGGTTGCCCTGGAAGGTGGCGTTGCCGCCCATCGTGTGGTTCCACGGCAGCCAGTCGAGCATGACGCCCGGCGGATCGTCGGGCCGGCGCGTGCGCGCCATCTGGCCCATCGCCAGGTTGGCGCACATCATCTCCTGGGTGTTGATCACCGCCTTGGGCATGCCGGTGCTGCCCGAGGTGAACAGGAACTTGGCCGTCGTGCCGGGCTCGATCGCCTCGACCGACCGCGCGACCGCCTCGGTCGGCCGCGTCGCCACGAACTCGCTCCACGGCAGCGACTGTCTCTCGGGGGGCGCCTTGTCGACATGGACCAGCAGCACGCCCTCGAGGTCGAGCGCCGCCAGGGCGCGGGCATAGATTTCGCCGTTCTGCACGAATACAAGGCCGGGCTCGATGAGGTCGAAGACGTAGCGCAGCTTGGCATGGTCCTGGCTCATCACCGAGTAGGCCGGCGACACCGGCGCGATCGGCGCGCGCGCCTGCATCGCCGCCATGGTGAGCAGGGCGAACTCGATCGAGTTCGACGACAGGATCATCACCGGCCTGTCCGGGCCGAAGCCGCGCTCGATCAGCGCCTGGGTCACGGCATCGACCTGCCGCCTGGCCTCGCCGTAGGTGAGCGTGAGCCACTCGCGATCCGGCCCGCGGCGCTGCGCCAGCCAGACCCGGTCAGGCGCCTGGTCGGCCCATTTGGCGAGGAACGCAGGCACATGCTTCTCGTAGGGCTTCAGCCGGTGGTTCGATTGCAGGATGATCGTGCCGTCGTCCCGCCGGTCGACGCGCACGTCACGGCTCAGGAACTCGATCGGCTTGAAGGGCGTGCTCATGACGCTGTCCAACGGCGCTTCTCCCGAAACAGGCTTTGCCCGATTTAGGAGTGCCGGCCTTCAACTAGCAAGTCCTGCGATGACCGGTCGATCAGTCGTTCGCAAGACGCAATAGGCGCCGTTGCCGCCTATGAATCCGGCCTGCCCTGGCGGAGATGGCGAAAACCGGCATATCCAGCGACGAGAGCGACCAGGGCCGTGACGGGAACCGTCAAACCCCACAGCGCGAGCTCCATCATGGTCACGTGGCGAGACGCAACGAACGCCGAAATCTGCTGCAGGAAGTCGGGGCGACAAACAAGGACCCCGGATTCCTCTGACGCGCAGTTGCTGTTGATCATGATGATCCATCCGATCATCCAGATCGCCGTCCCGACCAGCCACAGCTGAAACAGGCCTAAACCGCTCTTCATCAGGCTCGCGCTCCACTTCTGGGCCGACACTATCGACATCGACAGCCCAATCCCATGGCATGCTGCCTTTCGTGTATCGACGGGGCATCGGCCGAAGCTTGACACAAATCAAAAGGTCGCGCGCCGAGGCGGCCCGTCGTAGGGCCGCGGGACGTTCGGCCGGCGATTGGGGAGCCGCCATGCAACCACCAATGCCGGCTGCTCCATGCGGCCAAAGGAACGGCCGGCCTGCGGGTACCCGTCGCCTCCCTCCTGATGGCCGAAAGCGGCAGCTGGCACGTGGTCTTCCTGGCGGCCCGCCATGAACACGCTGGCCGCCGTCCTGGCGCTTCTCGTCCTGAAAAGGATGCGTCGCCTTCCTCTGGCGGCGCCCATCCGCTCCGCGAACGGACGGGTGCGGCCTGAATGCCCGTTCACATCGGCCCGGTTTTCGGCCACATTCCGCCCAGCACCAGAGGGAGAGGCCAGATGGATTTCGAATACTCCGATCGCAGCAAGGCGCTGCTCGAGAAGCTCAACAAGTACATGGACGAGGTCATCTACCCGGCCGAGCCCGTCTACGAGGAGCAGATGGAGAAGGCCAAGGACCGCTGGTCGCTCCCGCCGGTCCTCGAGGAGTGCAAGGCCGAGGCCAAGAAGCGCGGCCTGTGGAACATGTTCCTCCCGGCCGACCGGGCCTCGGGCGACACGCACGGCACGATGGGTCTCTCCAACCTCGACTATGCGCCGATCTGCGAGGTGCTGGGCCGCTCGTCGATCGCCTCGGAGGCGGTCAACTGCTCGGCCCCCGACACCGGCAACATGGAGGTGTTCGCCCGCTACGGCTCGGCCGAGCACAAGGAGAAGTGGCTGAAGCCGCTGCTCAACGGCGAGATCCGCTCCTGCTTCGCCATGACCGAGCCGGCCGTCGCTTCGTCCGACGCCCGCAACGTCGAATGCCGCATCGAGAGCGACGGCGACAGCTACGTCATCAACGGCCGCAAATGGTGGTCGTCGGGCATGGGCGACCCGCGCTGCAAGGTCATCATCCTGATGGGCAAGAGCGATCCCAACGCGCCGGCCTACCGCCAGCAGTCGATGATCGTGGTGCCGCGCGACGCCCAGGGCATCAAGATCGTCAAGATGCTGCACGTCTTCGGCTACGACGACGCCCCGCACGGCCATGCCGAGGTGGTCTACGACAACGTGCGGGTGCCCAAGTCGGCGATCCTGCTGGGGGAAGGCCGCGGCTTCGAGATCGCCCAGGGCCGCCTCGGCCCGGGCCGCATCCATCACTGCATGCGCGCCATCGGCGTCGCCGAGCGGGCGCTCGAGATGGCGATCAAGCGCGCCAAGAGCCGCGTCGCCTTCGGCCAGCGCATCTCCGAGATGGGCGTGACCAAGGCCCATGTCGCCGACATGCGCATGGAGATCGACATGGCCCG
>LNFM01005347.1_pt1 | contig 22382 bp, 19 predicted proteins | sample 596031 | NCBI WGS metagenome assembly LNFM01 (sample SAMN04254537, study PRJNA301005) | activated carbon metagenome | isolation source: dual media filters at the Ann Arbor, Michigan drinking water treatment plant | place: USA: Ann Arbor | reverse complement strand
GAGATGTTCGCCAAGGCCGGTCTGACCTTGCGCAAAACCGGCAACGAGCGCGGCTATCGCGGCGAAATCGCCGGCATCGACGCTGTCGAAGTCGCCTTCATCTCCGCCTCGGAAATCGCATGGTACCTAAAAACCGGCCGCGCCCACATGGGCGTCACCGGCGAAGACCTCATCCGCGAACAGATCTCGGACGCGGCTGAGCGCGTGACGTTCCTGAAGGCGCTGGGCTTCGGCCACGCCGACGTCGTCGTCGCCGTCCCCAACTACTGGATCGACGTCCGCACCATGGCCGACCTCGACGAAATCGCCGCCACCTTCCGCCGCGAGCACGGCCGCTGGTTCCGCGTGGCAACGAAATACATCAATACCACGCGCCGCTTTTTCGCCGGCAAAGGCGTCATCGACTATCGCATCATCGAAAGCCTCGGCGCCACCGAAGGCGCGCCCGCGGCCGGCACAGCGGATCTGATTGTCGACATCACCTCGACAGGCGCGACGCTTGCCGCCAACGGCCTGCGCATCCTCGACGACGGCGTCATCCTAAAATCCGAAGCCAACCTCGTCGCATCTATGGTCGCCAACTGGTCGCCCACCGCACGTCAGGCCGAAAACGAAATCATGCAGGCCTTAGGGATCTAACTTACAGCCGGTCCTTCAATCGATAATAAAGCATCCCGAGCGCCAGCATTTGATTGCCCGCCCACCGCCCCACCGGCAACTGCCAGTGCCGAATGCTATCGAACAAATCGAAACGTTCTGTCGTCCCGCAGATGGCATCCGCTACGATCTCACCCGCGATATGCGTCGCGTTCACACCGTGCCCGCAATAACCCTGCATGTAGTAAAGGTTCGGCTCCAGCCGCCCGATCGCCGGCACGCGATTGAGGACGATCCCGATCCGCCCCGCCCACGTGAAATCCACGGCCTTGTCCGAAAGCTGCGGGAAAATCTCATCCAGCCGCGTCTTCATCGTCGCCGTGATGTCGCCCGGATCGCGGTTCGAATAATTGCACCGCCCGCCAAACAGCATCCGCCGGTCGCCCGACATCCGGAAATAGTCGAGCACCAGATTGCTGTCGCAGATCGCGAGGTCCCGCGGATTGATCGAGCGCGCGAGATTGTCGCTGAGCGGCTCGGTCGCGATGATGTAGCTGCCGGTTGGAAAATGCAGCCCCCACAGCCGCCCCCGCTCGAACTGATGCGATGTATCCCCGCCGAGCACGACGGCATCCGCCTCCACGCGGCCATGCGCGGTCCGCGCGAACGGCTTCGCCCCGCCCTTCATTTCAAGAACTTTGCTGTCCTCGAAAATCTGCACACCCAGCGACGCCGCCGCCCGCGCTTCGCCCAGACACAGGTTCAGCGGATGCAAATGCCCGCTCTTCCTGTCGATGATGCCACCGTGATAGATCCCCGTATCCAACACGCCGCGCAGGTCGCCCGCCTCGATCAATTCGTGATGGTCGCCCTCGCCGTCGCGCACCCGCGCATCGTAATACTCCCGGATCGCCGTCATATGCTTCGGCCGGGCGGCCACTTCCATCCACCCGTCCTTCCAATCGCAGTCGATCGCGTATTTCGCGATTCTCTCCTTAATGATCTCGTGCCCCCGATAGCGAATATCGCGAACGAGCTTCGCGCCCGCTGCACCCAGCTGCCGTTCGATCTCGGCTTCACCCGAAATGCCAGCGATGCACTGCCCGCCGTTCCGCCCCGACGCGCCCCACCCCACGCGGTTCGCTTCGAGCACGACGACCTTGCGCCCCTTTTCAGTCAGCGACAGCGCGGTCGCGATCCCCGAAAACCCGCCCCCGACCACGCATACGTCGGCCTTCACCGTGCCCTCAAGCGCGGGATAGCGCGTCGTCGAGTTCGCCGTCGCGGCGTAATAGGAGGTCGTGTGCGGCTCGGCCATGTGGAGGTCCCATAAAGTTCAGTAAATTTGTGATCACAAATTTCGCCGCTGTCAACGCAGCCATTTCAAGACTTTATGGGCAAACTTGACGAACTGCCCGCACAGTGCTTTCATATGTGATCACAAATTGGCAGGACAGCCCGGCGCCATTGAAGGTCGCGCTGAGAGGCCCGTCACCGATTAAAAACCGGAGACGATCATGCCTGACCAGTTCCACGCCCGTAGTCTATCGTATGTTTCCCCCGTTGCCCCCGCCTCAACCGGTGATCAGGCGTTCCGGAGCAATGATGCCAGCGCCCGTTGGCTGGAAATGACCTACGGCGGCGCGCTGAGCTTCCTGCGCCGCCCCTATTCCCGCGATCTCACCTGCGCTAAAGCCGTCGTCTGCGGCGTGCCTTACGACGGCGCGACGAGCAACCGCCCCGGCGCGCGCCTCGGACCCCGCGCCATCCGCGCCGCATCCGCCGAATTGGGCTCCTGTGACAGCTTCCCTTACGGCGGCAATCCGTTTGAGGTTCTGCCCACGATTGACTGGGGCGACCTCCACATCGAACCCCAACACCCGCACCGCGTCGCACACGACATCGAAGCAGGTGCCAGCGAGATCATCTCCAGTGGCGCCAAACTCCTCGCACTGGGCGGCGATCACTTCGTCAGTCTGCCGCTCCTGCAAGCGCACGCGCGTCAACACGGCCCCCTCGCCCTCATCCAGTTCGACGCCCACTCCGACACGTGGCCCGACGACGGCACCCGCCAAGACCACGGCACCATGTTCTTGCGCGCCGCCCAATCCGGCATCATCGATCCGGCTCGGTCCACGCACGTCGGCATAAGGTCCCACAATCCCGACGCCCACGGTATCCAGGTCCTCACCGCGCCCACCGTGCATCGGATGGGCATCGACGCCACCATTGCCGCCATCCGCGCCCGCGTCGGCGGTGCTAAAGCCTACCTGACCTTTGATATCGACGTGCTCGACCCCGCGTTCGCGCCCGGCACCGGCACGCCCGTCGCCGGCGGCCTCGCATCCTGGCAAGCGCTCGAAATCCTGCGCGGCCTTGCAGGGCTCGACATCGTTGGCGCCGACGTCGTCGAAGTTTCCCCGCCCTACGATCATGCCGAGATCACAGCGCTGGCCGCCGCCACCGTGGCGCACGACATCCTCTGCCTTTGGGCTCAAAAAGAACGCGCCGCCCTATAGGGCGGCGCGCTGTCGTTCATCAGCCAAACAGACCGCTAATTCGCCGCCGCGTCCGCCGCGCGCCGGTCTTTCTCCATTCGCGCAGATTGCATTTTCGTCAGATACGAAGCCACCAGCACGCCCACCGTCACGAACGCGATCATGATGGTTGAGATCGCATTGATTTCCGGCGTCACGCCGAGCCGCACCTGCGAGTAGATCTTCATCGGTAGCGTCGTTGCCGAAGGCCCCGTGGTGAAACTCGCGATGACGAGGTCGTCGAGCGACAGCGTAAAGGCCAGCAGCCACGCCGAGATCACCGACGGCGCGATGATCGGCAGCGTCACCTGGAAAAACGTCCCCACCGGTGACGCCCCCAGGTCCATGGCCGCTTCTTCCACCCGCCCGTCGAAGTCCGACAGCCGCGCCTGAACCACCACCGCTGCAAAGCACATGGTGAAGGTCGCGTGCGCCAGCACGATCGTCCAGAATCCCCGGTCGAAATTGATCGCCACGAACAGCAGCAAGAGCGACAGGCCAGTGATCACTTCCGGCATGACGAGCGGCGCAAAGATCATGCCCGAGAACAGCGTCCGCCCGCGGAACCGCCCCATCCGTACCAGAACAAGCGCGGCCATGGTGCCCAATACTGTCGCCAGCGTCGCCGAGATGAAGGCAACCTTCAGCGTTATCCACGCTGCATCCATAAGCTGCTCGTTCTCCAGCAGTCCCGCATACCATTTGGTCGAGAAGCCGCCCCACACCGTCACGAGCTTCGACTCATTGAAGGAGTAGATGACCAGGATCAGGATCGGGATATAGAGAAACGCGAACCCGAAAACGATCGCCGTCACGTTGAACCAGCTAAAACGGGTATTCATCGTCCGGCCTCCCGCGCACGCTGCTGAGCCCACTGGAAGGCGACGATCGGCACGATCAACACCAGCAACAGAAGCACCGCCACCGCCGAGGCCACCGGCCAGTCACGGTTGTTGAAGAACTCGCTCCACAGCGTCTTGCCGATCATGAGCGTCTCCGATCCGCCGAGCAGATCCGGAATAACGAACTCGCCCGTCGCCGGAATGAAAACGAGGAAGCACCCCGCCACGATGCCGGGTATGGAAAGCGGGAACGTGACCTGCCAGAATGCCTTCCAAGGTGGTGATCCAAGATCCTCCGCCGCCTCCAGGAGCCGTTGATCGATCTTCTCAAGGCTGGCGTAAAGCGGCAGCACCATGAACGGCAGGTACGAATAAACGATGCCGATATAAACCGCCGTCGTCGTGTTCATGATCTGCAGTGGGTCACTGATGGCGCCGATATGCAGCAAGAATGCATTCAGCAAGCCTTCATTCTTGAGAATGCCGATCCAGGCATAGACGCGGATCAGGAATGAGGTCCAGAACGGCAGGATGACGAACATCATCAGCGTCGGCTGCCATTCCCGCGGCGCCCGCGCCATGCCATAGGCCAGCGGATACGCAATGAGCAGCGTGATAAACGTCGCCACCGCCGCGATCTTCAAGCTCGACCAGTATGCCGCCATATAGAGATCGTCTGAGAAGATGAACGCGTACTTCTCGAAGTCCAGCAGCGCAAATTTCGTCTTGAACGCCTCCCAGCCTTCGCTGAGATCGAACACCGGCGCATAAGGCGGGATCGAGATCTCCGACTCCGAGAGCGAGATCTTGAACACGATAAAGAACGGAATAAGGAAGAACAGCAGCAGCCAAACGTACGGTGCGGCAATGACCATCCACTTGCGCATGCGCTACACCGTCTGTTTCTGAACCGGGGTTGATCGGCCCATATGGAATGGGACTGTACGAAACATGGGGCGCCTCACGCTTTGAGAACAACGGCCGATTCGGCCGGCCATTCGAGCCAGACCGTATCGTCCCATGAAATGGTGCGTTCAACGCTGTGCGAAGAGTTGGCCCGCAATGCCGTCACCCGGTTCCCCGCTTCGGTGTGCACGTGATAGTGCGAGATCGAACCGAGATAGCCCACATCGTCGACGCGCCCTTTGACGACGTTGACGTTGCTCTGCGGTTGGTCGAGGCTGATGCGGAATTTCTCAGGCCGCACCGACAACCAAACCTGCTGGCCGACCGACAGTCCCTCGCACGCCCCTGCCTTGAAAATCCGCCCGTCTCCGGACGCCGGCGTGATCTCGACCGTACCGTCGCCCGGCAGCGAGACGACCTTGCCCTCCATGATATTCACATCGCCGATGAACTGCGCCACGTACCGTGACTGCGGCGACTCGTAGATCTCACCCGGCGTCGAAACCTGTTCCAGCCGGCCCTGGTTCATCACCGCGATGCGCGAGGCCACCGTCATCGCCTCTTCCTGATCGTGCGTCACGATCACGAACGTCGTGCCCGTCTGTTCCTGAATGCGCATAAGCTCAAACTGTGCTTGGTTGCGCAGCTTCTTGTCGAGCGCTCCGAGTGGTTCGTCGAGCAGCATTAGGCGCGGCTTCTTCGCGATCGCACGCGCCAGCGCCACGCGCTGCTGTTGCCCGCCGGAAAGCTGATGCGGCTTGCGATGCGCGAACTTGCCCAATTCCACCAACGCCATGGCTTCATCGACGCGCTTCTTGATCTGATCGTCGGGCATACCTTCTTGCCGCAAACCGAAACCGACGTTGCGCTCGACCGTCATGTGCGGGAACAGCGCGTAGGACTGGAACATCATGTTGATGTTCGAGCGCTCGTAAGGTGCCAGATCCGTGATGTCTTTACCTTCGACGATCACGCGACCTTCGGTCGGCTTCTCGAAGCCCGCTAGCATGCGCAGCAACGTGGTCTTGCCACAGCCAGAGGGTCCGAGCAGTGCGAAGAATTCCCGGTCGTAGATATCGAGCGTGATGTTATCGACGGCAACAAAATCGCCGAACCGCTTTGTCACGTTTTCAAACCGGATGATCGGTTGCTTTGAGGGATCCTTCCACGGCGCAAACCCCGACTGAGGAGCCGCTGTTCGCAACAGGCGCCGCTCTGAAGGCGAGCTACCGGCTGCAGTTCCGTTGATCGTCGGCGATACGGTCATGGAGAGCCCCTGGAGTTTGCGGCGCGGCGGCCGCTCCGCGACGTCGATATCTGCAGTCGATATCTACAAGTGAAAACCGCGCCAGAGCGAAGCTCCAGCGCGGTCTATCTTTTTGGTTATTTGCCGGTCACGACCCCGGTCCACAGGCGCGTCACCGTTCGTTGCGTCTTGGCGTCATACGCGAGTTTGACGAAGAGGTTACCCATCGTCGCGTCATCCGGGTAGATGGCCGGATCGCTCTTGATCTCGTCCGAAATGAATTCCTTCGAGGCGAGGTTGCCGTTCGCGTAGTTGATGTAGTTCGAGGCCTTGGCAATCACCTCGGGCTTCAAGAGGTAGTTGAGGAACTCATGGGCTTCCGCAACGTTATCCGCATCCTTCGGGATTGCCATCATGTCGAACCACATCATCGCGCCTTCCTTCGGGATCGAGTACTTGATGACTTGCCCGTTCTTGGCTTCGACGGCCCGGTCGCGCGCCTGCAGGATATCACCCGACCAGCCGATGGCAATGCAGATATCGCCGTCAGCCAAGGCGTTGATGTATTCCGAAGAATGGAATTTCTTCACATTCCCCCGGATCGACTTCAACAGCTCTCCACCCTTCTTCAGCTCGGCCTCGTCCTTAGAATTGGGATCCAAGCCGAGGTAGCGCAGCGCTGACGAGAGAATATCGTCGGGGCTGTCGAGCATGTAGATGCCGCAATCCTTGAACTTCGCAGCCAATTCCGGCTTGAAAACGAGATCCCAGGAGTTGATGGGCGCATCAGCCATGCGCTCTTTGATCTTGCCTTCGTTGTAGCCGATGCCGGTCGTGCCCCACATGTAGGTCAGCGCGTGGTCGCCATTGGGATCGTAAACGTCCGTGCGCTTGGAAACCTCCGGCCAGACGTTGCCGATGTTCGTCAGCTTCGACTTGTCGAGCTTTTGGAAAACGCCGGCTTGAATCTGGCGCGAGAGAAATGCGCCCGTGGGCACGACGATATCGTATCCGGTCTTGCCCGCCAGCAACTTGGTTTCGAGAACCTCATTGCTGTCGAACACGTCGTACGTAACCTTGATGCCGGTTTCCTTTGTGAAGTCCGCCAAGATCGACTCGTCGATGTAGTCTGACCAGTTAAAGACTTTCAGCTCGCGGTCTTTGGCGAACGAGGCGGAACCCACCGCCAAGACACCGGCAGCGACGCCCGCAAACAGCGCGAAGCGCTTCATTCCGGAATGCAACATGTACGAACTCCTCCTTGGAGAGTTGAGTGACGCCACGATGCTGGCCCCGCGCTCACACCCGCGCCCATTCGCAACGTCTGCCCATTGTGATCACAAAATTGCGGCGCTACAAGAGTATCGTTTCATCAAACTGCCAAACAGCTGGGCGTTACCCGGTCTGAGGCAGGTGAGGAGTGGTCGGTCGCATGAAGCGTCTGGCGGGCGTAGCGGCGGGCACAAGGCCCACCTCCGAGGGCGAGGAGCCCCAGGAATCTCAAGCAATCGTGGGCCTTACCACCCACGAAGAAGTCTATCGCCGTCTGCGCGAACAGATCCTCTACGGCGGGATTAAGCCAGGCTCGGCCGTAACATTGCGTGGTCTCGCGGATGAATTGGGCGTCAGCCCGATGCCGGTTCGCGAAGCCGTCCGCCGCCTCATTGCCGAGCGCGCCCTGCTCTTGCAGGACAATCGCCGCGTTCTGGTGCCACCCATGACGCGCGACACGTTCGAACAAATTCTCTTCGCCCGCCGGGCATTGGAACCCGAATTGGCCGCCCGCGCGCTCTCAAAACTCTCCAAAAAAGACATCGCCGCCATCGAAGCTGTCGACAATGCCATCGACGTGGCCATGCGCGCCGGCGACACCGAAGGCTATATGCGGAGCAACTACCAGTTCCATTTTTCCATCTATCGCAAATCCGAGGCAGACACCTTGGTCGCCCTCGTCGAGAGCATTTGGCTCCAGTTCGGCCCCTTCATGCGCATGGCTTACGGCCGCATTGGCACCTCGACCATCGAAGACCACCACGAGTTCGCACTCGCAGCAATCCGCACAAGGGATGCCAAAGGCCTGCGCTCCGCCATCGATGCCGATATCGGCCAGGGCATGGGCTTCATCGGTGAAGCGGTTTTATCCCGTGCCGGCCCGTGACTTAGCCGGCCCCCACCCACCCAAATGCCATCCTCACCTTGAGTTGGGCTGGAAATTGTGATCACATTTGCCCTGTCACACAGCGGCGATCTTGGGCTGCAAGAAGCCCCGCCCTGTTGTTAATTTTATCAGCAACACAAAAATTGCATCAGGTGCATCATGAGTGCCGAGGAACGGGCCGGGTCGAGCGAGAGCGAGATCTTGGGCCGGGGAGCAACGCCCGAAAGCGTTCGGGCCTGGGTCCGCGCGCATCGCATCGAAGAGGTTGACTGCGCCGTCCCCGATATCGCGGGCGTCGCGCGCGGCAAGACCATGCCAGTCGAAAAATTCGTGAAGCTCGAGCCCGTGCATCTGCCGATCTCGATCTTCCATCAAACCATCACCGGCGATTACGTCGGCTTCGAAGAGGATGGCCAGGCTCTCTACGCCGAGAGTGACCTGATGATGGTCCCGGACTTGACCACCATCCGCCCCGCGCCGTGGGCATCCAGTCCCACCGCCCAGGTCATCCACGACGCCACGTGGCAAAATGGCGACCCCGTCGAGATCGCCCCGCGCGCCGTCCTCCGCCGCATCGTCGATCTCTATGCCAAGGAAGGCTGGCTGCCCGTCGTGGCCCCCGAACTCGAATTCTACCTGACGAAAACCAACCCCGATCCCGACTACCCCCTCGAACCACCCACCGGCCGCTCCGGCCGCAAGGGCTCCGGGCGTCAGGCCTACAGCCTCGGCGCCGTCGACGAATACGACAAGATCGTCGACGACATCTATGAGTTCGCCGAACTTCAGTATCTCCAGATCGATACGATTATTCAGGAAGGTGGCGCTGCCCAGCTTGAGATCAACCTCGTCCACGGGGACCCCGTCCACCTCGCCGATCAGGTCTTTCTGTTCAAACGCACCATTCGCGAAGCCGCGTTCAAGCACGGTTGTTACGCGACCTTCATGGCCAAGCCCCTGGAGAACGAACCCGGCAGCGCCATGCACATTCACCAAAGTGTGGTGAGTGCCAAAACGGGCCGCAACATCTTCACCGATGAAAAGGGCCAGCCGACCAAGCTGTTCCACCACTTCCTCGCTGGTCAGCAGACCTACCTGCCAACCGCGATGTGTCTCTTTGCGCCCTATGTAAATTCCTATCGTCGTTTGGTGCCCGGTGGCGCTGCGCCGATCAACGTCGAATGGGGCCTCGACAATAGGTCCGCCGGATTGCGCATCCCCGTTTCAGGCCCGGCCGCCCGCCGCGTCGAAAACCGCCTGCCCGGCTCCGACAGCAACCCCTATCTCGCCATCGCCGCCAGCCTCGCCTGCGGCTACCTCGGCATGAAAAACAGGCTCGAACCGCGCGCGCCCGTCATCGGCAACGCCTACCGCAACGACCACCAATTGCCCCGCGGTCTCCTCGAAGCCCTCCTCGAATTCGAAGACAGCAAGGACCTGCATAAAATCCTCGGAGACCGCTTCAGCCACGTCTACATGCAGATGAAGCGGTCCGAGTTTGAGGAATTTATGCGCGTGATCAGCCCGTGGGAGCGCGAACACCTTCTGTTGAGCGTCTAATTCACGCCGCCGACGCAAGCTCGTGTGTCATCGCGCGCCGCAACAGGGATTTAAAAATCTCCTGCTCTGCCGGCGTGAATTGCGACAGCAGATCCCGCTCGACCTCGATGGCAATCGGCGCCGCGCGCGCCAGCAGCGCCCGCCCCTGGTCCGTCACGCTGACGGCATACATCCGCGCGTCCGTTTTCGTTCGCTCGCGATGGATCAGACCACGCATTTCCAACCGCCGCACGATGTCGGCAAGCGTCGACCGGTCGATTCCGGACGTCTCGCAGAGCGCGGTCTGGCTTGGCTTATCCAGACCGTCGATTGCGGCCAGCACCACAAACTGTCGCGCGGTGATCCCAAGTTGACCCGTCGCACGGGCAAACATGTCCTCCGCGTGCTGCCCTGCGCGATGCAGAAGATGCGTCGCGCTGTGCGCCGCAAAGTTCAAGGTCGTCTCCCGCTCGACCGTCTCATCAATCGGCCTGAGTAATCCACCAGATGTCTTGCTCGTCGTCATCATCGTTGCCCATAAATTTTTGATGCATAAGCGCTGCGGCCGCGCTGCATCATGTCTTTTCTGAATGTTTGGATGGGTGTTCCCACATCGCCGCATGCTTGCGTATGACAACGATATGGGGGTTCCGGACCGCCACGACATTGGCATTTCGCGACATCGTGATAATCTTTCTCCGAAGCAGGCCAACAGGCGGAAATGGTGCACGAATTCGCCGCAGATCAGCTCGGTGTTCAAAGATGCGGCATTTTCGGCGAACTGCCAGAAATGCTGCGCACGTACGGCGTCGACCCGGAACCGCTGTTAGTCAAATACGGATTAAAGACCGACGATTTCGGCGACCGCGATCGGCCGCTCCCATTTGCGAGTATCGTTCGGTTGCTGGACGAATGCGCGCGGGTCACAGGAGCGGGGATGTTTGGTTATCTGCTCGGATCCCGCGCCCGCATCGATCATCTCGGCATCATTGGCGAGATGGTGCGCAACGCCCCAACGCTCGGCCACGCATTTCGCAACTTTGTCGAAAACCACCAACCGCTACGTCCGCGGCGGCGCCCCATACGTGGTCGAGCAGGACCCCTACATCGTGCGCCATAAAGACGAAGTACTCATTGGGTATCGCTGCCTGATTAGCGGGTTGCCTGCGCTGCAATTCTTGCTGGCGTCTGTTGGCGCGGGCGTCGCGCTTGTTCTGGAATTGAGCGGGCAGCGGCCCAAAACGATCCTGCTCGGATGTCGCGAGGATGCCATTCCGGCCGACGAGTTCCGCGCAGCGGTCAAACCGGCAACTGTCGTCTTCAACGCGCATCACTTCGGTTTCACGTACCAAAAGAGTGTCGTCGATCTACCGATCGCAGGTGCCGACCCCCTTATGTATCAACAGGCCCTAAAGTGGGTCCAGGGTTATTGGAACGATCTCGAGCCCGATTTTGCCGATCAGATTAAGCGCCTGCTTCTTCCAGCCCTGCATGCCGAACGGGCCCACATGGGCTTGGTGTGCGAAGCGACGGGCTTGTCCCCTCGAACCATCAATCGGCGTCTCGCTGAGCAGGGAACAACACTGCGAACACTCGTCAACGAATCCAGATACAGCATCGCACGCCAACTCTTGCGCCATACCCACTTGCCGGTCGCAGCCGTCGCTCAGGTCATGGGATATTCGGAGGCTGGGGTTTTCGTCCGCGCGTTCCGCCAATGGTCCGGGTCCACGCCCGACACTTGGCGCAAGACGGTCCTGCGCCAGCCCGATGAGCCCACAGTCAAAGCCTCAGCCATCTAAAGGCGGGCGGAGTTCAGTGCATGTAAGACGTGTTGCCGCCGATTGGCGAGGACGGCTGTTCCCAGAAGAAGTCGCCCTGCAAAGGCGCCCCCGACGTCCGCGCATTGATCGACGGATCTTGGCGGCGGGTGTCACCGACAACATCCGATTTGCGCACCGTGTAGCCCCCGCGACGTCCATAATACGACTTGCCCGCCAGCGGCTTGGCCTTTTTGGCGCCTGAACTCTGCGCTTCGGCCGTCTGCGGAACGGTGACCGCGGCGGCACCCGTCAACAACAGGGCAACCATCATCGATGTGAGCAGGGGTCGGGCCACGGGGCGCCTCCAGAAACTATTGATCAGCCAAGCGTAATGCGCTCGTGCCGATTGGTCTACCACCGACCGGTTAATTCTTCTCAAGGAAGAGGCGCGAGCGCCACACCCTGCGAGCTCTGGTAGAACGCCCCGCCTCTAGGCCAGTTCCGCCAAGACGCATTTGAGGAGCCCGTAGTCGAACCGCCCGTCGAGCGCGCCATGCACGGGCCCGAGCTTGCCGCTTTCCAGTGTGCCGAACCGCTCGAACGCCGCGTGAATTTCGTCCAGATCACCGTCGTCGAGGTCTCGCAACACGTCGCGCGCCTCCACGAGTCCGGCTTCGATTGCCTCCGAAAAATGCCCGTAGACCGTGCCGAGACCCATCCCGCGGCGCGCCGAGATGGCGTCGGCATCCAGTCCCTGCAAATGCAACGCAAGTGTCTCGTTGACGGTCGCCGACAGCCGGTTTTTCAAAACAGGGTGGCTCGCAAACGCCGCCAACGTGTCGAGCACCGCCTGCCCGTAGCGCTTGATTTTGCTCGCGCCGAGCCCTGTGATGTCGCCAAGCGCGTCCAGCGTCTGCGGTTGCGTCTGGGCGAGTTCGGCGAGCGTTTTATCGTGAAAGATGACGTACGGCGGCACCTTCGCTTCTCCAGAAAGCCGCGCGCGCAGCGCCTTCAATGCGGAAAACGCGGCCTGATGTTCCGCCGGAACCCCCGCGGCCGCCGGGCTCTTCTTCTCGCGCTTCGATTTCCCACCGCGCTCACTCAAGGGTGCCACGCGCATCAAAAACGTCTCGTCGCCGCGCAGCAATGGCCGCGCTTGGTCGGTCAACATCAGCGTGCCATAGCCCTCATCGTCACCCGTCAGATAGCCCTGCGCCACAAGCTGCCGGTAAAGCCCGCGCCACGCCGAAGCATCCGTATCCTTGCCAATGCCGAACACGGTCAGCTTGTCATGCGACGCGCGAAGACAGCGCTCATCCGCCTTGCCATGCAAAATATCGACAAGATAACCGACGCCGAAGCGCTGCCCCGTGCGATAGACAGTCGATAGCGCCTTCTGTGCCAGCACGGTTCCATCTGTCGTCGCCGGCGGCGTGAGACAATTATCGCAGTTTCCACACGGCTTGCTGCCCCGCTCGCCAAAGTAAGCGAGCAACGCCTGCCGCCGGCACGTCACCATTTCGCCCAGTCCGATGAGCGCGTCGAGCTTTTGCCGCATCGCCTGCTTGAAGGCGTCTGCCCCGTCCGACTGCGCGATCCACTGCCGCTGTTGGATGACATCCGGCAAGGAATAGGCAAGCCACGCATTCGCCGGCTCTCCGTCGCGCCCCGCTCGTCCGGTCTCTTGATAATAAGCCTCGATCGATTTCGGCAGGCTCAAATGCGCCACGAACCGCACGTCGGGTTTGTCGATTCCCATCCCGAACGCAATCGTCGCAACAATAATCAGGCCGTCCTCGTTGAGAAATCGCTCCTGCGCCTTGCGCCGGATCTGCGCGTCGAGCCCGGCGTGATAGGCCAGCGCCCGCCGCCCTTTGGTCGTGAGCCACGCTGCCGTCTCTTCCACCTGCTTGCGCGACAGGCAGTAAACGATCCCCGCATCGTCCGGGTGTTCACTTTCGATAAACTGCCACAGCCGCTCGCGCGCACCGACCGACCCCATCTCCGCGATCGTGTAACGAATATTCGGCCGGTCGAAGCTCGCAACGAACCGCTCCGCGCCCTCCAAACTCAGTTCGGCGACGATTTCTTCGCGCGTCCGCTCGTCTGCCGTCGCAGTGAGTGCGAGACGCGGCACGCCGGGGAAACGCTCAGCTAACATCCGCAACTGCCGGTACTCGGGCCGGAAGTCGTGCCCCCACTGCGACACGCAATGCGCTTCGTCGATGGCGAACACCGATACCGTCGTCTGCCCGAGCAGATTGATCATCCGCTCCTGCAACAGACGCTCCGGCGCGACGTACAGCACGTCTAGCGCGCCGGCCACGAGCTGCCGCTCCACGGCCTGCTGCTCGGGAAACGACAAACTGGAATTCAAGTACGCCGCCGAAACCCCCGCTTCCTTGAGCGCGTCCACCTGATCCTGCATCAGCGCGATCAGCGGCGACACCACGATGCCGGTTCCGGCCCGAACGATGGCGGGGATCTGGTAGCACAGCGACTTGCCGCCGCCCGTTGGCATCAGAACGAGCGCATCCCGCCCCGCCAGCACCGCTTCAATGATCGCGGATTGATGCAGCCGGAAGCTGTGATAGCCGAACACGCGTTCAAGCACGCCAAGCGCGTCCTGAAGCGTCGGATTTTCCGAGGTGATTTTCCGCTGAGCGGCGGGGGGCATGGGTTCTAATCGATCAAACAGCACTGCGATGCTCCCCCTTTAAACGATTCCCTCGTCCCCCGAGCAGCAGCCCTGAACGCAGTCCCGTGATTTCCCCACCTCAGCGGCAACGGAAAGCCGCCCACAAAACCGTCGCACGAAGTGACGCTGCCATGAATGTTCTGTAGAATGACAACTATTGGCCTCACCGCCCCCAGGCCCAAGGAACACGCCGCAATGCGCTTCGTCTCAGCCCTCATCGTTGTTCTGCTTGGCTTATTCTATGTCGCTTGGCCCGCGTGGTCGGCCTACCAGCTTAAGGTGGCCCTCGAGAGCGGCGACGTGGCCGGCGTTGAGCGCGGGATAGATTTCCCCAGTGTTCGCCAGTCCCTCCGTCCAGCGGCCACCGCCGCCATCGAGCAGAACCTCAAAGAGGCGACCAAGGGCACTCCCGGCAGCGACCTGCTGATTGAGAAGATGAGCAAGGAGACGTTGCCCAAGCTCGTCGAAACCTCGCTCGATACAATTCTCACCCCGGAAGCGATCATCCGCATGCATGCCGAAGGCAAAAGCCTGCGCGAACTGATCAAGTCGGTCAAAACCGGCGGCCCCGATCTGATGGGACAGGTGGGAGGCCTCGTCCGTGACCTCTTCAGCAAGAAGACAGCCCCTGCAACACCCCCGGCCAGTCCACCATTGGAGACCGCCGCCCCGATTGTCCCGGAAAGCCGCCGTCTCGGCCTTGGCAACGTCAAGTCCGCCGGATTCGATGGGCCGCTGTCGGTCTTCCTCGGCTTGGCGCGCGATCCCGCAGCCGCCGGCCCTGACCTCACTGCGACCATGTCCTTCACCGGCACCGGCTGGCGCGTCACCGGCCTTGTGCCCAAAACGTGACCGTTACAACGAGGCCAGTTAGGTAGACCGACGCACTTTAAGCATTTCGGAAAATCAGTAAGTTACAGATGACAGCTGCAACGATTTGTGTGCTTCGTTTATCATGTTTCAAGGAATGCCGGTCAGGGATGTTGTTCTGATCGATCGGGGATTGGCGCAGGGCCGCTGCTGCCGCAATAGTGCGCCCGCGGAGCATAAGTTTAGGGGAGTTGAAGTGATGCGTTGGGTTGGGTGTGCCGTGGCAGCCATCGTTGTTGCCATGGGGTGGGGCAATTCAGGTTCGGCCGCGCCTGCAACGGCCACGATCGGCTTGGTCGCTGGCGTCGACGCGTCCGCCGACCAGCAACCGGTCCTCGCTGAGATCATTGCCGAGGTCGATCGGCGCATGCAGGCCGAGCCCGATCCCGTCGAAAAAGCGTTCCTCTCCCAACTCTCCGGCCACTACCGGGAATTCGACGCCGCCCCGCACTGGACCAGTGCCACTGGCCTGACGCCTGCCGGCCAAAACCTTTTCGAGGAACTTTCCAAAGCCGACCAGTACGGCCTCGATCCGAACCAGTTCCAATTGCCAGCCTTGCCGGTCTCCGCAGCCTCGCTGGCCGCCCGCGCCACCGCCGAAGTCGATCTCTCGGTCTCCGCCGTTCGCTATGCGTGGCACGCCCGTGGCGGCCGCGTGGATGGCCGGCAACTGTCTCGCTGGATTGATGCCTCGCCCCAGACCCTCTACGCTGGCGACGTGTTCCGCGCCATCGCTGCAAAGGGCGGTGACCCGGTCTCCGGCCTGCGCAGCTTCCATCCCACGCAGCCGCAATTCGAGCGCCTGCGCCAGGCCTACCTCGCAGCCCGCGGAGACGTCGCGGCCCAGCCGTTGCCCCTGCTCGCACCCGGCACGCGCATCGACCCCGGTCAGCGCCATCCCGACGTGCCGCTCATCCGTCAGCGCCTGGGCCTTGAAGTGTCCGACGACGCCGATCTCCTCGATCGCACGCTGATGCGCCGCATCCGGTCCCACGTCGACAATGCCGGCTATGAATCGAAGCGCTACGTCGACGATGGCGTCCGCGAAATCCTCAACCGAACCACGCCACCCTCGCGCGTCGCCAACCGCGCCACGCTAGACAAATACCTCGTCAACCTCGAGCGCTGGCGCACCATGCCCGACAACATGGGCCAGCTCTACATCTGGAATAACCTCCCCGAATTCCAGACCCGCGTCGTCAAGGGCGGCGAGGTCATCCATCAGGAACGCATCATCATCGGCAAACCCAACACGCAGACGCCGGTGTTTTCCGACGAGATGAACCACGTCATCTTTCAGCCCGAATGGGGCGTGCCGGAATCTATCAAGCTCCGCCAGATCTTGCCGCACATGCGTGGCGGCGACTTTGGCGTGCTCGCTCGCCGCGGCATGCAGATCCGCGACGGTAAGCGCGTGATCAATCCGGCCCGCATCAAGTGGTCAAAGGTCGACATCCGCAATATTCCCATCATTCAAGGCGCCGGCCCCGGCAATCCGCTCGGTCGCTTGAAGTTCATGTTCCCCAACCATCACGACGTCTACATGCACGACACGAATGACAAACATCTCTTCAACAGCTCCGAGCGCACCTTTTCCCACGGCTGCATCCGCGTTCGCAATCCGGACCGTTTTGCGGAAGTCATCTTGGGTGAAATGGAAGGCTGGTCGTCCGAAGATGTCGCGCGCCAGTTGAAGGTCAAGGCGTCCACCCGCATCGATCTCAAAGCGCACCTGCCGGTCCACAACACCTATCTGACCATGTGGGCGAACCCGGACGGCACGGTTGTGCAATTCAAGGATATCTACAGTCACGACAAGCGCTACGCCGACGCGCTCTCCGGCAAATCCATCAAGCTCATCGCCTCCCGCGATCCGGCACTGGTCTTGAAGAAACAGAACGACGAACTCCGCAAAGGCTTGGCCGCCATCTACAAGCCCAAGCCCAAGCCCAAGCCGAAGCCCGCGTTCGCCGCATTCGGCGCACCGCCGCAGCCGTGGTTCAAGTCGAGCCTGGGTAAGCCCATCAAGCCCGCCGCTCCACCGCCGCGCCTACTCTACTTCCAGCAGTGGTAAGCCCCTCCTGACCCTGCCCAGAACGCCCGCCGGATCCAACCGGCGGGCGTTTCTCTTTCGGGGCTGTCCATCCGGCTTGACACATTCTAGGATCGTCCAGACTTTGAGGGCGACAGGGGCCGAGCGACCGAATGGACCAGACCGAAAGCACCGCCAGCGCGGAGCCTGTCATCTGGGCGCCGCCCCTTGGCCCCCCCGCCCCCCGCGACCTCTGCACCGACTGTGGCCTCTCGCGCACCGCCGACGCCAAGCGCTGCGGCCGCGCCTGTCAATTCATCCAGCCCGACTATCCCGCCATGGAAACCCGCGTCCACGGCCGCCCGCGTGACGCCGCTCGCCCGGACGAAACCTTTTTCGGCCCCTTCCGCCGCATGGTCCGCGCCGAACTCTCAGCCCCCAGCCCTGGCGCCCAGTGGACGGGCATCACCACGCGCATCGCCGAACGCCTACTCGAGACCGGCGCCGTCGAAGCCGTTCTCACCATGGCGCCTGACCCAGATGACAGCTGGAAACCCATGCCCGTCATCATCACCGCCGCCGAGGGGATGTCGCGCGCCCGCGGCATGCGCATGGGCTACGCGCCGCTCTTAGCCCTACTCGAACCCGTCCGTGATCGCGGCTACAAACGCATCGCCGTCATCGGCATTCCCTGTCAGGTCTTCGCCCTGCGCTCCATCGAAGAAACCCTCGGCCTCGACCGCCTCTACGTCATCGGCACGCCCTGCTCCGACAACACGACGACCGAGAATTTCCACACCTTCCTCGATCTCCTCGCCGACGACCCAAAAACCATTACCTACCTCGAATTCCGCGCCGACTATTACGTCGAGCTTCGCTTCACCGACGGCCGCAAGAAAGAGATCCCCTTTCTCCAATTGCCAATCTCCAAACTCCCCTCCGATTTCTTTCCGCTCACCTGCCGCACCTGCGTCGATTACACGAACGTGCTCGCCGACATCACGGTCGGCTACATGGGCGGCGAAGGCCAGCAATGGCTGCTCGTGCGCAACGAACGCGGCGAAGAATTGCTCAAACTTCTCGGTGATGAGGTTCGCCCCTCCACCCCCGGCAGCGCCGGCAAACGCAAAAGCGCCGTCGCCGGCTTCCTCGCCAACACCGAACGCGCCGCCGGTGGCCTGCCGCTCCGCGCGATGCCCGATTGGCTACGCCCCATCGTCGGCTGGCTGATGCCCAAGATCGGCCCGCGCGGCCTCGAATTCGCCCGCGCGCGCCTCGAAATGAAAGCCTGCGAAACCGTCGTCCACCTGCGCCGCGCCATGCCACGCCGCATCCGCCACATGGTCCCCGCCCACGTCTGGACCCTCGTCGAACCCTACGGCCTCAAACCCACCGCCGACGAGTTGCCCCGCCCCGAACGCAAGAGCTGAGCCCCCGCATGCCTGTCCGCCTCTCGACCGTTGCCCTCACGCTCATCGCAGTTTTGGCCGTCGCCATCTCCATCTGGAATCTGCGCGCTGCCCGCTCAAACGTCGTCACCGAAGCCGTCACGGTCGGCCACATACCGGCCACCGTCTATCGCAACCCCGGCGTCGACAAAGCGCCCGTCGTCGTCATCGCGCACGGCTTCGCCGGCTCCGAACCGTTGATGGCGTCCTTTGCCTACACGATCGCGCGCAACGGACTGATCGCCGTCACGTTCGATTACGCCGGCCACGGCCGCAACCCCGAACCCCTCACCGGCAACATCACCCGCGAGGACGGCGCCACGAAAACACTGGTCGCTGAAACCGAAAAAGTTCTCAAGCACGCCCGCACGATCGGTGATGGCCGCGTGGCTCTCCTCGGGCACTCCATGGCCTCCGACATCATCGTTCGCGCAGCCGCACAAAACCCAGACGTCGCCGCCACGGTCGCTGTCTCGATGTTCTCCCCCGCCGTCACGCGCGACGGACCAAAAAACCTCCTCATCATCGTCGGCGACTGGGAAGGGATGCTGAAAACAGAAGCACTCCGCGTCACGGGCCTCGTCTCCGCGCCGGAAGACGCCAAACCCGGTGTGACGTACGGCGATTTTGCGAAGGGCACCGCGCGCCGAGCGTACTTCAGCTCCTACGCCGAACACGTCGGCGTGCTCTATCGCCCCGAAAGCTTGGCCGAAGCCCAAACCTGGCTCGACCAAACCTTTGGCCTAAAGCGCACGGGCGACATCGAAATCGCCGAACGGGGCCGCTGGATCGCGCTGCTCTTCATTGGCCTTGCACTGCTCGTGAAGCCGCTCACAAACCTGTTGCCGGTGGTCTCGCAATCCCGCGCCGGTGCGGGCTTGCCATGGCGGGACCTTTGGCTGCCGCTCCTGCTCCCCGCGATTCTGACGCCCCTGATCCTGCGCCCGCTCCCGACAGAATTTCTGCCCGTCCTCGTCGGCGACTACCTCGCCTGTCACTTCGCTCTCTATGGGATACTCACCGCCGCCTGCCTCTGGTGGACGGGCAAAGGACTTCCCACCCGCGCCGAACTTCAAACCGTCGCCGGCAAACTCGCCCTCGCCACGCTCACGCTGCTCGCGCTCTACGCCATCATCGTCGTCTGGCCGATCCACGCCGAGTTCACGAATTTCATCCCCACCGCCGCCCGCGCGCCGCTCATCCTCGCCATGGCCGCCGGCACGCTGCTTTACTTCCTCGCCGACGAATGGCTGACGCGCGGCGATGGCAGCGCGCGGGGCGCCTACATCGCGTCCAAGACCGCCTTCATCGTATCGCTTGGCATCGCTGTTGCGCTCGACTTCGAACGGCTCTTTTTCCTCATCATCATCGTGCCGCTGATCGTGCTGTTCTTCGTCTTCTTCGGCCTCATCAGCCGCTGGGTCTATGCCCGCACAAACAATCCACTCGTCGCCGGTCTCGCCAACGCCATCGCCATCGCCTGGGCCATCGGCGTCGTCTTCCCTCTCGTCGCGGCGTGAGGTCAGGTTGCAACGCGCATCCGGTCGAGCGCGTTCTGGAGGATGATCGTCGCGGCCAGCTTATCGATCACCTCGGCCCGCCGCTTGCGCGTCTGATCGGCCGCAATCAGCATCCTCTCGGCCTCAGCCGTCGTCAGCCGCTCGTCCCACAGCAGGATCGGCAACGGCGAGAGCTTGTTGAGGTTGCGCGCCAGCGCCCGCGTCGACTGCGCGCGCGGGCCTTCCGTGCCGTCCAGATTGATCGGCAAACCTAAGACGAGCCCGGCGATCTTGTGTTCCGCGCAGATCTCGAACAGCCGCGCCGCATCCACCGTGAATTTGGCCCGTCTGATCGTCTCCAACGGAGAAGCGATGCCACGGTTCACGTCCGACAGGGCGAGCCCCAGCGTCTTCGTCCCCGCATCGATCCCAATCAGCCGCTGCCCCGGCGGCAGCACGGCAAAAAACGCCACGATGTCTTGGAAGGTCGTTCCCGTCACCGGCTTGTCGATCTCATCTGCGGTCACGATTGTCCCAGTGTTGAAAGCTGCAATCGCGTATTTATAGAAAACCGTTCAGCAATTGCACCCTTTAACCGGTCGCGGATGACACACATGAAACCGGCCTCGCTCGGCCAGTCCTGCCTTGCCACCGTCCCGACGGTCAGCAGCACTCTTGCGGTCTAGGATCACGCCGTCATCGATTGATTATCTGCAACTCAATCCCGCGTGCCGCGCCACCTCGCACGTCACGCCACCCCGTACTTCACGCCACAGAGTGTTGCGCCCGCGCAGCAAAGGGCGTTAAGACAACCCCGGCCGGGCCCCGCCGTTTTGTGGCGCCTGAAGCCGGTTCCAGGGGACATCCATGCAGGTCGATGAAGCCACCGTTCACCGCATTGCCCGCCTTGCGCGCATTACGGTCACGCCCGAGGAAGCGAAGGCTCTCGAAAAAGAGCTGTCCGGCATCCTGAATTGGGTCGAGCAACTGGGCGAAGTCGACACGGCCAATGTCGAACCGATGACGCGCGTGGTCCCCATCGCGCTACCCAAGCGCCATGATGAAGTGACCGACGGCGGCATCCCCGATCAGGTCACGAAGAACGCACCCCAAACCGAAGACCACTTCTTCGTCGTCCCCAAAGTTGTTGAATAAGCGCTCTCCAGTCGAGGTCCACCATGACCAAAATTTTCGCCCTTCTAGCACTCCTCTTGATTGCCTCCGGCGTCATCGTGCTCGCCGTGCCCAAGCAGGCCCCGGTCGCCGCGACGGAGCGCTCGCTCGGTCCTCAATCCACGCAAGCGCTGTCGCTCGCCGATCAAGCCCGCGAAATCGCCGAGAAGGTCAATGCACCACTCTCAATCTTGTTCGGACTGGTCAGCCTGTACTATTCGCGCCGCAACTTCGTGCAAAACCGCGACGCCTTGGCCCGCAGCCAACGGCTCGACGCCTAACTTCGCAATCTCGACGCGCCGCCCCGTCCGCTTACAGACGCGCGGCAGCTGAAAAGGAAACGAACGCCTTGACGGACCTGACCAAGCTGACGCTGACCGAAGCCCGCGATGGGCTGAAGAAGAAGACGTTCACCGCCACCGAATTGACGCAGGCTTTCATCGAAGCGATCGAGGCCGGCAACGGTGCGCTCAATGCCTTTGTGCTGACGACACCCGATCACGCGCTGGCGCAAGCCAAAGCCGCCGACGCGCGTCTCGCCAAAGGCGACGCCCGTTCGCTCGAGGGCATTCCCCTCGGCCACAAAGATCTGTTCTGTACGAAAGGCGTGCGCACGACGGCCTGCTCGAAGATCCTCGGCAATTTCATTCCTACCTATGAATCCACCGTCGGCGCCAATCTCTGGAACGCCGGCGCCGTCATGCTCGGCAAACTCAACAACGACGAATTCGCCATGGGCTCCTCCAACGAGACCAGCGCCTTCGGCCCCGTCGTCTCACCCTGGCGGCGCAAGGGCAAGGACGGCAAGCTGACCGATGCCAAACTCGTCCCCGGCGGCTCATCGGGTGGTTCATCGTCCGCCGTCGCCGCTGATCTTTGCCTCGGCGCCACAGCCACCGATACGGGCGGCTCTATTCGCCAGCCCGCCGCCCTCACCGGCACCGTCGGCATCAAGCCCACCTACGGCCGCTGCTCGCGCTGGGGCATCGTCGCCTTCGCCTCATCTCTGGATCAGGCCGGACCCATCGCCAAAACCGTCGAAGACACCGCCGTCATGCTCGGCGCCATGGCGGG